>JAALOO010001585.1_pt1 | contig 14883 bp, 18 predicted proteins | sample 7257641 | NCBI WGS metagenome assembly JAALOO01 (sample SAMN14085613, study PRJNA598686) | mite metagenome | biome: ENVO:01001000; feature: ENVO:01001002; material: ENVO:01001226; isolation source: single female mite from University of Michigan culture on fish food culture... ...
ATATTTTTTCAGATTTTTTCGAATTTCCTCTAAGGTGATGTCCCCTTGTGAGTGGTTTAGTGACTAACAACAAGGAAAAGTACTAGAATAAAGTACTAAAGTTGAGCTCTAGAGAACATAAAAATTGAATATTGATCTAGCCTTCTTTTTTTCTTTTATCATCAGGTAAATCAAAGCCCGGCACCAGAGAGCCGGGAACTTGAAGCTTAGGTATTATCATCACCAAAAAACAGCTTTAGTGCGTTTTTAGCTGCCATCACAACCACAACCACAGTAAAATCGCCATCATCAAGATCAAAGATTTAGCAACAGCAGCAGTATCAACAATAGCATCAAAGTCATTGATAAAACGCATCATTGTCCTCTTTTTCATCCGTTTCTATTTTTGGTTTGTTTTGTTTTGAATTCTCGTTGTTCAGGGTTTGTTGTTGCTGCTTCTGCATTAGTCGACAGCCTGCACAAAACTTCAGTGGTTAACTTAACAGTTTTAGTGTGTGTGTGGCAGCATTTGAACGCACTTTTTAATTTAATTAGCCGCCACCACCAGTGCTTAACGTTAAGTCAATTAGCACTGCCGCCAACTGCCACCCTCACAAATGTGAGTGAAAGACAACCAGGGATTAGTTTACTGCTGACACACACACACACACACGTCAAACACCAGTTGTATTCTTGGTTTGAGCAGTGTGAATTACCAGCTGCTGCTGCTGCTGCTGCTGCCACAGTTCACCACAAAAAGTACATTTCAATTTAGTCTGTATTTATTTAGTATCACTAGTGCAGTGATGGTGCTGTAGTGATGATCATGTTGAATCAGAGAAAAAGAAAGAGAAAAAAGAGAAAGAATTGACTGATGAGAAATGAATGAAACAGGCATCAAACGCAAATCACATCATAAACACACACACACACACACACTGGCTAGCAAACGTAATTGAATTGGGAAAGCTCACCACCACCACCACCACCACCACAGACAGATTAAACACCATCACCACAAAAAAAGAGGACGACTCTGACTGCTGCACCACAAAGTGCAGAGAGTTGTTTTACCCAGCTAACTGACTAACTTACTGATTCACTATGGTGTTTTGACTACTGTTGGAGGTGATGGCGGTGGTGGTGGTGGTGGTGGTGGTGGTGATTCCGGTGACGAAAACAGGGAAAATTGAAGGCGGGGAAGGAAAAGACCGGCAACTGCAGCTCATCATCAGCAGCAGCAGCTGTTTGCGGGCGCTCAGCAAGTGTTTATTATTGCCTGCCTGCCTGTTGTGTGCCAGTCGCCCTGTGTCACGACCCTGATTGAATTGAATTGAAATGAATTCTGAAGCAGTGATGAAATGAAGTGAACTGCTCCCAGTTCGCTCAGTCATCAATATCAATAGTATCTTCTCTTCGTCATCATTCAGTTTATCATCAGTGATTCCACCACCGTGATGTAACTTTTTGCGCTAAAAAACCTCAACTGTGCACAGGCTTGTGTTGTTCCGACCAGAAAGCAGCACTACCACCGCCATATGCCATATCATCATCGAACAACCGATCGAGTAGATCACTGTGAGAGAGAATATTCCCTGCTGCTGCTGTTGCTGCCGCAAAAACCCCAATTTGTTGTCTGCATTTGATACAAGTCACTGCTGTGTGCATCACCACCACCACCAGTCGCTGCTGCCGCTAATGTAGTGCAGGAAAATGTTTGCACAGCACTCATCGTCACTCTGCTGTCAGTCTGCTGTTTCCCTCTTCTGCTGATGTTGGTATTGTGATGGTGGTGGTGGTGGTAATTGAAACAGTGTGACAACTACCCAAATAGTATCACTTGCTCTACTTCTTTTCTTCCCTTTCTTTCCTGCTCTGTTCCTTCTCTGGAGAAGACCCGGTAGTGTAGCAGACGTTTGCTCCACATTTACCTGAAGTCTGGTGCAGTCTGTTTTCCCTGGTTCGATCAGCCAGCCAGCCAGCCAGCCAGCCAGTTTGCAAACAAACAACCTTCTGACAACTGTTCTGTCTGTTCCAAACTAGGAAGCCATTTTGTGCGGGTTTTCAGATCATTTTTGTTTTATTTATTTAATTTTTTGTGCAACTTTCATCTTTTACCTTTAACTTTACTTTACCAGCAATATCCTTCAACTACCGACGCCGGCCGGCCATTTAGATTCACTACTCACAGTTAAATTTGTTTTGACTAGTTCATTACTTTTGAAAAAGAAAAAAAATACTGCGTACTTTACCTGTTTCTTTCACTTTTGCCGCATCATCATCATTGGGGGAAAAAACTTCCGAGGAAAAACCTAGACTAGACTGAATCATCTATCATTGCCGTCTACCTTTTTAAAGAGAAACAAAACCACTTAACTATAAAATCATCAAGCAGACATTCGGCTGTCTGCTGACATCCTTTTCCTCCTTTTAGCTACTTGGACACTTCTACATTTAGTACATCATTTGAGGTATAAGTGCTGCGTATTCAACAGCAGACACTATTAATCAACAGAGAGCAGAGCAGACAGAATCCTGAACCGACAGTTTATTTCTCTCTCTTACTAACTTTTAGCATTTTGCTTCCTAAACTTGACATTCACTTTCACAGCTCCAAAACAGCAGTCGCAGAACAGTAGCCGGTCAGTCCTCGTACGAAAGTGCAAAACACACACCGTTGCTAAATGCTCACTTTTTCAAAAAGAAACTGCTGAAAAAATTGTCAGCAAAAAAGCCTTGCCAAATATAATAAAACACAAAAGATGGAAGAAATAATATCAAACACCAGCTACCATTCAGTGGACTCCATCATCGTCAGCTACTGCAACCTCACCAACTTTGCCAACTGTACAGCAGCAGCCACCATTGCTCAACCGATGCTCTCACTGGTCAGCAACAAAAGTTCGACCTCCATTTCACCCTTTGAAAGTGTATCATCCCAAGAAGGTGGTGGTGGTAGTGATTACTCACCCTCTTTCAACTTCACCGATCCTCATCATCATCATCCTCAGCAAAACTTCAATTCGTTTGGACGCATCTCCACTGAGACGTACATCTCCGGGACGGTGATCTGCTCGGTGGCCGCTCTGCTCGCCCTTTCCAACTTCCTCATCATCTGGATCGTCCTCACCACGCCCTTCCTTCGCTCCAAGGCGGTCAACATGTTGATCGTCAACCTCTGCTTCATTGACCTGGTGGCCGCCTTCTTCGATCTGCCCCTCATCTGGACCATTCTCTACCATCGGTGGAATGGCTGGCCTATGCATCCGCTCATCTGCAAGTGGTAAGTACGCTTTGTAACTAATTTTTTAATAAAATAGGCTTTTCTAAGTGATTTTAAAATATCAGCGCTGTCGTTTAAAATAATTTGAAAAAAAACAATTTTTAAAAAATCAAACGTAAAATTAAATGTTGAAAACTAATTTTAGTATAATTTTGTTTTTATTGCACTTTGACGTACACTACCCACACGCAGAAATTGTTTGTCATCTTAAAATAATTGCTCAGTCTTTATTGTCCTGTCATCATTGCTCGAATAATTAGCTATCTTGATCTAAAAATAACTGAAGCAAAAATTAGTTCTTGTTTTAAGTGCAGCTGCAAAAATTAAGTGCTAAAACTTATTAAAAACAACAACAAACGTTTAAAAATTAATTTTTTGAGAATTTAATTTTTTACACATCTTTTTTTAGCCAACTGTTCATCCACACGATGTCCATCAGCGGCCAGATACTGTCCTTCGTTTCGGTGGGCTACGAGCGCTACCACACCGTCTCAAAGCCCTTTGATAAGGAGAAGGTACGGCGAATCACACATCTGCTGGTGGTGGCCAGCTGGCTGCTTTCAGTGGTGATGGCCACGCTGGAGATACAACTGGCGCCGGACACCGTCGGATACGCCTTCTGTTCAGAGGGGGCGGCGGCCACCGGCATTTTAATTGATCAATTTGACCATATGCAAAAGAACAAACTGGGCCACCGAGGCATTCTCTACATAATGTTGCCCTTTGGCGTCGGTTGCTTCCTCCTGGTCGCCTTCTTCTACGGGCGCATTCTCTGGCTGGTCAGGCAGCACTGCCAGAACATTAGCACTACCTGTTTAAAGGCACCCATGGCTCTTAGCGGTGGTGGAGGAGGGTAAGTAAATTATAAAATTAAAGGGAATTTGATTCAGGAAACTTTCATCAGGTTTTTAACGTTTTTAAATAAATTTTGACCTTTTTTAGCAGCCATGCTAATGGCAATGGAGGTGGTGGTGGTGGTGGTGGTGGTGGTGGTGGTGGACACACTCGAGGCGACATCTCCAACGTCTCGGAGATGCCCTCGACGACGGCCAACACTTTTGGAGAGATTTGCGTGCTCGACTCGAAGAACAAGTCGCTGGGAAAGCGGCGCATCGAGGGCCACATTGCCAAGCGCTCTTTTTGGGTAACTCATTTTTTTCACACTTTTATTAGTTTTTCTTAATAATGAGTTCTTTTGCTTTAAATCATTTTTCCCTTGCAGGTAATTCTCTCCTTTCTCGCCTTCACGCTGCCCTATCCGCTGTTGGTGGCCATTGAGAAGGTGTTCCAGTTGGAACCGCACTACGAGCTGCAGTACTGCCTCAACATCATGTCCCTCTTCTCCGCCGGCCTCAACCCAATGGTTTACGGGTTGGCCAACGGCCAGTTTCGCACTCAACTGAAGAAGACCTACTTTCGCCACTATCGCCGATATAAAAACCGAGAGTTTCTCTGAAAAAAGAGGGAAATGGGTAAAAAACAAATAAAAGCCGATTGGCAATGACACACACCAAACTATTGCTCCGATTTTTTTATTCTGATTTGTTTTTCTTTTCGCAAAGAAACCTCGCAGATTAATTTTGTGCATAAAAATTAAAATAACTTTTTTTTAGCAAACAGTGATGCCCATAATACGATCTTGTGAAACTCTCTTTTTCCTTTACATCTTGTTTATGCATCTATTTGATTGCTAATGTTCAGTTTCATGTTGTAAACTGTAGTGAAATCTGAAAAATAAATGAAAATTTTAAAATTGTGCATTAAAATGTGTGGCATTTTTAATTTGTAGTTTAATGACCTAATTATTAAGGTGATTTAAAAAAATGTAAGTTTAATTAATGAAAAATGCATACAAGTGAAAAAAATAAAAAACTATTCAAAACAAAAACAAACAAATTCACATTTAACTTACAAAAAAAGATTTAATAGTTGTGATTAAAATCAGCACACAGCTGCCTTGCCGGCAACAGCATTTCCATTGACGTCTTTTAATGCCTTTTTTCCGCTGTCTAACTTCAAAACTTTACTTCTTCTTCTCCCCCGCTTACTGGCCACATAATTGTTCTGCAGAATCCACAGCCGTACAGTGGTGAAGAGCGTGGCGCTGATCACTACACAGCTGGCGGTAATGTACACCAGCACCAGCGGATTTTCCCGGAAGCCGTAGGAGAGGATGAGGGGCGTGATGAGGCCGTTGACGCCCACCAGAAAGGTGTACAGCGAACAGATGCGACCGGTCAGACCAAGGTGCTGCTCGGTGAAGCCGAAAATGGCCGGCCAGATGGCGGAGAAGGCGTAGCCGAGGAAGGCCATGCCCGCGTAGATCAGCGGCCGACTGTTCAGGCAGAAGGCGTAGAAGAAGGTGAGGGCGGCCACCTGCAGGAGGAAGTGATAGGCGAGGATGACGTCGATGGCCACCTTCAAGGAGATGAGGGCGGTGATTAGGCGGCCGAGGGTGAAGGTGGTGGACAGGACCGACTGGACGTGGGCCGCCTCTGAAGCGGAGAGGGCGATGGGCAGGTACTGGAACATCGAGGTGCAGAAGGTGAGGAAACCGACCTCGGCGGCGATGTAGATGCCCAGACAGAGGCCCATCAGGCCGATTTTTGTCTTTCGGTAGGGAATGATTTTCGGTTGAGTTGAGGGATGAGTTTTTGAGGGTTTTCTAGTTTGACTGGAATTAGGTGATGAGGGTGATAATGATGAGGATGATAATGATGTTGTTGTTGGCACCGATTGAGCACTTTTTTCTCCTTCCTCTTCTTCCTTCTCTCTTTTCAATTGTTTGCTTTTCCTCGCTGACGGCTGAACGTAGGGGCAGGTGAAGTACATGACGAAGAAGATGAGAGGTACTAAACAAAACAATGTTTTTAATAAATTTGTTTAAAAAGTTGTCAGTTTAGCACTTACCCACCGCCTGAACCACCCCCGTAATGGCAAAAGGAATGGCCAACAGTCCAATCCTCTCATCCACAGTCAACGGAACTGTTTCATTCTTTTCTTCACCCGATTCGCTCACCCCCAGCCTCATCAGCTCGGTGGCCGTTCCGTGGACGAAGGGGGCGGCAATCAGCGGGGCCACTATGGTCCCCAGGCCAAAGGCGAACTGGTTAATTTGCAGGACGGCCGAATTTCTCACCGGCCACAGTTCGACGATCCACAGACTGGTGGCGCTGTCCCAGACGCCGCAACCGGCGTTGCTCAGCAGCACCATCGCAAAAGCGAGCCAGTAATGGCCGTAAAAGGGCAGAAAAAAGAGCAACAGTGCCTGCAGCAACACCGAGAATGAGAGCAGCAGCTGGCGGTTGATCCACCGACTGAGGAAACTGGCTAAGAATAAAACACGGAAAAAATGATAAAAACAAATTAAAAAATAGTGGTTTTGGTTTTTGTTTTTGTGCAAATATAAAAATGTTATCCTCTACATTTAGGTACCTACTGAGCCGATCATGTAGCCAATGCAGAAGGAAAAATTAATGGTAGACATTTTCTCCAGGGAGAGCTGGTAGACGAAGCTCATGTCCACCAGTGTCGCACCGATGATGTTCAGGCTGATGCCCTGTGGTTTTTTTAATTAATGAAAAAGTGTGTGTTGAATGTTGTTGATAATTTAATGCAATAAAATGGTTTTAAAATTATGAAAATTTTAAACAATAAAAAAGATTTGCACTTACACTGGCAAAGTTGTTGAAAAATATCAGCAATGTGTAAGCTACTCTGAGAACACTGATGGGCGCCTTTTCTTCGTTCTCCATTTTTTGGGGTTGTGTTTTAGTAATTTAAACGTTGTGTTTTAAGTTTGTATCATTTGTGAGGTATTGATTTTGTAAATCATTTAAATCATTTAAATTAATGATAACACAGTGAAAATATTGATGATGCGACATTTGTTGTTTTAAAAATTTAGCTGAAAAATTTTAGCGAAAAATGTTCTTGCAAACTTTTAAAGCCAAATTGACCTTGTCTTAAACTTATCTGTTCATTTTGCCACATAAAACAAATTAAAAAATGCAAAAACAGACAGACACAGACACTTGTTGTGATGTTGATACTGTAAATGAACTGAACAATTGAAAAAATGCAACCAAAACTCTCACTTTCTCTCTCATCTCTTCTCATCCACTTTTCTTTTCTTCTTCTTTCTTCTTCACCACTTGATCATTACTTATTTATTCAGCTGCAGCAGCACCACTGCTAGTTTGTTTAGTGCAACTGAACTGCTGCTGCTGTTGCTGCTGTTGCTGCTTCTTTTTTGCTTCAAGTGAGTGGTGACAGCCAATTACTTTTTTGCTGTCCGCACATTTGCACACAGAGAGTCACAGAGAGACAGACAATTTCAGACAGCAAAAGTTGACAATGTCAGACAGCAACAGCAGCAATGGATAAAGTGATGGTGAAGGTGATGATGATGATGATGATGATGGTGATGATGGTGATGGTGATAGTGTCAAGCGGAGATGAATGTCAACTGCCAATTGACACATTTTTTCCAACTTTGATTAGCCCATTTTTTCTTCAGTTGTGGTAGTACTATTTTTTGCTGGCAACAATGGCTGTTGCTGCATTTGCTTTGAACTGCTTTGTCTGCTATCACCAAAAAATACTGTGCGATTTGTTTTTTTCTATCACGAATCAGCCAAAAAAAGAAGGTTTCAGAGAGGTGGTTGTCACTAGTTCAAGCTCAGCTAATCGGATGCTGTATTTTTAGTATTGTGCGTGAGGTAGACGATGAAAAAGAGGAATCAGCGTCAGCTGCTGCGCTGGTACATTATCATTATCATCATCATCATTATAATCATTAGCAGCCAATTAGGTGCGGGCGTGCACTGAAATTTGATAGCTTGATCGATGGCTGCTGCTGCCGCTGATTTTGTCAATCTAAAATACAGTCAATTTGAAGCTTTCCTTTGCTGTTGCTGATGGTGTTGGTGATAGTGGTAGTAGTGTATTGGTAAAGTATTACTTTTTGTACTGGTTTTGTCGTCAGTACCCAAATGAACTGATCAATAAAGTTTATTAGTAGTGAATTAAAGCTGAAAAGCTAATGAAATATTGAAAATATTCTTAACAGCAGTATGATGGCAGTTGGGGATGATGATGATGATAAAAATGTGAGAAAAATGTAAGAAACTAAAAATACAAACTGGGGAAAATACAAAATAAAAATCAAAAATAAATGTTGGTGTTAACGGTGCGGTCGAGTGCGATGTGCGTAAGGTGTATTGAGTACAAAAAATAATAAAAATTAAAAACTTACATTATTATCAAAAATATAGTAGGGAAAATTGGCTGAGATTCGACTTGTGTGTGCGTGTACTTGGGACCAAAGAAAATCATCAGTAAAAATGTATTTTAAGTGAAAAAGCAAAAATGATGTTGTATGAATATGACAATCACGGTTTGTTTGAAAGTAGAAAAAAGTAGAACACTTTTTATCTCTTTCTAGTGATGCTGAAAACTGTTACTAAAATGCGGCGATGAAAAGAGCAGCGACGGGCGACTTCCCTGGTGAGAGCTGACTGAAAGTGATGAGCTGATTCCTCGACCGACCAAGGTGTTCGCCAGTGTGTCAGTTCGGCTCGGCAGCTGACCGCTGGTGATGATCTTCTGGTGGTGCTGGTGCTGGTGGCGATGATCATCATCATTTCCGGCAGAAGTGGCGGTCATGGACACTGGCGACGAGCTGGAGGCAGTAGATGCCAGGCCTGCTTTGTCCCCACTTCCGTTTCCGCCTGAACCTGAACTTAAGCTTTGATGCCCAACGCCTCTACCTCCTCCCCCACTTCCAGAAGTGAAAACGTCCCGATTGAGCGGATAAAACCTCGGCGACTCCTCGCACTTGACATTGTACCACCAGTCGCAGATGAGGTACTCCTGCGAGAAGATGGTCCCATTCGGGCAGAGGAAGCTGTGCTTGCCACCGTTGAGGATGTTTGCCTTTCGAGAGTTGCCACTACTACTACTGCTTAGTATTCGGCTAGCTGGGCTGGAACTGGACTCAGAGGTGCTGCTGCTGCTGCTGATAATGATGGGACTTAAAGAGGAAGAGGAAGAAGAGAGGTGATGATCACCACCAGTGGAAGTTCCCGAAAAAGAAGGGGAAGAGGAAAATGTGGACTTGGGAATGGACGCCAGACTGCAGCTGTGGTACACCTGGCAGCCCACCTCTATGTCCGAGTAGAAGCCCGGGTACTGCTGACGGCTGCAGTCAAAGGCCGTCTCGGGAATGTGCCCCAGAATCGGGTAATCGACGCCCGGCGTCCCGGGCACATTCGTGTCCGCCAGGTCATCGTCCTCGTCATCGTCGCCGTTGCCCTCGTCGTCATCGTCGTCAAAATCTCGCTTTCGTTCGACCCTTTTTGCTGTGGGTTTTGTTGAAGGCTGCTGTGTTTCTCCCGCAATCTTTTGACTGTTGTTTTTAGGTGATTGCTGATTTGTTGAAGAAGATTTGGGCTGTTTTGACAACTCTTCCGCTACCTCTCCCTCTTCCTCCCCCTCATCACTGTCAATGATGATCTCCTCGTCAAAGATGTGCGAGTCACGGTGAATGGCATTGGCAAAGCCGAAGTTGTTGGGAATCTTTGGCGGCCCCGGCGGACGACGCTCGAGGACGTCGTGGCTACTGTTTGCTGGCTGTGGTTTTTTCTCTGTTGATGATGCCTTTGCTGTTACTGTTGGTTTTGAAGTTGTAGTTGAGGTTGAAGTAGAGGTTTTTGCTGGCGTCGTGCCACTGGTCGGATTCCAGAGACTCCAAATGAGCTGCCCAGAGTTCCACTTGGAAGTTGAGGGATTTGTGGTGGTGGTGGCTGAAGTGGAATTATCGGTAGATTTGCTGCTCACTGAAAACTGCTCCTTTTTCTTTGGTGTAGAATTTTTGTCCATTTTGCTGTTGTCACTTGTGTGTTTTAACTTTGAAGAGGCTGAAGAAGAGGAAGAAATGTTGCTGCTTTTCTTGTTAGTATTTTCTAGTACCGTTTGAGACTTCTGCTTTCCAGTTGAGTTCAAGCTGCCACTTTTTTTCTGCTTTGCTTTGTTGTCGTTGCTTGCACTTGCATCAGTTTTTCGTTTTTTGCTGTTTATCAGGCTTACATTCATGCGCAGCTGAATTGGGGCAGATGAGGAGGATGAAGAGGGCTCACTGCTGCTTTCTGTTGAGTTTTTACTTTGTGAAGAAGTTGTGGTAGTAGTGGTAGTGGATTTTGGAAGTTTGATGGTCACCTTTGCTGTTGAGGAGGCAGAGGCAGTGGAACGATCTAGGCTGTTTTTGCTGCTGCTGCTGCTGATGCTGTTGTTTTTAAGTGTTGCACTTTTCACTTTGGACTTTTTTGATGATTTAGAAGTCGAGAGTTTAGAAGAAGATGCTGCTGATGATTTTGCCGCCTTTTTACGCAAATCTTTTTTGGCGGAAGATTTTGCTGTAGAAGAAGAAGGAGCTATTGTTGTTGTGGTAGTGGTGGTGGTTAAAGTGGGGGTTGTGGCAATTGTTGTGATTGCTGCTGCTTTTGTTGTTGTTTCTGGTGCTGAGGTGGTTGTTGTAGTGGTGGAGGTGGTAGTGGTGATGGAGTTGTTGACCTCCTCTGAGCTGGTAGTTTCATCATCATCATCATCTTCTTCTTCAGAAAAGGAAGTTAGTGGTGATGAAGTGGTGGAGGTGGTAGTCGAGATTGAGGCCATTGAAGTCGTGGTCGTTAAGCTCATCACCTCATCGTCATCCTCTTTGCTACCATCCTCATCGCTGGACTCATCGGTGGAGTTTGTTGATGAAAGTGTTGTTATCTCGGGAGATGTTGTGGTAGTGGTGGTGGTGATACTTTCTATATTAACAGGCTTTTCATTATTGTCGTCATCATCCTCTTCAGAAGAAGAAGAAGTGGTGGTCAAAGCCACCACTACTGGAGCAACAGTGGTAGTTGAGGCAAACTCACTAGAATCATCTGTGAGCGTCGGTGAAGCTTCTGCTTCAGCCGTTGTTTGCATCGTCGTAATGAAAGGTGCCACCGTCGTTTCCGGCTGTCCATTTGTAGAGGTTGTTGTTGTGGTAGTTGCCATTTCCGGAGAGGAATTGACCAGCGCCTGCCTCACCGTCTGATTGTAGCTCTCCAGCTGACGAAGGCGGTCCTTGAGCGCCAGGTTGAGCTCCTTGACGAGGTTGTTGAGGATGCTGGTGCTGGTGTTGCTGGCGGTGGTGATTGGATGCTCAGATGAAGGCAGTGGAAGTTCAGTGGTCGTCGTCGTCGAAGTGGTTGAAACGTTCAGACGCAAGAGTTTGTCATTCCGCCGTTGCTTCAGCACAAAGTTGGGCGTCTGCTTGGCGACGGCACTGTTCAGCAGGCTGATTGATGAGGTGATCAACGGTGTTGATGAGTGTGATGAGGGTGATGTTTGCTGTTGACGGCGACGAGATCGAGTGGCTGTTGATAATCGACTGTTTCCATGATCACCTCTTGTAGGACTCCTGCTGTCATTTACCTCGTTGCTGGCCACTGAACTTCCTCCTTCTTTGACCACTTTTTTGGCGCCTTTACCGCGAACCTTGTTGAGCATTGTTTCACGTTCTACGAGCAGCAGCAGTGACGATGAAGAGGGTGAAGACGTGGAAGAGGAAGAATGTTCATTACTGCCTGATTGTTTGCTGTTTGCTGAAGATAAACTGGAAACAGAATCAGAGGATAAAGTATTATTTGATGAGGATGAAGATACAGGCAAGGAGTTTGCTGAATCCTCATTTCCGGTGTTTTTGGTTGTGGTGGTCGTCGTCGTCTTGACCAGATCAATGTTGAAGGAGTTAGTGGACGACGGTCGAGTGAGGTGAATGTGAGCCTTCAGCGAGGAGGCGATGTACCCACCACTTGGACTGTCACCGCCAAATGATCGTTGGCCAAAAAGCAGTGGCGACGGTTTATCAACGATTTCTCGTTTGCTCGTCATCTGATTGCCATCATCATCAGCAGATTTGTGGTGGCCATCAGATTCCTCTCCGGCTTCTGCTTCAGTGTCTGCTAAATCATTGTCATCATCGCCATTATTGGCCATTATCTTCTCTGATGAGTCCACCTGTCGAGAGTCACCATTTGAAACTTTAGACGCCGTTTCCTCTTCTGTTTCAGAAAGACTTTCAGAGTTCAGCTTAATTGACCTGAGTTTTGGAAGATGGTCCTTGGTTGAGGCGGGAATGGAGGTGAGCAGCTCGTAGTGAAACTGACGACCGTAGTTGTCGTTGTCGTTTTCAGCATTATCAGAAAAAGTGGCCGCCGCCGATGATGACGAACTTCCATCACCTGGAAAGTCATCGCCTTGGCTAATGACAATGACGCCGGTAGCCAGCGAGCGGTCATTCAGTCGATGCGTCGGCAGCGGAATCACAAAGTTCTGTAAACAGAAAGGAGTTTAAATTAAAAGTTAATTTGAGCCTGAAATCTATGTTACTTACCTTAACAGTGCGATTGTCCGTCTCATTCTGTGATGCCTTATCACCTGAGTCCGGTGAGTTGGCCACTGCCACATACTTGCTGGGCCCTTCCTGAGAGAAGAGCGATTGGTGGTGGTGGTGGTGATGGGGGTGATGGGAAGGACCTCGAAGTTGATGAGGCTGATGAGAGGCGGCCACAAAGTCGTCCACCAGCTCCTCGCTGCTGTCCACGTAGATGGCCGACGTGGAGCCGGGCAGGTAGTGGGCGTGCACCGAGGTCGAAGTTCGTCCACCACTACCTCCATTTCCTCCTCCTCTTTTTCCACTTCCGGTGTGGTAAGCCTCGTATAATCGCGAGTTGGGCGGAAGTTTGCTGTTGGCTGCTGATGTTGCTGCCCCACTGTTAGCTCTTTCATCCAGCAGCAGCAGCTCAGTGTCAGAGTCACTGTTTAGTCGAGGCAAATGTGAGGGTCGATTGTGGAAGGCAAACTTGAACTGGTGGACGATGTTGGAGGACTCGGCCGCCGTCAGTGACTGGGGATCTGCAGATTGCCCCTGCTGTTGTTGTTGCTTTTGATTGAAAGTTTCTGTCTCTGACTGCTTTTGAGTTGAAGAAATTTCAAAAGGAGAGCTTTTTGCAGCCGAGCTTAAAACTGAAGCGCCGGTCAAAGATGGCGCCAGTGACTTTGATTTAGAGCTGCTGCCACTGCTGCTGCTGCTGAATCCTCGCCGACTGCCGTTGAGCACAGTGCCAAATGGAAGAACACCGGCGGATGCGGCATTTTTTGGTGACAAAGATGACAGTGGTGGTGATTGTTCTGGACAGAAGAAATAAAGCAAAAAAAATTTTAATTTAGTTTTTGTATTTGTTTTTGGTTGAAATTGTGAAGCACGTGTGTTTAATGTTCAATTAAATATTTTTGTTGTAAACGATCATTTAGAAAAATTAGAAACAAAATTAATGGCAACTTACGAGACTGACAAAAAGATGCAGAACAAAAAAGTAGAAAAAAGAGCACAATGGAGAAAGTAGTAAAAGCACTAAAATTGTGGAGTCGCTGCAAAAAACTGCCGATTTTTTTATGATGACGATGTTGATGAGTTGTTGTCTTAATCGGTGGCGCCATGGTTGCCGATGGCATTTGCTGCACAGTGTCAGTAAAGGTCACGCAGTTTGAGCCACCCTTTAAAACAGCAGCAGAACTTATTTGTCAGTTCAGGGCAGCGACAGCTTTGGGTGATGAGCCTCGATTGAGGACGTCAAACAAACACTTTGAATTTTGCCGCTGTCGTTGTGATTTTTCCCGTTTTTTGCTCTGATGCTTTAGCTGTAATTTGTGTTCACTTTTTAGTGCTAATGTGAAGTCTGAAGAAGGCGATGAAATGTACGAGTGACCGTGACTTTTTACCAGGCCGTACAGGCGGTTCATTGTGGAAGCATTTTGCTTTGTGTTTTAATTAGCAGCTGTGACGCTAACGCTTTTAAAGCACTTTTACAAAACGAGTTGTTTTGGCACACAGATTGACCAGAATGATGTTAGGCGTTGTTGATCAATTCTGATCACGAATAGAAAAGAAAAACACTTGATTTTAAAATGACGACACTGTAGATTTTTTATTTTATCAAAAAAGCACACTATCAAACGGAAACCGCAAAAATGTTAAATGTTAGGCAAACACAGGACACAACACACAGCAATGCAAAAGTAAGCTTAAGTTTGTGTTTAAAAATTCTTTACATTTAAAATTATATGCACACACACAGTTGAACTGAACATCGAGCAGTTTTCAGCACGAGCCTCACGTTTTTATACAGCGCAGTGTCAGCAACATCAGGTGAGTGAGAAAAAGAGAACACCTCACAGAGAAACTGCAGAGAACCGCTCGGTAATCCCAGTGCTCCAAAATGTGCTCCACTGTGGTCAGCACTTTTTGCAGCTGTTGCATCTTCTGAAAAACTTCACCAAAACATGAGAGTGAGAAAGGGAGGGAGGGAGAGAGAGAGAGAGAAGAACACATCACAGTAAGTAATCTAGCTTGCGGCTCGAAAAGGAAAAACAGAACCAAAATGAAATTGAAAGTGCTAAAACGGAAAGAGAAATAGAAAGAGTAAAAAAGAGAGATGAGAGAAACTTGTCGAGCTTGAGAGCATCCCTTCTTCTTCTTCTTCTTCTCTCTCTCTCTCTCTCTCTCTCTCTCTCTCTCTCTCTCT
>JAALOO010001587.1_pt1 | contig 14867 bp, 13 predicted proteins | sample 7257641 | NCBI WGS metagenome assembly JAALOO01 (sample SAMN14085613, study PRJNA598686) | mite metagenome | biome: ENVO:01001000; feature: ENVO:01001002; material: ENVO:01001226; isolation source: single female mite from University of Michigan culture on fish food culture... ...
TCTCTCTCTCTCTCTCTCTCTCTCTCTCTCTCTCTCTCTCTCTCTCTCCTTGCTGTCGTCATTAACCCTGCTGGCGTAATAAAACTGTCATTAACTGTGAAAAATTTTAGGGGAGAGAGTGAATGGGCGAAAATTCCGGGAAAAAGCAGCTCAAGCTATTCAGTCACAGTGTGTGTGTGTGTGTGTTTACAACTAAATTGAACTCTCGGTATTGTACGGCAGTTTTTTTCTTGCCAGCTCCAGATTGCCAGATCCATTGTAAATTAATTTTCAATCTAAATGCACCACACCCAACCCTGAAAGCGGGCAGTAGAACACCACTCCCACCGCTTTCTCCAAATCCATCATCAGACTCGCTCATCTCATTAGCATTCTCAGGTCGCCTCAAATCCATTTCTGATGGTGATGACCAATCCAAACCACTCCATCAGTCTGATGGATTCTATTTCTGGAACTAGCAGGCTCATTTTATTGGCCGGATGATCCACCTGACCCGGATCCCCATTGTACGACAGTAGTGCTGTACGGCAATGTTGTACGGTAGTGGTTGTTTATTTAGTGGCCACCCGTTTTGCGCTGCTCGTTTATTAATTATTTAGCCCTTTTTCTCTTTTTTCCGCATAAGTCCTCGATAAACTTCTGTTTACTCAGCAGTCTTCAAAAGGGGATTTTCAAACTTTGCCCCCTTCTTTTTGCTGTTTTTGCTGTTCATTTTGATTTGAGTAAAAGAGGTTGGTGGGAGAGAGGTGGCCCATCTTTTCACATTCATCGATAATTTATCTGCTGCTGTACAGTAGTAGCAAGCGTGCATGCATTATTTATTGCGGCATTTTTTGTTGGCTACCCGACAGTGAAAAAACTGAACCAGACTGAAATTCTCTCTCATTTTTTCGGGGACTTTACAGTCAGAGCTGTTTTGCTTGTTTTCAAAGTAACAAAACCAGGGAGAGAGTGAAAGGGAATCTGAGACTTTAACAAGGCTTAGGAAAAAGCAGTAAATAGTTTTGTTCTATGTAGAAAACAACAAAAATGGCAAATTAGTCTGCTGCTGCTGATGTTGTGTTTTGGCGCAGATTTGCGGTTTTTATTACTCTGTACTCAGCCTGAACACACTAATGTTCATATTTTCCGCCTATTCAGGTTATTACTGCTTTTTGTACATAAACAGTCTCTGTCTCTGTCTCTTTGTGAGTAGTACCTAATGGCAGGGATTTGCTGTTCAAGCTGATTTTCATAAGTTATTGTCTGTTTTATTTTATTTTATTCTTTTCTCTTACCGTTTTATGCTCATAAACTTTTTCATTTGCCCACTTTACTTTGAGTTTTTCCGGCAGTGCTGCAGTAAAACTCTAAACTTTTTTGTAATGTAAAAAATTCTAAAAAAATTCAGTTTTGAAATTTTGACATTATCTTTTAGCAGCGGCACCGGTCAAAGATTTTTGTTCCAAAGGCCAAAGATTTGAGCTCTTAAAATTTTTTGCCTGTTAATTTGCCAACATATGCAGCTGTGATAATTAGAGAGAGCGAGTACCAGCGTAGCGATAAATAATTCATTGACAGGCAGGCAGGCAGGCACACAGCCTAAGCTTTGTCAGCTTTAATGATGAAGTGTGCAAGGCACAGAGAAAGTGGTCAGACCCACAGTCTCTCCTTCTCCCTCCTCGGTCCAGTTCATTATAGCGAGAGAGAGAGAGAATGCATTACAGTATATTGAATATTGAATAATATGTCCGACGGTCAAACGACGACGACGAGAAGGACACAGTGAAATTGTACGGCACCGAGACAGTGTACAGGTACAGCTGGCCAAATTGTTGGACAGATTCGGAAAGCGTGCACATGGAGATCATTTGTGCCGCCGAAGTGTTTGTCAGTGCGCGAGAATTCACCGGGGAGCACTTTTGCGTGAGAGAGTTTGAGTACTGAAGTTTGAGTCCTGAAGTTTGAGCTGAGTTGATAAACTTGTAAACTCGCGGGTCAGACATGCTACCCAACACTAAATTAACAGCAAGCACTGGCGGTAGATAGAAATAATAAAAGTTTGGTGTAATGAAAGAAATGTCCCTTTTCTTCTTGTTCTCCTCTTCTCAGAACATGTTGTACATTGACATTGACACACGACTTGAACAAGGGCAAAGTTGTTGCTGTTGTTGTACAACAGAATTTGTTGAGCTAATTAAGAAAGCGAGACTAGAAAAGAGGCAGCAACGGCGTCTAATTAGGCTTTAATTAATTAGACAAAGTCCTGCTCCCTGTTTTGCTCCTCTTTGTGTGTTTTGGGCTTCTGAAATCAGGTCAGAAAATGAGCAGAGCAGAGCAAGGGCAAATCTTGACAACAAAACGAAAACAGCATTCAGTCGTCTTTATTCTAGCGAACGTTAATTAAATTAGCGTACGCTCCTTCTCCTTCTTCTTCTCCTTGATGACACACTCACTTTGAAGAGAGGGGAAAACCTTTCTGTTGTGTCCGTAATTGCCCGCCGTCAAACTTTCAATGCCAGAGAGAATATTCTGCCTGGCTGATGATTCTTTCCCCTCTCACGTACCGCCACCACTTTCTTAGCTCTTGCGCCAATGACAGAGACGCAATAACTTGAATAAATTGGATCTCGACTTTTTTTTCTAAGCAAAACATCTTTTCTTTTCTTTTCTTTCCTTCTCCTTAGCTGGACGCCCATGAGCTGCTGTACGCGACCATCAGCCATTACTACGCCAGCCTGTGTCAGCAACAGCAGAAGTCTGAAATAGCACTGGGCAATGCACGGGATAAGAATGGCCGAATAAACTCCGCCACTGCAACTGCAAATGATGTCGCCGAGCAGCAGTCGCTGGAGCAGCTCCACCGGACGCTGTGCACGCCCGGGACGAGGACGATGCTGCTGCTGGCTGATAAGAGTGGTAAGATTTAATAGAACAGCGAAGTTGTTTGGTTTTTGAAATAATCTGCTTTTTTATTGCTCAGAAATTGTCGCCACTCTGAAGAGAAGGGAAATCTCCGAGGTAAAACCGGAGAGGCAGACAAGGGCAAACCAACGTGAGGGAGAAGTTGAAGAGGAGGAGGAGGAGGAGGAGGAGGAGGAAGATGAGACAAAGAATGACCAGCAGCTACTGATGACCAGCAGTCAGTACGAGGCGGACGTCGAGGCGGATGAGAACTCGGATCTGGGTAAGAGGAGGACTTTTATGAAGATTTTTACCTCAATTTTAATCTCTTTTTCATCTTAGAATCGGAGCACAGCCTTCGAGGATATCGTCTTCACCATCATCACCACCACCACAAACCCTCCTCAAGGAGGTCTTTTCTCGCTGGAGCTTCTCACCGTTTGACTACCACGACTGCCGCCGCCAACTCCTCTTCCACCTCTAACCAACAAGACCGCCACCAGGACTTTTGCTGTCCCTCTTCGGGCATTAACTCATCGATGAGTGAGGACTGTCTGACGGCTTCGCTAAGGGGCGATGAACAACAACAACAGGGTCCACCACCACCGCCGGCGCCTTCTCCAGCTCCGATGGTCGGTGAACATTGTTCTCGGAAGTTGCCTGCCTCTTCAGCATCTTCAGCAGCAGCTGATAACTGTTATCAGCAAAAGAGTCGAGGTTATCGAATATGCCGACTGATGAGCTGTGGAGGAGGAGGGGAAAGTTCTGCTTTGGCTTCTTCTACCAAAACCAGATCAACCCTTCCGCTGGGCGGCATCAAGATGGGCCTGAGGGGACATCGATCAGCGGTGATGGACAACAACAAAAATCGGTCTAGCATTCCCAAGGAAGAAGAAGAAGAGGATGAAGATGAATCTTTGATAGCGTAAGTCTTTTTTTCTTAAAAAGTTTAAAAATCTTCTAACTTGACAATCTTTCACTTTAGAAGCCGAAAAGCAACTAAAAGCTCTAAAACCGTGCGCCACTTTCTAAACGGCTTTGACCACTACCTCGAGGAGGCTCTTCAGCGACAGCAGACCTTCTGGCGGCGGATGAGACAGCAACAGCAGCAGCAGCAAAATATAATAACTGAAGGCGAAAGGAAGGAAGAAAAAGAAGGCGAGGAACGCCTGCTAAGCGTTCTGGGCATTGAGCAGCAGATCGTGGGCAGTGTCACCTTCTACAAGAGCTACCGGTTCGTAAATCTCATTTTAACTTTCCAATACTCTTAAAATCTAAACTCTTCTTTTTTAACCCTTTTTAGACTAACTGGAATCAAAGTGATCGAGCTGGCGCTGATCTCCGTCCGGCGGCAGTACCAGGGCGCCGGCATTGGCAGCCACCTGCTGCGGGCGGTGAAGCAAAGCGGGCAGATTGGCCCCTATGATGCGATTCGGGTGAAGGTGCCCAGTTCTAATTCAGTTCTCTTTGACTTCTTCCTCGCCAACGACTTCTCCGACGACCTCATACTGAATGCGAGCTTTGACCAGCTGGACAGCGTCTGCTCCGATGAGGGTGATAATGATGAAGATGGGGATGATCTTCGAGAGAATCCGTTTTCACTCTTCTCCTCTGAAGTACTTGGCCGACGAGGTGGTGGTCCAGGAACAGGATCGCTGGCTCGCAATGGAATCGACAGAAGAGCTTCACCTTCGCCTTCGCCCATCTCCCACCTTGGACACTCACTGTCCTTTGACGGCTTTGGCAATGGCAGTCCAATGACCACAACTTCAGCAGATCATCACCGATTATCTTTGAGGACCTTTGGAGTTGGTGGAGGTGGTGGTGGTGACAGTCGAATCTCCAAGTCAAAGTCCACCATACTCTTTAGCCAGTCGGGAGGGACACCTGGCACATCTTCAACTTCAACGCCTTTACCATCAAAATCTTACCCAAACAAGCAGAAGAAGTGGTGGACCTCCCTCTGCTACCTGCCGCCCTTCTCCGTGGCCACCTCTCTTTGCTCCCGGGACTACCATGGGACTACTTCTTTAAACGCCCATCACCTTTACCACCACCAACGACCTCCATCTTCCAGCTCGCTGGTTGGCCAGCTGGACAACCGCTACGTGGACGAGCTGATTGAGGAGGCGAATGGCGTCTGGCGGCGGGACCTGCTGGCCGCCTATCGAACGCAGTGGAGCTGTGTTGGACGGCTGAGGGCGGAGATTGCCCGCCTGAGGACGGTGATAGTCGATGCGGAGCAGAGCATTGAGACGCTGCAGCGGGAGAACCTGCAGCTGAGGGCGAGGCTGCGGCAGTGCAAGTGTGAGTACTTTTGGTGGAAGATTTTGTTGTGGGATTAACTTTTGAACTTCATTTCGAACTCCTTTTCAAGCAGCGGAGACGACCGCCCAGCTCAACACACAGAAGCACCTCTTTCTCCTGAAGAACTTTAACTTTGATTCGCTGGACTTTTAGGAGAAGGAGTTTTCGAAGACCACTTTTTGCAGTGAACAACTTTATCATTTTCTATTTTTCCTGACAGCGGCTGCACAGTAGGGAAAACAGCGGCCAAGAGAGGGCGCCAGTGGTGTCACAGTCTGTGACTGACTCTGACTGTGACTGTTTGTGTTGCACCTGAGTTGCGCCTGTCTTCTTCACTTGTCCTCTCTCTCTTTTCTTTCTCTTCTGTTGCCATGCTTCAGCAGTTGGCCTCGGTCGTCCTCGCCGGTAACAGTCGCGTTACCTCTCTGCTGATCAGTTCCAAGCAGATCCATCGCCGGCTTCTCAGCACCACCACCACCACCACAGCTTTATCCTCCTCTTCAAAGCATCTCTTTAAGCATCAGCAGCAGCATTTGTCTCGTCAACACTTGTTTACCTCGTCATCATCGCCGTCCACTTTGTTGTTCTCCTCCTCCGGTCCTACTTTGTCTTGTTTGAGTTTTCGAAGAGCGTTTACTTCCTCTTCTTCTTCTGCCACCACAACCAACCCCGAAGCCTCCTCTGCCATGCCGCCGATTACGCCCACCACCACCGCGTCCTCCTCAAAGGAGGCAGAAACGGACGTGAACGCGCTGATCGCCAGCGAACGGGTCGTCATCTTCAGCAAGGACGGCTGCCCGTACTGCGAGAAGGTGAAGGGCCTCCTCGACGGCGAGAACGTCCTCTACCTTGAGGTGAAGATTGACACCAGCAGCAGTGGTCAGGAGGGACCTAGCGGAAAGGTTCGAGAGGCGCTGGCGGCCAAGGTGGGCCGCACCTCGCTGCCGCAGGTCTTCGTCGCGGGCGAGCACCTGGGCGGCTGTGATGACACGATGGCAAAGCACCAGGAGGGCGCCTTGCTTAAGCTCATTCGCGGACATTCCTTCCAGTACGATCTGATTGTCATTGGCGGCGGGTCGGGAGGACTGGCGGCGTCCAAGGTGAGCACCTTTTTGCATCCAATTTAGAACTTCTCCAAAATCTTACGAGTTCTATTTCTATTTCCACCCACCCTCTCCTAGGAAGCGGCCGCCCTCGGTCGCAAAGTGGCCCTGCTCGACTACGTGACTCCCACGCCGCAGGGCACCACCTGGGGCCTGGGCGGGACCTGCGTCAACGTGGGCTGCATTCCGAAGAAGCTGATGCACACCGCCTCGCTGCTGGGCCAGGACATTGAAGACGCGCAGTTCTTTGGCTGGCAGACGGGTGAGGGCAAGCCGGTGAGCGAGGGCCTGAAGCACGACTGGGCGACGCTGGTGGGGAACGTGCAGAACAACATCAAGAGCAGCAACTTTGGCTATCGGAATGCGTTGCGGGACGGCAAGGTCAAGTACATTAACGCGCTGGGCTCGCTGGTGGATGCGCATACGATCAAGGTGAGAAGATGAGTTTGGAGTTCTAAAAGAGCCTTTTCACTCTAACATCCTGTTCACTTCAGCTAACCCACAAGAACGGCAAGGAGGAGACGCTGACGTCGAATCACTTTCTGATTGCCACCGGCGAGCGACCAAAGTACCCGGAGGAGGTGGAGGGCGCCCGAGAGCATGCCATCACCTCCGACGACGTCTTCTCGCTGCCGTACAATCCCGGGAAGACGCTGGTGGTGGGCGCCTCCTACGTGGCCCTCGAGTGCGCCGGCTTTCTGAAGGGCATCGGCAATGACGTCACCGTCATGGTGCGCTCCATTGTCCTGCGCGGCTTTGACCGCCAGTGCTCGGAGCTAGTTCGGCAGTACATGGAGCAGACGGAGAAGGTGAGTGGGAAGAAGAAGTTGTTTGTTTTCAAACTCTAATTCCTCCTCTTCCTTTTAGATCCGCTTCATCGACACCTCGGTCCCCAAGAAGATTGTCCGCCTGGAAAGCAGTGAAGAGAAGAAGAGGCCGGGAACGCTGGCCGTCACCTACGCCAACGTGGGCACCGGCGCCGAGACCACCGAGCACTTCAACACCGTCCTCTTTGCCATCGGTCGCGCCCCCTGCACCGAGGGCATCGGCCTGGAGGCGGTGGGCGTGGCGAAGGACGCCGCCGGGTACCTGCCGGTGGTGGGCGAGCAGACCAACGTGCCGAACATCTACGCCGTGGGCGACATTCTCCAGGGGCGGCCGCAGCTGACGCCGGTGGCCATTCAGGCGGGCGTCCTCCTCGCCCGGCGCCTCTACGGGCGCTCTCAGGTCCAATGCGACTACCTCAACGTGCCCACCACGGTCTTTACGCCGCTCGAGTACGGCTGCTGCGGCTACACGGAGGAGGCGGCCGCTGCCGCCTTTGGCGGCGAGGAGAACATTGAGGTGTACCATCAGTTCTTTGCGCCCACCGAGTGGCGCCTCAATTACTACGACCGGCCGAGGAAGCCGCTCAATGTCTGCTACGTCAAGGTCATTGTCACGCGATCGAAGTCGGGGGATGTAAGTTTGTGTGAAAGAGTTTGTTTTGGGTTCTAATTTTCCATTTTTTTCTTCTCCTCCTTCTTCTCCTTAGCCGAAAGAGGAACGCCTGCTCGGCTTTCACTACGTAGGGCCCAACGCCGGCGAGGTGACGCAGATGGTGGGCATTCCGCTGAAGCTCGGAGCGACCAAGGCCGACCTGGACGGCCTCATTGGCATTCACCCCACCAATGCTGAGGTAGGCGGTTTGTTTTGTTTTGAGAAGCGTTTTCTTAACGATTTCTATTTCACACTTCCACCAGATCTTCACCACGCTGACGGTGACGAAGCGCAGCGGCCTGGACCCAACGCAGAAGGGCTGCTGTGGTTAAGCAGATGGTGATCATCAATCTTCTAAAGAAGAGGAAGATTCCTTAAGGCACACAATTCCTCAGTCTATCTATCTAATTTCCCTTTCCCACTTCTCTGATGTTCCTCACTGAAACAGTTTCCTAACAACCAAACAACAACAACACTGCTCAACTTTGTTTGAGTACCAAAACACACACACCTCTTCGAAGCATTCTCAAGTACCTTCTCTTTCCCCCTCTCCTCTCTTCTAGGCCTTATCCTCCTTATCCTTTTACCTTCCGCTGATTCCGCTATTTTCCTATTCCTATCTTATCTGATCTTATCTGTTATCTTTCTCGTCGTCTTCGTCGTTTGTCGGTGAAACATGCAAAGAAATGTGATTAAAAAATAAATGTCCTAGGTAAACAAAACGGCGTCACCACATTTGTGGGCGTCTCAAAGTGTTCGGTTTTTGCGCTCTTTTTGGCTCGCTCGCTCGCTTTTCGAAGCTGCTGCTCGCATTCGCTCTCAGGTCTCCGTCTGGAGAGGTTCTATTCTTTCGTCATCGTCATGTTCAGAAGATGCCGACCGAGTTGAAGACGAAGAGAAGAGGACCTCCACGAAGCGAGGACCGCCGCCGCCGCCGCCGCCATCACCACCATCAACATCACAACTACCACGGCCGTCTTCTTCATTGATGACGCTTGAAGAGCTCGCGCGCGCGGCGTCAAGACGGAGGAGGCAACACTACCACCACCACCAGCTGCTAAAAGGTAAGGCGCCCTTTCTTTTTCTTCCTCGTCTTGTGTCTCTAAGCAAGTGCACACAGTAAGTCTGAAAGACTACTGCTGCTCACGCCGATATCGAGCAGCCACACAAACGCACATAGACACTTGCATCTAAACTCTCTCCCTCTCAGCGAGGCCACACACGAAGCAGTTGACTGCTGTCGATTGCAATATTGCTGCTGCAGATCTTCAGTCTTGAACTTTTTTTGGTAGTTTCGAAAGATCTACTGCTTCAGCAACAGCAGCAGCAGTGCGCTTCAGCCGAATCGAATGCTCATTGCCTCATGTGTGTGTGTGTGTTTGTATGTCTGCCTGCCTCTGTTGCCTATTTGCTGGCTACGAACGCTCTCGGATCAATCGCCGCCGTAGTATCGGTGCGTCTGTGAGCTCAAGAGAGAGGGTCTGCCTGGCGATACAAACATACACACACCAGAGCGACAGCGACCCTCAATATTGAGAAGCTGATGGATGTGCTGCGGCTGTTGCTGTTTTGCTCCTAATGTTGCTGCAGCAGCAGCCGCATCGCCCGGCTCTGTCCTTTGTCGCCGATCTGCGGTTGCTGCTGCTGCTGCTTTTGACCACCCAGACAGGCACTGAGCAAGAGCAGGAGCAAGAGGACGATCGAACCGACCGGTCGGTTGGGTGGTCACCACCGCTGCCACCGCCATCACAGAGTATCGATTGACTTTCAGTGTGACTGTGTGTGCTTGTGACAGTGACACCGGTTGCACTGTCTTGCTGCGCTGAAGATTGCTGTCTGTCTTTGGCGGCGGTTTTTGAAGAGAGCAGCGACACCACCACCACAGAAGCAGTTTCTTTTTCTACTCCATTTCACTTTTCACTCTCTCCCTCTCTGCCTTCCCCTTCAGTGCTGCTCCACTTGCCGAGTCGGAAGTGAGCGACTCTTTCCATTTCGCTCCTGTTAATTGCCCACCGATCGACTGAACGACCACCACCACCACCTTCACCTTCACACACCAAGTGTTAGTGCCAGCATCTGTCTCTGTCTTCAGACTTCTGCTCCAATGAACTGCTCCAATGGGCAGAGACAATGGTTGCTGTGGTGGTGGTGGTGGTGATGACGGCGGTGATGCCTAGACAACACACCATAACAACGCTTCTTTCTTTGCTCTATCAATCGCCGATTTTAGTTCAGCTGCTGCTGCTGCTGCTGCCGTTGCTGTGGTGGTGGTCGTGGTCGTCGCTTCGATTCTTTGAAGGAAAGTGAGCAAGGCATACTGTGCTGCCGCTGCTGCTGCGGAACTGTCTGACGGAACCGATTTAGCTGTGAACTCAAGTCAAACATGTCAATTGAAGAGAGCATACACACTACTGCTGCTGCTACTGCCACTAGGGTGGTAATTGTTGTTGATTCTCTGACATGACATGATATTCCTCCTTTCAGTGTAAGAGAGAATCGATTCTCTATGCTAGCTGTGTGTGTTGACCTGTTCAGCTCGGCTCGGTTCTCCTGCTGTGCCCCCAACTCTGCCTCCCTCCCTCCAACACTTTAATGTTTACAGCTCAATCAAAGCTTGCTGATGAGTTTTCAATGAGCTAGAGCGCTGTTTCGGCCATTTTTTACCTTTTTTTATTATTATTATTTTGGGCCCCTATTCACCTTTGGCGGGAAAGCCTGAGCCGTAAATGCGATTAGAGGTGGCAGGCAGGCAGCAGCAGCAGCAGCAGCAGTCATTACCGGGCCCTAGGCCGCTTCGTTAATGAGCGCTTGCTCGCGCGCGCGTTCAGCTTTGGCCATTGGCAGCAATAGCGTTCTTTTGTTGTCTTTGCTCAAAGCTTCTTCTGCTTCTTCTTCTTCGCCTATGCAAATAAAAGGAGCCAAATGATTGCTGCTGCTGCTGCTGCTGCCGCTGCCATTGCTGGCATTTGCCTTTTAGCTACCTGAATTGTGTGAGTGTGTGTCAAGTGAATGGGGGGGCTGCTGCCTTTTTCAAAAACTGCTGCTTCAAAGGCAAAGAAGCCGAAGGCGAAAAAGAGGAGAAGGAAGAAGAAGAGGCCTAGGGCCTAGCTCTCCTACTTCTCCTCCTCTTCCCCTTCTGACTCTTTTGACTGCTCAATTCACCAGTAGACCACCACACTCACTCGCTCACTCACCTGCCCTTTCTTTTCCCTCTCTCAAAGCTCAGTTCAGTGTCTGCTCTCAATTTTTAGATGATGATGATGTATTTGCCTTGTGCCCTGTGTGTGTACTCTGTACCTGTGCGGTCGGAGAAGGTCTCTTTGTCCGGCTCTTTGCAGCCACCTTCTTCTTCGGAACAGTTGGAAACAGTTGCCACTGTAACTGTAGTGTGACTGACCACAGCACGCAGTGGCACTGGTAGTAGAGCCGCAAGGTAAACTAGCGGGACAGGTTGACAAGGCAAGGCTGCAAGGCACTGAAAAAGTGTCACAGTGAGAAGAAGAAAGAGGGAGAGAGAAAGCTTTGGAGAAGAGATTTATTGGCTCCAAAGCTCGAACAAAGCCGAAGAAGAAGAAGAAGAGGAGGACAGAGGGGCCAGAGAGAATGGAATTCAGTCGGCCGTGAGCTGAACTGACTGACCAAGTCACTGCTGCTGCTGCTGCTGCTGCTGTAATTCGATAATTTGCTCCAATTTAGCCATCCAAGTCGGTGCACAGAGAGCTGTCCTTTTTCCCTCTCTCTCTCTCTCTCTCTCTCTCTCTCTCTCTCTCTCTCTCTCTCTCTTCCCATTCTTTACATTCTTTTGTGTACTGTGCAACAGTCTTCTCTGTCGTCGTCTTCAGTTTCGGCCGTCTTGAGACGTCTGATTTTGTGTGGGCCGCTTGCGCACACAGTTGCTAGTGACTTTGAAGCGCTTGCTTTGAAGTTTCAGCTTTTTCAAAGAGAGAACTCTCTCTCCTTCAGACTAGGCAAATAAGATTTAGTCTGACTGAGTAGACTGATTACTGCTGAAACAGCAGTCCGTTAGTGGGATTCTCGGAGATCTCTATTTATCTTCTTCTTCTTCTTCTTCTTTGAGACAGGTTCAAAACGACTTCTTCAGTCAGTCGGACTCCAGTCAAACTGAAACTAATTTTTTGTTTCACTTTTTTCCCTCTAATAGGATACAGCACCACTCAATCTCTGGGCACTCTTCTCTAATCGCATCGTTCATTTCTGTGTGCTTGCCACCGCCATCGCCGCTGCCGTTGCTGCTACCTTCCTTTGGTAAGTCTGTTACTTTTTTCTTCTTCTTATTACATTAGTGTTAGGCAAACTGTGTGTGTGTGTCTGTCGGCTGGTCGCAGTCTCAGACAGCTTTGTTTGAGGAGAGACTGCTCTCTCTGAGACTTGCTCTGGCCACTGGCCACACACCATGGCCTCGGTGGCAGTCGGTGCCACACACCTTGCGCACTAGCCACTCTCTACTCTGCTCTGATCAATGGAGCTCTAGCCTGGCAGTGCTCTTTTGGCTGCTGCTGTTCCAACGGTCACAGAAAGAGGACTTGCGCTGTACCCTTGGCCAGCAGGAGCACTTGTTGCAGGCAGGCAGCAGCGTTTAGTTGTTGTTGGTCGGCAGGGTCTTCCACTCATTTTCTCTGAGGTCTCTGAGCTCTTTTTCTATTTTTCATTCCCTTCTTATTCGTACTCCTGACTCGTGGGTGAGACTGATCGATTGCGCACGCTTCTTTGCCCGGAGGAGACCTGAGGAGGAGGAGGAGGTTTGTTGCTGCGATTCAGTGCTGCTTTTTCGTTCTGATCTGTTCAGTTCTGTTCTATTCCTTTCCTCATTCTCGATTGAGTCATCTGACTCGGCCGCAGCAGCTCCCCCAACTTCTCTTGTTCTCTAATTACCAGGTGAGTGAGATCGGTGTGTTTGTGAGTGTGTGAGTGTGAGCGTGAGTATGTGCTAGTGTGTGTTTGCTGAAGCTGAGAGTGGTGCCGCGCCGCCAAAGTGGTCGGGCACGTCGTTAATGACCGTGGGGAGAGCTAATGACTTAATTTGCTCATAGCTCTGAAGACTCTGTCTTCGGAAGACAATGTCAGGCAGAGGAGAAGGGAGGAGGGAGGGGTGGAATGAGCGAGCAGAGGGTATCATAGCCCAGGGTAATGGCATATATCAGTGCGCGCGAGAGTCCGGCGACACTAACGATAATGTCTTCTTCTTTGCTGCCGCTGCTGCTCTTGTCTCTCCGTTTCTTTCTTTTCTCCTCTCCTGTCAGGACTCTGATTCTTTATTGAGGATGCAGCGCAGACAGTTCTCTTGAGGAGCACCTTTTCTTCTTCTTCTTCTTCTTTTGCCTGCCTTGGGAGCACGATTTCCTCTGCTCATCTTCTCGTTTGGTGCTTTTCTTTTCATTCAATCCTCTGCTTTTTCACTGGCTTTCTTTATACTTTTTGCTGCCCTTTTCTCTTTTCTCTTTTCATCTTCATCTCCGTCTTCAGCTTCAGGTGCAGCACCCTCACCTGCACGCTTATTATTATTACCTGCTGCTGCTGTTGATGCTGATGCTGCTTCTCTTTCATGATGATGGCTGGCCTGCTGGTCGTGATGGAGGCGCCCGTCTTGGGTGATTGGCTGCTGCACTCTTTGTGGCAGACTCCTGCTGCTGCTGCTGCTCGTTTGGTGCTCCCCAGCAGCACCATTCGGTAATTGGCCTTTGGGTGAAGAGAGAGAGAGAGAGAGAGAGAGAGAGAGAGAGGAGAGTGATTATTATTATTATTCGACTGCTCCTGCAGAAGAAGAAGAAGAAGTACCTCTTATTCTTTTCAGCGTTGATGATGATGACGATGATGAAGTTATTAAGGAGAGCAGACAGCTGAAGCTGCTGCTGCTGATCTTCAGGGGAGCAGAACAGCTCGAGGTGAGAGGTAAATTGCACATTGTAGAGATGAATGAGTTGAAGGGAAGTGAAGGGTGATGAAGGGGTTGAGTAGAAAGGAGAGGAAGGCTACCATTAGTTCCCTTCAGTTCGTTTCTTCTTCTTCTCTTACCTGTCGAGTCGATGATGGATGCGTGGGCACTACTACTCACTATCTCACTGTCAAAGTCTGCGCGCTCACCCTGTGAGAAGAATCGATTTGTCTCTCGATTGTGTGTCTGTTGGTGGCAACCGGTGAGCTCAGATTGCAGGCAGGTAGGCAGGCGGGCACGGATTGAGATGTGTGGCGCCCAAGTGTCCCGCTCGAAGGTGATGCTGCTGCTGTTGCTGCTGCCAGTGCCGAGGGTGAAGACCTTTTCCTTCCTTCCACTCTTTGCACTGAGGTATTTTTCGCTTCTCAGCGCTAAATCTTTGCACTACTTTGCTGGTTGGTCAACAAAAAAAATGTTGCAAGTTTTGCTGAATTTGAGTCTTCTTTTCTTCTTTCTCTCTTACCTGTGCCGCCACTGGCCGCACAAGCGGATGTGCAAACAAATCGTTAAACGACGCAGATTTTTTCTTGTTGACTTTGTGTTAGGAGGAGAAGGTGGATGGATATTTTTGCTGCCCGCTCTTTCTCCTCTTACTCTGCAAACGTTTAGGCAGAAATGGAGAGAGCGAGAGAGATTGATACTGCTAAAAGTTTCATCTACTCGCAAATTGACACTGAAACGTTGTGTGCTCGTGCAACAAGTGCCCCGAAATGTGTGTGTGCTCTTGACACCACCACCACCAGCAGCAGCAGCAGCAGCAAACATTCCCTGGAAAAGGTATCTCTTTCCTTCTCTCCTAAAATAGTGCGCTCAACTTTCAAGGCAAATACGTTTTTTACCTTTTGCCAACTTGCTCGCCGGTGAAAAGTGTGCTTTCAAGTGCGCTTTTTCTACTCGGTGAGGTTGAAGTTGAAAGTGCGCTCACTTCCACTTCGAAGGTACCACTTGACTACGCCCTGCGAAGCTCACAACGCTTTGTAAGTGAGGTTTTAAAATGGCTTTCCATCAGAAGAGGAGGGGGTAGACAGATCTCTTGGTCGTCGTCGTCGATTTGCCTGAATCGTCTTCAACTTTCAACTTTGGCCAGCAGCTCTCTCTCTCTCTCTCTCTCTCTCTCTCTCTCTCTCTCTCTCTCTCCCTCT
>JAALOO010001588.1_pt1 | contig 14867 bp, 7 predicted proteins | sample 7257641 | NCBI WGS metagenome assembly JAALOO01 (sample SAMN14085613, study PRJNA598686) | mite metagenome | biome: ENVO:01001000; feature: ENVO:01001002; material: ENVO:01001226; isolation source: single female mite from University of Michigan culture on fish food culture... ...
CTCTCTCTCTCTCTCTCTCTCTCTCTCTCTCTCTCTCTCTCTCTCTCTTTGTTTGCAGAGACTTTTTCCCGTGCAAACTTGACTTGGAGAAAGCCATCAACTTCCACTTCATCATCAACAACAGCTTCATCATCATCATCATCATCATTGACTTCATCGGCTTCATCGGAGGGCCACCTTTCTCATCTACTGTCCAGTAGCCATCATCAGTGTGTGTGTGTGTTGGCCAGTGTGTCTATTATTAACTGGTCCAATTAGCGGGGGCTAATTTGCCTGCTGCTGATGCTGCTGCTGATGCCGACTCTCAAGGCTGCCCCTGTCGATTATTGACGACCACGATTTCACTTTCACTCCTCTTTTTGATCTTTGTTGTTGTTGTTGTTTTTATTTGCCCCCAGTTTGGTAACACTGACCACCCCATTTTTCTTTTTTTATTGCCAATACGAGCACACACACAGTTGTTAAACTCTTTATTGCCCAATGCTCAAGTTTGCTTGCTCTCTTTGATTGAAAAGACACACATTCACTTCGATGTGTGTGTGTGTTTCAGCGCTACACATTTTGGCCATTAGTGTACGACAATCAAACGGGTGGCAATCACCGACGAGGTGGCAAACGAGTGGCGACGGCGGCGGCGGACAACAACAAAAACAGCAGTAGCAGCAAACAACAAAAAGACAGCTTCTTTGAGAAGCAGGGCCGATTATGTGGAGCAGCCGGTAGGGATGAAAATGATTTTGTTCTTTCTTTTTCTTCTTGTTTGTTTGCCACTGCTAATGAATATTGGCAACTGTGAGGTGATTTGATTTAGTTCTGCAAAGTGGTCCTCTCTTTTTCCCTTTCACTTTCTTTTTGGCCGCCGGCAGCAAACGAGTGACCACCACCACTGCCACTCAATGTCCTCTCTTTGTCATTGGACCCATTCCAAGTTATGGAAAAGAAAGATTTCCCCAGCATTGCCATTTGAAGGCCAGAAAAGGGCAGTTTAAGCGCAAACATTTTCAAAGGAGGTAAAGCTATTGTAATTTTTTTTACAAATTGTTAACTGAATTAATCTTTCTTGTTTTAACTGTTTTTGTTTTTTTTAATTTTTTATTTTTGGTTGTTTTATCTTGATTGTTTATACTAACAGCAATTTTTATTATCTTAGTAAATGATTACGCCTGCTTGTAAGTCATTGAGAACAAACACTGTTTTTATTCAAAATTTTATTGTGATTTATTACAAATAAAATCCAATCATGATTAGGCTGATCAAAAAACATTTTTGACCTGCCTAATCACCACAAAAACGGCTTAATCAAAGTGAGTGACGCCAAATTAGGCATCAACAACAATAGCACAAAAAGAGAAACTGGGCGCAACATATAAAAGCCGATAGTTTTGTACCTACAAAGTGCAAAGTGGAAAACAAAGCTAAATAATGAACACACACACAATTTGTGGCAGATAGAGAGCACACAATTGATGACGACTCAGTTTTCTGTTGTATTGTTGCAATTGATGTTGTCTTTCTTTCACTCTCTCTCTCTCTCTCTCTCTCTCTTTTTCACTTTCTCTCTCTCTCTCCTTCTTGATTTGACTCAATGTGATAATCGGCAAAAAAGATGCAATTAGAGGTTGAACAGCAGTTTTGGTTGGTCAGCTTGGTCAATTGTCTTTTGTTGTCTGTGTTTTGTTCACTGTGCTAGTGCTAGTACACCGAGACAGTTGATTGAATGTCGATCATTCCAAGCACACTCAATTGGCCTTGGCTAGCCCTCGGCCTTGCCACCTCTCTTTAGCCTCTGTCTCCTTTCTTTCTTTCCCTTTCCCTTTCCTTTCTTTGACTTTCTTCCTCAGCATCCTTAGCATCTTGTGAACATTCTCTCTCTTTCTCTCTCTCTTTTTCTCTCTCTCTTTCTCTCTCTCTCTCTCTCTCTTACTTCTCCTCACACCTTTACACAGCCACAAATGTCGCTCAATCAAATTCTTTGAGCTGCTCTTGCGTCACCTTGCTCAGATTGCTTGGATGATCGCAAATGCACTGACAAAAACGATTTGCTGCCGTGATCTGCTGCTGCTGCTGCTGAAACTCAAAGCATTTTTCCGCTCAATTTAGCTGCTCACACTTTCGCACTATTTGTGTGCCGAACACACACACACACACACCGTTCAAAATGGCCACTTTGATTTGAGTTGTTCGTGCTGCTCAACAGATGATGAACGGCAACAAGTGCGTGTCAAAGGTTTTGTGAGTTTCCTCCTCCTCTTTTGCTCTCGATTAACGACCATCAAAACAGGGCTTTGATTGTTTCATCAGTAGAAAGCACTGATTTTATATTAGCCGAGGAAGAACAGTAGTTTGTGACAGCAGTGTTTTGCCCTTGAACCTTTCCGACTTGTTTGTGAAGTAGTCAGTAGTCAGATTGTTTGACAATGATGATGACAACCACTGTCGCCGCTGCAGCAACAAAAAAAATTGACGACGCCCGGATATATACTTTAGAAAAGGCTGCTTTTTATTTCTTTGTTTAGGCAAACATTAAACTGGCTGGTGGATTTTTTAGTGCACTTGTTGATTGCATTTTTATTTGAGGTACAATCAATGCACTAGAGTCAGTTAGCTTTTGTTCATCAGCTCTTTACATCACACAAATGACACTCGTTTTTTAGTACTGCTGTACAAAAGCATTTTCACACTTTCTCTTTTGCTACTTCAGTAGCATTTTTGGTAAACTTGTTCTTCTTTTACTAATCAATGAATCAATCCATAATTTGGCAAGTCCATTCAACAACTTTATTACATTCTCACTCTTGTAACAGCATCATCATCATCAACATCATCATTGTCCATTCAAGTTTGTCTTCAAACAAAAATGAGAGCAATCAAGTGACTGAAAACGGGAGCCTAATAAAAAGTATAACTGCTAATTGCCAACTGTCATCGAGTGTCCGCTAATTGAACTGTGCTAAAAAATGGAGTAGTTTTAGTATGAGGCAGTGTCTGCTGGGTGGAAAATCATTGAGATCAAATGAAAAAGAAAAAAGGTAGGGCACTGCCTGGGAGTTTGTCTTTTTATGTACGAGTAAGGTATTGCCGCCAATTAAAAGGGGAAGAAAAGAAAACACATGTTTTTGATACTTGAAAAAAATTACGTTATTCCACCTCCACCTCGGAGAAAGCCTCTAGTACTGATTGCGGCGCCGATCATCTAATTTGCTTTGATTTTCATTTTACCTTGGCTTTTATTTTGTGGTCTCCATTTTGGCTGCTGCTGCTGAGTAGTAGACATACCGGACAGACAGGACAGAAAGGACAGGACAACTCTGAGGTGAGTGGTGGAGAAAATCAAAAGTAAAAAAGAGAGAAAAAGGCCAGTGACCGCCAAGCTGAGAAAGATAAATAGAAGGAAAAAATATATATTGACCACCGCCACCGGCGCTGTCAAACAGTAGACTAAATAGGTTGAAAAAACTGTAAGAGTAGAAGGAGAAAAATAAGAATTTTGTCTAGACTTGAATTTAAATAAAAGACCGGCATCTTTATCAGTTCAGCAATCAGCGTCTCATTGTTTTTCTTGTCTAGGAAAAAGCTGATGCATCTCATTGAACCATCTTTTTAGTTTTTCAGCTTTTTATATCTAAGGTGATCAGGTGATGCAAATCGCTAAAATTGATCTCTACTACATGTTTCAGAAAAACATGTTCTTCTATAACGCTCGTATATTTTATTGATTTTACAATAAACAGAAAAACTGCAGTAAATCAAAGTCAACTGGCGATAACTGATCAAGGCAATTAAATGGGTCAATACTGAAAACTGAAAACAAGGGCAGCAATAAAACCAAATGAGGATGTTTTGAATTTAATAAATATGAGTTTGAAAGGTAAAAAATATAAGCAGCGCTTGCCAATTGTGTGCAAAAAAAATGAAAAACACAGGCAACTGTGTTGTCCGCAACTGCAACTGACCGAAATGGGCAATTCAACTTTTGTTTTTGTTTTTGCAGCACAGGAAAAATATGTTGTCTATGAGAACTAGACAGTTTTGTTGTTGTTGTTGTTTTTTCGTTGTCGTCTAGTTTACCGTTGCCACTTTTTTTCTTTTGCCCATTTTTGCCACTTAGGCTATGCAAATAATTGTTGTCCGAGCTGCCACAAGCAGCTTTCTGTTTTTTTTTATTTTTTTTCTTTATCATTTCTTTATCTTTATCTTCGATGTCATGTTTTGAGTGCCTCTATTGTTTCTCGTTTTCACTAAAACTCTGCTCAAAAAAGCGCAATTCACGACGCAACTGCTGCTCTTCTGTTATCACCAGCAGCACTACGCATCATTGCTGAAAACAAAGAAAAAATACAGCGCGACAACAGACAGGATAAGCACAGCAAATCGTGAGAAAGATCTACCTAAAGCGATTAGCAGTGATAGTGAAAACACAGCTTAAGTGGGGGAAAAGAAAAAGTAGAAGAAAGTAGCCCAACTGTTTTGTTTTGTTTTGTTTTCACGTTGTCGTCGTTGTTCGGCTGTTGTTATTGCGACCACCACTTCCTAGTTGTTTCTTTGCCTTTTTTTATTTTACAACTTTTCAATAGCAATTAATCTTTGCACAGCTGAACAAAAGGCTATCAAGGCTTAAAAAGACGAAGAAGAAGATGTGATGACTAATGAGGAGGGAAATGCAATTGTCCGCGTGATCTTCGCACTAACGGGAACAGAACTAGTTCCATCCATTGACTTTAACACTGCAAAAAAGCACTGTGTGTCTGTATCTGTATCTGTGTCGTGCAATTACCTAACGGGTGAAAGTCAAGTTCAAAGTTGTGCCAGTGTTAATGACAAAAAGGAGAAAAAAGTTGAAGTTGTAGTTTTTACCTGTTATTTTCAAAGCACAATAGTTTGCGATTTTCTCACAAATTATCCAGCAAATCTTTCTTTTTGAAAAAATAAAAAATGATAAAACGCTGTAAATGATGTTATGATGTGATTCATTGCACGCATTTGCAGCAAAAGCCTTTTTTCATTGCACTAAAAACTTAATGGCGTTTAGCAATTAATTTTTTAAATTTTTGAAAAAATAATTGGGCGTAATTAGGTTTTATGTGTCGTAACTAAAACGTATTTCTACTACCTTTTTGCTGTGTCAATTCTATCATCATTTAGCAAAACGCTTTTTGTGTTTAGTCTACTTAAACTGAACTAAATTACATCAAGTTGACGATGATAAAGAGGCTAATTTGATGCGGCACCTAGACGACAGTTTTTTTCATAAGTTCTTTTTTTCAGAAAACGGTATCCTCTTCTTCTTCTTCCTAGTTTTCGTTTATGTTGAGTTGTCGTGTCAACTTTTTTCCTTATCGTTCTGTCTCTGCACTACCTTTCCCGTCATTGTTTTCCGGTTTTTGTTTGTGTCACCACAATTACTTTTACTGTTACCCGTTTTTTCCGTAGTTGTTTTATTTGTTGTCTTGGCATCATCAGCCTTTTCCCCCGTTTTGAAAAAGAAACAACAACAAAGCTAACCAGTGTTAAACAACAATAAGGCAAGCAAGCAAACTTGAACAAACTGGTTGGTCAGTTTAAAATAACTGACGATAAAAACCACACAAGTCTAGTCAGTCGACAAGGCAAGGCTAGTTAGTTAGTTTAAGTGCAAACGATGCCAACAATTTTAGCAGTGTGCTTTTGTGGTCAGAAATGTTCTGACTAGACAACAACAGCAAAAAACTGAAGAGAAGGAGAACACTGTTGCTGTGACAACGCCTCAATTGAAAGCTTTCGCTCTTTTCTCTCTTTCTTATTTTCACTGTGACAACAATAATACTTGGTAATTGATGGTGGCACTTTTACTTGAGATTGCACTGACTGCAACTAAGGGATAAAGCGTACCAAAGTGACGATGACCTGAAGAAAAATGAATGAAAAAAAAGATATATCTGTTGGTTCAGAGGACATGAGGCACACACACACACACCGGTCTGAAACCTTGTTGGACACTAAACCTAATCAAAGGTAGTGAGCAGGGAAATGTAGACGTCAAGAGAAAGAGAGAAAGAGAGAGAGGGAGAGAGAAAAGAAGAGAGGACCACCTCGATGGAAAACTCTCCCAAAAAACAATTTTAAGAGAGGAAGAGAAAGTGTACACCCAAGTCCTGACCTTGATCTTGTTACGTTTTAGCTTTGTTTTCTTTTGCTTTAAAAAAGGATCAATTGTACTGTTTGAAGCATTGTACGGTGTACATTCAGTCTATTGTTAGTTGCAGCTGATGATAAAAACTTTCTATTTTGCTCCTAATTTGATGCGGCTAATTGGAAAAAAATGATCAGCGGAAAAGTGCAGTGAAGTGATTGATTGATTGTCTTGTGAAAGAAGACTAGTCAAAGAGTGATCATGATTTTTCTATTAACTGAAAATCTTGCGCCAAGTTAATAGGCGCTAAAACTGATTAGGCTTGATGATGATTAACGAGAAACGTTGAAAGTGTAACAGAGATGTGCAAATGTGTGAAACTTCCAAAGTAAAGGACACCAAAAGGAACGACAGATGACCGAATGCAGGCCATTTTGCTTGTTGTAACTGTTGCATAACGCAACTTTTCGATGCAATTTTGTTTGTTAGTTTAGTCAAAAAAGTTGCCTCTAATTGTAGCACTGTTCATAACTTTTCTCCTGATCTTGTTGGCAAACTGTTGCCTATTTCAAAACGTTAGTTTTAAAATTTACTTTTGATAATAAAAACTGATTTCGAAACTGACAACTAAACCAAGCTTTTTTGCAAACTGTTTGTATTTCCTCTCATTTCTATTCATCTATTATGAGATGATGTTCAAAATTCATTTTTTCAAGTGACGGCATTCAGCTTCTAAACTAACTTGTGAAAATGCTTAATCGTCTGTTTTATGCGTTTGTCTTTTCTTTTCTTTCTTTTTTTCTTTTTTAACTAAAACAATTCACTTATGTTCACTGCTGTTGTTGCCGTTGTCATCAAGCTGTCTGCCTTTCATTTATCGTGTTCTGCGTTCTTTGACTTTTGTTCAGCCGTTCAATGTCGAGTTTATTATGTGTGAAAGGTTGTTTTTGTTCCTTTCCTTTGACTTTCTTTCTCTTTAAGCTTTTTTTGTTGGATAACGTGTTAGAAAAGTGGTAGAAACTTGCCGTTGAACTGTATTTCATCTGCCGTTTTCTGATGCTGTTGTTGGTGTGTGAGTGCCTGCTCACCACTTATATAACATGTGTCAGCTGCCAATTACTGCCAATTAATGGCCATTGTGTGTGATGGCGAGCAATGAATGAATGTATGAATAAATGTTTGTAATTGTCTAGCTCAATCGGCCAAATGCAATAATCGATTTTATAGAGTTTTCATAAAATTGACCAATAAAACTAGTTTTTCAATTTAAAAAGTACAAAGTTTTTGCATTTACAATTTAACATAAATAAATTAAAACATTTTAACAATTAATCGTACTTACAGTTTTTGCACTACACGATAAAAAATACTTAAAAATTTGTTTGTAAAAACTATCAAATGGTTTCAAAAAAGTAAAAAAGTTAATCCTGATCAATTGCAGATCAAGATTTTTTCATTGTTTAGCCCCATCAAAGGCGGCAACGGTAGAGGGAATACCATTACATAATACACTTATCAATCAGTCAGTCAGCCAGTCAATCCCTTAGACTACATTTCTGTCTACCTAAAAACAGTCAATCAACCTTTAGCCAATTGATTTCTGTTCCATTTTTCTAGCTATCTCTCTGTTCCATGTTGCACTCACTCAGCATTGCGTTCATCTCTATTCATTCACCTCAATTGCTTACTTAAACTTGGCTGGAAAAAGAGAGGGACGGACATTTTCAGGACAGGACAGAAGCCACAGAACAATCAGTCACGGGAGTAATTCAGTCAGCTCATTTCAGCTCATATCATCTCCCACAGACAGTGGCCGGTTAATTAAGTCATCATCACGGGAGACATCATCATATTCAATTTTGCGGGTGAAGAGTGCAAAGGGGAAAGAAGCTGGCAGTGAAGACCGATTTAGAGGAAAACACTCAAAATACTGAAAACAACAGACAGACGGCAATTTGACATTGACACCGCTACTGGTCAGTAAAAGTGATATTGATTTTCTTTCAAACACTACTGACATATTACGCAAAATTTTGAGTTGGCCGCAACCTGTGTTGCACACTGCTTTCCCAAAAAGTTGGCAGCTCCAGAGTTCAATAATTTTTGCATACGCAAGTTGTTTTTTAATTTGCGTTTGAACTTTTATTAATAATTAACAAAAGTTGAATTTGTAAATGCCACAGAATTAATTAACACAACTGATTGAAAATTCAAACATTTTACAATTTTAAAAAATCATATATTAGAAGTTAGAAAAATAATCCATTTCACTACTAACAGACATTGTTTTACTATTTTGGATAATGCATCCTAATCCCGTTTCCTTCCTTCGTTCAACAGTGAAAAAATGAACTTGTTATGCCACCATAAAAAATGGTAATTGAGAAATGATCGTAATGAAATGCAGTCAGGTTGAGGAAAAAAACACAGTTGAGAGGCAAAGTAGGTGATGACAGATGCGGTGGCGGCGGCAGTGGCTCAGACGATGATGGCCAGTGATGGTCAACTGTCTGTCTGCCTACTTTTCCAGCCTACTTTTTTCAGCAGCATAGCTAAACTGTTACTGGAAACTTTTTTCAGTGTGGAGGCAACAGCAAAATCATCGAGCAGCATTGTTGTGCCCACTGTGCCCAAGTTTAACTCGCCGGTGGCCAATTCATTAGCATTGACCATTGACCACTGACTGACTGTCTGACTTTTCCATTGTTTGCCGACAACTGCTGACAGCTGAACAGTTGATCTGAGCTGATTTGGATCAACTGATCTCTCTTGTTTTCATTATTCACTATCGTAAAACAGTTCTTCTACTTACATCACATTTTGCAGTTTTTTTTCGCTGCACACTGTTTTTGCTCTATTTTACTCTATTTTCTGATTGATGCTTGTGACTTTGAATTGAATTATTTTGACTACTGTCTAGTAGTAGTAAGTATTAATGCAAGGATGGATGTTTTGTTGGTTGATTTTATGAATGATTGAGTAATTTAGTAATTAGTAATGACATTCGTTAGTGATGCTGCCTAATGAGCAAAAACGTCTGTCAATCAGCGAAAGGCGTATGATTTGGAATAGTTTGGTTTTCTTTAAATGGCATTTATCATTGACCAACTTTTGTTATTTTAAGGGTAGTCACAAATTAAAATTTTGTAGCAAGCAGCATAACTGTTTTTACAAACAATACAAAAATTTGACCAATAAAATTAAAAAGTTTTAAACAACATTTTAAATTGTAGCAACCAGTAACAGCAAAAACAACAGCCAATAAACTAAGCTTCTAGGATGATAGGCGTTCAGGAAATTGATTTGTGTAAATTGATAAGTGTGTGTTTTTGCCACTGCGGAGTTGCTGTTCATCGGCTACCAGCGGTGAAAGAGAACCATTACCACGCTGACTAATGACTGACTAACTGACTGACTAGATGACTAGCTCACTGACTGATTAACTGACTTGGCTGGCAGAGTATTTGGGATCCAAAGGGTCAAACAGGTGTGCGAGAAAAAGGGGATCAAATTAAAAGTAAAAGTAAAAGTAAAAGCAGAGTAGAGTGAGAGTAGGCCTAAATTGATTGAAGTAGAATGTCCTGTCGTTGCTGATGATGTTGCTGATGATGATGATGATGATGATCGCTTCAGTGGTTGATTAATTAATTAGATGCTTTGCAAACACCACTGTAGACTGCAAACTGAGTGAGTGCACTGTGTTCACGATCAATTAGTGATTTAGTGTGTGTGTGTGCACTGGATGCTCACGGTAGCTTAGCTGGCTTGATGATTAATCCAAACCAACAGTGCAATCTAGTGTGCTTGCCAGCTTTACCAGAAGGTGTGGTAATAGAGAGGGGATGCTTAATTATTAAAATGATGTGTGGAAGTTTTTTTAAAGTGTTGTCAAAAGGGAGAGATAAAAACTTTGCCTGTTCAACCAAGTAGTATCCGTTTTGCAGTATGTTGACTACAAAATGGTTTCTTTTGGGTAAAATTAGCACTAATTTTGAGTTTTCAAAAAAACTTTTGTAAAAGTTTGAGAACTTTAGCTGTTTTTACATTTTAGCAAGTTGTAAAAATGTATAAAACAAAATGAATGAAATAAAATTTTGTTTAGTACTCACTGAAGTTTTTTTCTAATGTCAACATTATTTTAAAATTACTAGCATTCCCATTTGCATTGATCTTTTCTAATAACCAGATACCAATCATAGCCTGTCAACGCACATATTTTTCTAATTGATTTTTTGCTCAGTTCTACTGATTAGCACCAGCATTATCCATCATTTAAAAAAGCAGAGCGCAGAAAACAGCAGCCGCAGCAGCAGCAACAGCAAAAAGGCTTGGCTGAAAATTCATGTATGTACTCTGAAGGGGAAAAAAGTGCTGCAAAGAAGAAGAGAAAAAAACTGACTGAAACTGAAAGAGACTGACTGAAACTGGGCGCGCTAATTCACAGCACGGGCGAGCTTTGAGCTTGCATTGAAACAGCAGCAGCAGCAGTGAGCTAGCTGCGCCAGTTATTTGCTGCAAAGGTGAGAGAAACTGAGGCAGGCGGCCAGTGTAACAGTAACAAGAAGCTCAAGAAGCTGCCTACACAGAGGCAAAGGCAGACACAGACAGACAGACAGAGCTTGGTTTGGCTTGCCCATCAGCAGCCGAGTGTATAAAAGGGCGCCACCACGGCAGCGCTGGCTCTTGCCCAAGTGTTTTGTTTTACTGTCTTTTGCTGTCTTTCGTGCCCAGGTGCACGACATTGGCTTTTCTTTTGTAATCAGTGCAGTGCAGACATTTTCTCGCTTTTCACTTCTTTTTACCGTTTAATCATTTTTTGTCCCTTCACTCTAATACAAAATTTTGTTGATTTAAAATTTTGTACGAGTGAAGTGGGTGAATTTTTGTTGTTTTTTCTTCATTCTGATAGTATTTGAAAAGTTCCTCTTCCTGATTTGTTTGCCCCGTCTACCTCTTTTTCTTCCGCAACAGAAGCTCTGCCTCTGTCTGCTCAAACTGCTTTTTGTCAACTTTGTCCTTCCATTAACTTCATCACTTAATGTGACAAATGCCCAACAGAAAACACTAACTTATCATCACAAAACTTCATCTTTTTACCTCCTCAACAAAGTCATCCCCATCATGATCAACCACAAAAATCATCGGACCCAGCCGCCGCCGAGGTCCGAGGCCTTTCCCATGTTGGGCCTAGCCTTTCTCCTCCTCTTCCTCGGCGTCTCCGTGACCGCCTTCTCCGCGCACAGCAGTCATCTTGGAGCAGGTGGTGGTGACCCCTCGATCGCCTACACCTCGGCCTTTCCCAGCAAGCTCGACCTGAGCACGCCCCTCGTGTCCGGGGTCTCTGTGGGCCGGTACAACGCCAAGCGAGAGTACTCGCCGGAGCTGGCCCGTATCTACAGCCGCTACCTGGCCAATGACTTGACCGTGGGCGCCATGTGCGGCTCCCACGGGATGTCGCCGGCGGGCGAGCCGGCGGCGCAGAGCATCAGCGAGGCGGACATCAGCGAGGCGATCGCCTACGCCAGCTCGCAGATTCAGCTCTACGAGAATGCCAACCAGCAGTACCTGGCGATTGACCCTCGGGGGCTGAACTTCAGCGCCTACATCTTCGGCGCCCTGCTGCAGGCGCGCTTCAATGAGTTCATCACGCAGTACCTCACTAGCAAGTAAGTGCATCCGTCATTGTTTGTGTTTTTGGTGGAAAATGAGGGGCAGTTTTGTGAGGGAAAATAGTAGTAAGAAATGATAGTTTTGATCGGACGATGATGATCATAGTCATGATCATAGTCATATTGATGATGATGATGATCATGATGATGTGAAACGCCATCATCATCTTCCGATCATGGTGATCAAAGTTATGAAGAAAACAGTGGTGAGCTTAAAACAAGGACAATAAGGATGATGATGATGATGATGATGATATGATGTGAAAACAAAAATACTTATGCAGAAGGGTAACACATCTGAGCTTTGAACGGTAATGAGGCTTTTTGTATGCTCAATTTTTTTTTGTTCAAACATCGTTTTCTCAAGTTCAAGTGATTTAAATTGATGCTCACATCGATGATTAGTGTGAGAGTTTTTTCCTGTGTGCACACTTTGTTCACACAAAAACTCACACAGGCACAAAATTAGAGTTGTGATGACATTGCCTCGTTTCATCCTCGTTCCGTTCACCGTTTCGAAAGGCGGCACCTAAGCTCATTAATAAGCTGATTTAAAGCAGTGATATTATTATTTATGCATGCAGTGCAGTGCCGTGCAATGAAATGCATGTCAACGACGGACGCGACGACAATTTTGCCACCACCACCAGTCAATCGACGATGATCACCGTCGATCATCAATGGTAATTTGGGCCTCGTGAAGTGTTCAAGAGCTGTGGATGCATTTTCACCAGCATTTTGTGTGCTCAACTTATACAGCTTAATATTAAAGTTGATAGCTCTTGGTACAGCTCTTCAGTCAGTCAGTCAGTCTACAGACTTTAGCCAACTTTTTTCAATTGCAGGTCTTTTTTGTTTCAGCTAGTCAGCAGAGTTAGCTTTAAGTGAGTAGAGTTGCACGAGTTGCACGAGTCGCCGTTTAAGTTGTTTGAAAGAAAAAAAGAAGTAAAGTAGAGTAAAGTAAAAGAAGTGTTGGCACGCGTGAGTTTTGTCATTAAAGTCACTGGAGTTGTGTTAGGTGTTGCTGCTGTTGTTGCTGCTGCTAAAAAGTTATGCATAACTTCTGCTTATGGCGCATCTCATCTCATCTGAGAGCTGAAATCTTGATCTCAACAGCCAGTGGGAAAAAAGATCTTGCAAGCATTCTATTCTTTGTTCGCATTTTTCCCTTATTATCATGAAGGCGATAAGTAGAGAGGGAGCAACAGCAACAACAACAAAAACGGGCAAGCTGATTGAAAATGAAGCAAGTCAAATGAAAGCACTGTTAAACTCTGCTGTTCTCTTGTTTGTCAGACTGTCAGACAAAAACAATGTCTGAAAAAAGTGTAAAAGTGTGTGAGTGTTGACCGTGACTGTTTCTTTCTGTGTGTGTGAGTGTTGACGACAAAAGCCAAAGAAATCCTCACTTCAAAGTCGATGTGATTCACGCGTTTGTGTTTTAGTGGCAGTGGCAACAAGTAGACAGAACAAAATACTACAATGCAATGTCGACCATCACAGCAAAAATACTGACAATAGTTAAACACACTCACTCTCACACAAAACGCCTTTTTGTTTTTCCGTTCTAAGTTGTTAGAGGCTTTAATGCCGGCCAACTTAACGTAAATCAGCTTGTGGGTGATCGGTAATTATTTCTTCTAGTTTTTGCTATTTGTGATTTACATTTTGTTATTGTCAAACATTCACAGTTTAGCTGTGTTCTAAAGTATTGCACAGGTGTGCAATAAAAACAGTGTTTAGCAAAACACATTATTGTTTTTGCTTTTTCAGCAATGTACATATTTGGCACTGGTCATCATCATCATCAAAATCATCTCTCTCCCCTTCTTTTTCATGATCGGCCTACTTGGCTTTTAAGTGCTGATCTGACTTAAATCGCATAAAATTACCAAGTTCAGTCTAGTGTTTCTAGATCTGCTTTAAATGTTTCTCTCAATAAAAACCGGCAATTAAAGCAGCAGCAGCAACAACAACTGCCGACGACGACAAGCATTGTCTTCACTGAAAGGCGGCGGTAAATTGACGGCGTGAAAATCGAACTGCTGATCATTGATCAGACAGGTTGAGATCAAAGACTGGCAAACTGCTGTCGCTAGCGGCAGGTTAGTTTGATTGGATTAGGATCAGAAAAGGGCAACACGGGAAAAAGAAAAGTGAGAAAAGGAGAAAAAAGAGAGAGAGCTACTGAAAGAGAATGTGAGTGAAAGTAACTGAAAGAGAAAACTATCGATACACACTACTTCAATGTCTGCTGATCAAAGCTGATCAACAGCAACAGAAAAGGAAAAAGAAAAAGAGGAAGCAAGAGCAAAAAGATTTTTGAGCTGAGCTAAACTGGCTAACCATGATCTCGGAAGCAGGGAAAACCATGTTGTGCTCGGCGGTGACATTTGTCTAGTGGCACTGCCGTCTGCTGCATACACACAAAGCAAACAAAACAGAAATACTTTTTGTTGAGAAGCTTTTTGAAAAAAAAGACAGACAGAAAGACAGGACAGTTCAAAGTTGGAAAGTCGAGAGTTTGTCTGTTGTGTGTGTGTGTTTGGCCATTTGATTTGAGCATAAAAGTGAAAGGACTGTGCAAATGACACTGAGACATTTTGCTGGCGCTTTTTGCTGTTTTTGTAGTCGCCTGTGATTTTTTGTCGCTTGTAAACAGTATTGCCTGAACAGATCAGTAGCTCACTGAATTGTAGCTCACAAAAAAATCCTTTTTCTTCTCTTCGACTCGAGTCGATGGCGGGCAAACATTGCTCAAATCAGTTACCACTCTGTTCAGATCAGCTCGTTTGCCCGTGGCCACCTTTTTTATGAGCACCTTTAAAAACACACCGCCGTAGTTTGATTGTCCTTTTTGACTCTGATCTACTTCTCTCTTTCTCTCTCTCCCTTGATTGACCTTATTTTGTGCCCCGCCACACCGCTCAATATATGAATCATTTTTTAATATCCACACACACATCGAGATTGAGATAGCTTTTATTACTGCAACAACTGCTGCTGCTGTTGATATTATATTCAGTGTGGTAATAAGAAAAAGAGAGAGAGAGAGAGAGAGAGAGAGAGAGAGAGAGAGAGAGAGAGAG
>JAALOO010000168.1_pt2 | contig 14863 bp, 8 predicted proteins | sample 7257641 | NCBI WGS metagenome assembly JAALOO01 (sample SAMN14085613, study PRJNA598686) | mite metagenome | biome: ENVO:01001000; feature: ENVO:01001002; material: ENVO:01001226; isolation source: single female mite from University of Michigan culture on fish food culture... ...
CAATTCCGTTACTTGCAGAGGAGACTGAAGAAGATATTGAGTGCCCGTCTTCGCCCCTTGTCCACTTTCTCAACTCGTCTTTCAAATCGACACCAGTCCCCGCCAATCGCAGCCAATCGATGAGGCAATGGAGCAGTGGCGTCGCAGTCTCTGTACAGCACTGCAGCACTGCAGCACTGTGAACGATCGAAAGCAAATCAATTAGATCAGAGGCAATTAGGAGGGCGAGTGAAGCATGCACAGACTTCTGCAACTCGGGCAGTGGGCACTGCTGCCGCCATTGTGGTATCTCAGTTGAGTCACATTGCTTGTTTGTGAGTGTGTTTGTGTGTGTGTGATCACTGATCACTGTCAGATCGAACACAGAGGTATTCACTGAGCAAGTCAGTCGCAGAGTGCTCTTGGCCACCACCATCACCGCCGTGTACGAGGTTATAAGAGTGTTGGCAATCGTAGCCAATTGTCGTCACTGCCGGCGGCAGCTTTCTTTCTTTCACCGTTTTTGTCCGTCCGTCATTTCGGTCATATCGCAGCCAAACTGGGCGGTTATTACCCGTTAACTGCTGCCGTAACTGAACACTAATCGACCTAATCTAATTTAAACTTGAGATAGCACTCACTGCGGATAGAGCTGTTGCTGCTGCTGCTGTCCCTGAGAGCTGCCACGCTCAGTGTGTTGGCACTCTCTGTCTTATCGACGACTAATTGTCTGCATACTGCTCGGTGCTATCTTGAACCGGGTAGATGCTGCATCGATAATAGAGTTGCTGATGTTGTTGTTGTTGTTGCAATCTTGCTCATTTGTCAGACTGCTGCAGCGAAAGTTATTCTCATACTGTTCGCATTGTTTCCTCTGAGCACAGAGAATAATGACTGCCGCTGCTGCTGCTGAGTGAATGAGTGGCTCATCGAGTGCTCACTCGTTTCAGCCTAATTGAGTAGATCCGCGTGCTGACCTATTGTCACGCCGTGAGGTGCGAAAGAGTCGATTGGCTGCCTGTCCATCGACCGTCTCATCGGTCGGCAATTAGTGGCCTTATCTAATTATCACGCCTGCAGAGTGCACGAACTCTCTCCCCCTCTTTTCCTCTCCTTCTCCCACTACTGAGCAGCATTGTCGTCGCTGGCGCCATTCTCCCAGCGCCTCGCTCGGCCTCACAGCAGCTGCCAACTGGGTCAGTGGCTCTGAACTGGCCCTTCATCATCATCATCTTTTTCATTTTTCAGCACCAGGCTCAACCTGTGACCACTGTGCGCACATTCTCTAGGGTGCACACACGTTTCTCCTGGCATGTGTACATTAGCTCAGCTCATTTGATGGCCATAATGCTGTGTCTGTGTGTGCTGATTGCTGGTGGACTGCTCGCGTGCTTGCTTCCATCTCCCGAGATTCACTCCATTAGCATATGATGATATTTCACCGATTGCTGGTGGCTCACACAGCTAACTCACTCTCATCTCCTTCAGCTCTGTTGACCCCTTTGCATGCTTTTACTATCTTTAGCAGTGATAGCCTGTCACCTAGTCAGAGCGATGTCCGCTCTCAGCTAAAGTGCCATCATAAGTGTGGTCACTCAGAGAAACACACAACAGAAGATAAAACAGCACACCGAAACTGACTCACACTGGCAAACTGCCATTTTGCCACCACTCGCTGTGGTCCTATCACCACAAATGCCTGCAGTCTGTGTCATTTGGACACCACAACATTGGTGGGAAAATGCCAAAATGGATGCTGTGGACAATCAAGTGGTGGTCGTTATTTTGAAGACAAACATACGCACACACACAACACAAGTTGGACAAGAGGATGTCGTGCTTCTGCTTCTTCCGATGCTCAATGCAGTGGCAGACTGACAATCGGAACAGTATGGCCACTGAGCATTCAGTGCCCGACAGCAGTCATTCAGTCAATCAGACAGGGGGATCTACTGTCCATCTCCGTGCTTTAACAATTTTTCTATTCATAATTAAACGATTGTTTGCTTCTTGCCGCTCGATGATTATAATTATCGACTCGTCAAATAATCGTACGAGAGCATCCTCCGAACGCATCTGCCTGCGAGAACATCATCGTTCCTCTCTTGGATGCGCGCACACACAGACACAGACAATGTCAGTCGGCAATCGGTGCAGTCTTGATCACTTGTCAGGCTGTTCACTTTTTTCCTCTTAGCACACTTCGGAACGGAAAGAGCTCGGTGCTATGTTGTGCACATGTGTGTTATGAAGTGAGTGTGTGCTGGTGAGAGCATCTGGCGTCAGGTGGAATAGCCACTCTTGCGTTTGGAGTGCCGATTACGAGTGTGTCCTCTCCTGTATCGATATGACTGCTGTTGTACTTCAGTGAGAAGAGAAAACACGGAGAGGGGGAAACATTGTGCCTGCCTGTCGGCGAGCGAGCTAGAAAGCTGACCGATTGAATAGAAAGCAGTGACTCTTTCTTCATCCGTGCACTCTCCCTCTCGAGGCTGGCTCAATTTGTCTTGCGCCTTACCGGTTCGTTGTCATTGATTGAAGCTGATTATTATGGTCACTGTACGCAGTGCGGCCATTTTCAGAGAGAATCATGTTCATCTCATTGTGTGGCCACTGGCAGACAGAGACGGACTGACTGACTGAGTATCTAACTTTCTGGCCAGGCAGCCTGGATACGCCGCTAATCGACCAGCAAGCAATGAAAAAAACGAATGAGTTTGCTGAAGAAGCAGCAGCCGCAGCCGCAGCAGTGACCACCTTCTAATTGCGCATTTGCCTTGCTCTGTTTTCTTGTGCTGGCTCAATCACGTAATTGAGCCCGGCAGTGGCTTCTTTTGAGTGACGCAAGAGGAGACAGAGCACCACTGATCATGCTGATGCAGCTGACAGACTGATTGACTTTGCCTGCGCTTTCTTACTTTTTTAGGGGAGCAGCACCAGACTGCAATTACTATTTGACAATACCATTTTCTTTGCAAAAAATGCGGGCTACTTCGATTCGACGTGCTGTCTGTCCAATTCGCCGTACATCGGGCGTCGCTGAGCATTTGCAGCAGTGTTCACACACAGCCGCACACATAACTGTCATTTAAAAACAGCATTTCTCGTGCATTTCAGTTCAAAACTGGAGCGACCACTTTGGATGCTTAGCCACAGTTTGCGTCACTGAATACCGAGTGAATTCGTGCATGTAGGTACCTGTGATTGAGTTCAAGTGAAAGAGCGATTGCCTCCGTTGCGACCAGAACCAGACAGGCACCACCTGGCACCTGTGGCTCTGTTGTTTAGTATCATTACTACCATTACAATTCTTCTCCTATACTGGTGGCCTTCTTCAGCGGTGACTGCCGTACTGCGTACAATGCGTGCAAGGGCACTGTGTGATGCTGGCTGGCGCGCCTGTTCTCATGATCTCGCTTACACACGCAAATTAGATGTGCTCAGCAGTTTGGTGGCCAATGTGTGCGTCTGTCTGTCTGCGAATGTGTCTGTGTATGCCAATGTCTCATCACATGGTCGTAATCATGCGGGGGAGAGGGCGAATGAAGTGGTAATGGGGCGATAATGCGCCATGACACGGTGCAAAAACACACACAAGCACACACCAATTGACAACTCACTGGCCATCATCACCACACGGGATGACCGTTAGACAGACCGTTAGATACACAGTGTGTATACTGCCTTCACACGTGTCCCTTCAATCGAAAGTGGCTCCAATTGAAAATGACGACGTTTTCTCGGCAGTGATGTGCCTGCAGGCGCACTCAGCGACCGTCCATTAGGTGCAGCTATTTCCTTCAGGCTGTCTCCAGTCACTCTTTCCTTACCTCATTCGAATCATTCAGTCGGAAATGTTAGAGCTGAGGAGTAGTGAAGTAGACCTAAACAAATGTAACAACCAACGGCGACGGCAACAACAGCACCGACAAGAGGAGCACTCTGGCGATGCTACGCTTTGGCGCTTCAGCCTCTTCAGCTCCTTCACGCTTTATCGCTTCTGGTCGTCTTCGGTGCTTCTGCTGCCCCTTCTGCTGATGGCACTTAACGGGACACTGGGCGCCTCGGTGGCCACCTCCTCTGTCTGTCCGGTGCCTTTGCTGCCCTTCTCTGTGGACCACCTGTTGAAGTGTATTTTAAGCAAGCTATTTGACAATGTGACACACTACCTTATTGCCTAATTATGCCTCGGGTGATTAATAATGTCGTCCTTTTCTTTCTCCTCCTCCTCTTCCTCCTCCCCCACTGCCTATCTGTGCCAATTAGCAATACGAACAGGAGAAGTACGCGCTGCGTAAAAGGCTGAATTCAATTGAAATTGAATACGAAAACAAGATCCACGACCTGCAGTCAGACGTCGGTGCCGCTCGGGAGAAGCTGAACGTGCACTTGGAGATCAGCAAACAGAACGAAGCCGAAAATAGTCGCATCATCGGCGAACTCACCGAGCAAAACACCCGCCTGACAAATGAACTGAAAAAGGTATTCCACTTGCTGAACTGCTTTGCCTAATTTAATTACATCCAATTAGCTATAATAATCATTTCTTTGTTGTCTTTTGCCTCTGCCTAGACCTCGCAGCGTGAATCACTGCTAGAAAAGGAGATCCAGTCGCTGAAGGAGCAGTACCAGGCAAGACGAACCAACGTCACCGACCACATTGGACAACTTGAAGGTCTTCGGGATGAGGTCGGTGTTCTGTGCTGCTTACTTTGCTGTCTCTTACACACTCTGTAGTTGTAGTTGTGTGTGCTTGTGTGTCGTTCAGACTAATTTGCCAAACTTGCTAATTGCCCCACTTTTGTCACACTGTTTTGTCACCCACTTCTGATGTAGATTAACCTGCTCAGCCGACGAAAACACGAGTTGGAAAGTAAAATATCCTCCCTGAACGAGGAGAAGGACTCTATCTCGATGTCACTTGACGAGTCGCAGTACCGCATTCTTTCGCTGGAAAAGCAGCTGCACGAGAAAGACCACCTCATTGGCAGTCAACAGAAGGATCTTGATGAGCTTAGGAGGCTAAACACACAGTACCAAAACCGCATTGACAACTTTGCAAAGATGCGATCCTTTGAAGCCTACAAAATGCAGGGCTCATCTCTGTACAATGAAATTGAAATGTCCTCACACTCCTCTGGTGACGACATTCACCTACGCAATTCGCCAAACTACTTCTCAGAAGAGGACATTGACTCGTCGCCTGATAATATGTGCTTTCAGTGTGCCAAGGTACTGTTTAAATGGACGCCGTTATCAATGTATGCATTCTAATCATATTTTATTTTTATGAACAGCACAAACAAGAACTGTTTGATGCATTCAACAAACTGAAGAGTCTGTACGAGGAGTTGTACAGGCGGAGGGTGGGCGATTCGGCTGCAGCTGCATCTGCAAGCCAGCTGAATGTGGTATCCTCCAACTCAAACCACGACAGCGGCATTCAGGCCAACTTGAGCGGCATTGAAGAGCTAAACTACGTCATTTGTGATATTCAGGAGCTTATTAAAAGTCTCGATTTTATGGTAAGTTGAAAAGGATGCTAAAGAAAATATTACAGTTTTTCTGATCATTTATTTTTTTCCAGCAATGCATCACCTGTCAGGAGTTTAACAGCGAGCGAAGCGAACTGGAGAGAGTTCGCAAGGAGAACAGCAGCTACAAAGATCAGGTGCAAAAGCTGAACGCCGAAGTGATTCGCCTGACGGCCTCGTCGACACTGCTCGAGGCAGAGCTGACCACGCTGAAGGAGGAGAACACCGTCCTGAGAGGTGACGTCGAGGGCATGGCCACACTGTCGCCCGATGAAATTGTCAAACGTGCCTGGAAGATGCGCGACGACACCATTGCCCGCAAGAAAACCGTTGAGATTGAGCTGGCAAAGATTCGCATTGAGTTGATGCACGTTAACAGTCAACTGCTGGAGACCATTCAGCAGAAGGTTGAACTGTCACAACAGCTCGAACAGTGGCAGGTAAGGGATTTACTGATTCACTTTTACTTGTACACTTACACTTACTGTTATTATCGTTGCTACCTAAGGTCGACATGGAGCAGCTCATTGAGGAGCAGTTGAAAAATAAGCTGAGCTTACAAGAGAAGAGCAAAGAGACGGCGACGAGTGAGAGCCCCGTCAGGAAGGAGAGCAACCTCTTTGACCGAATTCGCTTTCCCAAACTGCTCAGATAGTACTTCTGTGACCTTCTTTACACAGATAGATTTTTGTTACTTTTTTAATTCCTGTATACACACTCACTGTAAATATTGTCTGTACATACTTTTTTAGTCACTAAGTTATTGGAAATGTGCGCCCCTTTTCACCCTTTTTATCATTTCTCCAAACTCATCGTGGTGCAGCCAAGTGATCTTTTCCGGAGCCAATGTGATTCAGACTGACTTTTTCCCCGTCTCAGTCCACTATTTGTAATGATTATGTAATTTGAATGAATTTGAAAAGTAAAGAGTCATTTTGATTTTAACTATTTACTTGTGAAGTACTTTTGGGAAATACAGTGAAAATTAGTTCAACCGTTATACCTCTGCACGTATAGTGAGATGAAACTCTGGCAGGTGGCGCACCTGGCACTGAAAAAAAATAATCAGGTGTTTTGAAGTGGAATCTTTCGAACGAAAGCTCATTACTAGAACAACAACGAGCACCTGAAAATGCGAATAAACGTCAAGTGAATTGGAGAATTGGTGAATTGGTGCCAATTTAGCCGAACCCATTGTCATGTGGCAATTACCGGGCTCATCGTCCTGACGACCGTTGTCAGTTGTCAGTTGTCTGGTGCAGTGAGAGTACCAGCAAAGGTGTACCAGTGTCTGTAATTTGCCATTGAAAGATGGGGAGAGCACCTGTTCAGTCACACTGTCCCAGCCGTGCTCCTGCAAACTGGCGACTGCAGAGACCGCATGTCATATGTCTCGATTCACTGCATCACTCATCGGCCTCGTCTGTTGGTTTCTCATAGTGCCACTTACTTCGTGTTCGGTGCCTGCTTCCTTCCTTGCTCCCTCTGCCTCACTGCCGTATGTCTTCACAAAGGAAAAAAATACAGAGAAAGACTCGGCATTCACCGTCAAGTTGGCCTCCACTTAAGCAGCCTAACGGCCGAGACAATACGGCGCCGATCACGTCTGCTGCCGTGCAAGAGCGCCAGCCAATTTGCATTCTTCTCGGCGGCAGTGGCGGCGACGGCGGCGGCTGCTTCGGCCTACGCCATATTTGGCCTAGCTCAGGCCTAGAGACACACAGGAGCATTTATACACACTCACACTACTTCACATCGAGCGAAGGAAGTTCGGCAGAATCACCAACAGTAGAGAATGGAATGGCGATGGAAAGAAAGGCTGTTCGACAGTTGGCACCGTCGAGTTGTCGGGTTTTTGGGTAATTAAATTGCTGCTTCAAAGCAAACAACACTGACAGAACATGGGGATTAATGGGCAGCAACGTGAAGGATCAATGCGAGGAAGAAGACACGGCACACACTGTGCTTCGAACAAGGCGGCAATTGTTCTACGTTAGAAGTGAGAAGAAGAGAGGCAACTTTTAATTGAATCGCACCCAAGTAGCAACAACAACAGCACCAGCAGAAGCCTTGAGGAAAGCAGACTTCGATTGGGAGCTCCTCTCCTTCTTCTCGCTGTTTGTCGTCGTCGAAACCGTCCTCTGTCCTCCGTTCGCTCTGCCGAAGATAGGGCGCAATGTGGCCACCGCCGCCGGTTGACGAGCAGAAATCAAGTTGGCAGGCAAAGTCAACTGCAGCAAAAACAGCAGCAGCAGCAGCAGTAATTGGGAGTACTCTCTCTGTTTCTCACTCTGCACTGGTACTCTCTTTCTTTCGCTGTAATTAGGCACTGGGACAATGGCACTATATAGCGCCTCGACCGACTATATAGCATCGCCTTTTGCTGTGCTCTTCGCCATTCGACGGACACCTCTGGTCCATCTGGGCATTGAGCTGATTGGCCAAGGAGGCCATCCACTGTGAAGAGTGCACTTGCGGGGGCAGTGAAGGCGCCCGTCTCTTCGGGTGCCTTTCCTGACTGCTGCTTTCTCTCCCTCGTTGACTGGAGGAGGCGTTCACGGCAATAAAGCAGCGAAGAGCACTGCTCTTCACTGGGCGCCATGCTTGCACCTTCCCTCCAGTCGCCTCCTCCTGGCGGGCTGGTCTGCCACCCTACTGCGCCCACAATGACGATTCTTGGTGGCTGCTGCTGCTGCCGTTGTGGCCGCAAGGATGTCGTCTCCTCTTGGCTGCTTCACCGGTGCCCACCGTCAGTCGTTCACCGTCTCTCGTTCGACTCGATCCGTCTGGCTCGATCGCTCACGTCGCCGTGTGGATCAGTTGCAGTCGTCAGTTCTCAGTTGGGCTCCTTGTGTTCGTGTTCATCTTCCACCATTGCCAGCAGCACCAGCATCACTACCAGCATTGTGCATCAGTGTGTGTATGTGTTTGTCTGTCCATCCGCTCCACTCAACCGGTCGCCAGCAGTTTGGTTTGGGAACACCGGACCTGCGGCAATACTCAAAGACTGCAGCGAGAAAGGTAAGAGCAGGGCTGCTGTGAAATACAGCAGATACCTAGACTTACTAGATAGACTGGTAGAGGGAAAGTGCAGGCGCTCGAGTGATAGTTGAATGAGCCAGTAACACCAGTGGCGCAGACGTGTGCACTTTAACATTAATTACGACCAGTGAGCAGTGAGCGAACAGTGGGCTGCGGAAGTTTAATGATTAGTTTGGACAATGGACACACACACACTTGCTGAAGTGGTGATTCGCTCTAAATTGGCACACTGTGCACAATGCCAACTGCAAAGTGTGTCGTAGTGCACAAAAGTCATCACCGGCAAAATGTGTTTAGCAAGAGCAGTAGTAGCTGCATCAGTATCCGAGTGTATTCTGTGTTTGCAGGCGTGCAGTGCGTGCCGTCTATTGACTTAGGCTAATAAATGTCAATATTTGAGACGGCCAATAAATAGGCCATTTGTTCGCTCGCTGGCGATAAGATCGCGACGGTCGTACGCGCGGCGGCAGCCTAAGAGGCATCATCACCGTTTAGTAGCTGGTGAGCATTTGTCAAAGATAACAAGCCAGTGCTTGCAATGCTCAATGCTCACTCTGACTGGCCCACGAGAAGGGCTAGTTGCACTGCTGCTGCTGCTGCTGATGCTGGTGCCAGTTCTGTTGGTGTGGCACGTCGAGGGAGTCAGAGAGTCCTGTCGCCGAGTGCTCCTGCCAGTGCCCGTCTGGCCATTTTCTTGGCACCCTGGTCACGTTCGAGGTGCTCACTGCTCACCACTGCTGATGTTGCTTCACATGAATGCATCTGTGCTCATGGTGCCCCTCATCCACTGATGCACCACTGCAGCATGACCCTGCAGTGTTGTGTCACTTATTTAATTAGCTCAATGGTAGTCGGCAAGGGAACAGCAACAGCAAGAGGCACAACCAGCAAGTGGCGAATGGCCTCCCGTGCCCAGAAACACACTTACACACATACTCTCTCCCTCAGTCCCCACCACCTCCTACTCTACGCAATCAATATTTCATATGCCTTTGCACCCGAAAGGAGATGCCAACGTTTCATGAGCGACGACGACGTCGGCGTCGACCAAAGTTGTTAACATCCAAAACATCGCCTCGAGTGTTGGCAATTAGTTGAGCAGCTAAGCAGACGAGCTCTTTCTCTCTCTTTTTTCCCTAACCCTCCGCCACTCTGACACATCAGCAGTGTTCGTGTACTGTATCTGCACAGTCAATTTGCATTTTAATTTGAGCCAGCTAGGCAAGTTAGCGGAGGTTGTCCTCTCTCTTCCTGTGCCTGTGTTGCGTGCCTTTGTGAGGAGTGAGCAATTGAGCAGTGAGGAACACTTGTCGTCAGGCGGGTTTGGAACATTTGCATTTTGACTGCCAATTTCCACCCGTCACTTTGCTGCAACGCTTTAACTGTACTATTTGTACAAATCTGAAGCCGCTGAAGGCTCAGAAGGCGGTTCCGGCCACTTGCCGCTCTGAACACTGCTGAGCGGGAGAAAGCAAACACAACTGACAAACGGACAATCTTTCATTTTTTTCAGTGCATGTACTTTTCGGTATTTTTTGCTGTTACAATTGTTTCCGTAGCGAGCTCTTTAGAGCAGAGCCTTTCTCGGAATTTCCTTCTTCATTGCCGTACATTGCCATGTAGCGCATAAACTTACTCACACACACTCACCAACGGCACTTACCCGTAACTACTGTTTTTTTTCTATCTGCAACCATTCTTTATTCTGCCTTACTCTTTGCACTACTCTAACTGCGGCCAATCTCTGCTGCCGTCGCTGTTGTCAGTTGCCAGTGCGCGCCATTCCAAGAGACACGAAAGACCAGTTCTAGTTTTGCCTTGGTAGTAATGCTGCCTCGCTGCCTGGCACCTCTATCGTCAGATCGCCTGCATTTCCTTCTGCGAACTCAGTGAGCGCTGTGTGGTTAGCAGCAAATGCGGATCACAAACAGCAAAAGAGCGTACTGTACTGTACCGAATCAACCGAATCTGTCTACCTCAGACCACTAAAGACTGCCATTTTCTTGTTTGTTTTCTCGCACATACAGGCACTCTGGCGTTAGTTGAGATGAGCTGGACTTAGTGACTCTATTCTTGGGATGGCTGTGCACTGCGAGAAAAGCTGCTCGGGCTGACATCACCTGGCTGTCCTCCTCACCATACCGCTCCAGGCAGAGAAGGAGACACACACGCTAGAAGGAGACTAGAGGAGGAGGAGACCAAGAACAAGCAATAACAAAATAAGGGAGACACAGCAAGTGCAGTGCAGCAGAGCGGAGACCAGTGAAAACATTGTCCTTACCTAAAAAAGTTGCCGAATCACAGGATGCCTTTCATTCCCATACTGAACCAAGACACCGCCGAGCTATGGAAGCGCTTCAACGAGAAAATCGAAGAGCCACGCAGCCAACGGCGCATCATTCTCTTCATTGTCTGCGTGGCTCTCCTCCTCGACAACATGCTCTACATGGTCATCGTGCCCATCATACCCGACTACCTGCGCAAAATCGGCGCCTGGGACACCCACCTGGAGGGCGCAGAGATAGAGTACCGCAATGTGAGCAGCAAAATGGTGCCCTTCCGCTTCGGCGGCACCGTCATCTACGAGGGCGAAGACTCGGCAGTGGGCATGCTCTTCGCCTCGAAGGCCATCGTCCAGCTTTTCATCAATCCCTTCTCGGGGGCGATCATCGACCGCATCGGCTATGACATTCCCATGATGATCGGCCTCTGCGTCATGTTCTTCTCCACGGCGGTTTTCGCCTGCGGCCAGAGCTACGGTGTCCTCTTCCTGGCCCGGTCGCTGCAGGGCGTCGGCTCGGCCTTTGCCGACACTGCGGGCATGGCCATGATCGCCGACCGCTTCACCGAGGAGAACGAGCGCCAGAAGGCACTTGCCATGGCCATCGCCTTCATCTCCTTCGGCAGCCTGGTGGCGCCTCCCTTCGGCGGCATCCTCTACCAGATCGCAGGCAAGGAGGTGCCCTTCATCATTCTCTCGCTGGTCTGCCTCATCGACGCCATGCTCCTCAAGCTGGTGATGCAGCCGACCAAGGAGCGGCAGGATGAGTGCTCGGTAGAGAAGCCAGCAGGCACGCCCATTCACACCCTCCTGATGGACCCGCATATAGCGTGCGTCGCCGGCGCACTGGTCATTGCCAACGTCTCGCTGGCCTTCCTCGAGCCGACCATCTCGCTGTGGATGGAGGACAACATGCACGTGGAGGAGTGGCAGATGGGCCTCATCTGGCTGCCTGCCTTCTTTCCCCACGTGTTGGGCGTCTACTCCACAGTGGCTCTCTGCGACAAGTACCCTCGCTACCAGTGGTTCTTCGCCGCGGCCGGCCTCGCCATCGAGGGCGTCTGCAGTCTCATCCTCCCCTTTGCCACCTCCTTCTGGTTTCTCATTCTGCCCATCTCGGGCATCTGCTACGGCATCGCCCTCGTCGACACCTCCCTTCTGCCCACGCTGGGCTACCTGGTCGACCTGCGCTACGTCTCAGTGTACGGCTCCATCTACGCCATCGCCGACATCTCCTACTCGCTGGCGTACGCCGTCGGACCGGTCATCGCCGGCTCCATCGTCGAGTCCATTGGCTTCACTGCGCTGAACCTCTTCATTGCCCTTGTCAATCTGCTGTACGTGCCAGTGCTCGCCGGACTGCGCCGTGTCTACGACTACGAGCAGTTCGAGGCAGAGCAGATTGGCATGACGGAGCAGACCAATGGCACCTCAGCAGGGGGCTCCTTCATTCAGCGAATGGCTGGCCATCAACAACAACACCAGCAACAGCAGCAGCAGAAGATGGCTGCACTGGGCTACACATCGACGTCTGCAGAGCAGACTCACCTGCAGGGCAATACGACCGGCGGCTATGACCAAAGCGGCTACGCCGCCACTGACGGAGCCTACCAGGCGCCGGTCGTGCCCAGTTCAAAGTACAATCCGTTCAGTGCTGCTGAACAGGCGAACACCTATGGGCAGCAGAGTCACCCGTCGTATCAATAGTAGTAGAGAGCACAGACAGATTTGCCCCATTTGGTTAGAAGCAGTCTTTCTCAGTCACTCTCTTTTATTTGCCTCCCCTCTTTATCAGCACACGCTTCGTTGTCTACTCTGTTCACGCTACGCCACGATGAAATAGTTGTCTCCAACTGCTTGCTTTGCTGTGCTCTTGCTCTATGGCTTGTTGTGATGATGAGTATCATCTTCTAAAACTCACCCCTTCTACTACTGCAAAAACCTTTGAGACTGATTGTCGAGTAGTAGCTAAACTGTAGACACACTGCTCCCTCTCTTCATATAAAGTCTATCGTTTGCCATCATCACTAAGACATCACCAATAATACCATAACCAGCACTACACCACCACCAAATGGACCCATTTGCTGGCTGATCCAGTTCTTCCTTTTTATTTTTCTCTCCTCTCCTTCTCTCTTGAGCTCAGCGAGTGAGCCCAAGTGAGCCCAGAGCTCTTTCAGTTATGTTCTTTCTCTTTCTCTCTCTCCACTCTATCTTCTGGTTGTGGTTTGGCCAATTTAATTTGGTTTGACCAGTGTTATGTTGCCAGCCACAGTGTTCACTCAATCGATGTTCCCCAGCCCACAGGGGCACTCACTTCTTTCTCTACTACCACTACTACTGTTGTTCTCCCTTCCTTTAACTGCGATGGCACTGTGAACGCTGACAATCGAGACTGACCTGTGTTTGCTGTTTAATAAATCTCAATAAATGTTATCTTTTAGTGACGCCGGTGCGACGGCATTTTCTGTTTACCCAACTAAACAAAATACTTCCTTCACCTACCAGTGTACCTTAGTGCCTAGTGCCTGCCGATGCCTGTCCTCCAGAGTGTCCTTCGCTCAGTCACAGTGTGCCACAGTGATCGTCATCTGTCTGTTCCGGAAACCAGCATCATCACCACCACCAGCAGCAGAACCAGCAAACCCATGGGATGTGATTGATTAGCACGCTAAAATAGCTTTAGCTTCCACTTGTTTGCAACCGTGTTAAGGGTGTTTTAGCGTGTTGGCAATTACATTACGCTCGACCGAACTGCTGAACGGAATGACCACCACATCTGATGGCGGCAGTCATCTTTGCCATCTCATTTGTCAACAACTTCCCCTCCAAACTCGCGTTCTTCACCTGGGCCACTTGACTGAGTCGTCTTCACTCTCGTTTCCCTTCCTTTTCCTTATTTTTTCTCTTCAGTGGGCTAAGCACTGCTGATTCAGGATGCACTCATCATCATCCTCTTTCAATCCACCTCTCTCCTTCTTTCCTCTTCCTTTTTCTTCTCCATCTCATCATTGCCCGTTTCCTTATTGATTATTAATGTCCCGCTTACATGTGACAAATGAGTGGAACGATGGCTTATTAGCCATTACCAACCGATGCTTTTCTTCCTCTTTTTCATCATCATCATCTCCACTGCTTTACTGTTTGTCTGTTTCTCTTTCTCTTCAGCATGAGTACTCTTCAGCTATCTTTTCTTTTTTTTTCTCCGCAGATGCGCTTTCAATTGACCCATTGCACTGGCGCATTCTGTTTGTGGCAAGTAGTGAGAAAGAAGGAAAGAAGTGCATCCACCGAATGAATACGGTTGCTTCGGTTGCTGCCCGCACTGCAACGGCTCATTACGAGGCAGGCTCAAGTACTCTTTGCCAGCTTATGGAGAAAAGGAAAGAAAGACATGGAAACATATACAGACAGACAGATACAGACACACACACATACACACACACTTCAAAGTCTGATCATGATCGACATTGTCTAGCCCCTTGAAGGACACTTCTCGGCGTGCTTTCAATGGGCGCCCTTCACTGCTTGGCTCACTGAGCTGCAGCTGGGCACAATAACGAGTAGCGCACAAAAGCCCTCTGGATGAAGTTTCTCAGTTGAAAGAGAGGCCTGCTCTGCTCGAACTTCTTTTCTTACTCAGAGGCACCCTGGACCTGATCCTCTCTCTCTTTATCTGCTTTGCTTGTTGTTTGCTTTGCTTATTTAGTTAGCCTCCTCTGCCATATTTGGCCTTATCTTCACCTAAGCTAACATCACATTTGTCGGCTTTGTTTTGCTTTGCTATTATCCTACCGACGTACCGTCTTCCCGCAAACAGACGCTCTTTTCTTTCTCTCCCTTTCATTTATTCTCTGACGCCCTCAGCCCGATGCAAGTGTTCACTTGTTCATTCTCTGCTAGGCAGTGTTTGCACTGCTAATTAGACCATCTCCATGCGACATTCCAGGAAAACTGTGCTGTCCATCTCAGTTTGGCGTTTGGCATCACTAATAATTAATCTTAATCCTGAGATTAGTACTAGCAG
>JAALOO010001589.1_pt1 | contig 14859 bp, 15 predicted proteins | sample 7257641 | NCBI WGS metagenome assembly JAALOO01 (sample SAMN14085613, study PRJNA598686) | mite metagenome | biome: ENVO:01001000; feature: ENVO:01001002; material: ENVO:01001226; isolation source: single female mite from University of Michigan culture on fish food culture... ...
CTCTCTCTCTCTCTCTCTCTCTCTCTCTCTCTCTCTCTCTCTCTCTTTCTGACTTTTGTCGCTTTTCTTTTATCTCTCTTTTATCTTTCTTTCTGACTTTATAAGATGAAACTGGCGCCCAACTCCTTCGGACTGCTGCTGCTGCTCTACAAGCCGAAGGCGTCTAATGCATGGCGTCACAATATGAGTTTGTGTGTGTGTGTATGAGGGGAGCACGCCAACGCTCGTTGAGCACTTTGCATCATTCATGGCTGCTGCTGCTGCATTGAGATGCATTCACTTGATTATGTCCTCCTGCTTACTCCTGCATCATCATCATCATCTTCTCTCTCTCTCTCTCTCTCTCTCTGCCAGTGATCATCTTCAGTTCATACACTCTTTCTACCTGGGCTCTCTCTCTCTCTCTCTCTTACTCAGTCACCTGCAGTCAGTCAGCGACTGGCTGCACTTTGCATGCCGTCTGTCATTGGTGCCATTTTGCCTGCTTCTCTGCTACAATGTGCACTTTTAAGGCATGTCAAGCGACAGCAGCAGCACTTCAAATTGGCCATCACATCGCTTCATCTTGTAGCATTTGTTTTTGCACAAATAAGGCACCTCGTGTCGTACTGTGTGTTTCGCCAGTTGCACGTCTCGCAACACACACACACACACACACACACGTCTAGCAAAAGTAGTGCCAGCATTAGGCATTAGACCTGCACTCATCTTTGCACTCACTTTTCAGCTTTTCTTCTCCACTTTTTTTCATTCACTGACGCTGACTGCGAGGTGCGGCCCACAACTGTAACGAACACAAATCGGCACTGCACTACAAATGCAAGCAAATGGACTGCTCTGCCCGGTAGATCACACAGCTGAGTGTCACTGCTGAGTTGATGAGTTGGTGGTGGTGGTGGTGGTGGTGGTCAGCTAACGGCCATTTTGCCTCACTTACTAAATTTGAAGAACTGTCACTTGCACTGAAACATCAAATTGCATGGCAGACAAACTAACTAGTAAACACTACGACTGCTACATTAACTGTTGACCTGTTCCCCCTTCCTTCTCTGCCTTTTGCACCATCATTAAGTGTGCAATGATGATGTTGATAATGATGAAATGGAAAGTTGATGATGGCTGGTACTTTCTTTCAGTTGGCATCTTTCAATATAAGAACACCTTACCTAACGATTTGCAAACAATCACCCCGCACATTGTATGTGTGTGTGTATGTTTGTGGAATGTTTTGTCAACACCTCAACCTCAACTAATTGAATTGTCTGCCTGGGGATACTACTTCTGCCAACACATCGGAAAGATGTTTGCTCAGGTAGCCTACTAAAGGAAAAAAGCTGAAAGGAGAGCAAAATGAAAAAAAATTAGAAAAAAGTGTTTGTGTTTGTGTTTGTGTTCCTGTCAGCTTGATGATTTGCAGCAGATTGACTTTTGATCTACTTTTAGAGCCACCTTCACACAATGCTCTATTTACTCATTCATTCACTCACTAGCACACACTTTCACACAAGCACAAATTCTGATCTCGTCTGATATGTTAGACACGTTTGACATTTAACGGGGTTTTAAAGTGCAAAGCACTCTCACAGGCAGCAACAACAACAACAAAAGCAGTATTCTGTGTTGTGGGCTGTGCATTGTTGTCTGCCAAGCAGACAATGGCGACGATGGTGATGGTGGTAAAGAATACAGCAGCCATCCACAACCATTTCATTCAGTGTACTTGAGAGTGGTGAATAGAATGGGAGAAAAAAGAAGAAGAAAGGAAGAGACCAGCCCAGTGGTTGTCGTAGTACCAGGTAATTGCCTCGTCCTTTCACTTGCAATTGACTACGTTTATTACTGGTTAAAGTGGTGGAGGCAATGCATTGCATTGTATTGTAGTATCCCTTTGCTGTAGGGTGCACCACTTCCAACACTTGCGTACCATTTTTTCACTGACTGGAAGGTTTATTCCATTCCTCTATTACCCTCTCCTGGGATCACTCAGCAACTCTCTCTCTCTCTCCTTTGCAGTCGCTGAAGCTCATCTCATCATTACGCCCGGCGTCAGGGCAACTCTGCCACTTTGTGCTCTATCTTTCTCTCTCCCTTCTCACTTTTCACGCCAACTGTCCAATATTGGGCAAAGTTCAAAGGTTACGTGCACACTTGGGTCATTTTTCTCTGTTCTTGTCTTTGCCGTCAGAGCACTGAGAGTGTGGCTCCTTATTTGCTGGTGTTTTCTTTTTTTCGCAGTCGCTAGTGATGGCGGAGATGGTGGAAATGTGCAGTGAGGTGCAACGCGCTGATGACTCGACCAGTGGCACTTTGGTGCCACCGATCTGGTACCGCTCTCTTTCTCACTTTCTCTTTATTAGCGCCATCAGTCTTGGCGCCTTCACTCTCTCACAATCACACACTGAGCAATCGTCTTGAGCAGGCCCTCTCTTCTTTTTCTGGTCTCGTGTGTCGGTGCATCTTCTCTCTCCTATTTTCCCCATCGGACACTCATTGGCGTCATTTGCTTTTATTGCCGTCTCTTTCCTTTTCTCTGCTGGTTTCTCCATTTCTCTCTTTCTTTTTGCTCTTCTGACTCCCACCGTCTGTTCTGCTGCCGCCGTTCCATTCTTTGATATGCACGTGAAGTAGCGGCGGCAGCAGCATTCTGCAACTGCTGATTTCTTTTTCTGTTTCTTTTTTTTGCCGGCCACTACTACTACTACTATTTCTTGTAGTGATAGATGGTTGCTCTGGTGGCAGGCACAAGGGCATCCAATTGGGATCCATTACTGACTACTACTACTTTTTCCCATATTCTCTGATCACCCTCGATTCTCTAGGAATTGAGCTACTCAAGGTTGACTACACACTATGCTGTGGTATTCACTGCTCAACTGCTCACTGATCCACCATTGCATATATTGACCCGCAGTCAATGTGCGAACTGGTCCGTCACACTCGTCTGCACTTGTTTTTACAAACTCTTCTTTTTTTCGGAAAAAAAGTTTCTTCTACTCACATTTTGACTTCCTCATCTTTCTTTCTCTTTTTGGTCTCCTTTTTCTTCTTCACATTTGGAGTAGCCATTTTTTCTGAGGTCTCAAAGTCATGGGTCATTAATTTTGTATAAACAAAAAGTGCATCGGCAGTGCCAAGATCTAGTATTGCCGCTGGTGCAAATGACTCGGGAACCAGGAGGAGGATTCACTCAATGGCAGTCAGGCAAACCAAATTTTGTCAGACTGAACTGCTTGCCATTCGACACAAGCAGAACTTACTTTTACTTTAAAAAGAACTAAACTTTGCACTACGTGAACAGTACGTGTTTGAACAGTGGTTGATTCAGAGCACAAAAACTGGATTAAAAGAGAGAGGGAAAGAGAGTGGGCGAGAGATTATCAGTGACGATGATGAAACGAGCAGACAAAAAGAAAAGAGAAAAGGAGATAGAGAGAGTGAAGTGAGGGGCCAGTGTTTTTTGCTGCCTGCAAATGGTTACATAACTTTTTGCCAGCAATTACGTGCCAGCAAATACAGTAGGTCCAAACACAGTGCAGTGTTAGTGGTGGTGGTGGTGGTGGTGGTGGTGGTGGTGGTGGTAGTGTGGTCAGGGATAGGACTAAAAGCTCGGCTGCACTTAGGAGACATTGAAATTGTTTTATCCTACAGTACACAGTGCCCACTTTTTGTCCATCAGCAAGAAAGAGAGTGATGGCAATACTCTATCGCTCTTTCTCACTGACAATGTGTGTGTGATAATGATGACGAGGGCCCAGTGCAGCAGTGCGGCGCTGATTACCACCACCACTGGTCATCATTGCCCGTTTTCAGTTCAGTCAGCTTTTCGAATCACGTCACTTGTGACCGCGCCCGATTCTGCTGCACGTTCAGTCACGTTCAGTGGTAGTATGTCACACTGGCGTGTTCTCTTTCCTGGCGCTCATCTAATCACACCGCCAGTCTCATCTCATCTCGTCTCATCGATTCCACTACTACTTCTACCACTACTACTACCGTTACAAAGGGACTAAAAATACGTGCATGCATGCAGGAGCAGTTGTACAGGGGAAAAATGGTGAAAGCCCGAAAAAAGAAGGCAATATAAATGACCAGTAGAGAAGGAAAGGAGAAAAGGGAGAAAGTGAAAGAGTACTTGGCATTGGTAGTTTCAAAGGCTTCCACAACTGCCTTCCACTACGCTTTAGTGTTCACTGTTCTGTGTGCCCACGTGGCTGTTTTCACTGCTAGAATTCTGCATTCACGATTCTGGTATGTGCGCGGTCGCCTGCAAACTATTACTCAAAGCACCTGTCAGCTGCATTTTTGAGAGCAAACATTCACTGTGAATAACAATATGGCTACTGTTTCACTGATTTTGCATGTGTTCTCCCTTCTCTCCCTCTCCCTCGCTCAGTATCGGTCCATCAGAGAGTGTTCGCCCCGTTAGCCATCCATATTGTTGTTGCCTGCCATCGACGGCCATTCACTCGACTCGACCATTTATTCATTCAGTCAGTCGCTCATTCAGAGACATACGTTGGCGGTGCCTTACGGTCCATTTGCGAATAAGTCGAGCTTACACTGAACCAGCTCGCATCAGCGAACCACCGAAGTTGTGCTCAGTGTCAGTGTGAGTTGAAGTAAGTTAGTGTGTGTTTGGCACTGCTGCGCCCAAACCGGCACTCAAACTCGGCAGTCAACTCAAGTCAGTCACTTTTTCCATCTTTCTCTCTCTCTCTCATTTGGTTTGGTCTAGTCCGTGTGCTCAGTGTGTCTGGTCCCGGGTAACCCTTATCAGCTTTACGCCATTTACTGCTCATTTGTTCCTCCATTAGTGCCAATAGTTAATCTATTTAAAGACTACCGCACACACACACATAGACACACAGTTCAAGCCCATTACCAGAGGGCCATCATCAGCAGAGAGTTGCAATGCAGCAGTGTGTTCGGGTAGTCGCCGATCGACAGGCAGCAGCAGCATTTGCAGCAGCTCAAATTGAGCCAGACTGATCGGCGCATTCTTGGAACACGCGTTCACTTTAATTTCTCCCCGATCGCCTGTTCTTTTCGGTTGCAGTCTGCTCTAGCAGTCTTCTTATCTGCAGCACATTTTGATGAGCTTGTAAATGCGGCAGGAGAAAGGAAGAGAAAGGGAAAGTGAATGGGAGAGCAGGCTAAGTGTGCAACCAGTGCAAACACAGTTACCCCCTCACCAAAATGCTCACAATGTGTTACAATACCACCTCATCTCATCTCTCTCAGTCACTAACTCATCTTTCCCTCTCTCTAGTTGCACATCACTAAGCTAAACTACTGCATTCTTATCGTTTGCCTAGCGCCAGGTTTGCCACTGAAGGTCCTCTTTTTCTTCCTTTTTACACTGTTATTTGTTTGTGAGCCCAAATGAGTGAGGGTTGGGGGCAAAAGGGAAAGGAAGAGAGCTCAGAAATCGACACACGAGTCGCCTTCTGGAACCACAAACCAGCCATCCTGGCTGGTCGGGCAATCGGAAACAGCAGCAGCAATAGATTCATTCATTCATTCATTCTTTTGGGCATTTTTCTCCAGTTGTGTTCTGCTCAGTGTCTGACTGCTGCAGTCGCGTGCCCAGCCGACAGCCGACACAACTTACTACTACTACTACGATTTGGGCAGCGGCACGGGCAATTTGTTCAGTGTGGTGTCGGTTTCTTTGTCTTTCTTTGTCACTAAGGAAGCTAGGCCAGACTAGACAGATTTCTAGTCCTAGTACAGATTGAGTGTGTGTCTGTTCAATCACACTTTATCAACATTTTCTCTGCTCTATTTGCTAAAAAGTGGAGGGAAGCCACACGCAGTACGGTTTCGGTTTTTCGGTGGCGGAGACTGAATCGAACAATCAAACGCTGACTGACTGGAGTTTCAGGCACGAGCCAAGTGCTCGCGTTTGCCTGCCTGCCTTTCTGAAACTTGACTGGGCGGCAATTCATTAGCATTCAAGCAGTGTAACGTGTCATTATTGCAGCTCGATGATGCGAGCACGCCAGCAGCAGCAGTATTAGTAACAGCAGTAAAGAAGTGCAAGTGCAATTCTTTTTTAGGTTGTTGCAGTTGTTCACCAGCACAGTGCAGTTTGCCTGCCTGGACTACTGCAACTGGCTCACTTTGCTCACTATTACTTCGGCTTTCACTGCTGCCGCTCTTTACTGGCCAATTATGACGGCGGCCATTTAAATTGACTGCTTTCTCTCTGCCCCTTTTTTACTCATTCTGTTCCCCTTTCCCTTCCCCTTCTCTTTCGGACAGTTCCGAACAGTGTGGAGGCATGTAACGGCAGTGTCAGTTCGCCGCCGGTGAATTGCCTAAATGTGTAACCAGTACACACACACACTACTGTACATACACAATGTATATTTCAAACAGAAATTCTCGACTGAAGTTTCAACTCTGACGCCATAGCTTTATTGAATTATGCATAATTATATTGCCAGTAGTCCTCACTTGCACACATTGACTGACTGACTGCCATTCGCCAACACAGATGGTTTTTATATTCAGGCGGTATTCCTTTAATACTGGTAAATGTTTTACAGAAAGGAATATTCTGTGTTTTAGTAGGCTAGTTGTAGAAAAACGTGCTTAATGTGTGTGTGTGTGTAAAACAGCCGCTTTTATGTGAACAGTTTCTTTTTATCGCTTTTGTCCAAACTCTTTTGAGTTTATAATTGCCCGACTCACCACTGTTTTTGTTCTTGTACTCAGATTCAATTAATTTTCAAGCAATTCACAACGTCACTTTTACTAACTACTTTTTTGTTGTACATTTGCAGATCGTGTCCAATTCAAGAGATTTCTTTTTTCTACACTTTTTTCTCTTCTCCAGTCATTGTGATCAATTCTGGTAAGTTATTGTTTTTTCTTTTTCCGTTTTGCATCCTTTCATTTTTGTTATTATTAAATGCTGTCTACAAATGCTGTCTGCTCTTTCTGACGATTCATTAATTTAAGCTAATCAGATAGCCAATTGGCGCTAACGGCTGAGACGTGTTCAGAGCTGACAGAGTCTATTATGCATTGACTGCAGATGTTGCCTCGGTTCTGAAGGCAGCCAACAAAGCATTTTTAGTTTCTGATTTCATTGCCTTTCATATCAGCCTTCTTGTTTCCTTTCCTTTTTATTACTTAGCCAGTGCTTGTTGACCTGTCACTGAGCAGATCAAATTGGCTGTCGCAGCAGCAGCACCAGCACCAGCAGTACAGTTCCTTTTGAATCTCGCCCAGTGCGACGATTTCCCTTTCCGGTTTCCGTTATCGGCACCAGAATCGAACGTCGTTCTGAATCTGACGCAGGCTGAAAATGAGCACTGTCGCTTTTTGCTCATTTTCGCCTATTTTGCGCCCACTATCGTTTTTCTTTTCTCCCTTTTCCTTTCTCCTGCCGTCAAGCATGTCTCAGCACAAAAATCCTGCACTGTACAGTGTTTCTCTATTTTTTTCTCTGCAGAGTAGTCATTTTTTGAGTAACTAAACTCTGTACTGCACTCTACTCCACTACCCACTCCTCAACTCAATTCACTCTGCAACTATTTCTGTAGTTCTTAGTTCTGAAGTTTGATTTAGTAATTGGCGCGTATTTATCTCAAGTCAACTAACGGATTGGACAAAACTGGTGCTAGTGCTAGTGTTAGTCGACTTCCACTGCGATTTGCTGACTGGCTGACATCTTCAACCCAAGTGCTGCTCTGTTTCCTTCTTTTTTTCTTTAGTTTTTCTTTTTGTCCATCTTTTTCCTTCCACTCGGCCCTTGTTCCACATGTTCATTTGTCCATTCCTTCATTTAATTTCCCATTTTTCTTCTTTGTCACTTCAATAGCAAACTACTTTTTTTGCTTGTCTACTGTCTTGTCTTTTCTTTTTAATGGCATTTTTGTTTTTGTTAAATTGCATTTGTTTTGTTAAATCATTGCTGTCTCAATCTAAATCTCGTTTTATCGTTTTTATTTTTAACTCTGTTTTCAAGTTATTTTCAAAGCATTCATGCGAGTTATTATAATTGCTTGCAATAGTGTGATTGTAATAGATGATTCAGTATTATAAAACTAAAAGTAGAATTAGACTAGAAAGATTAACTGTACATGTTTTTGAGTGCTTGTTTGCCTTGTCTGCCAATTGGACGGAAGCACTCAACATTGACAAACAACACACTGCGAGGCTGCCTTTGAAACAACAAAATAAAAAAAGTAACGCTAAACTTTCAGTTGATATTTGCAATAACAGTGCATCTGCAATCATTAGGCAGAAGAAAACAACGGGTTCAGGATAAATACAAATAATGATGTAAAAACAAAAAACTTTTCGGTAGCAATTTATGCAAATTTCCCACTGAGGATTAGTCGCCAACATGGATGGCAACCAATATCACTCACCCACACACTGTGTTTTGCTCTGCAGCACAACTAATTAAATTTGCCAATTGACTAGCTCATCTTTTTTTGCTCCCTCATTGTGCGCAACTTAGCCAGTTGTTAGTTGTTAGTTGGTTGGCTGACTTTTGGCACTGCTAGCTGGTCGTTGTTGGTTCCCTTTGTTGGCTGCCTGTCTGACTATCCAATTTGGAATTTGACTGCAAGTGACGTACTGCCTCGCTGGCCGAGCACACACAAACACACATTCCTCGTCGTCGCTGACCGTTCACTGCAGTCTAAATTGAAAACTCTCTCTCTCTCTCTCTCCCCTTCTTTTCTTCCCAATTTCAATTGGACCACTAATCGGGCCAATCTTCCATTCTCTCTTTTATACGTTCTGAGCTAGTTTTGCCTCTTTTTACTCTTTTGTGCCTCGTGTTGGGCACAATTATTCACAATGTTCCCTGTGCGCTGCCTACTTTGCATATGTCACGTATCAGAATTGACTGTGCTGCTGCTGCTGCACTTTGCTTCACTGCAACAATCTCGGCATTTTGTCACATTGGCTCAAACTTAGTAGCCTGAATTGCTGCCAATCAATGACTTTTTCACTTTCAACTATGCAATGGTTTGCCAAACTTTTGATAAATTGTCAAATTCTTTCTAGAGTTTATGAAATTAAATTTCATTTAAACTCAAAATGTATTTTTAATTTGAACAAAGTAGTTTCACACTATTTTGCTTTAACTTATCAACTTTTTAATTAAAACATTATAAAATTAAACATTTTGTTTGCTTGTAAAGTCTAGTAATTAAAAATTCCCTTGCGTGTTTCTAATTTGATTAAAACAGTGTTCAAACAAAAAAGTCTTAATGTTTACAATACTTTGAACTGAGTTTTCAATCAAAATTGATTGATTTCTCAATTGATGGTTGTCCTGGCTTTGGGCAAAACAGTCTTTCTCTAATCTGACTCGCCCTCTATCAGGGAAAGAAGCACGTCACTTTGCTGTCATCAGGACGGTGTCATCGTTTGTCAGTCTTATCAATTCACACCGACTTTTCCAATGTACTGCAGTGTAGACGGTGTGAACGTTTGTGCCCCTTTTTCCCTTTCTTCTTCTTCTTCTGCCTCATCTTCACAGTCATACATTCATTTATACATGCACTTGCACAATCAGATAGGGACCACAATTTCTCACTTTCAGTTTGCCGTTTTCTTCACCCGCCCTGTTGTCCCGTTTTTTTGTCTGTCACTGATTCAGTGTTTGTCTCAGTGTTTGACAATCGGCACCGTTGGAGCGCACTGCCGCACACCACTACCAATACCATTTATTTGCTTGGTTTTCACTTTTTCTTTTTTCTGCCGCCTTTGTTCTTCCTGCCTGATGTGGAGCTGCCTTTTTGACTACCACCAATTCATTCATTCATTCATTTTGATTTTGATTTTCATCCATTTTCGGGTTTGGCATTCTCTTTCTTTTTTTTCCACTTTTGCATTACCCTTTGTCGTGTTGCAGTGCATATTCTCCTTTCACTTACCCACATTACCCACATTACACATTTCCCCCCTTTCAACTGCACGTTATCTGGTTGAGTAGCCGTTATCAGGGTTGCAGGGTTGTCCTCACTTTTTCTCCCTTTTTCTGTTGTCTTGTCCGCCTATTAATGTCAGCAATGTTTGCCCATTTTCAGAGCAGCAGAATACACAGACGCACACACACCGACACACCAACACGCCAATACACACACACACACACATTATCCAACATTCATGCCCTTGTTTTGCACTACATTTGTGCATCCTCATTCATTCACTTGCATTCATTTCCATCCATTTGCCTGTCGTTATGTTCCATTTCATTCACTTTGCAGCCAGATTTACTGACTGTGCAATGTGTGTGTGTGTGTGTGTGTGTGAGCAGAAAACAGGCAATTTTTAAAAAGTGCGCTGTTCAAGTGTGTTCTTCGTTGAAAGCCGCTCATTCAGGCCAAATTCACGAGCGCAGCGTGCCAAATCTCGGTGGTGCACATGGGAATGAGAGAGAGTGAGAGACTTTAAATTTTCCAATTTGCCTTTTGCACCGAAAGACAGGGGCAGACTATCGACTTTTGCAGGCATATACACACATCTGTTTGCACGTTCTCTCATTCACTCACTCATTTATTGCATCCCTCATCTTTCTTTCTGCACTGCACTGCAAAGTAACCGTCAGCTCAGTGTCTACCAATGACACTGCCATTTGCCTCTCTTCGATTTATGATTTATGAAGTGACTGGCTAGCTGGCTGGCTGCCTTTCCTTGTCGCTGTCTTACATTAAATGTGGATGCGCCATCCTCAAATAAAGCCTTATTATTGGCGGGCACTCTGACTGACTGCACTTTCACGGCAGACTTTCAGAGCAGGGCAGAAAGATGCAGCGGTTCAGTCACTGCAATCAGTCAGTGTGCCCAGTGGCCCAGTCACCACTACTACTTGGGGGTACCCTCTTACGTTTATCTCTTCAATAGTAATAATAATAAGCTGCTGCTGCTTCGCCTGTTTGAGAACACTGGCTAGGCATACTGCCAACGTCGGCACAAATCTGCTGCTCGCCCGTGACTCAGCCAGTGGTGACACTGCTGCTGTTGGCAAATGCTCCCTCAGCAGCGCCCGTGACAACTTTCATTTCTGCCTTCTCCAAAAGGCGCAGTCATTTTTCTTCACTTTTTCCATTTTTCAGCTCTCAGTTCCAATTGACTCGTCCACTGAATTTTCTCCCATTTTTTCTTCACTGTGTTCTGTGCTGGCCGTCAATCACTCCCACTTACCTAAGCTCGTGCTCGTTGAGATTCACTCAAGCGTCATTCCCCCTTCTCCCTTTCCTCATTTTCAGTGGAATCAACCACTGTCAGTAGGCTAATTCTACAACGCCAATTCAACGTCACTTTTCCCCTGGTCATTTGACCTCCCCCTCCCCTCCTCATTTCCTACTCCATCGCCTTAGCAGTAGTAATGAATCACAGTGCCCATTGTAATGGCCAATCAATTACCAATTTTTTGCATTCTTTTTTCCCCGGCTGCAGCCAGCGTCGCAGCCAGCACTTTTCTCTGGCACATTCTTGTTCTTCAAAAGTACTTTGGGTTTCTTACTACTAAAGCCCATTGGCGAGTGCATGTGTGCCTTCTCCAGCTAACGAGCACTGCTGTCCGACCGTTGTCCAACGTTGACAATTAATTATCGCCACTCGTGCACTTGTGCTGCTGCTGCTGCTAACAAGACACGCGGTGTGCACGTTCCGGCTAGTGCAGCCTTAATTTGTAGAGCCCTCCTTGACTTGACTTCCCCACACAGAATGTGTTCGACTCTGTTCGACTGTTCGGCCATTACACGGTCCGATTCCGTTGCAGTTGTCCGTCCGTTGACCATTACCGCATTCCACTCGTGCCCGCATCTCGTGCCCCCTGTTCACACTGGTCACACTGTTGTTAGTTGGTTGTTGGTTGGTTGTGTGCAGGCACTCACTCACTCACTCACCCGCATGCACTACTGCTGCACCACACAACTCAATACATCAATCGATGATTTGCCGATTCTGCCGCTGAGCATTGGCCGAGTGAAGTTACTGACCGACAGTGGTGGTAGTGAGGTGGTTGATGATGATGATTGTTCACCACCACCACTACCACCACTACTACTACTACTACGTCCGCAATGATCACCAATGCAACACCGAGCAATTGATTGTGTCTGCGCAATGATTGTGCGGTAAACAATTTGTGTCAATGGACTGGCTGTAGTAGCAGTAGTTTGGTGTGTTTTGTTTTGTTGTTTGTGTTTTGTGTTGTCTATGCCATGCCCCATTCTGCCTTTTGATTTGAACATTTTTTCAAGTATTTCCAAATTGTCGACTGAGACAGGGCAAAGTCTGGTCATTGCATCCTCTGGCGACGGTGGCACAATTAGGGCCACACAGTTCTAGTGCCAGTGCACTTGTCCAATGCTCTCGTAATGCTTGAATGCACCTTCCTTCTCTTTCTTTCGGCCTTTTTGTTGACCTGCCATTACCATTGCAGAAAAAAGTCGGTGTTGTCTCCTCAAAAAGCAGTTCCCTCTGTGCTAGCCGAAACAACAGCACTGATAACTCGATTGCGGCACGTAGTGGCAATGTAATTACCACTGCCACTGCTGATGATCGCAAATGGCACCGAGGAAGAACAACAACAACAGCAGAAATAAAAGAGCACAAGAAGGAATGAATAGATCATAGGACGCGATACGGTAGTGCGAGAAAGAGAGAAAAAAAGAGACAAAGTTTTAACAAGTGACCGTCAGACAGAACTTGTGAGCCGTGAGCAGAGCAAATGTGAACTTTGCTTCATTCTCACTCACTCACTCACTCACTCTCGCTGGCAGTGTGACCACTACCTGCCAATAGTAGTCAATACGATTACGCGGATGCAGTGGCAGCAGCAGCATTCTGTCTCCCTCCTCCTCTTCTTTTTCTTCTGATGGGAACTACAGCAGACAGACTTACACCTTCTCAGGACTACTTAATGACATACTCGCGCTCTTTGACGCTCGACCTCCTCTTCTTTCCTGTTCTCTCACTAATTCTCTTTTTTTCTTCATTTTCTTCTCTTACTTTTTCCTTACTCACATTTGTCCCTCTCATCATTGTGTGTGTGTTGTTGGCCTTTTAATTCGGTAGAAACTTTTTCCTTTGTCAGTGTCGGCCCTAGTCATCACATTTCCACTTGGTCGCTAATTACTGACAACACCAGTGCCGAATGCTTTGCTAATGTTCTTTTTACTGTTTATTAAAAAGATTACTCGTATAGACAAATGGAATTTAAGTGATCAAACTTTTGTGATGATGTAAATCAAAATTCTAGTTTTTCATTTTTTACATCAAAAAGTTTTTTATTTGACACGAGCAAAACTATTCAGCAAACTTGAGACAACTATTTTAATTGCATCATTTTGCAACAATTAGCACAATCAGATTAATTACCAATAAGAAGATTAGTCAGTTGTTTACGCCAAAAAGCAAAAACGTGCGCTTTTTATGAACGATTAATTTTCTCAAACAAAGAAGTAAAAAATAGTGTGCAATTGATCAAAATTGCGATCTGATGCTTAGTAATGGGTTTTGGGCTACTTAGTTTTATTAACTTACAAACATCAATTGAGTTATTGACTTTTTGCTTGCAATTACTACTTGCATTGCAACTCTTCCTTGCAAGAAACTATTGTCACTCTCTTTTCGACAATAGTTCACCCTTTGCTACTAATGATTGACTGACACTCGCTTACGTAAGTGTTTGCTACTGCTAAGTTTTTTTTCTTTTATTATAGACAATTCAATGACCGCTCTGAATGTTCCACTGATTACTTTTTTTGCACTACCCCCTCCTCTTTTCTTATTTTATTCTCTTACATATCTATTTTTCTTTATCCTATTCATCTATTCTTTTTTTTGCAGTGCTATTAATGGGCACTCAATGTTCTTTTTCGTTTCAGTCATTAAGTAGTGCGGTTGGGTATGCATTACACCGCACAAATATCACGAGAATGAAATTGTGCTGCATGTGTGTGCCAGTGCTGAAATGTTTTTCCCTTTGATACTTTTTTTTGCTCTGGCAAATGACATTTGGCCAGCGATACAGCAACATCAACGGCAAAAGTCGTGGTGGGCACACGCCAAACCTCGAAGAGTTCTTGAGGAGAAGTGAGACCACTGCCACTGCCATTCTCAAAAGATGATCATTACCGAGTGATGATGATAGAGTTGAAAGAGAGAGAGGGTACTCACTTTTTCACTCATTGTCTGCAGTTCTGCAGTTCACTTTCTCAGTGCCCTTCCTACACCGGCAGCAATCGATCCAGTCAGTCGGCAGCAACAGTGGCCAACAACAAGGACTGTGTGGTCAGCCTGTCTGTTTGGCTGGCAAGTGTCGACCACCATTGATTACCCCAGTGTGTTCATTCATGGCAATGCTGACTTACTCTGACTCTGGGCACCCGAGAACACGCGCTTACTAATTACCGATCAGGCGGCGAATCACACTGGCAGACTACTTCAGTTTAACTTTTAATAATCTTGCCCTTTTCTGCCAGCACACAAAGTTCATTTCCGCACAAGGTTTTTTCTTCTCTGTAACCACTAATTTTGGAATGTCCCCCAGACAGCATCACATGCGCGCATTTACTCAATCACACACAATTTAATGGCTTCAATGGGGTAACTTTGATTTCAGTGTGCCACTACTATTCAATCAGTCGATTAGTGGCTACCCTTTTTTATCTTTTCCTAACTCTGTTTGTGGCATTTTTGCTGCACTAATTTGTCCGGCAAATCAATTTCCCATTTGTACTGTTTTGTGGGTTAGCCGACCATTGCCGACAGTGGTCTGTTTTGTTTGTTCCCGATTTCCCCGTTTGAATTGTGGTGTTTCATTCTCTCTCTCTCTCTCTCTCTCTCTCTCTCTCTCTCTCTCTCTCTCTCTCTTTC
>JAALOO010001590.1_pt1 | contig 14858 bp, 14 predicted proteins | sample 7257641 | NCBI WGS metagenome assembly JAALOO01 (sample SAMN14085613, study PRJNA598686) | mite metagenome | biome: ENVO:01001000; feature: ENVO:01001002; material: ENVO:01001226; isolation source: single female mite from University of Michigan culture on fish food culture... ...
TCCAATCAGGTACTTCCGGTTACTTTTTTGAAATTCTGAGATAGCCACATTGTGTCGGCTATTTATCTGATCATTCCATCCAAAACCCCATTCTTCTAAACCTAGTTGTTCTATTTAAAAGTCATTTTCGAAAATTGCCGGAAACAGATAATCCGCCATTTTAAATACTTCCGGTTATCTGATCTACTCGAATTTGGTATCATTAGAAAGATGCCATTTATCTCGTTGTACTGGTAAAAACCGCATCTCAATATCTCTAATGGTGTAATTTGTAGAGTAAAAAGAGTCAGTGAAGACAGAGAAAATCATTTTTTTAGGGATAGGAGGATATTCAATTTATTAAATTGAACAAGTGTGAATATGTCAGATTTAATTTTCTACAAAGTTGGATTTTCTTATTTGTTTCGATAATAATTGTGCTGAAAAGCATAGAATGAAAGTAAACGAAAGCCTACGTAATTTAAACTGATTTTTAATAATAGAGGGAGATGTTTATAAAACATTTACAAAGGTTTCGAACTTTGTGTGAGCAAAGCGACGTTACCAGCAACCTGGCGGCCGAGTATCATAGTATGCCCAAAATATACCAGCCTTAAGCCTTAGTATGCTCGATGAATGCTTTATTCTATCCAGATTTCTAACAGCATTTACAAACGTGATTTCTGAAAAACACAAAAATTTTCAGAAGTTTTTGTTAAAATTGCAAAGAAATCTTTCCTGAAATACCTAAAACGACCGTTTGTTATTGTCGCATGTTGTGTTTACTTGCAGACAAATGTTTTGTTGTCTAGTAAATGCTTAACATTTAAACTTTTTGTAAGTTTGTTTCTGGGTGTTTTTTAATTAAACTTTTGCTCATAATTATTGTAAAAATTTTGTTTTTTATGCAGCACACTTAGAAATGATTTTTGTCATTTTATAATGTTTCGCTATGCACTAGAACGTCTGTTTGACTATATGTTCCAGTATTTAGTAAGCAATTTACTTCAAGTAAAAGAAAGTGAAAACCAAGAAACGACAGAAACCGTTAACTCAGCATTACAATTGTCGGCAACTGAAGAATCACATAGCCGGACAGCTCGTGATGGCACACTACTGGCAGAGGACAATGAAACAGACAGTGTTGACAAGTGCTGTCACATTCAGGTGTGCTTCATGGATCCAATTCAGAAGCAAATAATCAAATACAACATGACAGTGAAACAATCAATGAAAGTGGTTGACGTAAAAAAAGAACTTTGTGATCAGTTAAAAGGTAAGTTTCAGCAAAACAACACTTTATGCGTATTTACTTAAATTAACTTAATCAAACTTTTTTCAGACAACATAGACAATTGGTCTAACCTGGCAATACTATTTATGGGCAAGGAACTGGAAAACAATTTAGAAATCAGTGGCTGTGATTTGGGTGATTACTCAATGTTACACGCACTGGACTCGTCAAAAGTTACCCGAAACACCAGGTCCACTGATGAAAACATTGAGCAAGTTAATGTGCCGCTAAGTAAATTACCCACAAAACTGACGACAATTGACAATTCTGAAACTTCAAGCGCCAACGATCTCATAGCCGATAACGCACAGCAGACAGCTACAGACAACTCAAGCAACAAAGAAAAGCTCTACTTTTTTGTGTACTGCCAGGCGTGCGATGCACTGCGATCCGGAAAGCTGCGCGTCGCTTGTGATCAGTGTGAAAACGGGTCAATTCTCTTCAGCCGTGAACCTCAGGACTGGAGTGACGTGCTGACTGCAGGCCGCATCGAGTGCAAGTGCTTCACTCCGGGCTGCACCGGAAAGGTGGCCCGATTTTACTTCAAGTGCATCGACGAGGCTGGCCACGACCATCATCATCATCAACAACAGGAGAAGGCGAAGACATCAGCAAGGGTAAACACTGCCGAAGCTGTCACTCCGCTGAACCGACTTCGCCGGAACAACATTGGCGTCTCCTGTCTGGCCTGTCTGGACAACACCGTCGAGGTGGTGCTCGTCTTTCCCGGCTGTGATCACGTCATCTGCCTGCCGTGCTTTCGAGACTACTGCAAAACGGCGCTCAGCGAGCGGAACCTCGTCTGGGTCGATGCTCTCGGCTACACTGTCAACTGTCCGATGGACTGCGAGGGCTCCTCCATTGAGTCCGCCCACCTCAACCTCCTCGAGGAGCACTTCTACTCGCTGTACGCCAGGTTCTCCTCCGAGGAGCTGGTGCTGAGGCGGGGCGGAATGCTCTGCCCGCACTCCAACTGTGATCAGGCGCTCTACCCGGAGAAGATGCCGCCCACCAGCTGCGAGGTGACCGAGTGCCCAAAGTGCCGGCTGGTGTACTGCCTCCTTTGCACCTATGAGGGCGTCTACGCTCCCGTCAGTTGTCCCTACGAGGGGCTGATTGAACAGACGAACGCCGAACTTTGCGCCAGTGCTCAACAGGCGGAAAACACAGAAAAGACAATACGCCCTAGTACGTACCTGGCCAGCCTGGTAGAAAAATTCAGTCTGCTGCGCTCGCTGGCCAGCTGTGTGACCGGTGCTGCAGGTTCAGGTGCTGGTTCAGCCCAGGCGGCGCCCACGCGCTGGCAGGACACCATGTCTCGGCTGAAGATTCGCGAGATAGCGAAGCCCTGTCCGAAGTGCCGAACGCCCACTGAACGCAACGGCGGTTGTATGCACATGGTTTGCACGCGAAAGCGCTGCAACCACAACTGGTGCTGGATCTGTCTCACCGAGTGGAACACCGAGTGCATGGCGACGCACTGGTTCGGCTAGTGTGAAACCAGAGAGTTTGCATGTTTGCAGCACTGTACATTGAATCTATCACTTTACTACTTGGCTAAATGCTAACAAGTTTCCCTTCTATTTTCACTTTTAATTAAACTCAATACACTCATTAATATGCCCACCAGTGAAACACCTGAGCACTTGCACTGTTACTCTTGTTTGCATAACGAAATAGCTGTGTGTTCTCTCTTGCGTAAACAGCCGTAAAACGCAATGTACATTATTATCGGCACATTAAATCGGTGATTTGCACAGAAACTTCAGTCGAATGGACAATGATCGTCATTAGGCGGCAGTGGAATGGAATCAGAGCCACATCTTTTTACTTCCAGTATTCAGCAACATACTTTTTCTTTTCACCGGTTGGCTGCCAGTGAGCATTAAAAAACACGGCGAGCATCTTTCCTTTCATTTATTCCCCTTTTTTCTTGTTTTCTTTGCGACACTGTCGCTTTAGTTATGCGTTAGTTATGCGTCCTGCTAATGGGTCATCTGTTTTGCTGTTGTTGTTTTCCTGCTGTTCAGTGTTTGTCAGTGTTTGGTGTCGGCAACAGCAGCAGCAACAGCAGCATCATCAGTAGCTACTTGGACTCTCCGGGGATTCACTTCATTAGTGTCAGCAAACGCCGACAGCTAATCGACTGACGACAACGATGACAAACGCAGCTCGAGCACACTTTCACACAAAAAAAAAAGTTAAATGAATGGAAAAGGGATGCCTGACACATCGGTGGACATCAGTGAACAGCGAGAGAAAGAAAGAGAGAACTAGCTGGACTCGTCGTTCACGGTCGAACTGCAGTCATCGATCGAAAGTGGCTGTCAGAGACTGTGAGTAATGATGGCGGTGGTGATGAAGGTGATGGTGGAAATGGTAGTGGTAGTGGTGGTGGTGGTAGCACTGATGCCTTCACACCATTCTAACCGGTCAGCCACTGCAGACACTTCTTCCGTCCTTGTTCCACAAACTGATGTCCAACTAGTGCTTAGCCATTGATGCAGCGTACCTGTGCTCACCTGCTACGCTACCTTGCCACTAACTCATTAGCCTTTTCCTCACTTTCACTGCTTAAGCAAAAACAGTTTGCGTGTGTTTTTTCGTAAGAGTATGCTGCACTGTCCGCTTTCATCACCGTCCACTGTGGCTCAATGGGCTCCTGCTACTAATGCTTTTGATGATGATGTTAATGCAAAAGTAAAACCGCTCTATCTTCCTCCACATCGGCATCTTGCGCTAGTTTGCGTTAGTTTTACCTCTTGATACTTTTCATTTCAAGGCCCTGCTAAAGTCGTTACCGATAAACGGTGCATATCTCAGCTCAGGCAACTCGTTACTCTGAGTTTAATTGATTTTATTAAAAATAGTTTGCCACTAAAATGATGCAGTTACATAAGCTGAGAGTTCAATTGACAGTTTGGGATTAAGATGAGCACAAGCACACACACATACACACACTGTTTTTCATGTAAATGAGGAAGTGGACAGGTGCACTGAAATGATTCATGTACAAGTGCGCTCATCATTTGAGCACTGAACTGATTACTACTGAAAATACAGTTTGTTTTTAAAAATAAAATACAGCGCTGAAGGATACATCTTCTCAATGCCCAAGACACTACAAGCGAACAATCACGTCGGCAGTTCGGTGTTCGAAGATTGTCCTACCAATGTGGCCGTTATTGGCCAATGGTGGTAGCAAGTAATGAAAGTGGTGGAAGTGATGGACGGCAGTCTTCTCTTGTTCCCCCTCTTTGCAAGTGTGCCTCAACTGCAGTTGCTGCTTGCGGCATTCTCCAATGTCGCCTGTTGGCCATCATCAGCCACCACTGCCACCACTGACTGCCACCAGCTGTGACTGCATGTACACGTGATCTTCTGACCACCACCACCACTGCTGCTGCTGCTGCTGACTGACTGAGCACACTGTTGCCATCAGCGCAGGGCAGAATAAACGGTAGACAGCAGCAAAACTCAACATTTTGATCAGACGAGCAGCATCCCAAGCCATCCTAATCTTTCGTCAGTCACTGGACGACAATATCTGCCATTTTTTTGTTTTGTTTTGCTGTTTACTGTCCACACACATTATTTACACATCATACTGCCTAAATTGACTCACTGGTGTGCAGCAGGGCACTGTTGCGCTTCTGTTGTCAACTTTTGTTTACTATCTTGGCGGCGCTAGTACTGCCTTTCTTTTCACTTTGACTGTGACACAAATTTAGCGTTCCGTGCTAACTCAACACTTTTTACTTTTTGCCATACTACGCTCCCACAGGACCAGCCCTAGTTTACAGGAAGCTTAACAACTGTTTTTATTCAGTTTATTGGCAACTGCTGCTCATCACACAACTTACTGCTGTGAACCTTTAAACACCGTGAACCGTTCTCTCGCTCCTTTTCTCTTCTTACCTTATCCTAACACCGGTCGGCATTCTGTTTATTGTTATTATATTTTTGTTGACTCAAGTGTTTAAGTGCACTTACACACACACACTTTTACTATTTCCTCTCCATTTTTGGCTGTTTAATGAAAAAAACGTTCTCAACAAAAGTCAATCTGTCAATTAGTTCTCACTAGCTGGCGTTTCATTTTCCTTCAATAGCGCTCTCTTACACTTCTGTTGACACACTCTATTTTCACTTAGTTTTTCATTTACTTTTTTGTTTTTTAATCAGTTACCTTTGCCAGTTAATGTTAGAGTTACTGCTCTCCCTCACTGTTCTTTTACACAAGCACTGCCAACTTGCTTTTTTTGCAGCCATAACACACTTGAACCGTTTCAGCAAGTGGCACTGGGCACCGTTGTGGGCGCACCATATTGACAGAGGGCACTATTAAACAGCCAACCATTTTTCCCCTCATTTCATTTCCCAAGTCACTCATCCTTATTGACATCACCTTTCCCATCGTTTACACCAGTGCAGTACAGTACACACCACCGGCCAAACACCACTTGTCTGCCGCGCCCAACACCAAGTGTTCAGGTCATCTCCAGCAAGCAAAGCAAAGTCATTGGCACTGTGTCACTCTGCAGCAAGTACAGCAAATACTCGGATGAAGCAAAAAAGGTGTATTAAAGTGCAGTATAATACATCGGCTGAAAAACACACACACATTTCCTCTTTGCATTTCCTCACTTGCGTCTAACGCATTTTGACTTTGTCTGATGTGACCTGCACACTGCAACTGGTGCATTAGTAGTAGACTACTGTCACTTACTTGCTGACAGTAGTCTGTTCTGCAAATCGGTGTGATTGCACTGTTTGTTAGTAAATGTGTGTATATGCACTTGAACTATCACTGTCGATCACTTGGCCATATCGACCAAACTTTCTTTGTCTTTTCCAAACACAAACCTACAGCAATCATCCCTATCAAGGCTCAGTCAGCTCAGTCTGCTGACAGTCTGCCGGTCCTCAAACTCAACTCACTACATTGTGCCTTCTTGTCTTCTTCTCCTCTCCTCTCCTCCTCTTTTCTCCTTTTTTTTCTTCTTCCAAAGTGCCATTTATTACATCATACTGCTGGCATTGCCTTTCTCATTGAGCGCAGCCTGTGACAGTTAGTCACTGCAACAGCACTAGTCACTGACTTCATTGACTCGCCGCTGACAGTAATGGTGAAGAAGGCCGTGCGCCTGTAGAAAAAAATGCGCTCTCAAAAGACCAATAATCTTACCTGTTCACTATTGTGTCACACAATCCACAGCGAATAGCCACCACGCACTCAACAACACTCAACATTGTCAGTTCAAAACAACAACAAAATATCTGATTTTCTTTAAAACTTGAATCACCACTGCACAAATTTCTATTTTTAAAAACTCATCTTTAACAGATAATTTTTCGTTTTATAAAATTACGTAAAAGTTTTGCCAGGTAATCAATTTGTTTACTATTTACACTATTAAAAATCATTTTTTGTCAGGTTTTTTATCTATAAAAATCATCACCACAAAAATGTATTGTCAACCGCCGGCTATCAGATCAACCGTGCACACTTGTTTTGCCTTGTTTAAGCTGAGCAGCAAAACAGTATCGACTAGCTGTTCAAACCATGGCAATGACAACAACTTTCAAGCCGATACAAGTGCGCAACAATCACGCGTTGTTGAAAACGCTCAACCGTATGAGCACTCATCAGATAGACTAGCGACATCAACCAACTCTGAGCCACTTTTTTTACGACAACTCTCAATGGCACTTCGAGACGTTGAAACGACCATAGGAATAAGCCAGCGGTCTCTTCAAGATGTTTTGCAAAAGTCGATGCCACTTCTGAAACCCTCAATGATTAGTGAGACATTTAATGAGGCAAAAAGTAGTAACACTAAAACTGGACCTTCAAGTGATAACCACCAGAAAAAGTGTTCATTGAACCTGATTCAATCAATGCAGCTTAAAATGGCACTTTCTTCCCTAGAAACCAACTCGCCAAACCCTTTTGGCGGACTCACACAGAGCTTAGAAAAGTTTCAAAAACTAATCGATGATGAACAGCAGTTGTATTTGGAAAATGAACCCACAGACTGCGACGACATGAGTATGGCCAACGAGTTTCCACTAAGGTCCTTTCACTCTATACGCCCCAAAGAATCCTTTCTTTCGCTGATAGTTGCCCACCTGATGAACCCTCAATTGAGTACTGCAGACAACGACAGCAAACCACACGACCCAATTCGTCGGCACCTCTTTATGCTGCTCAACATCATCCAAATGACTCGAAAAGGCTCTCGCTCTCGCATTGACGTCGACCACAATGCCACCAGTCCCGCTTCCAGCGCTCAAACACCAGCAGACATCAACGTCAAGGGAAAGTCATCATCATCTCCCGGCGGGCTAGCCAATTCACCACCGTCATTGCCACCTTCAACTTCCTCCTCCTCCTCCTTCCCATCGATGGAGCCCTATCGATGGTCGATACTGAAGGGCAACTTCTACTACTACAACGTCACCTACAGTCTGATGCGGCTGAACATGAGCAATGTCAGTCAGCTGATGGGCGCCGCCCTGCAGGACATGACCGGCATTCAGTTCTGGCTGGAGCGGGAGGCCCGCCAGCAGATCACCGCCTGTCACCCGCAGGCGCCCGCCAGCTGTCTGCAGCTGAGCGGCGCCGTCCGCCGGCAGCTGGCCGCCGGGCAGCTGATGGCCGTCTGGGCGTCGGTGCTGGCCGCCCAGCAGGCCACCCTCCTCGCCAATGGCTGCCAGTCGGTGGCCTACCTCCTGGGCAAGGACGCCGGCCAGGCGCCGTTTACCGCCGCCGGGCAGCTGGGCCACGTGCTCACCCACCTCTTTGCACTGCTCGAGGACTACTGGACGCTCAAGTTGGGGGGCATGGCTGCCGTTGCAAACCACACAACCGAGCACTGGTCTGCTGTACGGCACTTGCACTTTTTTCTCCGCCTGCCGGTGCTGCTGTATCTGAAAGAGGCTTCCTCCTCCGAACGGAGCCACCGCTTCAAGTTGGCCCCCACTGAAACCGACTGTCAGCAGTTGGTGCGCAATGTAAGTGTGTTTAATCATCTGCTTTAATACACCTGACACCTACTGCCAACTTTTAGATGCTAGGCAATACTAGGCTAAAAACAATGTTTGTTAAGCAACAGCAACAGCAAGCGGGTTAACTCAATCTTCTTCCTCTTTGTTTTCGTTTTTTGTTTTAGTGCACTTTGGTGCATTGTTTTGTTGTTTCATTGCAAGCTCATGCGGTGTTGTATGTTTACACGGACGCAGACAGGTGACAGCTTTTAGAGTGTGTGTGTGTGTGTGTGTTTGTCTGCATGATACTACAGAAGCAGCAAGTGGCACACCTGTCCACTCACTGACAAATGCTGGCTCTGCCCTTTTAGTTATGCCTTTTTCTCATCACATTTTTTCCCTCATCACACTTCACACACTATAAGTTATGTTAGCGGCCTTTTTTGCCTTTGAATTAATTTTCACACATTCATTTCTTATTACACTACTACCACTGCCATTCATCAACACACTTTTTATTCCCATATAACTTTTACAATTCTCAATTGATACTAATCATTGTTTATGTTTTTCGCCTACCTTTTTTCTCTGTTTAGGTGATGGAGAACATTGAACAGAGTGATGCCCTACCGAAAACGGCTGCTCTCATCGAGCACTACAGTGTGATTGCCCAGCAACTGGTGAAGCAGACGTACGAGAGCACACCGGTGCGGGAGTCATTCCTCGCCATGTTGGCCACCTGTGCCCAGCTTAACCGATAGACAAACACACAGCAAACACACAAGTACACACACAAACACAGCACATACTCTGGATAGATGTTTTTTGTTGTGTTCATTGCTCACGTGTGCACACCACTTTTTCCACTTTTGTTTCCGCATGTGACAATTTGTGTAAAGTTGTCTGGCAAACACGAGACTGCACTTCAACAACAGTTCTACTGTGGAAGCATGCTGACAAACGGACAAAGATGACATTACTACCTGAATGAAACTGCTGAACTATGTTTCGGGTTTTAATTGTCAATTTGAGAACATGCACTCTGAATGACTTGTTTAAACTATGAATAGGAATATTTACTTGGTAAATGTTTGTTTATCATTTGAAGTTGGCTAAATCAGTTCATTTAGCATACAACAATTTGTTTTATAATTCATACACATTCACTGTCTTTCACATACAGCATAAACTGCAACATCCCTAGCATAATTTCGTAATTTCATTTGGTCTAGTCGCTTTTTCATTTACACTTTAATTATCTCTCTTCTTGTGACAGTTGTTGCCTTAAGAAAACACTCACACTTTGCTCAGTTAATTGTTGCATTTTTTTCTATTGTTAAATTGCGAGCTTTTTTACTATCGTTGTCTCGATCATTGTCATGCCTGTTTGTTGACAATGTTGCACAATTTTTTTTATATTGTTTTTGCTATTTTTTGTATTACCATTGATGAAACTTTGCAAACAATTTTAAACAGTTCAACTATCACTGTTGGCCAATTTTATTAACTTGTTAACACATTAAAAAATGTTTGCAACATTATTTTGCAAACATTTTAAAAGTTGATAATATACAAAAAAATAAAGTCTTTTATGAAAAAATATATTAACAACTTTTTTGAAAACTTTGTTTCCAAATTGTTCTAGGAAAAAAGTCTGCTCTCAAATGTGTCACTGGTTTTTTGTTGCTTCTGAGAACAACTGCCATTAAACCACTTGCCGTAGCAGCAAGTGTCCTTTGACATCATCATTACCACTACCTTCATCACCGTTTGCACCATTCATTTGCAATTGTCAGTGTACGGCAAAACATTGGCCAGCAGACACATACTTACTCAGACATTTGATTAAGCACAAAAGCAAGAGCAGCAGCAGCAGCACCGAAAAAACAGGCATTGTCATTGACGGTCATTGCGTGTCAGCAGCTGTGGTCAGTGATGCGCGCACTCACTTGTTGCACCTTCATTTAATTTCGGTCACCTTCATTTAATTGAACATTCTCCGATTACGACCTCCTCTTTCTCCACCTTTTCTTCTTCTCTTTCCTGTTTTCTTTCTTTCTCTTTTTCCTTCCTCATTTTTTTGTCTTTTTTTCTTTCAACCAAGCAGTTGTTGTCAATTGAAATGTCAACAAAAGCAATGACAACAGCAACAGTGACAACAAAAACAAAGTCAGCATTAAAGGTAACAATACCATCTTTTGCAATGTTTCCTGCTCGTTTGCATTTAACGGAAGATAGGAAGATTTTGAACACTAAAACGAAGGAAATGTATAACGCAACACTATCTAATGTAGAGTACAGGTTGACCAACTAAATGCAAAATTACTTTTTGATGCAACAAATGAAATTTTATGGTTCTCTCTGATTTTCATTTTCAGTTTTTTTTCATTTTAACACCAAACTACAAAGCCAATGCAGTTTTAATGAAAACTCGTCAACTCGTTTTTTATGTTTGCCAGGTTTGTTTTTCGGCCAGTTTGTCTCTCTCTCTTTCATCCTGTCCCTCTCTCACTTTTGATATGTCTGTCTTGTCTCATCTGTGCCGCATCACTTTGTCTGTATTCTTCATCTTTCTCAAAAGTAAACACCTTGTGCAGTCCGTGACTGTCCCACCACCACCACCTGCAGCACTACCACCATCACTGTTTTTGTTCGTTATTATCACTACTAAAGCTGCTTCTGCTGTTGTTGGTCTCATCTGAACACCGTTTTTTTCTTTTCTCTCTCTTTCTCTTTTTTCCACTTTTCATCATGCACAACAACTGGCCACTGTTCGGACAACAACAGTGTCTGACAGCAGTGGAGTTTCAATGAGGTGGAGAGGCAAAAAACAGACGCACCGACTGACTGACTGACTGACAGACAAACACTTTGCACCGTAGAACTGAACGAAAAGTAGTCAGCACAGACACCGCAGAAAACTCGGCAACTCGGTTAAAGTCACCGTGCAGTCGACACTGGCGCAGTCAGTGACTGTTGTCAGTGTGCTCGACGCAAGTCGTCGGCACTACCACGCACCGAGCCAATCTCGGCTACTTTTTTCCCCACTCGCCACTCTGACGGACACTAGCGTACAGACACACACACACACACTCAAGTGTCTACCTGCAAAGATTCGAAGAAGAAGAAGAAGAAGCCGAAAACAATCATCACAGGCTTGAAACGAAGGCATCGAAGCGAACGAACGCCGTCCGTTCTTGCATTTCTTCTTCTTCTTCTTCTCCTTCAGTGACGGGCGCCATGCCCGACGCCGCCGCCACTTGCCACCGCAAAGGAGACGACACACGCCAAAGGCCAGTTGACCCTAGCTGGCTGGCTGGCTGGCTGGCACACACACACAGACAAACACACACACACACTACCCGCCGAAACGTGCTGATCAACTGATCAAGCAGTGTGTGTGCCACTGCACTGCAAACTACTACTACTACTACTACTACTACTACTAGGTTAACAGTACACCGGCAGTTAGCAGTACCTCTTTCTCTCTCGCTCTCTTTCCCCGTATTGGATTTCCTTCAAAGTGGTGGCAACAACAACGACATCAACAACGGCAGCAACAGCAACAGCAACAGCAATTTTTCATTGAAGCCTCATGCGCCGATCGAGTGCACAAGACGTTACGATTTACAGCAGCAGAAATCACTGCCACTGCCACCATTACCATCACTTCCACTTAACACTTAAGACGCCACCATCAATAAAAACATGCAGTGACGGCACTTTGATCTCCAGTCCCCTTCTCTAATAAACGTAAAGTATACCTTGCCTCTGCTTGTGGTAGACCTTTCTACTCATCACAAGGCAAGTCTCCAGTTTTTTATTTGCACCATTTTGGCAGCAACAACAACAGCAGCTTGCACTTTAGAGTTTAGAGCAGTGCCAAGTGAAGCCATTTTACGATCACCTGACTACTAAAACTACTAGTCACTACAACACTACCAATTGCCCAGCACTGTCTAAGAGGTACTACCACCACACAACACAGCACGCCGCCATTTCAACTTCACGCTCATTCACAGAAATTCATTCGTTGGTTTCTTCTTCATCTTCTTCTTCCTCTGCATACTACCACCGCCTTCACTATTCAATAGGTCACTTGCAGACAACGCCGCAAACATTGCCCTTTTATAAACAAAATCATCTTTTTTCTGCTAATAGTGGAATCTTTTTTCCTTTTTATCTCTTTTTTGTCGTTGTTACCATTCGCCCCCCACGCACACAAAAAACACAGTGCAGTGCAATTAGTGACTAATTGGTGGTCGGCTTTTGTTTTCTTCTTCTTGCCGCCCGCCACTTTTTAGACCACCTTCTCTTTCGTTTCCTCATTGCGTGGGTTTTTCTCGTCCCTTCCCGCAATATAGACATCGCATATTGGTGTCTGTTTTCTTTACTTAGCACACATATTCACCTTTCCAGCAGCAGATTGAGTATCATCAGTGCCATGTAAGCCACTACTTGGCTGCCAAGCAAAAACCATTTATTGCGGTCACTACTGATTCAACCCCCGAGTGTTTGTGCGCCTCGGCCAATGTGATGCTTTTGTTGGCTTTGCTTTCATTTCACAGTGGGCTCTTTTTCTTTTTTTCCGATTGTTTTAATTATTTCAACTACAATTAGAGAGCATCGCCCTCCACGACTAATGCAGTGACCACCACAAGCAAACCGCCTTCTAAGCAGACAGATGATCAAACAATAAAGATGTCGGTCAGTTGAGGGAGAAAGCATACTATCAATCAGCGGTCATTAGGAAAGCCCCCACATTGACATCATTTTCATCATCATCACCATCATCAGGCATGGGCAACTCTAACTCCCAAAACGCAAACAACTCACCATGTGCCATCTCAGGTCGGAAGGGAAAGGGCAGTCAGAATGGACACACCTCCTCTTCCTCCTCCACTTCCACTTCTACTTCCTCCTCCTCCTCTTCCACTTTCTCCTCTGCAAAGACGACTGCCGTCCTCGGGACGCTCTCCCACTCGGTGGCCTCATCGCTGACCACTGACACCTCCACCAGTGTCACTACCTCCACTGAGCAGTCATCAAATGGAGGGGGCGGTAACAGCAGTCTGGGCACCAGTCACAACAGTCAGCACTCACTGGCGGCCACTGCAGACGAAGAGACAGACCACCACCACCGGAGGAGGGAAGTAGAGGGAGGGCAGCCATTCTACGAAAATCACCATTTTTATCACCACCATCGTCATCAACAGCAATTGCAATTACAACAACTGCAACAGCAACAGCAACAGCAACAACAGCACCGTCTTCCAAATGTTCCCAGTCGTACAAATCGGCTGTACAAAAACTGCAACGGCTCTACTGACTCACTCAACTGCGCTGATGTTGGTGTTGCTTTGCAGCAGCAGCATCAGCATCAGCAACGTCATCACGAGTCACACTACTCATTCAGCGACGCTGGCCTGCACACTGCCTCATCCTTTGAACTGGTTCAGCCAATTGATTTTAGGGGAGCAGCAGCAGGAACCGAAATAGAGCCACTGTCACTGCTGCCCCAGTACCGGCCGCACTCAGTGCTCGGCCTGAACGAGCAACATCTGCATCGCTCGATGTCCTCTTCCTGTGCCAGCAGTGTCACCACTTCTACTGTCACCAGCACAGACAGCTGTTGCAGCAGTGGAGAGCAGTCTTCAGTTGAAGAGGAAGAGGTGGAGGAAGTGGTGGTGGTGGAGAACTCCTCAGATCACTACAGTCGCATTGAACGGAATCACTATCACCAACGAACGCCTGCAGCAGCATCGTCAGCATTTGGGGGACATAACCGGGAACACCAGAGCAAACAAAAGCACAAAGGCAAAAGAAAGAGTCATTCGAAGCAGGGCATTCGTGTGCCGGTGATGCCACTGCCGCGCTCCAAGTCCTTCCACCAGATACTCCGTCCGACGGCCAATGGACACATTCTCGCCTCCAATGGCACCATAAGGGGCGCCGGCAAGGGGAAACTGGTGGCCAAGAGCAGCAGAGACCTAGTGCTGCTGGGGGACGACCAACAACAGCAACAACAACAACCGCAACAGCAGGAGTCACTACAACCGCTGGCCAATCGGGTGAAGCAACTTTTTGGTCCTAAAACTACCACCAGCAGCAGCAACAACAACAACAAAAGCAGCAGCAAGGACCATTCATCAGGCGAAAAGGTAAGTGACGCCTGTGTACTAATCCTTTCCTTTCCCTTTGGTTGAAGCCCATTAATCTACTGCGCACTAATCTATGACAGCACTGATCTGCGATCAGTCAGACAATCAGTTTTTCTAATCTGACCGTCACTTGGTCACCACTTAGCCGATGATTTATTATAGTCAACTTGCTCACTGCTTAGCTAAAAGCAGCTGACTCAGTTAATTAGCGTAGTGAGGTAAATGCGAGCGCTAAATGAGCGTGGTTTTCCAGGGGAAAAAAGAAAAAAAGGAGAGTAAAAACTTTCAACCGCCACACACACACATTTTACGTTGCATAATGATGGTCCTTCTTGTCACTTATCAGTCTGACACCATCTGGGGCTGTTTTCAGCTTGTGTGTAAATGTGTGTGTGTGTGTGTGTGTGTGTGTGTGTGTGTGTGTGTGTGTGTGT
>JAALOO010001591.1_pt1 | contig 14854 bp, 15 predicted proteins | sample 7257641 | NCBI WGS metagenome assembly JAALOO01 (sample SAMN14085613, study PRJNA598686) | mite metagenome | biome: ENVO:01001000; feature: ENVO:01001002; material: ENVO:01001226; isolation source: single female mite from University of Michigan culture on fish food culture... ...
CAATTCCACTTCCTCCACCAGTAACTACAGCAACTTTATCTTTTAATTTTAACATAATATAAATTTGAAATTATAATGAAACACCGCGCCTCCACGGAATAAAATCATCTTGTCCTAATTGAACCGATTTAGAAATTTCCTCACCACTAGCGACTGCAATCAGATAATCTATTAATCGGTCTCCAGCATCAGCAATTGTTTCCTCTCCATCAATGACGGTTCCGCAATTAAAATCTATAATATCAGGCATTCGTTCAAAGGTTTTTGTATTAGTGGCTATCTTTACAACAGGGGCAATAGGGTTACCTGTCGGTGTGCCGAGTCCAGTAGTAAAAAGAACAATGTTAGCCCCCGCTGCAACTTCGGCAGTCGTACTTTCCACATCATTACCTGGTGTACATAAAAGATTCAATCCAGGACCATTAGCTACCTCTGGATAATCTACCACTGCAACTACAGGTGAGCTTCCTCCTTTTTTCGCAGCACCTGCCGATTTAATTGCGTCCGTGATTAAACCATCGCGAATGTTTCCTGGTGATGGGTTCATATAAAAACCGGAGCCGTCGGCTTCAGCCTTGGCATTGTATGATTTCATCAGATGAATAAACTTCTCCGCAGTCGATTCGTTAACACATCTATCGCTAAGCTCCTGTTCTACACCACAAAGCTCTGGAAATTCTGCAAGTATAACAGATCCTCCCAAAGACACTAAGCAATCAGACAGATATCCTAATGTAGGGTTGGCCGAAATCCCTGAGAATCCATCAGAACCACCACACTCCAAACCAACACATAGTTTATCTAATGTAGCTGGTTGACGCGTGAGGGTGTTTGCTTGACTCAAACCTGCAAAAGTAGATTTTATAGCCTTTTGCATTAACTCTTGCTCTGTACCTTCCACTTGTTGTTCAAAAATATATAGCGGTTTGTCAAAATGCGGATCTCGTTTATTGATTTCTTCCCGTAGAATAGCTGCTTGTGCATGCTGGCAACCTAAACTTAAAACAGTCGCACCAGCAACATTAGGATGTGTTATATAGCCAGCGAGTAAGCCGCACAGCGCATCAGAGTCTAACCGTGTTCCCCCACACCCCATTTCATGGTTCAAAAATTTTACGCCGTCTACGTTTTTAAACAACCTTTCAGTTTCCTTGCTCTTTTTAGAAGGATTTAAATCCACTTGTAATAATTCATCTATTGAGGCACCGGCTTTGTAATGGTTAATTAGTTCGTCTACCTCTGTTGCATAATCATTAGATTCTAGCTTGTAGCCTAACTTATCTTCCAACGCCGCTTTCAAAGTAAGAACATTCCTATTTTCACAAAAAACAAGTGGAATAACAAGCCAGTAATTTGCCGTACCAACACTTCCGTTTGTCCGATGATATCCTTGAAAAGTACGCGATTTCCATCGACTCACGTCCGGTTTGTGCCATTGTAACTTACGGCTTCCTAGCTTAAAATCACTGGAAGCATGCCTCAAATTTTCTGTCGTTAATAACGTTCCTTTAGGTACGTCAAAATTCATCTTCCCGACCAACACACCATACATATAGACCTCACTATTTGTGGTGAGTTGCGATATAGTAAATTTATGTTTTGCTGCAACAGACGTTTGAAGCGAAAACTGTGTTTGGTCAAAGTCCACCACAAAACCTTTTGGCAAATCTCTCAAGGCTACCAAAACGTTATCCTCCGGATGAATTTGTAAATATGACAATTGTTTACTCTCCATTACTACAATTCAAATATTTGTTTCATTATAACCCATTTTTCACCGGGACTGGCTCCAGGTATGGCTTTTTGGTATTTCCACATAAGCGCCTCCCATCTCTGAACAACAGGGTTGTCCTTATCCATTTTATCTTTTTTCGCAAAACTAAAGTTATCCTTCACTTCCATTATCATAAATAACCTATTTTCATAACGATATATATCCATTACCGTAACACCTGAATTGACAATAGACTCTCTGATCTCTGTCCAAATTTTTTGATGATGGGTATCATATTCTGCGATCATCTCTTTATCGTCAACTAAATCTAAAGCTAAAGCGTATCTCCTCATAAATCATTTTAATTATCAAATATTTTAATGTTCACCACTAACTTCTCGAATATCATTACTTTTATTATTCCAAGCAAAAAGTGCTACAACGCTAAAACATACGAAAACGACAAAGTAGGCCAATTGAAAACTACCTATCGAATCTGACAGCAACCCCAATAATGGTGGTACTGCTGCTCCTCCTACAATTGACATGATAATAAGACTAGAAGCCGATTTGGTATCCCCTCCAATATTCGAGACACCAACCGCAAAGATGGTTGGAAACATTATCGACATGAAAAACGCGATCCCAACCATCGCATACAAAGTAGCCACCCCATTACCATAAATAACATACAGCGTTAATAGCATAGCGCAACATGCATAAATCAGCAGTAAACGTAACGGCGCTACAAAGCGCATAAAAAAAGTACCAATAAAGCGGCCCAACATGAATGCTAGTCCAGCCACGCCCGCATAGTATTTTGCATCGGAAGCTCCAACGTCGGAAACATCTGTAGCAAACATCACCAAAAAACTTAATACGCAGACCTGTGCGCCAACATAAAAAAATTGTGCTATTACAGCCCATATAACATTCTTGTGCTTAAATGCGCTGAATATTCTATTTGAGCCCTGCTTATCTTCCTCTTGAATATAAGGAAGTTTAATAAAAACAAACAATAAAGTGACAACTAGAATTATCACACCAAGGATTAGATAAGGGGCTTTCACAGCTGCTGTTTCTGCTTGAATATAAGCATCTCGCGCTGTCTGTGATATCGATGCAAGTTCACTCGCAGATTTCGGTTGTTCAGTTAAAATATATTTACCACCAATTATTGGTGCTACAAATGCAGCCAGCCCATTAAATGATTGTGCAAAATTAAGTCGTTGAGTTGCCTTTTTCGGGTCGCCAAGTACTGTTATATACGGATTGGCAGCAGTTTCCAGAATCGTTAATCCACAGGCAACTACAAACAGTGCTCCTAAAAAAAAGTAATAATTAACCATATTTGCCGCCGGAACAAACAGGAAACAGCCAAACGCAAACAACAATAAGCCGATTACTATACCTACCTTATAACCAAAACGTTTCATCAACAATCCTGCAGGAATTGCTAACAAAAAATATGCAATAAAAACTGCTGAATCGACAAGCGAGGCTTGAAAATGAGACAAACTAAAAGCATTCCTCAAATGTGGTATTAAAATCGGATCGAGATTGTGTATGAATCCCCAAAAGAAAAATAGAGATGTAATTAATAAAATTGCTAACGGATACTTCTTTTTACTTGCCATTTGATCTACATTGGTAAAGTAAAACTAAGATAATTCGGGTATTAAAAATTGAACGATATTACCGAATGACTAAACGATATTAACATAGATTCATTATGTAATTGAAAAATATTGAATATATTCGTTAACCTATGTATATCCAACGACTTGACCACAGTTCAGAAGCGTACCACTCCATTGCTGTACGGCATGATACTATTCCACAAAATCATAATGTGTGGCATTATCACGAAGAACTAGAACTTATAAATATTAAAAAAGGCAGTGGAACATTCTTTGTTGGTGATTGTATTCGTCAATTTTCGGATGATTTTTTTGTTTTAATTGGCTCAAATACTCCACATTATTGGCTATTTGATGAACAATATCTTAACACCAATACAAAAGATTCGGCAGAAATTAGGGTCATCCATTTTAAACCTGACTATCTAGGGGAAGATTTTTTATCATTGCCTGAGTCAGCACCCATACGGGCAGTATATGCATTAGCCGAGCGCGTCATTGCGTTCGATGATGAAAGTAACACTTTTTGTCATATTTTTGATAAAATATTGAAAGAAAGCCCTTTAAATCGATTATTGACACTGAGCGATCTTCTTAATAGAATTCAGACCTTTGAAAGCACTATACTACTAACCAACAATAGACACACCACGCCTCCTCAACAAGACGATTATAAACGAATGAATAAAATTCTCAACTATATTCGGCTTAATTACAAAACTAAAATACAACTTCAGGAAATTGCACAGATTGCGGGGATGTCGCCAAACTCATTTTGCCGCTATTTTAAACAAAAAATGGGTAAAACCTTAATTCAATTTGTCAATGAATTACGCATCGGACAGGCATGCAAACAATTATCTGGAACCTCTGTTCCGATTAAAGAAATATGTTTTGATTGCGGATTTCAAAATTTTGTCAGTTTTCATAAAATTTTCAAAAAAGTCACAAAAGTTACCCCGAACAACTACAGAAGTAAATCTAAGGAACAATTACCTTGAGATCAAAATATTCTAATGAATCAGAAAAACATCTTCATAAATCTTATAAACAGTCTATTATAAAAAAAACATACACAAAGATCATTATGCCATGCCACCATTAACACCAAAACTTTGACCCGTAATCCACTGCGATTCATCAGATGCCAGAAATAAAATAATCGGAATAATATCCTGCACTTCGCCAATTCGTCCAAATGCTGTTAAACCGGCGATTTTATCAATAAGTTCTTGCGGTTTATCCTTTAAAAACAATTCTGTATTCATCGGGCCAGGCAATACCGAATTAACTGTTATTCCTTTAGCACCGATCTCTTTAGCGAATACTCTTGTCATTTGCTCGACAGCTGCCTTTGTGGCCGAATAAACAGCATAACTAGGCATCATTAGACGCGAGGTTGTACTTGAAATATTTATAATTCGCCCTTTCGGTTCTAATTTTTCTGCTGCCAACCTCATCATTAAAAAAACACCCTTTACGTTAATTGAAAATTGACGATCAAACTCGTCTTCGGAAAAATCTTGTAGAAACTTTGTGATCATAGTCCCTGCATTATTCACTAAAACATCTACTTTTCCAAAACTTTGAAATGTACTCTCATAAAGTGTTTCGGCGCCATCGCAATGACTTACATCGGCTTTTACTGCAATTGCATTCCCTCCCTCCAATCTAATTTGCTGTACGACAGACTCCGCTTCTTCTTCATTTGAATTATAATTAACAACTACATTAGCTCCACACTTCGAAAATTCTAATGCAACCCTTTTTCCTAATCCACGGGATGAACCGGTGACAATTACTGTTTTATTTTTTAATTCAATCATCATTTTGATTTTTATAGAGCAAAATTATCGACTAAATATAATATTCATATGGTGAACGTTTCAGAATTTCGTATTCCTAAACTCAAAGGGTGTGACACCTGTATGTTTTTTAAAATATTTTGTAAAGTTTGATGGTTCAAAAGTCAAGGTACAAGCGATCTGTGCAATAGTTTTATTTTCTTTAGCCAAAAGACTTTTTGCTAAACTAATTGTTTTTTCGTTACAAATATCGCAGGGCGACTTTCCGGTTGTTTCTTTTATCGTGTTACTTAGATGGGTAGGGTGAATATGCATCATTTCTGCGATATCATGGATATTCAAAAAATCTTCTACCTCGCCTAAAATCAACTTCCTCAAATGCGTATCCAAAATCAAATTAAATTCTATAGTAATCTCAATTGGTCTTTTGTTCATGGGAGAGAATTATTTAAATAGCGTCATATCGTCAACCGATCGTATGATATACTTACATAGACAGATAAAAAATCGTTAAATGCAAAATTACAAACAAATAATTGAAAATGCATGTCAAAACAGACCTGATCGCTTTTGACGACTATACCAACAATAATATAAGGCTTACGCCGTGATAACAGAAAAATAAATATACCGTTTATTTAGCTCGTAGGTTTAAGTATCTTTGTTTATGATCAAATTTATCTCAAAGATTCTAATCAGTTTAACACTTGCACTAGTGACAACATCGAGTTTTTGTCAGACGAAACTAACCACATCCGCTTTTTTAGATAGTGTACAATCGCCTAACGCATTGCTGTTAGATGTTCGAACAGCAAAAGAATTTGAAAGTGGTTCGATTGGAAATGCGAAAAACATTGACTGGAATGATCGTGATTCTTTCGAAGCTTACATAAATACGCTTAACAGAAAGCAACCCATTTATTTATTTTGTTTAAGTGGAGGTAGAAGTGCCAAAGCCGCTGATTATCTGACTCAGAAAGGATTTTCAGTATTTGAACTTCAGGGAGGTTTTTTAAAATTTCAAAATGAACAGACAGCTAACGGTATACAAGGTTCGAATGAAGGAATTAGTTTATCTAAATTTCAAGACATTATTAAATCAAATCCGAAAGTTCTTGTTGACTTTACTGCGGAATGGTGTGCACCTTGTAAGATAATGCGTCCTTTTTTAGATGAAATAGATCGCGACCAACACAATGGCGTAAAAGTAGTCTTCATCGATGCAGATAAAAATCGACATCTATTAAAGCTACTTGGTATCTCCGGTATACCACGTATACAGTTATTCAAAAAAGGAAAACTTGTTTGGGATCATACTGGTGCGATTGAAAAAAATGATCTTTTAGAAGCTGTAAAAAAAATTTAAATTTCCGATATGCAACTCATCGTATTATTTACTGCCGGTATATTCGGTACATTAGCAATCATTTTAGGCGCGTTTGGGGCTCATGCCTTCAAAAAATTGCTAACTGAAGATAAGTTAACATCATTCGAAATTGGTGTACGTTACCAAATGTATGCTGCATTTGCACTGTTAATAATTGGTTACAATAGTGATCTTACCCTGAGTACAGTGAACTGGGCATATTATGGAATTGCTACGGGTACAATTATGTTTTCTGGAAGCATATACCTGCTATCTTTCGCTGACTATTGGAATGTCAACTTAAAGTTTTTAGGCCCAATTACACCGCTCGGTGGTTTGTTGATAATAATTGGCTGGATATCGCTAATGTTCAGCTTCTATGCTCTATAAGTTCACTATGTCATTCGAATCCGTTTCTGATTTAATCCCATGCAACAACAAAGTTTAGATAAATTTCAAATAGTGGTTAGATGGATAGTTGTAGTAGCCTTTCTTTCTTTATTTGTTGGCAGCCTTTCAGCACTTTTCTTGTACCTGCTTACTACTGTTACCAGCACACGGGAAAACAATATTTGGTTATTATATCTACTCCCTTTCGCAGGCGCATTTATTGTTTGGGGTTACGATCGTTACGCTAAAGAAGCAAAAAAGGGAAACGAGCTTTTATTTTTCAGGTATTACAATCCTACACGACACATTCCATTCAGAATGGCTCCTATGGTTATCGTGGGAACTTTAATCACCCATCTGTTTGGCGGATCTGCCGGAAGAGAAGGGACAGCAATTCAATATGGAGGCGCCATAGCAGACCAACTCTCAAAATATGTGGGCTTTTCGAAACAACAGCAACGCATACTTCTTCTATGTGGCATAGCCGCGGGTTTTTCCTCTCTATTTGGAACTCCTCTCGCAGGGACTATTTTTGCTCTGGAACTGGTTAAAAAAGGCAAATTCCGCTGGTTTGGTTTACCTTTAATCCTTCTCTCGAGTTTTGCGGCAACCTGGGTGTGCAACCGGTACGGAAATCTGCATACGCACTATCAACAAATTACAGAGATCATTCCATTTAATTTTAAAATACTACTGTATATTGGAATAATTGGGGTTATTTTCGGGCTTGTATCACGCTTGTTTTTCCAGATGAATCGTTATATAACTTGGTCATTTCAAAAGATAAAATACCCCATCATTCGACCCTTTATTGGCGGAATTCTTATTATTCTTATTGTATGGTTACTACAAACCACAAAATTTATCGGGTTAGGAATTCCAACGATTCTAGAATCGTTTCTTCAGGTTGCAAGTCCCTGGGATTTTTTCGTCAAGATGCTATTAACAAGTATTACTTTATGTGCCGGATTTAAAGGCGGTGAAGTCACACCTCTATTTTTTATTGGAGCGACTTTAGGAAGTTCATTGTCAACTTTCATACCTATGCCAATTGCATTATTAACAGCCCTAGGGTTTGTCGGTGTATTTGCTGGATGTACCAAAACGCCAATAGGATGTACTTTTATGGCTGTAGAACTGTTTGGCTGGGAGAACATGCCTTATTTTTTGCTTGTCTGCTTAGTTAGCTTTTTTATATCAGGAAGAAGAGGAATCTATCATACACAAAAAAATTCACGCTTAATTCAGCTAAAACGCAGAGAGGTGGCATCTAACAACCACCACTCTGACACTTAAAGTTCTTTATAGTAGTCCAGATATTTTTCAATCGCCTCTCTCTTTCCTTCGGTGAGATTATAATCAAGATACGTTGTTAAATATCTAACATAATCAAATCCCTCAACTATATCGAGATGAGCGATAGCATCAACGGGATGAGATACACCATCCGCTAGCGCGTTGTTAAATTCCTCAATAAAATCTTCTGGAAGCTTTTTGTTAGAAACCCACACAGCATATGCAAATGGTAAACCAGTAAATTGCTTCCAATAATAACCTAAATCATAAATATACGGCGCCACATCGTCTTGTCCAAATGTACGATCACCGATAAGGACATATGCATCCGCCGGCCCTTCAGTTACGATACGAATTTCCCGTTTCCAATAATGGCTAAGTAAAATACGCGCCAATCCATTGGATGTTCGAGACTGCTCATCAAGCATTAATGTAGTAATTTTTTCTGCCGGTTTCTGAGAATATATAAATACCGAATTGACAGCACCATCGCTACCTATACAATAATCCCCAATAATATGGTATTCAGGTAAATTCAACAGTGCAGCAATAGGAATTATTCCCATATCGACTTCCCCCTCAATTACACGGCGCGCACATTCACTTGGATAATCCATGGATAGATCAATTTTATCCATAACCGCTGAACTTCTTATACCCTGTAAAAATGGTAACGTGTTAGTATAAGAAACAGCGGATACCGCTATTTTCTTCATTTTATATCATTCAAATGTTTAATGTTGTAATGGTCACGAATAGTAAACTGACCATTTTGAAATTCAAGCACATATAGTGCCGTATTTGTATGGGGAAAGTCATCCATCAAGCAGACTGAAACACCTGTCATATGGCATAACATAATTCGCAAAGCTCGACCATGCATACACACCAAAATAGTTTCTTCATCTTCTTTAGCAAGCATAAAATCAATGGCCTGCTTCTGTCTTTCGACAAGCTCATTGGGCGATTCACCGCTTTCAATTCCTACATCCAATTGCCCAGATCTCCAATCAGAAACTATTTTTTCAAATCCTGAGATAACGCTATCATCCTGCTCTTTGCCCTCATAGATTCCCCATGAGATTTCATCCAGCCCGTAATGTTCCTCTGTAGGTATTCCGTCTGCTATAAATTGAGCTACTGTTTGTTTAGTGCGTTGTAAAGTAGAGGTATAAATTTTGTCAAATGGTACATCTTTATACATTTGGTAAAATGCATTTGCTTGCTTATGACCTGTTTCATTCAATGGTGAGTCAACCCCTTTGCCTTGAACAATACCTCGCAGATTCAGGTCTGTCTGTCCATGGCGTATAAAATAAAATGTCTTTTTTTTCAATATCAGTTATTCTACGACAGGTAAGGAATAATAATTTGCTTTTTTTTCTTCTGCGAAGATTACATCTTTATAATCTGTAATTACACCATATAAAGTATCTCGTTCAATCGGATGACGTCCGGCATTCTTAATCAATTCCACCAATTCTTGCGTACTCATACCCGGTTTCTGCTCTTCTGCTCCCGCCATTGAATAGATCTTGGTGGTATCATCAAGCGTGCCATCTATATCATTCACGCCAAAGGCTAAAGATAATTGCGCAGTATCTCGAGAAATCATTGCCCAGTAAGCCTTAATATGCTCAAAATTATCTAAGTATATACGAGCGATTGCATAGTTACGTAAATCTTCAACGACAGATACCTCAGGAACATTCGCCATTTGGTGACCTTGATTACGAAATTTCAACGGTATAAACGTCTGGAAACCGAAGGTTTTATCTTGAAGCTGCCGTAATCTTTCCATATGATCGACACGGTGCCAAAATTCTTCAATATGCCCGTATAACATCGTCGCATTCGTCCGCATACCCAAAGCATGCGCCTGTTCATGGATATCAAGCCATTGTTCACTGGTACATTTATCCCCAGCAATTTTCTCTCTGACATCTGTATGAAAAATTTCTGCACCACCACCAGGCATCGAGTCTAATCCACACTCTTTTAAAAATTTAAGTCCATCGTAATGACTTACCTTTGCTTTTTTAAAAATATAATAGTACTCTACCGGTGTTAGCCCTTTTATATGCAGGTCAGGACGGTGTTCTTTACAGCGACGAAAAAAATCCGCATAAAAACTTAAATCTTGCTTAGGTACAACACCACCTGTAATATGTACTTCAGTTACAGGTTCGTGATCGTATTTACGAACGATATCCATCATCCCATCTACATCCATTTCCCATCCCTGATCGCGCTCTTTAATTAATCGTGAATACGCACAAAATTTACAGTCATAAATGCAGACGTTGGTCGGCTCAATATGAAAATTGCGATTAAAATAAGTATAATCACCATGTTTCTTCTCCCGAAGATAGTTTGCCAGAACACCTAAGTAGCCTAACTCTCCACGTTCATACAGTAGAACACCCTGTTGAAAACTAATACGTTGACCTTGCTGAACCATCTGCGCGATCTTTTTCAGATCAGCATCCAAATTCTTATCTTGGATTAAAAAATCAAGTCTTTCCCTTGCATCCATATATGTTTCTCTAACCTAACAAATGTACCAAATAGCAAAGAAAAAAGCGACTCTATGGTCGCTTTTCTGCCTTAGTCAGCAAATTGCTGCATGTCTATCAGTCGTTTATACAATCCACTTACACCCATCAATTCCTGATGGCTTCCCGATTCCACAATACGTCCAGCTTCAATAACAACGATTTTATCCGCATTCTGAATTGTACTCAAGCGATGTGCAATGACCACCGTAGTTCTATTCTCCATCAATTTGTATAGGGAATCCTGAACTAACTTTTCGGATTCTGTATCCAATGCAGATGTTGCCTCATCAAGTAACATTACTGGCGGATTGCGGAGAACAGCCCTGGCAATACATATACGTTGGCGTTGTCCACCAGATAATTTAGCTCCTCTATCGCCGATATTAGTCTCATAGCCCTTGTCAGATTTTAGAATAAAATCATGTGCATTCGCTATTCTAGCAGCATTTTCCACTTCTTGGATTGATGCCTCTGGTTTTGCAAAGGCAATATTGTTGAAGATAGTATCATTAAAGAGAATAGATTCCTGATTCACTGTACCGATTTGATTTCGCAGTGATTCTTGTGAAAGATCACGTAAATCATTACCATCAAAAAGTATCTGTCCTCCGTCGACATCCATAAACCGCGGAATCAAATCAACCAAAGTTGACTTGCCTCCTCCAGACGGTCCTACCAAGGCAATTGTCTCACCTTTTTTTATGGTTAAATTTATATTACTTAATATTACTTTATCTCCGTAAGAGAAGTCTACGTTTTTAAAATGGATTGCGTCTTTGAAAGTTTCAATGATTTTCGCGTTTGGTTTGTCAACGATCTCGCTTCGTTCATCAATTAATTCCAAAACACGTTCTCCAGCTGCAATACCATTGTGTATATTGGAGAATGCATCAGTTAAGGCCTTTGCGGGACGCATCACCTGAGAAAATATTGCGATATAGGTAATAAATTCCGACGCTTTTAAATCACCTTGACCACTCAACACTAAACTTCCTCCATACATTAATATTAATGCAACCATCATGACACCAAGCAATTCAGAAACAGGAGAACCCATTTGTTGTCGGCGCACCATACGACGCATTATCTTAGAATAGTTTTCGCTTTCACCATTAAAACGATCTTTAACAAATGGAACAGCATTGAAAGCTTTAATAATTTTCACACCAGATAAAGCTTCATCTAAATAGGAAATCATATTTGCATAAGACTCCTGTCCTTCACGCGCTTGTTGCTTAAGTTTCTTAACAATTTTTGAAATAAAGAAGGCCGATACTGGGATTACAATAAGGGAGAATAAAGTTAACTTTGTTGACAACGCAAACAATACAACAATATAAGCAATTAATTGAAGCGGTTCTTTGAATGCTACTTGAAGCGTCGAGGTAACCGAAAACTGAACCACTTGTACGTCTGAGGCAATTTTTGAAATAATATCGCCTTTTCTACTGTTTGTAAAGTATCCTAGTTGAAGATCCATAACATTATTGAAGACAGATTTACGAAGGTTCAGTAAAGTATGAATCCGTAAATTTTCCATAATCCGCTGGGAAAGATATCGGAAAAGGTTACTAATAAACACCGAGGCTACGATGACAATACATACGTATTGTAGTGCTTGGTAAGGTCCAATATCATAATATAATTTATCGGCATAATAGGTAAGTAACCCTCCTAAATCATCCAGTCCTGGCTTTTCTCCAATTTCAACGGCGCCTAAATCAGCATCCCCGGTCCCCTTGAACATTACCTGTAACAATGGTGCTAACAGCGCCAAATTGAGCGTTCCGAATATTACTGTTATAACAGTACATATAATATAGGGGATTGCATATTTCTCAATTGGCTTGGCAAACGATAACAGTCTAAAATATGTTTTCATGTAAAATGTTAAGTTACAAAAGTAATAAAAAAAGAATGCCGACCGTTTTTATTGATTTTCGTTCTATTAATCGTGCAACCCCTATTTAATATTTTAGCAACAAAAAGATGTTTTTATTTATAAAAACTGTAATTTAGACGTTAAAATTCAAAAAATTATTCACATGAATATCGAAGTTGCGGATAGATTAAAACATACCGAAGAATATTATTTTTCAAAGAAGCTAAGAGAAGTCGACCAAATGAACAAGGAGGGCGCACAAGTGATTAATTTAGGAATAGGTAGTCCTGATTTACCTCCCCATCCAGAGGTAATCCGTGTGCTCAATGAAGAAGCACAAAAAGCTAATGTTCATGGATACCAAAATTACAAAGGTAATCCTATATTGCGCGAATCCATTGCCGATTGGTATTTACGATATTATAATGTGAAACTCGATCCAGCAACAGAGATTCTTCCTTTAATCGGTTCGAAAGAAGGAATAGTTCACATTTGCATGACTTACCTTCAAGATGGAGATCAAGTCCTTATACCTAATCCGGGATACCCAGCATATAGCAGTGCTGTTCGGATTAGTGGCGCTACAGCAGTGCCCTATTCACTTCATGCCGAAAAAAATTGGCAACCTGATTTTGAGGAGCTTGAGAAGTTAGAGCTTACAAAAGTAAAGATGATGTGGGTTAACTATCCGCACATGCCCACTGGTGCATCTGCGAGTACCGAGCTTTTTGAAAAACTTGTGACCTTCGGAAAAAAACATAACATATTAATATGTCATGATAATCCGTATAGCTTTATACTAAACGATAATCCACAAAGTATCTTAGCTGTAGATGGAGCAATTGATATTGCAATTGAACTGAACTCACTAAGCAAATCGTCGAATATGGCTGGCTGGCGTATAGGTATGCTGGGTGCTGCACAACAGCGAATCGAAGAAATTCTACGTTTTAAAACTAATATGGATTCTGGCATGTTCCTCCCTCTCCAATTAGCTGCTGCCAAAGCACTTAAATTGGACGACAACTGGTACAGTGAATTAAATTCTATTTACAACAATCGTCGAGTGTTAGTATACCAATTGATGGATATATTGGAATGTACATATGATCGGCAACAAGTAGGGCTGTTTGTCTGGGCGAAAATCCCAGAACATTTTGAAAATTCATACATCCTATGTGATCAAATTTTAGCAAATGCACACGTTTTTATCACCCCAGGTGGAATTTTCGGTTCCCTCGGAGAAAAATACATACGCATTAGCTTATGTGCTAAAGAAGAGATACTAAAAGAAGCGATTGCACGGATTACGGCAGCGAGCAGTTCGCCAGAAATATTAGATTAAAATAAAAATGAAAATAGCAATAGTAGGCGTTGGTTTAATTGGTGGATCTATAGGTATCAAACTAAAGAAAACAAATTATTTTTCAGCAGTAGCTGGTGTGGAAAAAAATGAGGGTAATCAAAAAAAGGCGCTAGAACTTGGACTGGTGGATGAAATACTCACATTACAGCAAGCAATTGATCAATGCAAAATAATTGTCCTTACAATACCCGTTGACGGCATATTAAATATTCTCCCAAATATTCTAAATAAAATTACCACTCAGGTGGTTATCGATATGGGGTCCACAAAAACTAATATTTTAAACCTCATTTCTCACCACCCAAATAGAGGTAGATACATCGCAGCTCACCCGATGGCTGGAACTGAATATTCAGGTCCCGAGGCAGCAGTGCCAGATCTATTCACAGACAAGATGATGGTCTACGTAGAAGCATTCAAAACTGATGAAGATGCCTTTGAATTAGCGGAAGCATTGACAGAGCAGTTGGAGATGAAAACATCATTTATGAATGCTGAAGAACACGATATGCATACTGCATATGTTTCTCATATTTCTCACCTAACTTCATTTGCCTTAGCATTGACTGTCCTTGAAAAAGAAAAATCTCAAGGACGAATTTTTGAACTTGCAGGCTCAGGGTTTCAATCAACGGTACGTCTAGCAAAATCGTCACCAGATATGTGGACACCCATTTTTAAACAAAATCGTATTAATGTATTGGAGGTACTTGAAGAACACATAAAGCAGCTCCAAACTCTTTACGATAAATTAGAGCAAGAAGATTATGAAGGGTTACATAAGTTGATAAAAAAATCAAACAAAATCAAAAGAATAATCAAATAATGGATTTCATT
>JAALOO010001593.1_pt1 | contig 14850 bp, 16 predicted proteins | sample 7257641 | NCBI WGS metagenome assembly JAALOO01 (sample SAMN14085613, study PRJNA598686) | mite metagenome | biome: ENVO:01001000; feature: ENVO:01001002; material: ENVO:01001226; isolation source: single female mite from University of Michigan culture on fish food culture... ...
CACGCACGCACATCAGCCTCAATCTAAGTTCACGTAAACTTGAGACAGATTATGCTCAGAAGATGGTGTAAAACAACATCAGCAGACTGAGCTTCGGTGCAACAGACACTTCGAGATGCTGCAATTAGTGTGGAAAGAGGGATTAGAGAAAACGGTTCAGAAGGTGGAAAACATCAAACAACAAAAGGCAACCGGATTAACAACACCCAAACCAGTCAAGATTGGTACAAAGACTTTCAACAGTGGTGAAATGCATCGACTTGCACTGCTGCCTTGAAATTCTCTTCTTTTTCTAGAAAGATTCTCCATAATGAACATCAAAAATGCTGCAATGTTCTACCAAAACATCCCAAAAATGCCGAAAAAGAAAAAGAAGAAGAAGAAGGTAGTGGCAATAAAAATCAGTGCAAGAACAACAACAAGTCAACAATTTCGGATACCACTGTGAAATGTAGGCAGTACCGGTGCATTTCTGGCAACAACTACCGTGCGCGCAGTTCCGCTTTACTTTAAATCCGGTTTGGAGGAGCTCAACTGCTGACCATTACACGACCACCAAAAGATATATCATCCAAAGCAGCCGTTGGCTGCTGCATCAGTTATTACAGCAGAGATTATCATCAGCATCATCAGCAGCATCAACAACACCAACCTCTTATCAGCAACACTTTCACCACCGACATCATCAACACCACCATCATTAACTCAGCAACATTAACACACGTACAGTCAATTCAGATGAAATGCTGCTGCACGTACCTGGCAACAAAATTAAAACCAGTAAGGTAACTGTACGCAATGGGATTAAAAAGCCTCTTCGCCTAATCTCTGGGGGTAAGTAAATGTTTTAAACAGTCTCATAAAAAAAATTAATTCTTTGCTCTCTTATCTCAGACTGGTTAACACTCAACTATAAGGGCGGTATAAAAGCAAAGCTAATTGCCGACCACCTGACATAAGAGACCTTTTATTTAGAAAAAAAAATTATTTTCGACGTCTTTCGACTCACCCAAATAATAGCAGCACCATGAAGCTATTATTGTCAGCTTCGGCCAGCACACTTGTGTTGCTGGTCGCAGCGCTTACCGTCACAACCTTTACGCCCAGCCTCGCCCAGCAGTCCCAGTTCATCTGCCCTAATGAAAGTGGTTATTATCCCCATGAAGACTGCTGGAAGTTCTGGCAGTGCGGCAATTGGATCGCCTACGAGCAGCCTTGTGCCCCCGGAACACAGTGGAACCAGTCGCTGCTCACCTGCGACCACATCACCGACTGTGTTCGACCGGACGGTCAGACAACACCGGCCGCTGGTGGTGGTGGGCAGAGTCCATCAACCACGGAAGAGGGCATCGGCGGCGCCTCCACCACCACCGAAGGGTTCGTCACTGAAATTTGTGATCCCAATACCACCGAGGGAAACGGAGCCGCCCAGCCCACCCAGGGCCCCTCTGACAACTTCAAGTGCCCCACCGAGAGCGGCTACTACCCGCACAAGGACTGCTGGAAGTTCTGGCAGTGCGGCAATGGCCTTGCCTATGAGCAGACCTGTGCTCCGGGAACGCAGTGGAATCAGTCCATCCTCACCTGTGACCACATCACCGACTGTGTGCGGCCTGATGGACCATCACCGCCTCCACCTCAGCCAACAACATCGGCACCACCGGCGACAACTGATTTTCCACCAGAAGCCGAGCCAATAACTCCCGAGGAGGAGTCACCGACTCAGGGTCCTACCCAGGGACCTACGCAGGGCCCAACTGATGGTCCAACACAGGGACCAACTGAAGGACCAACTGACGGCTCCACCCAGGGACCAACTCAAGGCCCCTCGGACAACTTCAAATGCCCCAACGCCAGCGGCTACTACCCACACAAGGACTGCTGGAAGTTCTGGCAGTGCGGCAACTGGCTCGCCTACGAGCAGACCTGCGCCCCGGGAACGCAGTGGAACCAGACCATCCTCACCTGCGACCACATCACCGACTGTGTGCGACCTGATGGCCCATCGCCACCGCCGCCTCAGCCCACAACATCGGCACCACCGGCGACAACTGCTCCACCAGCTCCCCAGCCAACAACACCCGAGGAGGAGCCGGACACTGAGCCACCGACTCAGGGTCCTACCCAGGGACCCACTCAGAGACCAACTGATGGCCCTACTCAAGGACCAACTGAAGGTCCAACTGATGGACCCACAGAAGGACCAACCCAAGGCCCCTCGGACGGCTTCAAGTGCCCCACCGAGAGTGGCTACTACCCGCACAAGGACTGCTGGAAGTTCTGGCAGTGCGGCAACTGGCTCGCCTACGAGCAGACCTGCGCCCCGGGAACGCAGTGGAACCAGAGCATCCTCACCTGTGACCACATCACCGACTGCGTACGACCGCCTCCGTCGTCGTCCACCACCACATCGGCACCACAGACGACCACCACGCCTGCACCAGCTCCTGAGACGACCACTTTGGAGATACCTGAGTGTGACCCACCTTTCATTGGGACTACACCAGAGGTAATAACTGATGAGGATACACTCCCGGATACTACCACTGAGCCACCGACGCAGGGTCCAACTGATGCTCCCACCACTGATGCGCCAACTGACGGCCCGACCCAAGGCCCAACCGACGGTCCCACCACCACCACCGAAGACGGCCCCTCCGATGACTTCAAGTGCCCCACCGAGAGCGGCTACTTTCCCCATGAGGACTGCTGGAAGTTCTGGCAGTGCGGCAATTGGCTCGCCTACGAGCAGACCTGCGCCCCGGGAACGCAGTGGAATCAGAGCATTCTCACCTGTGATCACATCACCGACTGTGTGCGGCCTGATGAGCCATCACCACCACCACCGTCTTCATCTTCGACGACCAGTGCCGTTCCAGTCACCTCGACCACCACTCCCGCTCCAGCGACGACTGAAGCCGAGGAAGTGGACGACGAGCCGAGCACTCAGCCGCCCACGGAGGCACCGCCTACCCAAGGCCCAACGCAGGGGCCGACGCAAGGGCCGACTGACGCCCCAACCGATGCCCCAACGGATGCTCCCACCGAGGCGCCCACACAAGGCCCAACTCAGGGCCCCTCGGACGGCTTCAAGTGCCCCACCGAGAGTGGCTACTTCCCGCACAAGGACTGCTGGAAGTTCTGGCAGTGCGGTAACTGGCTCGCCTACGAGCAGACCTGTGCCCCGGGAACGCAGTGGAATCAGACGCTGCTCACCTGCGACCACATCACCGACTGTGTGAGGCCGCCTCAGCAGTCCACCACAACATCGGCAGCACCGGCCTCTTCGTCGACGACAACTCCTGCGCCAGCTCCCCAACCAACAACTCCTGAGGAGGAGCCCGAGACTGAGCAGCCACCGACGCAAGGGCCGACACAGGGACCCACACAGGGTCCTACCGATGGCCCTACCCAGGGCCCAACGGAAGGACCGACTGATGGACCAACTGACGGCCCCACACAAGGGCCAACTCAGGGACCAACCCAAGGCCCCTCAGACGGCTTCAAGTGCCCCAATGAAACTGGCTACTACCCGCACAAGGACTGCTGGAAGTTCTGGCAGTGCGGCAATTGGATCGCCTACGAGCAGACCTGCGCTCCGGGAACACAGTGGGCCCAGGACATCCTCACCTGCGACCACATCACCGACTGTGTGCGACCTGATGGCCCATCGCCACAGCCGCCTCAGCCCACAACATCACCGGCACCACCGGCGACAACTGCTGCACCAGTGTCCACCACAGCGGCACCACCAGCTCCACAGCCAACAACTCCTGAAGAGGAGCCCGAGACTGAGCAGCCACCGACGCAAGGGCCGACACAGGGCCCAACTGATGGACCTACACAGGGACCTACTGATGGGCCAACAGACGGGCCCACTGACGGCCCCACCCAGGGCCCCTCAGACGGCTTCAAGTGCCCCAACGCCACCGGTTACTACCCTCACAAGGACTGCTGGAAGTTCTGGCAGTGCGGCAATGGCATCGCCTACGAGATGACCTGCGCCAATGGCACGCAGTGGAACCAGACGCTGCTCACCTGTGACCACATCACCGACTGTGTGCGGCCTGATGGACCATCGCCGCCGGCAACGACCACTGCGCTTCCAGCTTCGTCGACGACAGCTCGGCCACCAACAGAGGCACCAACGCAGCCGCCAACCGATGCTCCAACTGATGCACCGACTGATGCCCCCACCGAGGCTCCAACAAACCCGCCAACTAATCCTCCCACTAACCCTCCGACAAACCCACCCACAAACCCACCTACAAATCCACCCACAAACCCTCCTACTAACCCTCCCACTAACCCACCAACCACAAACCCTCCCACCACCACCACGACAACGACCACTACCACGACCACCACCACCACCACCACCGCCGCCCCTCTGCCCGACTTCCGCTGCCCCACCGAGAGCGGCTACTACCCGCACAAGGACTGCTGGAAGTTCTGGCAGTGCGGCAACAAGATCGCCTACGAGAAGACCTGCCCGCAGTACACCCAGTGGAGCCAGAGCATCCTCACCTGCGACTGGCAGAGCACCTGCCGCCGTCCGGACAGCCCCTGGCCGCCGGTGCGGCCCACCGGGGCGCCGCCCACCGCCGACACGGCCCTGCCCACCACGGCCGCGCCGCCGCCCACCTCGAAGCCGCCCGCTGCGGAGGCCTTCGTCTGTCCGGACAGCTACGGCCACTACCCGCACAAGAACTGCTGGCAGTTTTGGCAGTGCAGCAACTCCATTCCCTACGAGATGACCTGCGGCAAGAAGACGCAGTGGAACCAGAGCTTCAAGGTCTGCGTCCACCAGACCACCTGCCGACGGCCGAAGGGCTTCTTTGAGTGGCTCTTTGGTTGAAGAGGAGGAGAAGGAGGAGGAAGTGTTTGAGAATTCCCAAGTATTCTGTTCCGTTAATAGTTGTTAGTTGTTGTTATTGTTATTTTCCACCTTAGCTTTAGCTGTTCTAAATTGTCCGTAATTAAATTATTCTGCCAATCAAAATTCCACCCGTTTTCCCTTCCAATAAATTCAACAAAAAGTTCTATTTTCAAAAAATGATCCGTGTTTTTCAGTTCGATTTTGAGTTTTCCTCTCTTTTCAAAGTTGAGATAAAAGCCTGTGTTTTCCGAAAAGACTTCCCGCGCCAAAAAGTTCTTCTTTTCGGAAAGTTTTTTCTTGCATCTTTTTGTTTTTGTGTTGTTTTGATGTTTCACCTCTTCACATTCTTCGTCATTTTCTTCATCATCATCTTCAGCTGCTGCTTCAAGGACTTGACTATCTTGGTCGACTGTTTCCCGGTTCCAGAAGATGATGCCGCCGCCGTCACCCACTTCAGCAGCCATCACCAGCAGTCTCAGCAGGCAAACGAAGAAGAAGAGGACGTCTTTGTCAGCATTTCGAAGCTCCAGACACAACCAGTTCTGCGAAAACGAGCCAAGCGCTCACTGCTGCTCGGCGGAGCCGCCCTCTACTTCGGCCACCGCCTCTTTGGCCGGTACAGTGAGGGCTACCTGGTGGACAGCTGTGTCAGCGCCTCGGTCTTCGCCTTCAAAGCGGCCCTCTTCGCCGGCCTCTTTGGCCTGCTGCCGGTGGCCGTCGGGCGGCAGGCGGGCCGCTACTGGCTCGGCCATCACCGGCCGCCCAAGGTCATCGAGGTCACCGTCGACCCTGATAAGGTAAGGTAGATGGTGATGATGGATCTTTTGCTGTTGATAAAGCTCTCTAATCCTGATTTTCCATTTCAGTTTTCAACGGTTCGACCGGACAACTGGCTCGAAGAGCTGCTCGTCCGCCGCCATCCACTCCTCTTCCTGCTGCTCTTTGTCCTGCTGAATCTCCTCTCGACCGCCGTCTTTACCGGGTACCTTCAGTGGACAAGGCAAAAGAGACGATTTAGTACTTTGAAAAGCACAGTAGCAGGTTTGAAAAGGGCAAATCAGCTGAAGATGAGAGAGAAGGTCAATCAAACCACCAACAACCTTGAAAGACAAAGGCGAAGAAGAAGAAGAAGCTCACCTAAGCTTACCATGACCTCTAGAAGACGACCTCCTCCTCCTCTTTCTCCTAAGCCTAAGCAGAAAATTCACATTACCCGAGAATAATATTGCAGCTCTCTTTCTTTTTCTTAGCACTTTCCTCACCATCACCATCACCAACTTTCGCATATTATTTTTTCGCCAAATCACAATGTCTTCATTCTTCTTCTTCCCACCCTTTAACACTTGCCCGCTAATGGCCAGCAGCAGCAGCAGTCTTGTTAGCATAAGTCTTCTCCTCATCCTCTTCTTTTATTCGTTTTCCGCTATATACCACCACCACCGATTGACGCAAGAGGAACAGAAGATAGAAGACGGCCAAATTCACCACTTGACTTCGAACAACACTGCGAATAAAGTGGACCCCGAAGAGAAGAGGGAGAGAGAGTGAAAAAGTGCCGTACACTTCTCAGTCGATTATAAATTAAATGACTACGGCATCAGCAGCAGCAGCAGCAGCAGCAGCAGAAAGCACCGAAGAATTGAGGAATTTGCAGTCGCTCTCTCTCTCTCACTCATTTGCGGCCCGCATCCTTTTCTTTTTCTTCTTTCTCCGTCTCTTCCTTATCACACCGTCTCTTTATCTACTTCTACGCTGCTGCTGCTGCTGTTTTCAATTCTCTCCTCTTTTACATTATTGCATTGACATTCTTTTGGAGAGTGCAGAGTTGCTGCTGCTGCTGTTGTTGCTGCCCCTAATGACGGCATTATTTATGACGCCCAACAACTGCTCATCCTTTTGCTCTGCAATCACCATCATCAGTCTCCGTCCCCCTCACCGTTTCCCTTTCCCTTTCATCGCTGCCAGTGACTCCATGAAAAGAAAAAAAGAGAGTAATCGAGAAGAAAAGAGAAGGAGAAGAATGGCACCAGCAGCATCGATTCGAAGCGATCGCTTTTTCCCTTCCCTTCTATTCTCTGTTCATGATTGAACAACGGCAGCAGCAGCGTCCAACAGCGTTCCAGGAACAATAGGAGGAAAGGGAGAGAAGTGCACTGTTGAGCACAGAGTGCTCGTTGTTCCACTCGACTTGGCCTTTTGCTGCTGCTGCTGACGGTGGTGGTGGTGGTGGTGGCCTTTTCGAAAAAGAGAGAGAAAGAATCAGGCAAATAACGACGACGAGAGAATAATCGGACGCTAACAGAAAAATCTCCTCTCTTTTTTTTGGGCAGACAACTTTGGGCAGCAGCAGCCGAATCACTTCTCTTCCTTTGATTTTCGTCCTATTTTTGGACCCAATTGCTCGTCTCCTTCTCTAATTGCTCCTCCGTCGTCTGACCTGCCACGACAACGTTCTGCTCAAAAACAAAGAAGCCAAAGAGAAAGAGTTTACCTTTGATGCTGTTGCTGTGATCTAAAGAATCAAAGAGAGAAGAAACTCTGCTCGCTTGTTCATCTATTTCATCTTTTTCAGCTTTTGCTAAAAAGATGGCCACTTCTACCACGACGACCAGCACAACGATCTCGAGTGTCCGGGAGAAGGTGTCGCACCTGATGGCGCAGTGTCGCGACTCTCGCCGCCTGGTGCTGCTCATCGTCGCCATTGGCCTCCTCCTCGACAACATGCTACTGACGGCGGTTGGTAAGTGATCATTTTTCGGTAAATTCTAGAACCACTTTTTAATCCCCTTAATCCCTTTCATTTTACATCAGTGCCCATCATTCCCACCTTTCTCTACGAGCTGCACAGGAGCGAGGAGTCGGCGGGCAGGTTAGCAGTGGCAGCAGCTGCTCGAGAATCTAGCTCGAACTTTATGCTCAACATGACCACTACAACCACATCTCCATCACCCTCAGTTCATCACCCCCAACTGCTGTCACCCCCGCTGGAGACGCTGCTGAAGCCCTCCTGTAGGGAGGCGGTGGGACGACTGCTGGAGCAGATGATCACCACCACAGAAACTCCTTTAACTTTATCTTCATCTCTTGAAGCATTATCATCAGCTTCAGCACCGGAAGAGAGCGAGCAGTCCCTCCGGCACCGCCTGCTGGTGTCGGAGAACGCCGAGGTGGGCGTCATGTTCGCCTCGAAGCCAGTAGTGCAGGCGCTGACCAACCTCTTTGTAGGGCCCCTCACCGCCCGCATCGGCTACAGTTGGCCACTGTTCTTTGGCCTCATTCTGCTCTTTCTCTCCACTATGGGTAAGTGGTAGCATTTTCTAAATTTTTTTTCAAAAGTTTTAACGCCTCTTTTTTTCCCCGGAAGTCTTCGCCATTGGCACCACCTACCCGACGCTGTTTTTGGCGCGGTCAATGCAGGGCGTCGGCTCCGCCTTTACCTCCGTCGCCGGCATGGGCATGCTGGCGGAGAAGTACCCCGACGACCGGGAACGGGGCAACTGCATGGCCATTGCCCTGGGCGGGCTGGCGCTGGGCGTGCTGATTGGGCCGCCCTTTGGGGGCATGGTAAGGATTTGAGAAGAGATTTTGAGTTCATTATCTTCTAATTTGACTCCCCTGATTAGATGTACCAGTTTGTGGGGCAGAGTTCGCCCTTTATCACCCTCGCCCTGCTCGCCCTGCTGGACGGCTGTGAGTTTGTTTTCGATGATTAGCTTTTCGAAGAGGTTTTTCGTTTTTTGACGATCATCCTCTCCCCCAGGCCTTCAGCTGCTGGTCCTCCAGCCCGAGGTGGTGCGCGAGCAGGTGGCCGGCCCCTCCCTGCTGACCCTCATCCGCGACCCGTACATCGCCATCGCCGCGGGAGCAATTACCTTCGCCAATGCGGGCATCGCCATGCTGGAGCCCTCCCTCCCGCTCTGGATGATGGACACCATGGGCTCGAACAACTGGGAGCAGGGGGCGGCCTTCCTCCCCGCCTCCATTGCCTACCTGGTGGGGACGAACGTCTTCGGGCCGCTGGGCCACCGGATCGGCCGCTGGCTGTCCTCGCTCCTCGGTCTGGTCATGATCGCCCTGGCGCTGCTCAGTGTAAGCTGCTGATCATTTTATTTCGAAATTGAGTTTTGATGAGGTATTTGTTTTCCGTTTTGATTTGGCAGATTCCCATGGCCACCTCGCTCGCCGGCCTGATCATACCAAATGGGATGATCGGCTTCGCCATCGGCATGGTCGACTCCTCGATGATGCCCATGCTCGGCTACCTGGTGGACATTCGCCACAGCTCCGTCTACGGCAGCGTCTACGCCATCGGCGATGTTGGTCAGTTCGCTGTTGAGAGAGCTCTTTGGCTTTTTCGAGTTCTATTTTGAAAACATTTGACCTTTTCTCTTTTTTCTTCGTAGCTCTCTGCGTCGGCTACATCATCGGTCCTGCCCTCTCCGGCGTCCTCCGGTTCGGCTTTGGCGGCCTCTGCACCACCACCGCCTTCGTCTGCTTTCTCTTTGTGCCGGCGATGTTTGCGCTGCGAAATCCGCCTCCGAGGGCAGGAGGAGGTCTTGAGGTGGCGAACAACTGTCGGCTGAACCCCGAGGGCACCGTCAAGTATGGCGCCTACTGCAACGAGGAGGAAGAGGAGGAGGGCGAGGCTGGGGCTGAAACTCTCCAAGGGGTGAAAAAGAATGGAACGATTCCCAATAGGAAGGCGAGCAAGAGGGCGTCTTTTGAGATGCTGCCCTAGAAGAGAAGAAGAACCTAAAGTGAATTTGAAGGAGTTGTTGCTATGCTGTGCTGTGCTGTGTTTCTATTTTGTTCTTTTGTTGCTTAGCGCCTTTCCCGGATGAGGATCAAGCCGTTGGTGGGCGTTGCTGTTGCCGACAACAGTGTGTACTGTCGGTGCGATCATAAAGTGAGATGATATTTTGTTGATGATGATGGTGATGATCTACGAAAAGAAAGTTGCCGAAAAGCAGGTCGCTGGAAAAGTTTCAGGCAAGCTTTTTGCTGCTGCTGGCGACGCCTGGCGGTCGAGCTTGACGTTACTGCTGCCGCTGCTGCTCTGTTGTTTTCGAAGAGTCAACAACAGATCTCGGCGACAGTTTTCTATTTTTCCACTTTCTATCTTTTGCTTCGTCACCTTCCTGGTCCGTCATCTCACCCGAAATCTCACCGATTTCGAAAGCTTTTCAGCTAGAAGAAGATCGAAGAAAGAGTGACATGCCCTCTGAAAGCGTGGTCGGCGAAGAGGCGCACTGCCGGGCGCTGGGCGTCCCGGTGGACGCCTCCCTGGAGCAGATCAAGGTGGCCTACCGGGCGCTCGCCCTGCGCTACCACCCGGACAAGAACGGCGGCTCGGACGCGGCGGATATCTTTATCCGTGGAAAGGCCGCCTACGATTACCTGCTGAGGGTGAGAAGCGCCGGTAGCGTTGGTGGTGGCTCAGTGGCAACCAGGACGGCGGCAACCGACTTCACCACCGGAGATACTTCGAATACCTCGACTTCGAATACTTCGACTTGGAATACTTCGAATACCTCCTCCTCCTCCTTCTCCACCTCCTCTTCGACCACCTCCTTCTCCACCTTCAGCACCGCCCCTCCCAACGGTCAGCCGCCCATCCGCCACGATCTGCTGCTCACCCTGGAGGAGTACCTGCACGGCACCGTCAAGAAGCTGCTCATCAGCCCGCCGCCTAATTCCACCCAGCAGCAGAAGAAGCTTCTCGAGGTGCGCGTCAAGGCCGGCGCCACGCCCGGCACCGTCCTCTACGGACGCATCCTCAGCATCGGCGTGTTCACCTTCAACGCACAGGAGGGGAGCGGCGTCCTCCCCGACCGCTCCATTGCGGTCGTCCTCGGCGACCGGCCCCACCCGAAGTTCTCCCGCTACCCCTGGCCCGGCAGCCCTAACCTGAAGTACGTCTACCAGCTGACGGAGGAGGAGGTGCGCCGGGCAGCGGCGAACAACACTACCTACAGCAGGAGGAGCATTACCCTGGTGCTGGCCATTCCTACGCTGGGCGTGAACACAGCCACGCCGGGGCCCTTCATTTCCCACCGGATTATGCTCCACCAGCTGCAAACGCCGCCGCCGGTGTGCATCACGCTCAACTACCAAGGGCTGCTGATGGCGCCCGGCTCGGCGCTGCGGGGCTACCTCTACGTGGAGCTGAAGCCGCCGCCCGGGCACACCTTTGCGAGTTTGATTGCGGCCGCAATGTTGGCGACGATGAAGACGACCACCACACCACCACCACCGGCCCCAGAACCGCCGTCGACGGCATTTAGAAACAGCACCAACAAAACTCAGCAGCAGCAGCAAAAGACGCCCTCGAGGGCGGCGAAGGCGAAGGTGACGAAGCAGCCCAAGCCGTCTAAGCAGCCGCTTAGGCAGTCGAAGCGGATTTTGAAGAAAAATCAGCCGGCACCGCCGCCACCATCACCTCCTTCACCTCCTTCACCTACTTCTCAACCTCCTTCTCCACAGCCTGAGCCCCAGCAACCACCACCACCACCACCACCACCACCACCACCACCACCCTCTTCCTCTTCATCTTCTCCCGAGGTGATCACCATCGACTCGCCAACAGTTGACCCAGTTCGCCACACTTCGCCCGACGTCTCCACGATGCTCAGCTGCGCCTACTGCGCTCGGCGCTTCCTCTATCGCCGTATCCTCATCGAGCACGAGCGCAAACACCGCTGCATCTATACTACCTGTACCTTCAGCAGCGATGCAACCCCTGACGTGGCCAAGCACATTCTTGGCTGCTCCAAGGGTCAATGACGAGGATGACGAGGATGGGCGGATGGACAGAAGGATCTCTAGGACGCTAATGTCTACTTATTAATTCAGTTCAGTTTCCCTCGGCACAGCTCGTTTTTAGGCGAACCAAACTTTAAGAAAGATTTTAGTACCTTAACTTATTATTACTATTACCTCTGTAAATAGTGTCTGTGTGTGTGTGTATTTATTTGAAGCCGACAAACAGCCGCCAAAAAAATATAGGTGTGACTTTTTAATTTTGAGAGAGTGAGATGATATTTTTGTGGTGAGCTTTTGTTGATGAAGGTGAAGATGATCTAGGAAAAGAAAAGAAGTTTTGGAAAATTCAAAACATTGTGGCGCCTATGCTGACTACAGTGGTCATGGACTTGCAGATAACGCGGCTATTTGCACTCTCTCACGCCGCTCACTCACGCGGCACTGCCCTGGCTTTCACTTTTCATCAGTTCTACTTTGACGCCAAAGACTTGCTCCTTCTTCTTCTTCTTTTGCTCGTCTCATCATCATCATCATCAACAACAACAACTCTTGAAGAGCAGGACAAGAACAAGGACAAGGACAAGAACGAGGACCATGCCACCCGAAGCCGACGAGTGGATCCAGGAGGAGCGTCACTGCGCGACGCTCAACCTGCCGCCGGGCGCCCGACTGGCCGACCTGAAGGCCGCCTACCGCAGCCAGGCGCTGCTGCTGCACCCCGACAAAAATGGCGACTGTCCGCTGGCGAAGGAGCAGTTCATCGAGGTGAAGGCCGCCTACGACTACCTCCTGCCTCGGTGGAAGGTCACCGGCGGTGGACGGGGCGGCGGCGGCCGTGGCCGAGGTCGAGGCCGCGGATCCGGCGAAAGAGGCGGCCATGGCGGCGGCAGCTGCCGCGGAAGAGGAGGCTTCGGGGGCCACGGCCACAGCCATCACCCGCGCAGCGACTTCAACGAGTTCCGCCCCAAGGATCGGCCGCAGTTCGCCCCGCCGCCGGTCGTCACCGAGAAGACCACCCGCTTCAAGCTCAGTCTGACCTTCGAGGAGTTCCGCGCCGGCGTCACCATGCCCGTCGCCCTCAAGCGACACAAGCCGGCCCTGGACCCGGCCACCGGCGAGCCGCTCCCCGCCTTGAAGCGCCTGCAGGTGCGCGTTCCGCCCGGCGCCGCGCCCGGCGACACCTTCTTCGGCTACCTGATGACCGGGCCGAGGGGCCCTGGTGGCCAGCCGACCGCCAGCAGCCTCCAGGACTACGACATTCAGTTTGTGCTGGCGGACAAGGCCGGCCAGCGGTTCCATCGCGATCCCGCCTACCCGGGCTGCCCCAACCTGCGCCACATTGTCGACGTCCCGGCGGCCGATTGGTTGGCCCTGGAGAGCGGCGCCGTCGACCATCTGCTGCTGCGGGTGCCCACCATTGAGCGCCCCGGCGACTACATCACCCACCGCTTCGTGAAGACGCTGGCGGGGGCAGGGCCGAGGAAGACGGCTGAAAATGGAAATGGAGAGGGTGGTGGTGGTGGTGACGGTGGTGATGAGGAGATGAAGTCGTCCACTGATGCTGCCGCCGAGGCTCTGCCGCCGCCGCCGAAGCTGGTGAAGGAGTTTCGCCTCCGTGGCATGGGCCTCCCCGTCACGCCCTGGTCGCCGGTTCGCGGCGATCTCATCGTCTTCATCAACGTCCTGCAGACGGGCGAGGCGCCTTCGTCTTCTTCTTCTTCAGCTGCAACAGCCAAGCCCTCGACAACAACAACAACAACCGGTGAAGGCGGCACTAGGAAGAAGGCCAAGTTCAGCCCGGAGGAGTTTAGCAGCGCTGCTGCTGCTGCCAAGGCCAAAACCGACGACACCGACGAGGCCATGTCTCGCCTGTTGGGCTCCTTCTCCACGCTCTTTCAGAAGTAGAGGAAGAAGAAGAAGTTCGGCAGTTTCAGTTTCCCAGCACCTATACACTACTCCTCAAACTGATTACTCTTCTGTACATTCAATCGCTAACTATCGTGCGTTCTACCTTTCAAACAAAGTCAGTACCTTCCAAGCTTCAATACTACAACAATTAGTTCCTTCTCCTCCTCTTCTGTATCCCCCACTTACACTGAATACCTTGGCATTGCCTGACAGTAAACACACAATTCGCTGAATGGTGACTGATTGATGAGTGGTGAGGTGATGATCGTGGTGGTGAGAGTGGTGAGGGGGCGCTGCTCACTGCTGATGACCGGTGAGAAATAGGGTGATCTGTACAGGAGAGAGTGAGTGTACAGCAGTGCCCAGTCAGCCTCAGTCGACTGGGAGACACCGAGCAGAGCAGACGTCTGTTGTTGTTGGCTGCTGTTTGCTGCTGCTCTGCTCGCTGTCTCCCGGTCCACTGTGGCACCCTGGCCTGGCCTGGCCCTCCTTCAAGATCAACTCAAGGGGATCAACCCGTCTCCTCGATCCTCCTCATCATCATCCTCTTCCTCGACCTCTTCTCCCGGAGCACCCTCGGCGACTTCTTCCTCTTCAGATAAGTATTTCTGTTGTTGTTGTGTTTCAGATCATGATACTTTGTGTAACCTTTGCCTTTGTTTTCCCTTGCAGACTTCTCTCCCTTCTCTCTCTGGAGCACTGTCTGCCCAGAGCCTATCATCATCATCATCACCACCGTCATCATCATCATCATCATCATCTCTGGCTGCCGACTCGAGGCACTGCCTGCTGATGGCGGAGGACTTGGCCGGACTTGGACGAGGACGACTCCGAGGACGGACGAGGGCAAGCCAAGTCGAGGATGGCACCACCACCGAAGCACCATCATCACCATCATCATCATCATCATCATCATCATCATCATCATCACCAGCTGCAGCATCAACGGACTTCGAGGATGGCCCCGAGGATGGACGACAGCGCAAGTCGAGGATGGCACCGCCGAAGCATCATCACCATCATCACCATCAGTCCTTGGCTGTCTAAGCCGAGGACTTAGTTTCTATTTGTAAACCTTTGTATTGCTGAATGATTGAGAATGAATAAAGACATGTTTGAAATACAGTTTGAAAAGTGTTTTATTGTTTATTTTTAAAATACAAAAAGAAAGGAAAGAAAGGAAAAAGAAAAGGAAAGAAGAGGCAGCAACCCATGGCCTCCTCCCTCCCCTCTACTTACCCATCCGCTTCGCCGTCTTCAGACAGTCGACCGTCCTTGTCGACCGTCCTCTTCGGTCCCCC
>JAALOO010001594.1_pt1 | contig 14846 bp, 19 predicted proteins | sample 7257641 | NCBI WGS metagenome assembly JAALOO01 (sample SAMN14085613, study PRJNA598686) | mite metagenome | biome: ENVO:01001000; feature: ENVO:01001002; material: ENVO:01001226; isolation source: single female mite from University of Michigan culture on fish food culture... ...
TGGAAACTATTAGAGACGTGAAAAACTAAAAAGTTCGAGTGACGGTTGCCTTAATTCAGGTCTCATTTCGAACATTCTCACACTTTTCTTCTTTTTATTCATCCCCTTCAGCGGCCGCTAATTGAGAGCGGCTGGCTTTCTCATCAGCGACTTTGTCTGCAAATTGCCTGTGTCTAAAGTCTGCGTGTAAATGGCCTTTTGCCGCCGCCGCCGGTCCAGCAGCAGCCTTTGTTCGAGTAGAAGGAGGTACGTGTTGTGTAACAGACACTACTACTGAAGTTACTACCCCTACAACAAGTGCCAACAAGTGTCCGTCATTGTCCATACTCTCTTTCTCCCTTTTATTCCCTCTCTCTGCTGAACTGGTGTCTTCAAAGCGGGCAAATGACTTCATCACTTTACAGCCCTAGTGCTGCTTACTGAAGCAAAGGAGACACAGTCTGCCCCTTCTCCTTTTTCTTTTTCTCCTCCTTGTTCCTGTTCTTCATCTTCGCCAGCAGCAGCGACTGAAAAAAGAACAACAACAACAAGCCAACACAGTCAGCCGTCATAAAAACCGACGGCAAAAATCAAAGCGGCAAAAGACACTGGCTCACAAGCGGCTGCAAACGAAGACGACGAAGACGAAGACGAGGACGACTTTGACGCCGACACTGTCCTGTGTGTGTGTGCCCATTAGTCGACGTGTATGTTATAGCCTATGCAAAGTAGCCAGCGCTCGAATATTCAACGACAAACATGAGTGCAAAGTGCAACTGCACCGACTTCAGCAGCAGCAGCTCTAGCAATTGTGAGTGGGAGACGGAGGCAAAGAGACCAATAAAAGAGAAGAGAGGAGGCAATAAAAGGCACTGGGCAAGACGTAATGGTGACGCGCGCCGTTGAAAACCGTCGCCAATGGCAGTGCCACTGAAGCCAGCAGTAAAAAGGCACAAGGGCCCAAAGTGAACATGCTGGCCGACCGGAGATAAGAGAGGAGCCCGACAGAGATGACCGAAGAAAGACTGAGGAGAAGATCACAGCCGAAGAAGCCGACGAAGTGGCAGTGGCGGCGGCAGTTGTTGTTAGCTAATGTCCCTGTTACCCCCTTCGGGTTGACAAAACGATTTCATTTGTCCACTGCTAAACGGTCACAGCAAGACAAGGCGGCCGCAAACTGCCCACCGCCTCCCCCTCATTTACTTCTCCAATGGCCACAAATTCGTGGTCAGAATGAGCCGATTCTGATTCTGATTGTCTCAAACTGGTCCAGCAAGAAGTGGAGGAAGAAGAGGAAGACGTCTCATCCGAGGCGGACCTAAGCAGAAAAAGAAGAGAAGGGATTCTCAATTCTTTTTCGTTTTCTAAACTTGTGTGTCTGTGTGCTTCATCCTCTTTTACGTCGTACTTTGCCTCTCTCTCTCTCATTTCTCCCCATTCTCCCATTTCGCAAACACCACTTCATCCCCTCTTCTTCTTCTTCTTCTTTCTTTCCTTCACGCTCAGCAACAATCGAAGCATGTAATTAGCATGCATATGCAGCAGCAGCAGCAGCAGAGTGCCGCCGAAGAAGACAGAAGTGCGAGATGAGAAGTGAGCTGCTAGCTGACTCTCAGCAGTGCCGCGAGAACAGTCGCCGCGAACGGACATACATGCACACCATAAAACAAAAGCTTACCCATCAGCAGCAGCAGCAGTGACGACTACTAAGCCAGTGATCACAGTACGAGCTAGACCACTGCGAACGACAAAACAGTCCTGGTCGGCGGTAGTGGAGGCTTTTTTGTCTTTGTCTCATTGTTCGATTGCTTACACATGTGATCAACTGTGCAGCTAATGATAATCAGTGAATGAACCTCAACTCATCAATTTGACTATTCATCAACTGTTTTCTTTGACCACTAATCTGCCACAGTCAATTCACATCATCTAAGAAGACAGAAGAAAAACTCAATAAAAACCTTTTCAAAAAATCCACAAAGTAATTGTCATCAAATTAGCATCATCATCTTTTCACGCATCACCTCAACTTACTTCAGTGTTTTTCCCATGCACTGTGTTTGACCGATAACACCGACAACTACCACCATCAGCACAAGCAGCACAAGACCGCTACTTTTTCTTCCTTCTTCCATTACCTCTTCACTCTCTCTCTCTCCCCGTCAGTTTAATGTGTCCTTCCTCTGCATCAGGCGCCACTCAGCAGCAGCAGCAGAAGCACTACAAGCCACGAAGACTCCCTCAGTACTCAATGGACGCCAGTGCCGCAGACCAGCTGCTGGACCAGTACCTGAAGGCGAACCGCCTGGCCGCGGCTGCGGCCGCCGCCGCCTCAGCCAACTCCTCTTCAGTGCAGATGGACGCCTCCACCGGTGGGCACCTGATTCGAACGGGCAGTCCGAACATCATCTGCACGCAGTTGCCCTCCCACTGGCGTTCTAACAAGACACTGCCCAGCACTTTTAAGGTCATAGTGCTTGGCGGGGCGGAGGTGAAGGATGGCACGGTGGTGGAGATCAAGGCGGGAAATGAGGAGAACTGCTGTGGCGAGATTCGAAATGGAAAGGCGCTCACGAAGAATGGCATCGCCAAGTTTCATGATTTGCGCTTTGTGGGGCGATCGGGTAGAGGTAAGTGTGGGTGTGGGTAGAGTTACCCAAATTCCATACTCTTTTTTCCTTCTGATGATAAATCACCACTTCATTCGATTAATTGTCCACCTTCTCCTCCTTCACCACACTCACTCACAGGCAAGAGCTTCTCACTGACGATAATCGTTCGCAGCAGTCCACCACTAATTGGTACCTACAACCGAGCGATCAAAGTAACGGTCGATGGGCCACGTGAGCCTCGCAATAAGGCCCTCTCGGGCAGTCCTCCTGGTAAGTGCTCTTTTTTTTAACAACCAACCAATTCGAGCAATTCCACAAGTGCCCATTGACCACTGACCATCCCCGGGCACACCCCCATTTAGCACAAATTGAGTGCACAAACAGGGAAACAATAGGAGTGCAGTATATGAAGCGAGTCCAGTGCCTGCCTGACCATGCCAATCAATAACTAGTGCAGTGTGCAATAATAATTACACCGGTCAGCTCTCGGCATAGTGAGAGATTGAATATCGCTCTTTCGCGCGCGATGCTAATTACAGCGTTATGCCAATTTGTTTAATTACAGTCAGAGGAGTCGTAGTAAACAAATGATGCTGCTGTTGCTGCTGACAATGTAAATTATGAATGATCTAATTGAGTTAGTTGTAAGAGTCAGCAGCTCGATGGAAGGCCTTTCTGCTAGGGCCCCAATAGCAGCAGCAGCAACTAGCCCCGATTGGAAAGGCCATAATTAGCGCACATTTGCGGCAGTGCAGTGCGTGCAACCGATCACCGCACCCAGTGCGTGTAAGGCACAACTCTTGTGTATTGTATCAGGCACAGGCAGATCGTGCCCAGTGAGCGCAGTTGGGCCCAGCGGGCACAAACAAACACAAAATACGGGAGAATGTGCTTTTGATTTATATTTATAGGCACTCACTGACATATTTGCCATAGTTTTTACGCCAAAAAGTGCGAGGAAATTTTGTGTGGAAAATGCAAAAATGTGTGTGCTTTACAAATTCTGCTGCGCAGCTCACAAGCAAAACTACCAATTAGCGTCAATTAATTAGCCAACTTTTGCCTAAAATTTTCTATTTTTTCTTCTCCGGTTACTACTAGGTCTCGGCGGTGTGCAACTGCGCAACTGGCCGTACCCACTGCTAGGCCGTCTGGGGCCCTCGGCGGCGGACATGTACGCACTGGCAGGGCACTCGCTCAAGTACGGCGGTCCTCCTCCTCCTGCTGTTGTTGGAAGTCCCGGCGGCAGCAGCAGCAACCAGTCCCGACTCAGTCCACTGGAGACGATGAACCACCAGAACCATATGGCAGCCAATCTGCATCACCTCTCTCCTCACCACCACCACCATCACCCTCTCCATCATCCACATCACCACCACCACCACCATCACAGCCACCAGCTCCACCAGAATCAGCACCAGCTGACACAACAGCATCAATTTCAGCAGCAGCAGCAACAGCAGCAATCGCCTCCACCCTCTTCAGAGAATGGCTCATCAGGCAGCGCCGACTGGTCGAGCACTAATTCGTTGAATATGAGCTGCAATAGCAACAGCAGCAGCAACAACAACAGCGCCAGCAATAGTCCACTTAAGGAAGGGGAAACGACGACGACGACAGCAGCAGCAACACATCGAAGAGCAGTCAAAAGTGAAGTCATCGACAGTGGTGACGGTCATCAATCAGGTAGGTGGACAGGTTGAACAACACCACTGTGCTAGGTGCACATGAGCTAATTGCTGGTCGATTAGGCGACTGAGTGTGAGTGAGTGAGCGAGTGAATGAGTTAAAGCTAAAGCTAAATCTTAGAAACAACTGCATGGTTCAGAGCGAAAGAAGCAGCAGTAGCAAGAAGAAAACAACAACAACAGCAGCAGCAACCAATCTTTGACTTGGAGCAGGAGATAGGCTTCCTCTTCAGCGAGGTTAGGAGCTGTTATTTAGTTAGTCCAAATCTATTAAGCTGCTGTTGCCATTACAAGCCAACAAATCACCGCAGCTTGGAGCAGCAGATGCGTGGTCACGATACGGCGCACTGAGCACACACACACACACTCAATCTGCAGCCTCGATTACTGCCACCACCAGCACCACCACTGGTGATCATCGGTTTGAGTGGATGATAGTCCTGTCCTATGCAAAGCAGCAGTCTGCTCGCAAGCAATCCAAATGCAAATGTCACACTGCTGCTGCTGCTGATGGCGCGTCCATTAGGAGAGGTTGGCCAACAATTAGCAGCAGCAGCGACTGTCTGACAGACGAATCCGCGATGTGGCGAGGCAAGGAAAATTCAGAAGATTTGAGTATATCACAGTGGTATTCGTTGCTCTTGTCACCTCTTCATTTCCCTTCTCTCTCCACCAATTACTTGTTCTTGTAGTGGTGGTGTGTATCTCACCGTCGGACGTCTGACCGCTCTGGCGGTCAGACGCTATCATCTTCTTCTGTCCTCCTCCGAAATCGTACAAATTGTGCACCGAAAAGAGATTTGCGCATTAGCTCAGCCACCACTTTTTGGGCAGTAAATCAAATCAAATAGCATGGTTCAGGGAATGCGCAAGCAGAGAGAAAAAGAGAGGAAAGGTGACATGTTGGCGAATCTAATTGTGACAGAGCAGCAGCAGTCATGTGTTTGATAGAGCGCGTAAATGGCGATGGTGAATTAATTAATTGAGCGACACTGGTGTAGCTACGACTGCAACTTCAGCAGCAACTAAACGCTGGTGACAATTACGAACTACTGTTGCTGCTTCTGTTGCTGCTGCTGCCGCCGCCGCCATACACACTCACCACTGTAATGGGCAATAATGATAGACCGCAGACACAAACAAAGAGTGTGAGTGGATGAACGGAGGGAAAAGAGGCTGGGGAAGAAGAAGAAGGAGGAGGTGGCGGTAGTGCTAATGCTCGCAAGCTCACAAGCTCATTGCATCCATTCGGGTGAGCAACAGCAGCTGCCTCAGGTGCCACAGTGATAATAAAGCTTCAAACAGCAAAGCTGAAGAATTAGGTGGTGGAAAGGGTCTTCTTAACGACCATCATCACCACTATTTCACCTTTCTGAACATTACCGCGTGAACATTACCGAAAGGGAGAAGGTAGCAAACAGTAGCAAAAGGGAAGGCACCCAACAACAGTTGACGTCATAAGCCAATGTTGATTACAAACGCTCACACGCCGACATTGACAGTGCATAGAAAATTGCCCTAGAAGCGGAAGAGGCGACTCGGCTCGGCTTAAACAAGTCCCTTCTTTTCTTCTCTTATTGATTTCACATCGCAATTAGGCAGATAAGGGAAAATGGTGGTACTAATTAAATGCTAAACAAGATCGGCTGCCGGTCAGATAGGCAGTAGAAAAAGCGGCTGCTGCTGCTGATCTCTTTTCCTATATTTCACAGTTCACCGTTGCACGCTGACAAAAAGCAGAGCACAGCCGCTCTTTGTTCTTTGAAAGAAGAAGTTCTTTTTCAGTTCTTTCAGCCAGTTAAGGCCAGATAAGCCCAATTGGCTGCTGACGGCTCTCCTCTTTCATGTGAGCGAAAACTCTTGAGAATTTGAGTGCGAGTAAACACTGTCAGTCAGTCAAAAAAGCCGAGATAAATATGCTTCGTGTTATGCTTTTGGTGTTGTGTAACAGGCATTACAAGCTATCTTCCATGCTACTGCGCTTGCTTGATAGTCGCGCCGAAAAAGTCTCTACTGCTCTGAACTGCAGCCAATTTCAAGTGCAGCTCAGGTGTATGTGCAAAGGTCACAGGTCACACAAATCTTTCTGCTGCTGCTTCTTCAGTTGTTATGCTAACGAGTAGAGGAGACATTGTTACAACTTCTAAACTAGCAGTCTTATCATCTCAATTGATCAGTGCTGCTACAAGCAAGTGCTGCTGCTGCCTTTTCGTTACTGCTGCTGCTGCTTTTATACCCGTCAGTTATTATTACTTTGCTCATTTCTCTTCTTTGCCAGTTAACTCATTGACACCTTAAGCCGGCGCCGCCGCAGCAACGGCTGGCCGCAGCCGCGCTTGACGTCCCAATGAGCTAGTCAGTGCAGTGCTGAGCAAAAATGACTCAAACCGGCGTGAACCCAATGGCAGTGGCAGCAGCTATTTTTCACCGCCTAATCAACACCGGCATGGCTGCTGCTGCTAACTAATCAGCTCCGTTGTGGAGAAGGCCATTTTCGTGTACCAAAAGTGCTCCCATAAGCTATACCGCGGTACCGGCTTTTTCTGACTGAGGCACACACAGAGTGTGCTCGGTGCACACCGTTCAGTCCAATGGTGCACACCAAATTGTGTGTGTGTGAGTGTGTGCTAAAGAGGTGGCAGAGTGCACAGAGGGGAGAAGTCTGCACCGAAGGGTGAAAAAAGAGTAAGAAAACTGGTCACCCTTAACTCTTTACAGTAGTCTGGTCTCCCACTGCCATCACCACCATCACCACCACCGTCTAATGGAGGGTCATTAGCAGCAGCAGCAGGTGCAATGGTTGTGGCAGCAGTGCCTAGTCAGACAACCAGAAAGAGAAAAGGGGGAACCTCTATCTCCCAACTCTCAACACTGACTACATTGGCAGTGTCTGTCCGTCTGCCTGTCTGTTTGTGTGTGAATACCAATGCTAATCAAAGTCAGTCGGAGAGAAAGAAAAGGGGGAAAGAAAAAGACCAGACGCCGGCAAAAGTAGTGTGTGTGTTTATGGAAATCATATACCAAATGTGACCTTAGCAGCTAAAGCCAAAGCTAAGCCTAGGCTTTAGCTTCTGCTGGGCTGAATGACGTAAATGAGAGCTGTTTCTGCTGCTCCAGACAGAGTATTCACAGGTAGCTTAAGCACACACACTTTTCGCCACGGTCTGCTCCACGAGATAAGGTGTTCGGAGTTGTTGGTGAGCTGAGCTGGGCAACAGGTGCTGCTGCTGCTGCGGTCGATGATGTCTGTCTGCACAACTGCCACTTCAGCACTGCTGTTCTGGCTGGTCTCGCTGCACTGGCCACGGCCATTGTCACACGGCAGAGGGAAAGAAGAGATACTTCGGAGAGGGAGACGACATTCAACGAAGTTGGGCTGATAAGGACAGCAGCTGAAAAAGACTGGCAGTGTCTCAGCAGACTCTGTGCATATTCATCCGCCAATTCGTGAGTCGCCGGCAGCGGTCATAAAGTGGTAAACGATGAGAGAGAGGTAGAGATAAGATCAGACGATGAAATTTTGTCTGCGAATGCGAATGCACAAATTCTCTCTGCCTTCTGTAAAAAAGTCGTAAAAATATGTCAACTGAGGAAACAGAACAGGAGAGAACACGATGATGATGATCTTTTCATTCTCTATCTTTCATTTTCTTTCTTTTCCCTCTGCCTGTCATCAGGATTATGATCTAGTGCTGCTGCTGTGATCTCTTTTGAAACAGGAGCTCTAAAATGAAGTGAATTGCGCACTGTGAGTGCAAGAGCACGCTAAAAAGAACAAATAAAAAGAATGAAGTTCAAGAGCGCATAGTTTCATTGACTCATTATCTCTAATTGGCTTTCCCCTCTTCTTCTTCTTCACCCGCAGAATCTAAGTCAACTCGAAGCAACAGCAACAGCATCTCTAAACAGCAATCTCTTAAAGCAGAAACTACTGCTGCTGGCACCTTCCCTCATTCAAAACAGCACCACCATTCTGCGGAATCGCCGACCACACGGGCTTCAGTCTTCAGTCCACCGGTGACACCACATTTACATCATGCACCTCGACCAGCAGCACTTCACTACCCAACAGCAGCAGCAGTGCCCGCATTCAGCCAGGTGATGGCCAATGCTGCTGCTGCAGCAGCCGCCGCAGGTCATCATCGCCACCATCAAGCAGCAGCCTTTGATCTGTCCGTCGGTGCTGGCAGCCCAAACCATCAACAGCAGCTGCTGAGCAGTTTAGTGGCCGGAATGGCTGCGGCGGCGGCAGCCGCTGCTGCTGCTGCTGCCGCAGCTTCCGCTTCTACAAACCACAAAAACGGCTCACCGGAAACGGCTGAAGTAGGTGTAACAGCAAAAGTCCCTACTGCTAGTTCTCGGCTGGGGCCGAATCATTTGCTGGCACTCACTGCTGCTGCTGCCGCCGCTTCTTCTTCGACAGCAAATCCATTTGCAAGTTTAGGTTGCCGAACGTTGCTTCCGGACGGCACTTCTGCAATTGAATCAGCAGCAGCAGTCAACAGCCGAGCGCACAGTTTGCACTCTTCTGCTTCAACGAGTGATGATGAAATGAGTGTTGGTGATCAAAACAGTTCCAAAGATAATGATGATGATGACAATGACGACGACGACGAGGTGGTCGTCGATGAGGAGGAAGAAGATGAACAAAGTAAAGTCCTTAAAAAGGACTCAAAAGAGGGTGATGATGATGATGAACAGCCCAAAGTGGCAAAGCTTCCCCGACTGACCACTACTACCACTAAAAGTGCGCCACCAAAGAAGCAAGCAGCATCTGCAACTCTTTCTCCAAAATCTGAGAGTAAACTGTGGCGTCCTTACTAAACCTTTTATTCTAAAAATGAGGTTTAAAAGCAGCAATCCCTATCTTTTAGTGCTAATATCTGTGATGATCAATAGATCTTCTCAAATCTGATACAAACAATAAAAAAACACTTGTTACTTTCTGTAATTAAGCACTAATTTTAATCATTCAAACAACTTTCAGTTTTTGTGAATATACATTTTAGTCATTTTCAAAAATAAAAACACTATGTACAAGAAAATTTTTTAAAACAATTTGAAGCTTCACTTTAGTGAGGAGAATCTCCAGCGGCGGAAATCATCTGTTTGTACATTTCAATTACCGATTCTACCTCTTCAGGGTGCTTCTGCGTCAGCTGTATCAGCTCGTTCATTAGTTCGCCCATGTTCATGTTGGCGAGGTCTTTCTCACTGGTAAAACCTGCTGAGGGCAGTCCAGTGGAAAAGGAGGTCTTTGAGGATGACTCAGAGCAGCTGCCTTTACCACCGTTGGCACTGCAAGTGCCTTCTTTAGCAGCCGATCGTGGACTTAGTTTTTCACTACTAGATTCATCAATGTCTGCCGGTTTCCAGTAGTGCAGCGACGGGTTTGTCTCCAGTGAGTCAATGTAAGCTCGGATCTCGTCAATTGCCTCCTGGTCGTGGTCACCAATGCCCGCCTCAGCGAATGGGAATTCACAAAAGAAAAGACTTAGAAAAAAGAAAATGACTAAAATACAGCTTAGGTTTAAAGATGCCATGAGGTTAACAAAAAAACTGATGGGTGCGTAAAAAGCAAAAGATCACAAAGGAGTAGTTGACTAGCTTCTGCTGCTTGAAAAACGGTTTATTTTTATACAAAAATCTGAGGATTTCAACCGGCATTGAAATGCAAATGATTTCACTTTGCTGGTACCAGCATAACAACCTCAGTCACTCTTCCAGCGCCAATATTTCCTCTAGATTGTAGGCAGCAGTAGCCATTGACTGCCCACCACCACCAACACCAACAACACTGCTGGCATTCGGTGGACTGAGCTCCTCTTCGCCGAAGAGAATAAAAACCGGCGGCGGCCGCAGACGGTCGAGGGCCAGCTCAGCGGCAAGAAAGAGCAGCACCGAAGTGGCCAACAGCAGCGTCAGTCCGGAGAAGGGGTGACGCCGTAAGAGGCTTGGCACCAGCTGAAGCTTCGGCTTCACCCAAGAGGAGGAGAAGACATTGAGAGGGCGCATTCTCATTGTTGGAACTCAGCTAATTACGGTGTGTTTCAGTAAGCAGTGTGAAAGGAGGTTGAAGTTGAGGTGCTTCGAAGTGTGCAGTGGTGAAGAGCAACGAAGAGCAGGAGCAGCAGCAGTGGCGGCGGCTAAGGATCACACAATTATCTGCCCTGTTCATTGCACTGTCTGTGTGAGTGCGTGAGAGAGAAATTGAGAGAGCTAAACGATTATAGTGTTGCTGCTGCAGTTACTGTACGGTAAGTTGTTTGCTTCGAATGATGATGGTGGTGGTGGTGGTGGATTGGAGTGAACCAGATCATCAGAGCCGGTGAGTTTAGAGCAGACGTAGAGTAGATGGGGGCTGGCGATTAGTGTCTGTGTGTGTGTGGAAAAGACTAATACTTCAGCGGCAGACGACGAAGACGGCTTCGTCTATCTGCTTACCGCCACGGAAAAGGTGGTGATGGCGGTGGTGATAGTGGTGGTGGTGGTGGTGGTGACGCCGGTAAGCCACACTATCTGTCAACGACGGCGGAGAAAACTACTTCTGCCGCCGATCACTGGCAATGGGAGAAAAGAGGAGACGAGAGGGCGTCAGGCGTCGAAAGACACACAGACTGACAGTCTAGATAAGATGCCTGGTCAACCACTTCACCCGGTGAATCCGCAGACAGTAGGAGGGAAAGACAATCAGTGTCAACGGTGATAACCTCAGTGAAAAAGACAGAAACAATGACAGTGAATGCACTTTCCCCGGAGACTAAAGTGGCCAGTGAGTGACACTCACAGTTCACAATGAAAAGAAGGTAAACAAACAGATCAGAAAAGAGGTGGGCGTCAGGCGCAGCACTCGGCTTCAAGTGTGTTCTTGGAACACTTTTCAATTCTTGTTGTTGTTGTTGTTCTCTCCTTCTTCCTCCCTTTTTACTGCCTCTGTTGTGCTCCTGTGGTCTGGTCTGGTAGTGGCAGCATACAGCAGAATTTGCCACGGCAGCAAACAGAAGCGCCGGAGAGACTGTGTGTGTGGTCGGAGACTGTAACGGTTCACCCGAATGAACTACCACCAGCGCCCAGCACAACCAGACAGCACAGAACAGCGCACTGTATACAGCACCTGAACAAATGCCCTGCACCAATGAAGTCAGTGTTCGGAGGAGATGTTGTGCTTGCTGGCCAACGACTGCCGCATGCTGAAACAAAGAAAAATAGAGGAAACTGGAAAAGAGGGACAACTGGTGAGGAAAGTAGTGGTGCCTTTTTCAGCAGTGTCGATCACCTTGGCGCAGAAAATGTTTAGCAACAAAAAAAGGTTAAATGCGCGTTTGTAAACTTCCTGGACGGCGTTCGTTCAATTGTGAGTGAAAGCAGAGGGAACAAAAAGCGAAACAAAAAAGTCTCGCCAAAAGTCAAATAAAGCCGTTATTTCTTCCTTATAAGGTAGTGTTTGCCCCCGTTGTCTTTGAAAAACACCGACACGTACAGACATTAGGCACTGTACACTGATAACATCATCCTCATCAAAAAACTTTTTTCCGGTAGTCATTGTCTGGTTGGCTGATTAAACGAATAAAAGCGAAAGGGCCAGCTACTCAGCCGGTCAATGGTGCATAAAATAAGAGTTCCTCTTTTTCTCTCCTTTAATGACGCAAACACAGTTTGGACGGTCAAAAACTGACTAAAAACTAAAGTAATGAGTAAATTTCAGCAAGCAAAAACTACGCAAACACAAGTGTAATCGTGAGCTCCGAGTGCACCACCGCAGCACCACAGCAATTTCAATGTCAAGTTTGTCTTGTCTGCAATTACCAGGCAGACAAGCACGGGCAAGCACACGCACATACACATTAAAAAGTAAAAACAAAAGAGGTGCGTAGGTAAAGTAAAGTTTAAACTCAAAGTCTTGCGTGAGCAATCTTTGTGACTCCCTTTAAAGAATACAAAATTGGTTTGCAGAATATTCCGAACAGCGCACACCAAACTGAATCGATTCTCAGAGCAGCAGGAGTGAATGGCATTCACCTGCATTCAGTCAATGCATTCAGTCAGCGCCGTCAGTCAGTCAGCGAAGACAAATGCAAATGACCAGGCACAAAGGAGAAAGATTCGTATGGCGCCTTGTCAGCTGAAGTCTACTCTAGGAGCAGCTGAAGAGGCACCGAGTGCTCCTAGAGCAGCAGCAGCAGTCCGAGCGGCGTCGGTTGTTAGCCTAGCAACCAGTGGCCAGTCTGTGAGAGAGAAAGAGAAAATGGAAGAAGGCAGGAGCGACAACAAACCACAAAGCAAGACTGCTGAAGCCGCCGCTGCTGGAACAGCTGCTGCCCAGGTACAGAGACAGAGCACAGGTAGAGAGAATGAGAGAAAGAGAAAGCACAATCGCATGAGCTTCATTGTCTGCGGCTTCGAAATGGATCGAGCCGCCTGCTGGTGCTGACTACTGTTTCCACTGCCTGGTTCGGTTTTTACCTGTCAGTCAGTCAGTTCCTCAGTCGGTGTTGTTGAATCACGTCGAATCCTTTTTGTCAACTGCTGGCTTTCTGCTGGCGTACCTTGAGCACTGTATGTTGGTTACTTTCGAGTCAGCTGCGTAACTGGTTCGCTCACTCATTTACCTTCACCGACATATTCTCCATGCTCTTTTTCACGTTTTGAATCGTCAGCTTTCCAATCACTTTTCACTGGCGCGTAGTGTGCAGTAGTGGTCTATGTTCAATGTTGTGGTCAGTCTCTACTTTCATTCTTTCAACACAATTCACCCAGTGAGAACCGTATTGCAACCACTGGACACCATATATTGCACTGACCAGGCGCAACACTACTGATGACACCAAAAGGATTAACTAAAACTGGACGACACAGTGGCCGACAACTTTCATCATCAGCAATTTAACCTGTGATCTACATTCTTTGATAGCTCTTTTCAACTCAACAACCTACATTGTGTCAACTAACTCTTTGCCCAATTGATCATTCCCAAAACAAATCACTATTCATCACCACCTCCATCAAGGATGACCACAGTGGAACTGGAAGCCGAACCACCACCACCACCACCACCCCAATCACCTCCAGCACAGTCATTCCCCTCAGCACAACCACCAGCACCGGAAGATGATTCCGCCGATCGGACACCCTGTCCTCTGTGCAGTCGCAAATTTCTCTCTGATCGACTGGTAAGTACCACTGTCAACAACAATCGCGGCAATCATTTTCCCTAAACCCATGACTGCAGGCTTCATTTATTTTGCCTATAACAGTAGTAGTAGTTGTTGTAGTTGTAGCAGTAAACTAGACTGACAGGAAAGGAGAAAAAGAAGGAGGAAAAACAAAAGGGGACTTTGTTTTTTCCTCTTTTATCCAGAGAGTCTTTGCAGTGCATGAAAAGCACAAGAAGCACACCAAAAAAAGTAGCCCCTATGTGTTTTCGATTGGCAATCGATTGGGCCAGACCAAAAAAGAAACCAGCGCCTGAAAAATCAATCAACTGAAAAGTATGTGTGTGTGTGTTGTACAAAGAAAAAAAGTGCACACATCATACAAATGGGCTGCTTTCACGGCAACTCGTGCAAAATATCTCACAGATATAAACTCACTACCAAATGACGCCTCATAATCGTTCCAAAAAAGCAGATTCCCAGTGACTATTTTAGTTAAGCTACTAAATAAATCTGGTGTAACGTCATAAACCACATGAGAATTCGCCCAGCTACCTCTGATACCCACACCAAAATAGCCTCCACAAGTGACCATACTGCCATGCTGCCAAACCTAATTGAAGTGCATCAAAATAAGCTGCATATTCTGCAATATTCATGAGCTTGCATAGGAAAGCAAGGCCAGTTCAGCTCGTAAATGCGACTCCATTCTATTAATCTGTTTGACGTGCTCTCATCAAAAGAAAACTTTCAGTGCACTGTTTTCCTCTTTATGACCCTCACCTAAACTTCGATTTTCTTACAGCAATGCACAAGCACACACAAACACACTACTGTCACACCTCCTCTACTAACAAAACCAGCCGTGCTAGAAGTAAAGCAGCAAACCAAAATAATTTAGCAAATCAGTGTACAGCGGGCGGCAAACACAAGTAAAAACAGGTAAAAGCCAGAACAGCGGTGGCGGCAATGGCGGCGGTGGTAAAATCGACTCAAAGTGCCCTACTTTTTTGTTCGCCGGACAGCTGGTAATTTAGTGCCCAAGCGCCTAAGTGTGCCCATGCAAAGAGTGAGCAAACCAACCCAGCGCGACGATACTGCTTTAGTTTTTGCTGCTGTTTTCTTTCAACCAACACACCGAGTGTAGCAATCAATTAGCGAGGCGCCTGCAAACAAAAATCAGAAAAAACAAAAATTGAACTGGTGTTGCGGGAGCTTTTTTGATCTCTCCTTCAGCAGTAGAAGCAGCAAAATCACAATATTTCTCTGGCAACATTAGGCAAAGTGCTTTACCTGGCAAAAACAGTGGCTATTCAAATCAATCGATCAGTCAGTGTTAATATTCAAAACTGTTTGGAAGCAAATAAAGAGAGAGAGAGAGAGAGAGAGAGAGAGAGAGAGAGAGAGAGAGAGAG
>JAALOO010001595.1_pt1 | contig 14833 bp, 16 predicted proteins | sample 7257641 | NCBI WGS metagenome assembly JAALOO01 (sample SAMN14085613, study PRJNA598686) | mite metagenome | biome: ENVO:01001000; feature: ENVO:01001002; material: ENVO:01001226; isolation source: single female mite from University of Michigan culture on fish food culture... ...
CAGAATCAAAAGTTTTAACTGTAAAACATTATCAAAATTTTTTTTATAAAACTCTTATGTGTTTTTTATTGCCTTTGACGGCATCAATGAATAGCCCATTATGATTCAAAATATTTTTTTCCGGTGCTCCAGATAACAACAGACGCTAGTGTGTGGTAAACAAAAATAGATAAAGCAGTAAATAATTTACTGTAAATTACTTGCAAGCTGATATATTTGTACACGGTGCTGACTAAGCCGAGCAAGCAGGCAGCTGTCCAACAAAAGAAAGAGAGAATCTTCCTTCTTTCTTCTATTTGCTGTTGCCACCAGAGCTCTAAAAATAGAACCGTTCTTCCTAATTACCACTAGAGCAGTAGCAAATGAAGAAGATTCTCAGTGCAGTTTCATTCTTCTCTGTTTTGGTGAGTGTGTGTTGTGATCTGCAGCAGCAGCAATGTGAGCTAAAGCTCGGTAGTGAGTTTTGTTGTCGCTCATCTTTTGCTCAATTTCAAACGATAAACATGAGGTCTTCCCCACTGAAGACCATAACCATCCTCACCACCACTATCACCCTCATTTTTCTTGTCATCATCCCATCACTCAGCCATGCCCTACCTCGCGTTATCCGCATCGGCGGCCTCTTCTCTGCCGCCGAACAGGAGCAGGAGCTGGTCTTTCATGCGGCCATCGAGAAGGTGAACGCCAACTTTGCCAATCGAACCATCTTCGAGGCGGTGGTGGAGCACGCCCGTCCCTACAACTCCTACGAGGCGCACTTTAAGAGTAAGAGAAGCTTCTTTCGGAAGTTTTGCTTATCATCAAAAACTCATATTTTTCTTTTTCAGCCTGTGATCTCCTCCGCCACAGCCCCGTCGCGATCATCGGCCCCTTCAACCCAATCAGCTCTCTACAGGTGCAATCGATTTGCGAGCACCTCGAGGTACCTCACGTCGAAGCTCGCCTGATGGTCGACTTTCAGCCTCGAACTGACCTCAGCATTCAACTGTACCCCCACCTGAGCACCCTCAGCCGCGCCTACCTCGACATCATCGACGCCTGGGGCTGGACCGCTTTTGCGGTGATAATCCAGGAGTCAGACAGCGTCGTCCACTTCAAGGACTTCTTCCCCTATGCGGCGGCAAAGGGCTGGGAGATTCGTCTCTTTCAACTTCAACCCGATCGCCCCTATCGGGACGTCCTCTGGCAGGTGAAGCGGCTGAAGATGCGCAACATCCTTCTCGACGTTCGAACTGACCATCTTTTAGAAGTGCTTCGCCAAGCTCAACAAGTGGGCATCATGACGGAGCGCCACCACTACCTGATCACCTCGCTGGACCTGCACACACTTCCGCTGGAGAACTACCGACACTCCCAGACAAATATCACCTCGTTGAGAATCGTCCGAGAGGAGCATCCGGTTCTGCAGTCTCTCCTGGCCGACTGGCCCGCCTATGCTGCCCGTTTTATGCCCCGCTCTCAAGGTCTTCTTCCGCCGCCCGAGCATCTCAGCTCCAAGTCGGCGATGATCTTTGACGGCGTTCAAATTTTGGCCCTAGGCCTCGCCGAGCTGGATCAGTTCACCACGCCGCCCACTGAGGCGTTGAGCTGCGAGGACACCAACGCCCGTCCTTGGCAGTACGGCGCCTCGGTGCTCAACTACGTCCGCCAGGTGCGCCACGAGGGCCTCACCGGGTACGTGGCCTTTGATGAGACTTCCGGCTTCCGCTCGAAGCTCTCCTTTGAGTTGATCAGCACCATGGACACCGACTTTGAGGTGATTGCCACGTGGACGGATTTAGGGGGCGGGGCTGAAGAGGAAGGTAATGGTGGTCAAAATAAAAACGGCTTAGTAATGGGATCGCCCAAGGAGCGAGCCGGTCTTCCCAAGCCCGATTACTGGATGAGAAACCAAGGAGGAGGAGGAGGAGGAGGAGGAGGAGGAGGAAGCAAAAAGGCTAGTGAAATTCAAAACGAAAATGATTATGTTAAAAAGCCAAAGGAACGACTGAGCAAGACGGCCAACTGGAACCGCCACTCCCCCAAGGACGCCAATCTCACAGTTCTCCGCGTGTCCACCAAACTGATCGACCCGTACCTGTACGAGGCGAACGCCACTATGGAGTTGCGCGGAAACGCCCGCTTCGATGGCTACATCGTCGACCTGCTGGACGAGGTCGCCGCCATGCTCAACATTCGCTACGAGCTGCTGCTGGTGAAGGACAATGTGAACGGGGCGCCCAATGAGGAGACCGGCAAATGGACGGGTAGGTTGTTGCCGGTACACCCATAAAAGTAAACAGTTATCAATTTTCTTTTTGTACTCAGGCATGATCGCCGAGGTGATGTACGACCGCGCGGAGATGGCCATCTCCGACCTGACCATTACGCCGCTGCGTGAGTCAGTCGTCGACTTCACCTATCCCTTCATGGCGACGGGCATTCAAATTCTCTACAAACGGCCCACCACCAAGGTCACCTCCCTCTGGTCTTTCCTCTCGCCCTTCAGCACCACCGTGTGGATCTACCTCATTACGGCCATCGTCAGCATCAGCATGATCCTCTTCTACGTGGGCCGCTTCACGCCCTACCAGTGGCTGAACCCCAATCCCTGTCCCCACCACGAGCCGATTCTGGAGAATGAGCTGAAGATTAAGAACAGCTTCTGGTGCACGGTGGGCAGTCTGATGCAGCAGGGCACAGAAGTGGCGCCCAAGTAAAAGATGACTTAAGATGTGGACTTATCAAAAACTTCTAACCTGTGTTTGTTATTTTCCTTAATTTCTAGAACCCTCTCCACGCGCATCATCTGCGCCATCTGGTACTTTTTCACCCTCATCATCGTCAGCTCGTACACCGCCAACCTGGCCGCCTTTCTCACTGTGGAGAAGGAAACGTGGCCCTTCACCGACGCCAAGGGCCTGGCCGACCAGAAGGAGGTTCGCTACGGCTGCGTTTTCAGCGGTTCTACGAGGACCTTCTTTGAGGTACTGTGTGTGTGTGTGTCTGGTGACCAATGATAAAGAGGTTAAAAGGTTGACAACTTTTAAAACTCTCCTCTTTTTGTCTCTCAGAAATCCAAAATTCCCGAGTACCAGAAGATCTTCAAGACGATGAACGCCCACAGCGATTGCTCTTCCAAACCGGTTGATCCAAGTATTACAATTTCTTATATAGCTTGTTTTAAAAAATTTGCTCTTACTTAATACTTTAATAACCCTTTAGACAAGTGCTGGTTCACCACGAGCAACGCCGAGGGCGAAGCGCGGGTGGAGCGCGAGGACGGCAAGTACGCCTTCTTCATGGAGTCCGCCTCCATTGAGTTCACCCAGGAGCGGCAGTGCAACCTGACGGCCATCGGCACGCTGCTCGACAACAAAGGCTATGGCATTGCCACGAAGAAGGGCAATCCGCTAAGGGGAAAGCTCTCCGAGGCGATCCTCAAGCTGCAGGAGAGCGGCGTCCTCCAGAAGCTGAAGGAAAAGTGGTGGAAGCAGAAGGGCGGCGGAATGGTAAAGTCCAAAGCTGTGAAGTGGAGTAAAAATCGGCTAACTATCTTTTAAACAACTCTTTGTTTTCCAGTGTATAGCAAAACCGGCCCCTGCCACCACCGAGCTGACGCTAAAGAACCTCGGTGGTGTTTTTCTCGTTTTGGTCGTCGGTACGCTTTTTGCCGTCATGCTCGTCTTTTTGGAGTTTCTCATCCGGAAAAAAGTGTCTTCAAATGGAGGTGGTGGTGGTGGAAGTAATGACGGCTCCAGGTCGGCCAGTTTTCGCAAGGACCTCACGGAGCACCTCATCTTTGCCCTCAGCTGTTGGCAGTCGACGAAACCGGTCCGCCAGAAGAGCCTGAAGAGCCTGAGCGGAAGTCGAAGTGGCGGCCTGGAGAAAACTCCCGCTGCCATGGCCAACAGCGTCGACGGGAACGCTTTCCCGATGAAGGCGTACTACTAAGCACAAATGTTTTTTTAGGTAAAAACTATAGTTCAAGTTTTACTATTTAATAAAAGGTAAGCTAAAAAATTCACAGTTCAAAAAAGCCATCTAAAGTACAAAACTTTTTTTCCGTTTACAAAATTGGCCAGGCAATTTCGGTGTTCACGCCGCACATGTTTGAGCCGCGGGCCATCTTGAAGTAGCCTCGGTCGCCCCAGTCTACAAAAAACAAAAAAGGAGAAAACATTTTTAAACATTTCCCAGCTAAAACTTTTCCTCCACTTTTCTTTCACTTACAAGGTCCCCAGCTGTTCTTGATGATCCAGCTGTTGTCGGAGCCATCGTAGCCGACCAGGAGGACGGCGTGGTTGGTCTGCGTGGAGCAGCCCGGCTCATTGAGAACTCCCGAGCGGAGGTTTCGGTACTGCAGCGGATTGGCGTTGATGGCAATGTAGAGGGGGCCCTTCTGCACCAGCGCCCGCATCATCGTGTCATCGGACAGCTGCTCTGCCCGGCTCGAGTAGCTGTAGCGGAACTTGCTGCGGACGCAGTAGTCGCTGATGCTGCGCCGGTCAGAGCGGACGGAGTTCATCTTGCAGGTCTCGTCCTTGGCCTGGTACGGCCTGACCGACTCCGAGGTGGTGAAGTCCTTCTGGACGAAGCTGAAGGCGATCTGGGAGTTGCCGCCCTGGCAGCCGCCGCTCCGGTAGCCGGCCTGCTGCTTGCCGCAGTTCACTAGCAGCTGCTCTGAGAGGTCGATGTTGTTGCTGGAGGCCTTCTGGTTGTTCTTGATCAGAATGGCCGACTCCATGGCGCCCATCGAGGCGAAGGTCCTGCAGAAAGAAAAAGTTGGAAAGTTAGGATTTTAGAGCAAAACAAAATCAGAAGAAGTTTTCTCTTACCAGCAAGATCCACAGCTGCCTTGATTCTTTACGCTGGTCACCTTTGGAAAAAAAAGGTTTGGCGTCAAAGTCTCGCTGCAAAAGTTTCAAAAGATGCCCTTACCTTATCCTGGTCACGCCAGTCGAAGCTTCGAGGCAACGACCGACCCGAGTCCACCTGGCACTGGGAGTCACTGCCGCTGGAGCGTCGACGACGGGTCAGTCCATTTTCACCATCATCCTCTTCGAGGTCCTCCTCAGAGGGCGGAACATGGCCGGTCATGGCGAGGATCTCCTCGTCGCTCGAGTCAGAGAGACTGGTGAAGCCCTTCTGGACGGTGGAGTTTCGATTACCATTGGTGGTGGAGTTGTTCAAGCAGTGGGTGATAATGTCGCGGACGGAGTTCATCAGCTGGCTGACACTTTCAGGAGTGACGTTCTTGAAGGAAAATTTGCTCTGCAGGTTGATGATGAGAAAAAGAGAGTTAAAAATGTTTTAAAATAAAAAAGGAATTTCTCATGCTACTCACGTAGTACTTCTCCACCACCTCCTTTGTGGACAGGTCACCGTTGAAGAGGTTAAACTCCTCACCCTGGTCACCATCATCGTCGGTCATCTGCGCCTTGTAGCAGTGGCGGACCTGGTCAATTGATCGTCGGATGTCGCCGAGGTCTTTCGTCAGGTCGGACATGCGACTGGCAACGCCCTTCATCGCCTCCTCAATTCGCGACTGAAGTCGATCACGAAGGTCGCCAAAGAAGCTTCCAATTCGGTCTCCCGAATCGCCAAAAGGACCTGCCTGCACCAGAGCAATGAGCGTCACCGAGGCGACGAAGAAGGCAAAGAGCTTCATTCTTCAGATGATTTAGTTTTTAGGCGTAATCAAAGTTGAAAATGTTTTTTTGCTGCTAAACAGCTGATTTTGATCTTCTGAGGTGAAAACGGTGATCTGCTCAGCTCAAATCGACGCTCCTTTTATACGCAAAAACCAGGTTGAAAAAAGCTGGTTTTTCAGTTGTGTCATCCTTTTTTTTGTGGCACTGGCGGAGGGGAATCTCCGGTGCAGCACTAAACCGATTCAGGCGCAGGTGTTTTCGGCTTAGCAACAGCTGAACTTGTTGCTGTTTGGGCCTCTTCTGATTCACATTTACCCATTCAAAAAACGCCACCTGACTTAGATTTGCTACTGTGATAATAAACTAACTACAAGTGAAAAGAGTAAATTAAAGTAGGCAATCACCGCCACATGACTGACTGAATGACGGCATCAAACAAACGTTTAGCTAAGCCTAAAGAAGAGATGACTATCATGATTGACAACTTCCACCCTGAGCAGATGTGCCCGCAGCAGCAGCAGCAGCTTGCCGGTGCAAATGATTCCAGTCACAATGAACTCTCTGAAATGCAAAAATGTGTCGTTTTTACTTTTTTGATTGTTTGACAAAAAAGTGCAATGTTATGTTGTGCTGCTGCTGCTGCTGTTGTTCTAAATCTAATCAATATCAATAAAGTGCACATTTGGAACATTTGAGAACACTATTTAGTTTTAAACTAGCTTTTTAGGCCGTTGTTCGTTTGATTAGTCAACGATGGTTGCCATCTTCAGGCCGTCTAGTGTTCTGGTCTTTGGAGCTGGGTTGACCACCACCACCACCACGAGTTATCCCATTATCGTCAATACTAATATCATAAACTACCAGGACAGCCTGGATTATCAAAGTTTGAACGTGGAAACAGGAAAAAAGGGGAAGATACAAAGATTACAAAGAGATCAAGTGAAAAATTCAGGCAAGATAAAATTACGTTATTTTGGCCGTAAAGTTTCCACTGTTGGAAAGAGAAAGTCTAAAAGTATTATAAAAAGTAAGAAACACTACGGTCGTTATTACCAAATAATATTTTTTCCCCTAACTTACTTACTGTCTGTTTAGAGTTTTTCTATACAATAGAGTTTATAAAATGGAAACTAGGTTTTAATGGCGAAAAGAAGCCCCCGGAACCGGATGACGACGAAGAAGATGATGATCTGCAGCTGTCGCTCACCTGCCTGCTGATGGTTGTCATTGTGGGCGTTTTCTTCCTCCTCTGCTGCTACGTCATGCCCACCTTCTTCTACCACTTCTGGGCGTACTTTGGTTTTTTAAGCAGCAGCAGCAGTGGTAATGATGACTCGACATCGCCAAAAATTAGTAAAAACGGTAAACAGCAAAACAGGAGCAGCAACAACGAACCGGAAACGGCTTTTGAAACAGAAGTTCCTGATGGAACAGCAGAAGTTGCAATAACAACAACAACAACAACAGAAACTGAAACTGAAGAAGAAGGAAAAGAGAAGGATAAAAAGACAGAAAAAAGGAAGAAGAAAAAGAGGACGGTAAAGAAAGCCAAACGACTGGCAAAGCTTCCCGTGGCTCCAGTGGCTAAAACACCCGGTCGACATCGTTCCTCAACTGAAACGGAAGCGACTCTTCAGCAGAAGAAAAGGGGGAAAAACCTCGGCATGCCGCACTTTCTCGTCAACTCCACTCCACTGGTGGTGCCGCTTTCTCAGGTGGGCGCCGCCGGGATGATGCTGAAGATGCTGCCCACTCCTGTGGTCAAAAAATCCCCCCCACCACCATCACCACCACTTCCACAGAAGAAGAAAACTCCAACATCACCACCTCAAAAGAAGAAAGCTCCAGCATCACCACCGAAAAAGATGATTGCAAAAGGCAAGCGAGCGACCAGCTCAATCGGTGACCAGCTCAAAAAGGCAAAAGAAAAAATGAGAATGGCAGCACCCATTCCAAAAGCATTTAAACGGCGGCTAAGGCTGCTCAACTTTAAGAAATCAAGTGCCGGAACAAAAACAGCTGAATCTGAGGATGAGGATGAAATGATGGCGAAAAATGGCAGCAAAGTGCTGATGAAGTTCAAGTCTCCAGGAAAAGGGGAGAAGGAAGAGGAGGTCACTCAGAAGATGATCATCTTGAAGGGGCAGCAGCAGAAGAAGGAGATGGGGATGATAAAAACAATCAAAACGGGCTCACCAAGCACTGGCCCATCTTCTTCTTCTTCACCCCCAGCATCAGTGGCCAACAGAAGACAGTGGTCGCCCGTGGTCACCAGTGAAGAGCATCATTTGGTGGCCAGTGTTACCTCGGGAACCTTACCCAAAAATTCCACTTTTTCTACTCCCTCTATTGATACTGATAATACTACAAATTAAAATGAAAATTGAGCAAATAATCACCACCAAAAAAGGAAACGCTGATTACCCACCAAGAGGGACAACAATATTGAGCGCGTGATTAGGTCAATTGATTTCAGTTACTAATATCAGTGGCAATCAAGAAAAAGCAGATTTTTTCGTCAATGTCAAACAGACCGTTTGTGGTTAGTCGTAGTAGTGATAAGAGTCCGCATCACTTCGTCAGCAGCAGTGTCGTGCACTAAACTTGTGACACAGTTTTGTGTTTTTTTATTCAACTATTTACGTTCATTTTCATTCAAATAATTTTCCCACTTGCAGACACTAGGAAACAAACTAAGATGTCAGCCAAAGAAATTCCACAAAACTGCCCTTCTTCTCACAAAGCTACCTCTGATCAGGAAATCCATGCTCAATCTTCAGTGGCTCAGCAAATTCTAGCAATCACGGGACCCTGGGGCCGGTGGCAGCTGCACTTTTTCCTCCTCTTCTTCTACCTTCAAATCTTCGCTTGTTGGCACTCTTTGCAGCTGGCCTTCATAGCCCCCAACCTTGACTTTTGGTGTGCAGAAGTCGATGGAAAAGATTCTCAAGTTCTGGACAAACTTTCTCTTCAGCAACCGAACCAGTGCAACACTGACCATCTTTGGCACCAAAACGGAAACGGCAGTCAAATTTGCAGCAGATGGACCTACAACCTCGCCTCAACCGTCTCGGGCGGAAACGGAAACGCATCCGCCTTCTACCGCTCGACTATCGTCTCCGAGTGGGACCTGGTTTGTGGGCGGAAGTGGATGGCCGGTTTTGCCCACTCGGTGTACATGGCCGGCTGGCTGACGGCCGGCCTGGTGATGACGCACGCCTCGGACCGTTTCGGGAGGCGGGTGACGATGGTCGCCGGCTGGGCGATCAGTTTGGGAGCGACGGTGGGCGCCGCCCTCGCCGGAAATCTGCTCCTCTTTTACGCCTTCCGCTTTCTGATCTCCTTTGGCCTGGTGGGCGCCTACGCCACCGGTTTCGTTCTTCTCCTTGAGATTACCGGCCCTCAGTACCGGGAGGCAATTGGGCTGGCTTCCAACTACGGCTGGACGCTGGGTTATACCACTCTGCCGCTGCTCGTCTGGGCCGGTCCTGGTCGGGACTTCCGCCAGCTGTTGTACTGCTGTGCAGCTGTACAGTTGTTGGCGGCGGTTCCCGCCTATTGGCTCATAACAGAGTCGCCTCGGTGGTTGCTGGCTCAAAGTGGGCGAGGTAAAGAAGCGGCGGCTGTGCTAAGGCGAGCAGTGAAGGCCAACAAAAAGAGTTCAACTGATAAGAATGAGAATAATGAGGACGCTGAAATGAAAATTGCTCGGCTGCTAAAAAGTGCTTCAAACATTTTGGAAAGGTAAGACAGAAGCTCCAAACTTTTGCAAAAAGTTTGCTAAAGTTACTTATTTTTTCTTAGCCAATCATCAAACTCACTGCAGCAGCAGCAGCAAAAAAAGTACAGCCTGCTGGACCTGTTCACCGGCGGCCGTGCCCTCGCCCGCATGACCCTGCTCATCTACTACCTGTGGTTCAGCAACTCCTTCACCTACTACGCCCTCTCACTCAACTCCAACGACCTGGCTGGGGGTGATCACCCCCTGTTAAACTTCTTTCTGATGGGCCTCGTTGAGGCCCCTTCCTACCTGGTGGCCATCTACCTCGTGCGACTTTTTGGAAGTAGGCGTGTCCTTCTGGCCAGCACCCTGGCTGCTGGCCTTTTCTGCTGGGCCACGCCCCTTGCCACCGCGTATCACCCCAACTTAGGCGTGGCAGCTGCACTAGTTGGCAAATTCGCCGTCACTGCCTCCTACTCGCTGGTGTACGTCTACACGACGGAGGTCTTTCCCACCGTGGTGCGGACGATTGCCCTCGGTTCAGGAGGCGTGGTCGCCCGTTTCGGCTCAATGAGTGCCCCTTACTTGGGGGCGTTGACCGCGGCGACCAGCTATGGTTTCTCAATGGCCGTCGTCGGGGCGATTTCCATTCTTGCTGCTGTGGCAATTTTCCCCCTAGAGGAACTCTCCGGGACGGATATGCCCGATCGACCGGAGGATATTGAGAGGGCCAAAAGTGGGAATGAAAACATGGTTTCTATGACGCCCAATACTGAGGATGATGATTAAAAGTATTTTTTTTGAAAGGCTTTAAAAAGGGAGATTGCCAAAAAAGGGCAGGGCGATTCAAAACATTTGTAAAGGAGAAAAAAGAAAACTATTGCACTAGCTGGTTTCATCAAGTGGTTTCTTCTTATCAAGCAAAAAACGCTTGATTAGACAAAGAAATGAAAAACTCTGTGGGGTGACACCGATGTGACCGAAATAAAAAATAAATAATTGATTAGATTGTGTGTGTGTGTGGTATGGCAATGAGATGCAGAAAACTACTACTTTTACCAGTTTTTGGTTTGTCGGCTGACTTTGTCTTTATTTCTTTAGCTTTTTTTCAAACCAGTTATGAAAAGTTGATAAAACACACGCAAAAAGTTATTTATGAAATCTACTAGTGCACATTTTTTCACTTTGTAAAATGACACTTGCTTGACACCTCGAAAAATTAGCTAAAAGTTTGCAAAACAAAAAATGACTTCATCTACCAACAACCCTCAAAATTCCAATCATTTTACAGAAGAAAAAAACGATGAAAAAGTGCACAATGATCACGCCCACATAGCCACCACCTCTACCTCCACTACTTCCACTCCAGTCAACTTTGCTCAGCTTGTGGTGGACATCAGCGGCACCTGGGGCCGATGGCAACTACGTCTTTTCCTCCTCTTTCTCCTCCTCTCCCTTTTCTCCTGCTGGCACGCCCTTCAACTCGCCTTTCTCGCCCCTAAACTCGATTTTTGGTGTGTAGAAGTGGGAGAGATGGTAGAGGGGGTCAGTGATCACCACAACTTCCCCTTAAATATAGAAAATATCAGCCCAAATAAAACTTTAAATCAGTGCGAGTACTTCCATCAAAACGAAAGCACTGCTTTGCGCTGCACTGCCTGGAACTTCGACGTCCACCCTCACCCAAACGCCTTCTACCACTCAACGATCGTCTCCGAGTGGAGCCTCGTCTGTGGGCAGAAGTGGCTCGCCGGCCTCGCCCACTCCGTGTACATGATCGGCTCGCTGGCCAGCAGCCTGCTGATGGGCCACGCCTCGGACCGTTTCGGCCGCCGGCCGACAATGGCCGCCGGATGGGCGATCAGCCTGGTGGCCACGGTGGGCGGTGCCTTTGCCGGAAACTTTCCCCTCTTCCTCGCCTGCCGCCTGCTGATCGCCTTTGGCCTGGTCGCCCTCTACTCTTCCGGTTTTGTCCTGCTGCTCGAGGTGACGGGGCCGCAGTACCGCGAGGCGATCGGCCTGGCGGTCAACTTTGGCTGGGCCGCCGGCTACGTGAGCCTTCCCTGGATCGCCTACCTTCTCGCCGACTTCCGCCACCTGTTGATGGTGTGCGCTGGGGTGCAGCTGACTTTAGTGCTGCCTGGGTATCTTTGGCTGACAGAGTCCCCTCGGTGGTTGCTGGCCAATGGAAGGTACCAAGAGGCGATTGAGGTCTTGAAAGGAGTGGTCAGGGTAAATGGAGGAGTTGGAGGAGGTAAAAGAAGTTCACAAAATAATAATAATAACGACAACAACAATAGTGAAGGCTGGGAAGAACAGATTGCCCGTTTCCAAAAAGAGGAAAAGCTGGCAAATGAAAAAGAGTAAGTCAAGTTTTTATTAAAAACTGTTTTTACTAAAAAATTCTTTTTTAAAAATTGAAATATCTAGTACCACCTCTACTACCGATCAGAAAACCACTGGAGCAAACTACTCCGTCCTCAGTCTCTTCACCGGCGGCTGGGCCCTTGCCCGCATGACTCTGCTCGTTTACCTGATCTGGTACGCCAACACCCTCGTCTACTACGGCCTTTCTCTGAACACGGCCGTCCACCTCGCTGGCGACCCCTTTCTGAACTTCTTCTTACTGGGCGCCATCGAAGTGCCCTCCTACGTGGCCAGCATCTACGCCGTAAAATGGATCGGTTGTCGGAAAACGCTGATAACCACCATGTTCGGCGCCGCCCTCGGCTGCTGGGCGTGTCCCCTCGCTTCTGCCGCCTTTCCCGACACGCCCCTGCTGGGCGTGGCCGCAGCGATGGCGGGCAAGTTCTGCGTCACCGCCTCCTTTGCCGTCGTGTACGTCTACGCGACGCAGCTCTTCCCCACAGTGGTACGGTCAATCGCCCTCGGGTCGAGCAGCGTCGTCGGCCGGCTGGGATCGATTTGTGCCCCTTACATTGGAGAGCTGGCCAGTGTGGTCGGCTATGGCGGGGCGATGGGCGTGGTGGGGCTGGTGGCCGCGGCGGCAGGGCTGGCGGTGTTTCCGCTGGCCGAGGCCACCGGGACGGATATGCCCGATCGGCCGGAGGATATTGAGATGAGTGCTGTTACGGCAGTTGTTGAAAATGAGAATTTGAAAAAGGATGAGGAAAACTGAGGCTAACATTAATTTTGCTAGTCTAAATCTAGGTAATAAAAAAACTTTTACTAAAAACTAACTTTATAAACAATTCACAAAATTAAAACTCACACAAAACACCTAAATTATCAAAACCTACCTCACTGTACTTTTTTTAAACACTCACTTCCTTGTAAACTACTTTCCTCCTCCTCGAGCCACCACCTCCCTTTGCCGAGTTCATCCTCCTCACCAGCCACCAAAAGGCGACGCCCTTGTAGAGCAGCACATTGAAGACCATCCAAGCGATGGCCACCGCAAAGTCCTCATCCTCCAGGCCCATGTAGCTGAGGATGGGCTGCACCTCCCGCTCCAGACACCGCCCAAAGCCGTACTGCGCCACCATCAACGCCTGCAGTGGCCACCGAGGAATGGCCAGGTAAGAGAGCCCTCGATGAATGTAATGGGCGGTGGCCAGCGGCGAGAAGACATTCGACAACTGGATCATCACTATCATCGAGGTGAGGCCGAGGACGAGGCTGGTGGTGAACTGGGCGTCCATCGCCAGCAGCACCAGGTAGGTGAAGCCGTGGGCGGTGGCCACCGAGAGGAGCATCACCCAGAAGATGGTCCAGTAGAGAGAAACACCTGGCTTCAAGACCTCTTCAAAAATGTCCACCAGGTAGACGTAGATGGCGAGGACAGGAATTAGCGGCACAATCTCAAAGATCATCTTGCTGACGTACCAACTTCCGGTGCTGTACCAGCCGTTTCGGTGCTCGTTTGCGAGCAGCGGCAGCTCGTAGAAGAGGGCGATCGGAGTTTGCATCAGCACGATGAGCAGAAAGAAACAGCTGAAGAAGAAGTTGTAGACGACGTTCTCAAGAAGCAGTTTCTCCTCTTCAGCCTGAGATTTTGCCTCATCTGAACAAGAGGAAATTGTAGTGTTGAAGAGATCTGCCTCAATGGAGATGCAGCCTGAGGCAGAGGCAATGTTGGGATTAAAAAAGAAGTGCAGATTGACAGCGTAGAAGAGGTAGAAGAGGGCAAAGGGGAGCCATTGTCGCAAAAAGTGATGGCCGACCATGAAGGCAAAGTACCGGGAGGAAAGGTGAAAAACAGAAGAGGTTGAAAATCGAACTCGATTCACCAGAACACTGTCATCCTCCAGCGGGATCGTCTCCTCGAGAAGCCTCTTTTCAAGTTTGGAATCAGTCGTAGCGAGGCGAGTGATCGTCTCCAGCTGTCGTACTATGGCACTACTTTCTACCCTCAGACTGCTGTACTTGATCAGCGTCTCAATGGGGAACACCTGGTCGTCGCTTGCAAAAGTTTCCGCCGTTTTTTCTTCTGTTGTGGAGTTGTTCATCAGCTGAAGTTCATTTAGATGACCTTGAATGCCATCAGGTGGCCCACTGTAGACGGCATGGCCGCCCGAGGAGAGGACGTAGAGCGAGTCAAAGAGTGAGAGGAGTTCGCTGTTGGGCTGGTGAATGGAGACGACAATGGTCAGAGGGTGGCAGTGGGTGAAGGTGCGTAGGGTGGAAATAGTCTAAAAAGAGGATTTTAAGTTTAAAGCTTCAAAACTTTAGTTCACAAACTCACCACAGCAGCTGAATTGGAGTCCAGGCCACTGCAAATCTCATCCACCAGAATCAAGTTGGGCATCACAGTTGAGGTCAGTTCGCTGGCCAGCGCCAAGCGCTTCTTTTCACCACCGCTCAGGCTTTGCACCTTAGTACTGGCTGCTCCAGAAAGATTAAGCTCCTCAAGCAGCCCTAGGGCAATTCTACCATGATCGACATTCTTCTGTTGCGAGTTTTTGAGCTTTGAAGCGTAGATGAGGAGCTGCCTGGCCGTCAGTCCTTTCATCAGATGTCCGTCCACTTCCTGAGTGAGGAAGACGGTTGAGATGGGAGTGCCATTGCTCACAAAGAGAGCACTTGAAGGGCTCAAACGACAGTGCTCCTGACCATTGAGAAGACGAAGGAAAGTGGTTTTACCTGAAAAGAAAAATAAATTAGAAAACATTTCAATTTTTTTCGACTAAAAACGAACCTGCACCACTCATTCCCATGACCGCATTGAGACTGCCAAAGGTAAAGGCGCCATTGAGACTGTTCAACACCATTTCCGGTTGTGATGAAGTAACTTTTTTACTGTTTAAAGAAGTGTATCGGCTTATCTCAAATGTTGGCTGCAATTTTAAAAGGCTCAAGTTGCGCCAGGCGATGATAATTTTTGGATCAGTTTTAATGATTGACACTTTTTTGAGTTTGTGCTTTGCAGTTCTACTTCCATTTGCGTGAAAACCGTTTGCAGTTTGTCTGGAAAGGAGATTCCCTCGACCAGATGGAGCTGCTACTGAGGATCGAGTGC
>JAALOO010001161.1_pt1 | contig 14824 bp, 8 predicted proteins | sample 7257641 | NCBI WGS metagenome assembly JAALOO01 (sample SAMN14085613, study PRJNA598686) | mite metagenome | biome: ENVO:01001000; feature: ENVO:01001002; material: ENVO:01001226; isolation source: single female mite from University of Michigan culture on fish food culture... ...
AAAAATAAGTTTGTTTATACTAATTAGAATGACAACAACTTTGAAAAGTCATTCCGAAACAAAAACTTTTTACAAATTTTTACTAACGATGTGTCACTCATGTAAAATATTGTTTTTTGTTATGTTAGAATTTTTAACTTGCAATATTTTTTAAAATGTAGGCACAAACATCCTTAGAGATTGATTGAGAAAACAAAAAAACTTATTAAAAAATGATTGAAATTGAAAAAGGTGCCGAAACAAATGACGAAAAACCTTTGGATGAAGAAAATAGAGAGGAAAAGATTGCTGAAATTGAAATTGAAAGTTTACTTGATCTGAGCAACCTTTCTGATTTTGATGACAATAGTAAAGATAAAGCCAATGGCGGAAGCAGTGATGGTACCCACAAAAGTTATGTGGGTGACAAAAGTGATGAAAATAGCGAAAGTAAAGATGGCGACTGGGGCGATGATGGCGATAAAGTTGAAGATGAAGTTTTTGTTTTAGTTAAACAGTTTAATTTTTGTATCATTATTAATTTAGGTTTGCTACAATGATTATATCATGGTTTTCAAACTTATAAATATTTTTAAAAAATTGAACTATTTGTGAAAATTAAATGTTGGTTCTTGAAAAACTTGAGTTGGCACATTTTGTGCTTGTGACATTATTTTGTGAAATGCCTCTTTTTTATGTTTTTTCAACGCTTTGGCTGATACATGTGAAGTCCGGCATATTGGGCAAACATGAAAGTGATTTCCATTGTTGTTTTCACCAGTTGATTTGGTGAGATGATCATTAAAAGAATCACCTTTTGATTCCTTTAAGCAACTGTCGCTAGTGCATGTGTCTAAAATAACATTTTGTGTTTAATGTTAATTGCAAAAGTTTTTTAAACACTTACCGTTTTCTGCCGTTTTCTTTATTTTATTTGCCTTATTTGACTTCTAAACAAAAAAAATTTTTTAAATTAATCACTAAATAATAAAATTTTAATTTAAATATAAAACTTACAAACGGAAACGATGATGGTATTTCTAGCATAATAGTACCGTTTTGAGGTTCACTGTCTCCGCGAAACATTGCTTTTTTGTTGTTTTTAATCAGTGCAGTAAACAGGTAATGTTCAAATGCAGCTTGAAACATGTTGATTTTTATTTCCACTTCCTTTGCAAAGTTGCAAGTTTTAACAAAATCCAATTTTGAATTATTGACAATTTGGTAAATTTTCACAAGCCAATTAGACAACAAGTTTTCTGAATTTTCTTGCTCATCTTGATTTACAAAGTGATCCAAATATTGTCCTAAATCTAAAATTAAAATAATTAAATATTGTTTTACTGACACATTTAAAATTAACCTTTTTCTGCAACTTTTACAATTGATGGAAATAAAGATAGTTTTGATTTCTAAAAAATAAAAGTAAATTTATATAACGGTCATAAAGTAAAACAATTTTTACCATAAAATACAAAGCGTCATCAGCTAAACGCTTTTTCACAATTTTGTTGGTACCAATGTTGAAGTCAATTTTTTCAAAAGGTAGCATGATGACTGAACCGTCATTTTTGTTCTGAGAGTAAACTTTTGTTTTAAATTCATAAAAGTAAAAAGATTCTGGACTCCATCGAAAAGCAGAGCGACGATGAATGTTTTCCATGTCTTTGTACATTTCTTTGAATGTTCCGATTGGTACCTCTACACTAAACTTCATAGACATTTGTCTTATTCCTCGTTCCACGTTGTCATCAGAAATAAGCTGTAAGGATTCTTTAGAAAAAGAATTTTTCAATTGTTCTTTGTTTTCTGGATCAGCCATGAGTTCACCGATAATTTTGTTTGTTAACTTTTTATCATTTCCGTTCATTGTCTGGTTTGCGTGTGTCCAAAGGGTTGCAGCCTCGCGATACGCACACACTGTCGGTTGAGAACATCCAAAAAAGGGTGCCACAAGAATGCTTTTAAACATGCCTTGTAGGAAGCCTTTTGCTAAGAACCAGTGAATTGGTAATGCCCTGTCAATTTGACCTGACAAGACGTCGCTTACACGGATCGCATGATCAAAAGCTTTTGATTGTTTTCCTGTCCCAACGTAAACTGTGTGGGCTTTTAGAGTTTGGTAGTTTGACATTGAAAAGTTTTTGAACTCAAACTCTTTTATGTTCTCATACACTGATTTAACTTCATCAGTCAAAGGTAAAATAAAGTAATTTATTGTTGGATTCCAATTTCTTAAATTGCGTGCAAATGATTTTGAAGAAGAAGATTCACCATCTGATAGTTCAACAACGTTCAATATCTGATAAGAATTTTCCTTTTTAAAATGATTGGTTGTATCGTTATGATCAATGGTTTCTTCACTTTGAGAAAACAATAAGTTGATTAAAATTATGAAACCAAGTTTCAGTAACAAATTAAAAATTAGCGCCATTTTTAAAATGTTCAAAGTAATAATCTTTAGGACAGTAGTGGCAACTGAAGAAAAAAACAAATTTGAATTAAGTTGTAGCAATTTTAGTAGTTTTTGAGGATAAAAAACGCATTAAATGACTTGAATAAAGAATAAGAAATAGTTTAAACTCAAATGTTTAGTTGAGGTCAACTTCAAAGTCACAACTTACTTGCACAGGGGAGTCGCAGTTTAGGGCAAACAGAGGTACTATGTTTTCTACTGTTGTCTGCTGTGAACTGCTTGCTGTGAATGCTGTAAAACAGGGCAGAACAGCACACATTAAATAGCGCTAAACAGTGTACAGCAAAAGCACACAACTCGTTAACACTGAGGCAATCGTATCGACTTATAAGCAATCAAAAGGGTATAGTTTTCAACAAAAAAAAGAGTTGCGCTGCCTAATATGGGCATTGATAAAACCAGTTACTAGAGAACGCTTCTTTTTACTTTTATCTCTAGTTCATATTTAATCAGTCTCTCAAGTACTCAAATAATAGAATGTCTCATGACTTTGCCACTACATTCATTTAAAGCAATAATTCCCCTTAGTAACAAAAATTGTGACTTGTTGTTTAATGCTAATAAAATAAAGTTTGCGTGTTTTATGTTAAACAATGGTGTTAGTACCACATAACAATTACAAACAAAATTTGTTTTAAAAAAAGTAAATGCAAATTAATAAATAAAATTTTAAACTAGTCACAATAAAAAATTTTGTTTTTAATATTTCAAATTTAAAAATTTGTTAGGTTAATTAAAAACGCACATTTCACTAGTTTAAAAAATGTATTAATTTATAGAAACATGTTTATAAACCCTTAACTTTTATTAATTTTTGCATCATTTTTATCTGTTATTGGAATGTGAGATATATGTGATGATATTTAGTGGATTCAAAAGTTTTGTAAATTTTATCAAAAGATAAAAAACAAAGGATTAAATAAACAAAATGTAGTTTTAAAAATTAATAAAAATGATTTTTAAACTTTTTTGTTCAACTTAAACACTAAAATTTCTATATTTTTGTTATAAATAATTAATAAATTAATACAAAAAATACAAAAACATTTTTGTAGCTTTTGATATTTAACTTTAAAATTTTTTATTTTAAAAAAACATCAATTACAATTTTTTTATAATTTTTATTACAACTTAATCACTTGTTTTTTTGAATCAATAATGTCCAAATTTTTTGAGAATCATTAGCAGTTTTTTACCAAAAAAGTTTTTGTAAGTTTAAAATTGTATTTGTGTGTGTTTTAAGTATCACATCAAAAAAATTAAAGTCAAATTAAACAATAATTAAAAACATTTTTCTACTAAATCATATTAAACATAATAAAATATTTCTAACCAAAAATAAAAGTTAGGTAAATTGTGTTTTTGAAAAAGTTATTGGAAAATTTTGTGTATTAATGTTTTGAGTTGTGCAAATAACAGATTGAATTATGTAACTTATAAACAATTATGTAAAACCTCCTTGTTTTCAGTTTTTATTTACTGCAGCTAAAAAATGATCATTTTAAGTTTTAGCCGCACCATCAGAAACTGAAAAATTGAAATTTTTTCATAATCACAAATCCGTTTTACAATCATTCAATCAGAAGTTACATTGACAAGTGCAGTTGTGTCATTGCGTGTATTTCTACTGATTTGTGTTTAATAAAAGAAAAAAAATGTAAATGATGTTTTGCAACAAATTGAAAAATTAATAATCAGATGCCAAATAAACTGAAAAACAGTCATGATGCTGAACTTTGTCCTGTAAAAAACCAAAAAACATTATTAGAATCATAGAACAAAATCAACCCTTGGGTTAAAGCAACAAACCTGTTCAGTATTGACCGCCTAGTGACCATTGGCCAGACAAAGAAGAAGCTAATACTACAGGCCTTAAACCTTTGCTTCAAGGCCTCCTTTCACAGTTCGACCTTGTAGGCGGCACAAGCTGACTCCTCACCTTCCCCTCCACCACCACCACCAGCACTGCCTCCATCTGCGAGATTAAGTGAGCACCGGTTGGCCGCCGGCGTCACATCGATGCGCAGCTCAGTCAGGCGGCGCTGGTTGTCGGCGATCCAGGAGAGCAGCGCCTCTGACTCGTAGGTGGGAATGACCGTCACGTAGAGGTTGGAGGGCTCCCAGGTGGCCTTGGCGGTGAGCAGCGCCTCGAAGACCTCCCGAGAGGGCGTCACGCCGGAGAAGACGTAGTAGCGGGCGCGCACCTGCCGGAAGAAGGTCTCATCGACGTAGCCGCGACGACCGTGGCCGGGCACGTACGCCAACTCCACGTACACGGGGTGCTGGTGACTGCTGCTGCTGCTGCTGGTGGTGGTGATGGAGTGCTGGGTGTGTCCAGTGGGGGCTGCTGCAGTGGTGGTGGTGGTGGCATTGGTGGAGTTGCTGCCAATGCTGCTGCGACGGTCAGGAGTTCGGGGACGACTGCGAGGAACTCCGCCGCCACCACTCGGCGGAAGTGGAGGCAGCTTGGCGGTCATGTGCGACGGCGGAGGCGCCGGTGAGGGCAGTCCCAGCGGCCGGCCCCAGTCTCGGTCCACGTCGAAGTCCACCGTGGATGATGCTGGCTGAGGCTTAACTTCTTTGTTGCTGACCGTCGTCGAGTGAGAAGTGCTCGTTCCGTTGCCTGTCATCACTTGCAGCGACGGGCTGTCAATAGTTGTCATCAGAGTTGTTGTTGAGGTGAGAGGCTTTAAAGGAACCTGAGTTAACTCGCTGTGACCGTCACTTTTCATTTTAGCTTCTGCCTTTTCTGTTTCCCCTCCGCTTGAAGCACTACTTCCGCTGAGCGCAAAGCTCATAGTCGTTGTGGTGGTGGTGGTCGAAGTGGTCGGAGTGTCCTGTGGATGAGGCAAAAAGTGACCATCGTCATCGTCAGTGATATTCCTAGTTAGAGTGGGCGTGACTGAAGTGGTCGACTGATGGTCACCCCCACCACCACTGAACTCATGCGTAAAGTGGACCTTCTCCTCATCCCCTCCACCTTCCGCCGCCCAAGAGGGAGAAGAGGAAGAGTTCGATGAGAGATCGTCGTCGGCGCCTGCAGTGCCAAAGTCCTCTCCAGAGCGGCCCTGAATCAGCAGTCCTGATGAACCGTGCGGCTCGACGTAGTAGGAAGAGGAAGAAGTGCTGATGGATTCAGTCAGTGTTCCGCCGCCGCCGCCGCCAGAAGAGGAAATATTTCCCAAATTTTCAGCCGTACTTTCAGACATCACAACCGTTGCAGCAGTCGGCGTCGAAGAAAAGGAAGCAAAGGTAGTAATGGTAAGAGTGGTTGACGATGTTTGCTGAGGCTGAGAAGTCAGTGTATCAAGTTTATCCTCGGACTGCTTATCAGCTTTATCAGCAGATTCTACTGTCTGAGACTCAGTCAGTTCAGTTGAATGCCGACTTTCAGTGAGCTCTCGCTTTGAAGTTGTACGAGTTTCGCTCATTGCTGCTTCTGGAAAGGCGGTCACTTGAGTTGAAGTGCGGTCAATTTGCTTTGTAGAAGTGATCTCTTCAGTTTTAGAACTGGTCTGGTCTTTATCATTGTCATCAGCATTTTCACTTTTGCTCAATTTTTCAGTAGTAGTAGAAGCTATTTCTGTCGTAGCCTGCTCGCTCAACACTTGAGACTCTGCACTTTTTGTAGGCGTATACTGTTCCGTTTCATTACTTTTATCCTCTTCTTTTACGTCTACTTCGGCCACTGACAAATGAAATGTTCGAATGTCATCTCCATCTTTCCCGTCCAGTGAAACATCATTTGCTTTCAGCATAACAGGTGAAAATTGCTCTTTGTGAGAATCTTTGACCAAATCATCATCATTGCTTTCTGACGTGGAAGCATCCACAGTCATCTTTGAAGTGTAGTGAGTCGTTTTAAGTGATTCAGCTTCATCTTCTTCATCCGTTTTCAGACTGAGCTCTACATCAGACTCGGGTAAATGCACAACCTCGGCAGTGAGCGGCATGAGGCCAAACGTCACATCAGGTTTTAGGACCTCATCTGTCACCAACTGGTAGTGACCGCTTTGTCCTTCAAAAGAGTCTGCAAACAGTAAACATTAAAATTAAATAAACAAACAAAACATTTTTGTGCACTCACCCAAATCATCTTCGCTCTCTAGTACACGGTACTTGTCAGCTGTGGCGGAAGATGAAGAAACTTGTCTAGTAGTTGAGACTGATTTTTGATTAGCAGTTTCTGAATCAATATCACTAAAACCTTCTATTGGTTGCACGTTATCAAAAGACTGGTTTTTAGAAATATCGTCATGTCCTGTGGTCACTTTGCTGTCCTCAAAAATTGCCTCTTTTTGGTCAACTTTTACTTCTTTAGTAGTTGTGTCAGGCGACATTTGCAAGTCGTCAGTTTTGTTAACATCTATGGGAATAGATTCTATAAAGTATATTTTAGTTACTGAATTAACAAAACTATAAATTCTACTTTGACAAACCTTGTAGTTTAGTGTCCTGATGCTTTTGTGTAATGCTGCTTTCATCAACTTCAAACGGCACTTCTTTTCCAGCATTTTCTTTTTGTAAAGCTTCTTTTTCAGATGTAAGAACTTCTTTTACATCACTCGATTTGCTTTTAATTTGCTCAATAATCTCTAGCTCTTCTTGTCTGTTTATTTCTGCCAGCTTTTCGCTTTGTTGCATTGCTGTTACTTTGCCGTTGACAAGTTCAATGATGGCAGTTGCAATTTCATATGGTTCTGGAATAGATATTGGCTCAAGTTCTTCAATATCTTCTTCTCCTTCTTTAACATTTCTTTGATTACCATCTTTTTTGTAATTAATTGAGGACAACGAAGAAAGTTCTGATTCTGCTTGATTATCTTTTGATTTGTAGTCGTCCACAATGTCCACTGTTTTAGCTGAAGAACTTTCATCATTTTTCTCTAATTTTAGTTCTGCTGCTTTTTCAGTTTTTTCTAGCTCAACTTTGTCAGCAACTGTTTTATTTTTGTTGTTGGATGTGATTGTAATCAAAGATTCGCTAGATGGTGTAGTTTCTCCTTTTTCAACAATTGATTCAAAATGATCCTGACTTGTTTTAGTATTTACTGCTATTTCATCATCTTCAAACGGCTTTAATTGTGATGCCGACGACTGAAATGTTTCTAGATCAACTGAAACATCAGCAGTGTGAGGTTTTTCATCTAATTTTGATTGATTTTCAACATCATTGATTGGAATCTCAGAAGTTTGGTGTCCGTTTATATTTGAATTTTCATTTTCGCTTTTTGACGCAATTGCACTGCTAATATTTTCAACTTTTTCAGATTTTTCATTTAAAATGACATCAGCGCGATCAGTTTCAGTAATAGTTGCAAACGATTCTATTATTTCTGTTGTCTCTGGCTTTGAAATAGGCAGTTCTTTTGTGAAAGCTGTTTGCTCCTCTTGTTTCATCACTAAGTGATCACTAGATTTTGCTAGTATTTGCACAGCTTTTTCCGCATCCACTTTATTTACTTGAATCTCTTGTTTAAACTCATTCTCAGTGTGACTGCTTTTTATTAGAAAAGGGTCTTTGCTCAAATCTGAAAATGTTTCAGTTGTGGGAGTACTTGTGTTTAGAAACATCTTTTCTGTAGAAGCCATCGTTGAATGACTGCTGTCCACGTCTTTTGAGCTGGATTGTTTCTGTTTGTTTTCATCGCTCTCGACATCACAAATCCCAAGCAGTGCTTGCAAGTCTACTGTTGATGGAACTACTTCTGAAGAAAGCGGTTGTTGATTTTCTGTTTTATCTGTGACTGAAGTTTCTGTACTTTTCTCCTTAATTTTTAAATCACTTTCTGAAATTGTGATTGAATCTATTTTGTCAGTAGTTGTAACGTCGGTTTGACTATTGAGTGACTGTAAATCTGGAATGCTTGTTTCGCTTATTGAAAAAATTTCAATTTGGCCGACACTCGATTTTTTGTTTGCTGTTTCATGAGAAGATTGAAAATCCCCATCGTCAGTTGCATCATCAACGTCTGATTTACTGAAAACTTCTGCAGTAAAATCAGCTTTGACCAAAGGCGATACTGGTCCGATGTCATCATCAGCATTATTTTCAGAAACACTTACTGCTTTAAATTCAGATTTGATTGAAGTTTTTGTTTGAGTGATTGACTTGTCAACAACATCATAGTTTTCATCAGAAGGAGACACTTCATCTAAAACCTTTGAAGGATTTGATTCTTGAACTTGTTCAATTTTAACATTTTCTGCATTACTCGCTTTTTTGTGCTCATCTGCATTTAAGTTAGAATGTTCAGATGAAGTTTTATTAAACTCATTTTTAACTTTACTCAAATTTAAAAGTTCATTATCTTCATGTAACTTTTTGCCAGCGTCAACAGTATCCTCAGCAGTCTTGTCTGTGACTGAAACATGTTTCTCGGTTTGCACTTGACTAAGTTCATCAGTTGAAAACTCACTAGAAGAATGTTGCTCCAAACTTGCAACTGTGTTTGCTATTGTTGTAGTTGATGTTATTATTGTTTTATTTTCATTTGATGATTCAGTTGCAGTTGTTGGAAAAACGCTTTCAACTGCCAATTGGTTTCTTTCAGAGTTGTTGCTTTCGTCTTTAATAAAATCGTCTGTTTGGCCAGCATTTTCAGTACTTTCTGTTTTGACATCAAGTTTTGAATACTGACCATCCTTTTCAGTGACACCAGTAAGCAATTGATCAGTATTTGAAGATAATTTTAAATCATCTTTTAGCTCAACAGTTTTAGTTGATAGTATCATTTCACTTGATGATTCATTTTCTACTAAAAATGAAGCAGATTTTTCAATGCTTTCTGAATCAGGTTTTTCAGTTTTAGTGTCTGATGATTCATCGGAAGTTTTGCCAGACATTTCACTTAAGAGTTTAGATGTTTTGTCGTTGTCAATTGACACAATTACATCTTTTGACTCATCTTTATGTTCATTTGATTCTGTTTTGACAGTCAAATCAGATTTTGAAGTTGTCGTGTCAAATTTATTAGTTTCAGTTTTAGACTTGGCATCGCTGTTTGTAAGTTGAGTTTCATTTTCAAATTCAATGTTTTTAGAAATGTCAATTGCTGTTTTAGTGGCAAAGCTATCTGTTGATAGTTTTTCTGCATTATCGTCAACTGGTTTTGAAGCTTCAACAGTCGGTTCTGTTGTCACTGATTGGACACTGAGCTCAGTTTCAATAGGCTGTAGAAGTTTAGAGTCATCTGTTTCAAAAATTGCTTCTTTCAACATTTCTGCTTTTTCTTCAGACAACGACTTTTGTGTTGACACCAGATGGTTTTTATTTTCATCAACATCAGCATCTCCAATGTCCTCCGGCTCAACAAACTCAAATGAACTTTTGATGTCATCCTTATCAGTCAATTTAAAACCGTCACTGTGGTCAATTGATTTTGTCTCCTCAGCAACTTTTTCCAGTGGCTTAACCAAGTCTGAAGTAAAGTAGACCTCCAGTTTGCTAGTGGGCGTCTTTTGTAATGAATCACTTTCATCCGAATCTTTTGAAAGTTGCTGTGAAGCTTCGGCGGTGATAATCTTCACTAGATCGTCATTACTTTCATCACCACTGGTCGGTGGGTAGTCATCATCAGGGTCAATGTCAGCTGAAGCTAGGAAAGCACGATCAAAATCCGAGTCAGAACGACGAGTCAGAGGAGGCATATCAACAGTTTTTAGCGTTTTACCCGAATTGTCCATGGCAAAGTCGACCGATTTTCGTGATCGTTTGTCCACGGCAATATTTTCAGCATCAAGTGTTTGTTGAGTAGCTCGATGCTCAAGATCAAAGTCTCCCAGTGAAACAGTGGACTCTTTTCTTGATTCAGATGAAATCTCGGTAATGATCGGAGACTGTGGCACTAACTCCGGTTCAGTTTTTACAGATTGCGTCAAGTCATCAGCAGACGTTGAGCTGACCGGAGTTTGAACAAGCGGCGACGTTGCTGGCGGTGAGTTTTCCAAAATCTGAGACTCGTCAATAATCTCAAAAGGAGAACTGACTTGCTGTGCTTGCTCATCTGCAGCAACAACTGAATCCTCTTTCTCTGAGTCAGGCTTAGTAACAACTTCGTTAAATGAATCTGATTGCTGTTGGTCATCACTTGGCAAAGTAGGCGTTAGAGTTTCTGCAGCGGGTGACTTTTCTGCAGTTTGCTGAACAGCTTCAGATACTGGAGTTGTAGAAGTGTCGGTTTTGTTTTTAGATTTATCGTCATGTTCAAATTGATCATCAACAGATGCCAAAATTTGAGTTTTAGCTAGCTTGTCAGTTGAGTTTGGTGCGGCTTGTTGAAAATCAACATCCGAACTGACAATTTTTTCGTTTTCATTTTCAACTTGTACAGTTTTGGCGACTGAAGTCGCAGAAGTAACTGTTGATAATGAATTTTGAAGTTCATCAGTCAAAGAGCTGGCCAACATTGGGTGATCTTCTTCAAGCTTGATATCAAAAGGTGTTTGATCAACTACGTTTATCTGATTGTCAGTTTCAATGATGTTTTTGCGTTCATTGTTGTCATTGTCATCTTTAATTGGTTCAGAAACGACGATTGAATCAGTGATAGTAGCGTTTTGTAAATCATTTGAAGATTTTGCAGCATCTTGGTCAAAGTCAACAACTGCGCTTGTTGACACTGCCTCCTCTTTATTGGACTCTTCTTTTTTATTTTCAATCAACTGAGAATCAGTTGAAAAATCAGCAGTCAATACATCTGCAGCAAAAAGTGGGGATGTCGTTTGAGCATTGCCACTTTTTAGGGCGTCTTTTTGAGTGATCGGTGAAGCTGGTGGTTCGTTTTCAAGATTAGTTTCAAATTCATTTTTCTGCTTTTCTGTGACTGAAGTAGTGTCAATTTCAATTTTGCCAGTCAAAGATGCCTCATTATTCTGATCATTAATGTCACAAACGTTGTCATCATCAGCAAAAAAGGTGGATTCAGCAGTGGTTGTTGCAGCAGCAGTAACATTGAACTCTTTTTCACTTTTAGGTGACACTACACCTTTGTCGTCTTTCTCTTCAGTTGGCAATGAAATTTCAATTTTTTTATCACTGGTAGTAAACTGATCAACAAGTAGTTTTTGCTCGTTTTTGATATCTTTTTCAAGTATGTCGTCGTTGCTTTTAATTGAGATTGCATTTTCAGTAGTTTCGACGGTTGATTCCGTAAGAGGCGTTTCCTCCTTGACCACCAGGTCATCTGCTTGAAAACGATCCAAAACACCTGTATCAGAATCACCACTTTTTTCAACAGGTTCAGCATTTGTTTCTGTTAGAGTTTCAGCAGTAGAAACGACAACTTCTTTTTCAATTTGTAGATTTTCCGAAAACGACTCCTCAGCTTTATTTGAAGTAGTGGTTGAAACTCCGTTGTCCAATTCAAGAAAGCTTACATTTTCATTAGATTCTTTATCCTGTTGATCATTTTTGTTTTTTGTTTCCACAACTGTTGCTCCAATTGGTGTTTCAGAAACCTTTTTCTCTTCAACTAAACGGTCAAAGTAGTCAGTTGAAAGAACAGCGGTAGGTTTTGATGGAATTGCTTCTAGCATCTCGGTTACTGCTGAAGTTGGTCTAGGTGGAGCACCATTTTCTGGTTTTTTATCTTTGTCCTCAATTTCAACTTGAGTTTCACTTAAACTGGTTTCTTTTTCTGCAACCACCTTGTCAAAGTAATCACTGTTTGAAAGTTTTTTAGCAGGTTCTGAAAGTTGTTCATCCTCTTTTTCACTTTCTTGGTCAGCACTTTTAGAAATGGTTGCGTCTTCTTTTTCAACCATTTTGTCAACTTTTGTGGTTTCATCATCGACAGTTTGAGAATCAACTGTAGAATCTTTTGCATTTAACTCTTCCTCTTGAGCAATTTTATCACCATCACCAGTAGTAGTGTCTGGTTTTAAAATTTCTTTTGATTGGAGATCTTTTTTGAGCTCTTCCTGCTCAATCACAGCATTCTCAGCGTCATTCTCTGTAAGTTCACTACTTCGTAGCACAGTAATATCTTTCTTGTCTTCCATGAACTCCTCATCGACGGGCACTTGCTTATCACGGTTGTCAAGTTGAGTATCACCGTTGTCATCACCAGTAGTAGAGTCATTGGCGGCTTTATCATCAGCGATCACAGCCTTTTCAGTAGAAATTACTGCTTCGGATAATGGCGATTCTACGGCTACTTCACTTCCCTTCTCTTTTGAAGAGTCGGGTAATTCGGATTCAATTTTGGCAACGGTTTCAGTCAAATCTGCCTCTGTGACTAGTGTTTTAGTTGGAACACCTGTTATATCACCGACCGTTTTTGCATTGTCAGTTGATGTTGTTTCAGTTTCAATTGCAATCTCTGATTCGGATAGTTTGACTAAAGTGTCAAGCTCAGGCGGAATTGTATCAGCATTTGGCGCCTCTTGAATATTGGCATCGGCATCAGTTTTAGCCGATTTTTGGACTTTGTCATTTTTGCTTAATATTTCATTTAAATTAGCATCATTTTCAGCAATAGTTTCAGACTCAGGCGAGACCTTTTTATCCAATTTGTCGTCAATTTTGTGTTCATTTTTGTCATCAATGATAGACACTTCAATGTCCTTTTCAGGTTCAATTTTCTCTTTTTCTCCAGTTGTTAAAATTTGGTCATCAAGAGGAGATTTGTGCGACGACGTGACCAATTCAGTTTTAGCAGCATCAATCAACTCTTGCGCCAGCGACAACACATTTGAGTCATCTTTTGATTCAGATTCCGTCTTGGACTTAGTTTCCATTTCGGCAAAAGAAATCTCATCTTTTTGAGAGCTTGTTTCTGAAACAACCGCACCTTCCTTTTCACTGATGCCTTTAATTTCAACCTCTTTATCCTCACTTTTCATATCTGTAGAACTTTCAAACAGCTGCTGCTCGGCAACATTAGAGTTTTCGGCAATTTTGTCATCATTGTCATCATGTGGTGCACTTTCGACAGTTGTACTCTCCTTAGATGCAAGCAACACATCTTTAACTTCGGTGTCTTCCTCAACATTTGCAACGTCATTTTTATCAACTTGAAGATCATCAAACTGAGACGTTTTTGGAGCAACTGATTCAGTATCTTCCGACTTTGCAACAGTGATTGTCGCCTGTTCCGCTTGCACTTCTCCCACCTTCTCAGCACTCTCAATGTCAGAAAATGGCAACTTATCTTTAGACTGTTCTGATGACTTCAGTCCCGGTTCCGCCTGTTCCGAACTTTTCTCCTCCGAATGCCCAACGTCAGGAGAAGGCGTCAGACCAAGTGCTGAACCACCGCCGACCAGCGTTGCCTCTGAGTCTTTTCGGAGAGCTGCCATTTCAGTTGGAGACATTTCAGTGGCCAGCAGCGCCTCTGCAGTAGTTGATGGCTGGCTTTCCCCCTCATTTCCTTCAGAGGAAAGTGTACCAGGTCTGCTGCTTTCAGGCTGCTGCTCACTGGAGGCCATCATCACCGAACGACTGGCGAGTAGATCCGCCTCCGAAATGGAGGACTCCAGCTGAACGTCCAAGTCCTTGGCGAGGAGGCTGAAGTTTTCGCTGACTGAGGTTGTCAACGTGCCAGCTGCCACCGACAACTGTCCAGGTAGATCATGCTCAGTGGTGGTAGGTAGTGGCTTGAGTTCAGCCTCGGATTCAGGATGCAAAGAAAGGGGTGAGGGACCGGAAAACTCTTTCTCCACTTCTGTCACTAATGTAAACAAATTGGTTAGTAAACTAAACTAGAGCAACAATACAATACTTGCCTTCTTTTGTCTGAAGTTTAGCAAAGTCCTCTTCATCCGCTGCAATTTTATTTTCGATTTTGTCTTTACCGCTTTCTGTTTCATTCTCATCGTCTGCATCTTTTTCAGCATCTTGTTCAGCTTTCGAAACACTGATCTGGTCAATTAATGAAAATGGCTCTAGCATGCTGTCATTTGCTTCAACAATTTCCGCCACTTCTGATCCGGGACGGGCTGGAGTTGGCGGTGGAGGTGCTATAACGTTCACGTCAAGGTCCACAGTGGTCAGAGGGTCTGAAGGTGATTGTTCAGGCTTTGCTAATGATTGATCAGTCGCGTTCTCGTCCGGTTGACTTTTGGAACGAGACACAATTTCAACTTTTGGCGGTTCATCAACTGCAGCAACTCCATCTTCTTTCACCTCTTCTTTAACATCACTTTTCACATCGTCAATTGCGTTGTCCTTTACTTCATCTTTCACCTTTTCTTTCAACTCGTCTTTAATCTGAGTTTTCATTTCTTCTTTTACATCGTTTTTCTCCTTTTCTGTTACATCATCATTCACTTCTTCTTGCACTTCTTTTGTTACATCGTCCTTCACCTCTTCTTTCACCTCTTCTTTCACCTCTTCTTTCACCTCTTCTTTCACCTCTTCTTTCACCT
>JAALOO010001596.1_pt1 | contig 14813 bp, 14 predicted proteins | sample 7257641 | NCBI WGS metagenome assembly JAALOO01 (sample SAMN14085613, study PRJNA598686) | mite metagenome | biome: ENVO:01001000; feature: ENVO:01001002; material: ENVO:01001226; isolation source: single female mite from University of Michigan culture on fish food culture... ...
AAGTGGCGTCAAAAAATCGCCCGTGAATTTTATTTTTCTCGTGTTCAGAAAACTCGGAAAATAAACTTTGTGGAACCCCTAGCGCCATCTGGTGGCTGCCGGATGAAGCTGGCAAAATAGAATCCGATGGTACGGTAGAGCACCCAAAGTCCGACACAATCACGCCTGTTCCAGCAAGCCAGGCCATTCCAGTCCAATAAGTTGGTTTGCATGAGACCTTTTGGTATATTTACAAGCTTTAAAACTTTCTACACTTTATTTACATTGTCTGATAGCCACTTCTTTTAGGAGAAGCACAACACTGAGCCGAAAGAAGTCCCACATTTCCGGCGATGGCCAGCACCAGGGCGACCACCAACAACAGCACCGTCGTCCTCGAGGAGTTCCTCGAATCCTCATTTCCGCTCTTCAGGCCGCACTCCAGCTCAATGTCCACCGGGAGGAACTGCCTGAGCGACTCTTCCACACTTCCCAGGTCACAATCTCCTTGAGAACATCTTTCGGAGAAGGTCTTCGAGCCGTTGAAGGGCAAGGGGCTGAAGCGGACATCATCGGCGGTGACGTTGAAGAAGGACATCCTCACGGTGGTGGTTAGATTTTGAGACTTCTTCGAAGACTTCGAAGACGCCAGCAGCTCCAGAATGAGTCCACTTCCATAGGAGGGCTGGCCCTGGAAGACGCCCAACACGTGGAGAATGGGCGCCATGACGGTGTCATGCGTTCCGTAGAGGAAGACCTTCTTCTCGGGACCACCACTTTCTTCAGAAGAAGGACTTTTCATCTTCGCAATGACCTCCTTCAGAAAGGGACCAGCCTGCAGCCGTTTGTACTCCATCGGCAGCAGTCCGTAGATGGTAAACTGCAGCCTCCTGAAAACGGCCAGCTGCTCCATCGTCCCGGGGCCCGCTCCCTGAATCCACGCCGGCTCCAGCCACTGCCCCAGCCGACTGAAGTACTCCTGTTCACAGATGACGGTATCGTAGAGGGTGGCCAGGTCAGACCAGAGCGGAAAGGTGACATTCATCGAGGAGGTGAGCCGTGCTCGAAACTCCACCGCGGCGTCCCAAGTTTCGACCGTCAGCGGAAGGTTGTGGGCCAGAGGGATGAGGCGATCAACCTCGGGGCAGCCGCCCTCTCCGAGCAGCCACGCCCGCCCCGGTGAGGCGGTCTGCACGGCCACCGGTTGCCATCTTCGGCCCAGGTCACTTTTGTTGCTCCAAATTTCTTGAGCAGTCAGCGGAGGAGCGAAACCGGCCAAGAGAGCTAGCGCCGACTCGACGACTCGTCGCTTCGGCGAGGACTGAGCTTCGATGTTTCGTGGTGGCAGGGATTCTAAAGTGAAAAGGAAGGGGTAAGTTTTAGTTATGAATTTTAAACTAAAGTTTTGCTTACCTAGCTTCGCCTGAAAGTGAGCTCTCAGAGCGGCGCCCACTCGATGCAGGCGTTCTTTCCCCGCCAACGTCAGTCCACCGACGCCCTCGGGATAGTCAAAGTTGGCGTAAGGGTCGTCGCCGAAGAAGGCCGTCGGTGTGCGGTCGCCGTGTCTGGGAAAAGGAGAAAGAAGATATTATCATCAAAAAACTTTTTGCATCAATAAAAAAGGGAGCTTACCTGAAGAGAATGTGAAGTTGGCGGAGCTCTTCGGTGTCCTCTTCCACTTGAGCAATGACCGTCATCAACAGCAGTTGAAGAATGAAAACTATCACTACAGACATTGTACGGCCATTTTCGTACAGCAACATCATCTTCTTCTTTGACTTAATAAATGTCAGTTTAGACGTTTTAAAAGTTAGGTTTAGTTTAGTTTTTTGAGCAAAGAAATAAAAGAGTACAAGAAAATTGCCACTTGTAGCCAGCTACCCAACTGTTACCATCATCTTTTTATCAGCTCAACCTAAAAGCGGACAGTTTTGGGCTTCCACCTTATCATCGCAGCACCTTATCACCTCTCTAATATTTATTATGTCTCTTTTTTATTAATTTATGCGTGTCAATTATAATATCATTAGTTAGCGCCTAAGACGACCTTCATTGCCATCATCATCGTCGGTGCTTGTCGTACAGACAAAAGACAAAAGCTGTACTGGACTAGTCACTTGCATAACCGTTTTCATTTCATTTTTTAATGGTACGCTAATGCTGCTGCTTCTGTTGCTGCTGTACACATTATCATGTGATCATTTTTGCTTGCACTGATGATAATCATAGCTGAAGAAGTAGAAGAAGGAGTGCAAAGGCTGTCCGCTTGCAAACAAAGATGAAAAAGGCTGTAGTGGTGGTGGAAGTGATGACTAGAGATATCTACATCAAGAAAAACAGGGGTTCTATACAAAGCTCGGAGAAGGACTTTTTAGTTTGAGGCGGTAGAAGTTTGCTGGACTTCTTTTCTTCTCTTTGCTTCCTCCTTCTCTCTGAAGAGTGCCTCCTTGAAGCGCTGCCGCTCCTGGTCACGGAGGACGCCCTCGTGCAGCCGAGCTCGCTCCTCCTCTTGAGAGGTGTGGACGTGGTAGATGAGGGCGGTGGTGCCGAGGACCGAGCCGACGAGGATCATCTTTGAGAGGATGGACATTGATGAGGATTGTTTCGCTGCTGCTGCTGCTTGATCTGAAGATGATGAAAGCCTCGAAGCTACAGTGCAAAAATGATGTTGGTGGTGATGGTGGTAATCAGTTAACAGCAGTAGTGATGATCATGGGCTGCTGAAGATGAAGAAGATCTTCAGAAGAAGAAGAAGAATCTCCCGCCTGAAGAAGTCCCGAAAAGAAAGTAGAACTTCTCTCGCGTTTCGAAAAAAATCAAAACACTACGCCCGGCTGTTTCCACCTCTCTCGCCGGTCACGTGCATTGGCACTACTATTTTCACCCGCGTCGACCGGGTTCCACTGTTGTTGTCTTCTGCCGAGTGTTTTCTGATTCAGAATCGTGAGAGTTGCGTCAGTTTCTTGAAGATCAACGTCTTTTTTGTTGGTTCTGGAACAGCAGAAGGCACTTTCCTGAAAGACGACTCAAGAAAAGGACAGAACAAGAGGATATCATCATCATCAGGTTCATCACTGACACCATCACCACCACCAAGCAGTCACAATGATGAACAATCTCGCCAATATTCCCCATCCGGGCGCTTTGGTGAGCAAGAAGAAGAAGAACTTCATTGGCCTGCCCGCCCCGTTGGGCTACGTCGCCGGCGCCGGTCGAGGGTAAGTCTTTAGAACCAAAGAATATCTTTGAGAAACAAAACTAACCGAATTCTAATTCCCAAAACCTTTTCTTTTACAGTGCCACTGGCTTTACCACCCGTTCCGACATTGGCCCGGCTCGCGACGCGACCGACGTTCCGTAAGTACAAGTCTAGCTCAATTTCGAAATCACACTAATCTCCTCTCATCCTTTTCCCACCCAAAAATCAGCGATGACCGTCACGCCCTTTCTAAAAACAAGTCCAAGGGAAATAAGGGCGGCAAAGACGACGAAGGCGGCGGTGAGGCAGGTGGAGCTCCTCAAACTGGCCACCACCGTCGCCAGGAACCGGAAGAGGAGGAGGAGGACCTGAACGATGCCAATTACGACGAGTTCGCCGGCTACGGCGGCTCGCTCTTCAGCAAGCACGAACCCTACGACAAGGACGACGAGGAGGCGGACCGCATCTACGACAGCATCGACCAGCGCATGGACGAGAAGCGGCTCGAGTATCGCGAGCGGAAGCACCGCGCCGAGCTGGAGAAGTACCGCCAGGAGCGCCCGAAGATTCAGCAGCAGTTCAGCGACCTGAAGCGCGACCTGGCCGCCGTCAGCGAACAGGAGTGGCTCGCCATTCCCGACGTCGGCGACGCCCGAAACAAGAAGGCGCGCAACCCGCGCGCGGAAAAGTTCACCCCCGTCCCTGACTCCATTCTCGCCCACAACAGCTCCCTCGCCAACACCACCGAGATGAGCATCGACCCGCTGACCGGCCTGCGAAGTTCCCTTCCGGGGACATCGACCGGCATCCTCTCCACGGCGCCCTCCCACCTCGACCTGCGCAAGATCGGCCAGGCGCGCAACACCCTCATGGACATCAAACTAAACCAGGCCTCCGACTCGGTGGCCGGCCAGACGGTGGTCGACCCCAAGGGCTACCTCACCGACCTCCAGTCGATGATCCCCTCTGTGGGGGCCGATATCAGCGACATCAAGAAGGCCCGCCTCCTCCTCAAGTCGGTTCGGGAGACCAATCCCAATCACGCCCCGGCCTGGATCGCCTCCGCCCGAATGGAGGAGGTCACCGGGAAGCTGCAGACGGCCCGGGCCCTCATCATGAAGGGCTGCGAGATGTGCGCCACCTCGGAGGACGTCTGGCTCGAGGCGGCCCGTCTCCAGCCCTCGGACATCGCCAAATCGGTCCTAGCCCAAGGCGTCCGCCAACTGGCCTCCAGCAGCGTTCGCCTGTGGATCCGAGCGGCGGAGCTCGAAGAGGAGCCAAAGGCGAAGCGCCGCATCTTCCGCAAGGCCCTCGAGCACATCCCCAACTCGGTCCGCCTGTGGAAGGAGGCGGTGGAGCTCGAATCGCCCGAGGATGCTCGAATCCTCCTCGGCCGGGCCGTCGAGTGCTGCCCCACCTCGGTGGACCTCTGGCTGGCGCTGGCGCGGCTGGAGAGCTACGAAAATGCCCGTCGCGTCCTCAACCGAGCCCGCGAGCACATTCCCACCGACAAGCAAATTTGGTTCACGGCGGCGAAGCTCGAGGAGGCGCAGGCGAACAGCGGCATGGTGCAGCGCATCATCGACCGAGCTCTGAGCTCGCTGGCGGCCAACGGCGTCGAGATCAACCGCGAGCACTGGCTGGCGGACGCCGTGGAGACGGAGCGCGCCGGCTCGCCGCTCACCGCCCAGGCGATCATCAAGGCGGTGATTGAATATGGGGTCGATGAAGAGGACCGAAAGCATACCTGGTTGGAGGACGCGGAAAATTTGGCCAGCGAGGGGGCGGTCGCCTGCGCCCGGGCCGTGTACGCGCACGCCATCGCCAATGGCTTTGGCGAGCGCAAGTCCGTCTGGCTGGCGGCGGCCGTCTTCGAACGCGCCCACGGCGACCGAGAGTCGCTGAAGAGGCTGCTGCGGGAGGCCGTGGTCGCCTGTCCTGGAGCGGAAGTCCTCTGGCTGATGGCCGCCAAGAGCGCCTGGCTGGCGGGGGAGGTGGGCGAGGCGAGGAAGATCCTCCAGGCGGCCTTTCAGGCGAACCGCAACTCGGAGGAAATTTGGCTGGCGGCGGTGAAGATCGAGTCGGAGAATGGGGAGTTTGAGAATGCCCGGAACCTGCTGAAGAAGGCCATCGGCTCGGCGCCCAGTGCGCGGGTGGTGATGAAGGCGGCGAGGTTGGAGTGGCAGCTCGGGGAGCCGCGGAGGGCGCTGGAGCTGCTGAAGAGCCATGGGCTGACCACCTGGCCGGACAGCCCCAAGCTGTGGATGATGGTGGGGCAGCTGTGGGAGCAGGAGCTCGGCGGAGAAGAAGGTGGAAAAGGAGTTGAAGAGGCGCGCACCGCCTACAACGCCGGCCTCTCCCACTGCCCGGGCTCCGTGCCCCTTTGGATCCTCCTGGCCCGACTGGAGGAAGGTCCTGGTGGCGGAGGCCTGACCAAGGCCCGCTCCGTCCTGGAGAAGGGCCGGCAGAAGAACCCCGCCAATGAGGAGCTCTGGCTGGAGGCGATTCGCATGGAGCTGCGGGCGAAGAACCAGGAGGCGGCCGTGCTGATGATGGCTACGGGTAAGTTTGTAGTGCTCTTCTTAAAATTGTCATAGTTTTAATCTTCTTTTTATTTTCTTCTTCAGCCCTCAACGACTGCCCCACCAGCGGCCGCCTCTGGTCGCAGGCGATCTTCATGGAGAACCGCCAGCAACGGCGCTCCAAATCGGTGGACGCCCTTCGCCGCTGTGAGCACAACGCCCACGTCCTGCTCGCCTGCTCCCTGCTCTTCTGGGCCGAGCGGAAAACGGCCAAGGCCCGGGAGTGGTTCGAGAGGACGCTGAAGCTCGATGCTGATCACGGCGACGCCTGGGCGTACGCCTACAAGTTTGAGCTGCTCCACGGGACGCCGGAGACGCAGATGGCGCTGAAGGTGAGGTGCGTGGCGGCAGAGCCGCGCCATGGCGAGCGGTGGTGCGCCGTCTCCAAGGCGATTCGAAATTGGCAACTGAAGGCGGGCGACATTCTGGAGATGGTCGCCAATGAGCTGCCCATTCCCACTTGAGGAGAATTTTGTGGTTCTTCGATTCTTGAACTCTTCGACTCGTGGATTCCTCTTTTCAATCTTGATCTTCTTGTCTTCTTCATCTTTTTCCTCTTCTTTCCTATCTTTACTTTAACCCTTGTACAGTCCCACTTTTCCCTTTTTTTCCTTGAAATAGAAATCTTTGTCTTTGTGTATTGCACGCAACGGTGTTTGTCTTTTGGAGGGGATCACAGTGATGAGGAGTGTTTTTTGAAGGTTTCGGGAGAACAAGGCTTTGAGTTGGTTGATAAGGAAATGGAGGAGGAGGAGGTGAAATACTGGCATGAAGAGATGATGAAAACGGCGACTTATCAGCATCTTATCATCAGAGACTGGGACAGTCAGCGGTGAGGTTCACCACCGCCCCGGTGGCCGGGTCCACCAGCAGGTCGTCCTCGATGCGCAGGCCAATGCCGCGAAACTCCGGTTTTATTTGCAGGTAGTTCTTCCCGCCGGAGCTTGAAGCGGAGGAGGGAAAGTAGAGGCCCGGCTCGATGCTGAAGCACATGCCCGGCTGGAGGGGCTTGGCCCGGGAAAGGGTGGGCGTGTCGTGGATGTCCAGACCTAGATTGAAAAAATTTCAAAGTTTTAAAAAGAAGTTCACTAAAAAACTCTCCTCACCGATATAGTGCGACACGTGGTGAGGGCAAATCTTGCGCGTCATGGCCGCCACGGCCGCCGTCGACCCCGAGCTGTAGCTCTCCTCAAAGACGCCAAACTCAAGGAGGAGCTTCCCCAGCTCCGCCTGCATCCTCCGATACAGTTCATCGAGAGAGGTCTCCCCGGGAACGATCCCGCCGATCAGTCGCCGCTGAACGCCGACCAGCGCCTCGTAGAGCTGCAGGCGAAGTTGGTAGGAGGGCGTGGCGGAGTCGTCGAAGCTAAAAAGAAAACAAAAACTTAAAAAAACTTTTAAAAAATTTTTAATTTTTTCTCTTACCTGACCGGCCACGTCCTCGAGATGTCGCAGCAGTAGCCGTCCGGATCCTCGGCCCCTACATCGGTCAGCACCCAATCGCCGCCCACCTTGACGGCCTTGTCATTGCGGCCGTAGTGGATGATGGTGCTGCGCTTTCCGCTGGCGCAGACGCTGGGAAAGGCCATCCGTTTGGCCCCGCTCAGTCTCGATTCGAACTCAAACTTGGCGGCAATGTAGGACTCGTAGAAGGGGGCGATGTTCCGCGGGACGGAGCTGACGTGCTCCCTAGACCAGGCCATCGTCCGGTGGAGGGCGCGGGCGCCGATGCGGCCGATGCGGCGCAGGGCGGCCGCCTCCGCGGGCGATTTAATGGAGCGCAGGGCGTCGATGAAAGCGGCGGCGTCGCGGACGGTGACCGCGGCCACGGCGCCGGCCAAAGCGGTCGACCACTTTTCCGCCCATTCTCGATTAGATCCAGGAACGATGGGAGAGGTATCCTTAGCCGAGGACAGCGTTGGAGCTCGCGGCCTTTCCCCGACCAGGTAGTACTTGAGATGGGTTACCAGTTCAGGTCGGTACTGAAGGCCGTTTTTGCTGAGGAAGACGTCCCGACGGGAGGATTTCCGGACGGTGGAGTTGACAAAGTCGATCAGCTCGGCGAGGGGGCGAACTTCGTGCGGCTCGGTGGTCACCTCGCCGAGGAAACCCTGGTCGCGGTAGGCGGAGCTGGCGAGGTCGGGTCCGTTCCAGAGTTGTTCTGATTTGGTGCGCGTCGGAGCGAAGAGGACGGCGTGGTGGTGGGTGATTTCTGGAAAAGAAAGAGAGAGATTTTAGAACTTAGGATCTATCTGGTTCAAACGAGTTTTACAGTGTTTACCTGCATCATCGGGATTCTCGGCAAAAAGGGCCAGAACACAGTCCGACGTCAGCTGATCCGATTCGCCCGAGTGCAGCCCGGTGAAGTAGGTAAAGTCGGTGTTTTGCTTGCAGTTGTCCACCGGTATGGAGGTGTGCGCCTGAAACTGCGGCGGATTGGAGGCGATGAGGATGAGCGGCGACTTGGCTAAAGTAGAACTCGAAGAGGATGATGCAAAGACATTGCTGTTCTTTGAGCGGAGCCAGTCGGTGGTCAGCTGAAGGAGGCGACGTTGACGGGAGACGATCTCCTGGGAGGTGATCAACGAGGTGTTTGGATTGGTCCAGGTGAGGTCGGGCTCGATTTCGAGGAATTTAGAATCGTGGGGGTTAACTGCAGCAATGTCCGGTTCGAAGGGCGACCGATTCTAAAATTGGGATTTAGAAAATAGAAATTGAACACTAGCATCTCACTCGCACTTTCTTACCAGGCTAGTGGCGTCCAAAGCCGAAGAGCTGGAGAAGCTTCTTTTGGTGATGGTAAAAGGGAATCCGGTGTTGATGGATCGTGATGCTAAGATTTTTCGAGACAAGGACACAGAGGCTCCGAAAAGTAAACCTTGGCTCTGTTGTCGAAAAGCCATTCAATGAAAGGAAAAGAGATTGATGGGAAAAATATCTGTTGCTGTTGCTGCTGTTGTTGTAATTTGATAATGGAAAGAGAGAGAGAGAGAGGGAGAGGGAGATTGTGTTGGATGTGTCGATCAACAGTGATAGGATGGGATGGATGAGAAAGAGTGCTACTGTGTACTTTTCTTGTCGTGTTGTTGATGATGTTGAGGAGTACCACCGATGCTGAAGGCTGTTGTTGTTGTTGATGACGAGCTGGCGACGATCACAAGACGACGATGACGAAGAAGAAGCTGAAGAAAGAAGAAAGTGAGTAGGGGTAAATTCCGATGATTTCGAAAACAAAAAAAAGATTCAAAGTGCAACAGCAGCAGGTGAGGAAAAAACAAAAATAAAGCGATCGAAGCGGAGCCCTGGTGGCGGAATTGGGAAACACCGAGATTGAAAATCTGATTTTTCATTAAAAAATGTTGAAAAGTTAGTCTGTTTACCTTTTATTAGATGGTCATTTTTGTTTATTTAATTAAAATAAAGTTTGAAAAAATTTTTGCCGTAAAATAACAGCTTTTTCAACAAATAAGGGGTCAAAATTCACCTGAAAATCCGCTCTTCACTGAGCTTTTATACAGAAAATGTCAACGACAGCAACTACTCGGGTTTATCAACAGCACTTTCCACCCGCGTTTTCCTTTCACCCAAACACGCCACTGTTATCAGGCAAACAACAAAAAACTACTGACTGACTGTTGTAATATTACTCTCTATCACTGGCTGTGTTTTATTGGCACTCGTTCATGGTACCCGATAACCAGCTAGAAAGCTGATAAAATGTTACCTTTTGAGGAGTGTTGAGCTTTGCTTGCACGTCGTACAAAAGTGGTACAGCAGATTTTAATCTTTCTCTTTCTCAATTTTTTGTTATTTATTATTAGAACCCTACTAGATGAGCGATAAGATATTGTTAGGTGTTAGGGGTAGTGTAGGAAAAGTTAAACCCCGGTACAAACTTATTATACAATAGCTTATCAAAAAAACATCAGTCAGCATCGTCGTACCATGATGTAATGTGAGGAAAGTAAAAGAGAAAGTGATAAAAAGTAAGAGAGTAGATTTTGTTTACCACTTTTTGGGTATTTTGTTAAAAACCGTTTTGATTAAAATAAAATTGAAAAAGCTTTAACTTTTTAGTAATACCTTTTCAAGCAAACAACAAGCAAAAAAGCAAAAACAAACTTTACCTTGCGTTAAAAAGAGGCAAAACTCAACCGTTAGTTTAAAAATGCTGCAATTATGCTGCAAAGAAAAACAAAAATGAGATAGGACGCAAAAGATAAGCAAAAAATGGCAGTGTTTAAAAATGCCGACTTGAAGAGGAAGTAAAAGTCGGTTTGAAAAAATGAAAAACAAAAGATACATAAATTACAGAAAAAAAACAAATTAGCTTGCACCGAAAAAAAAGATTATCTTCGGTAGTAATTATCATCATCGTGGTCGTAATGGCCATGGTAGTGATCATCATCATGATCATCATAATGGTGATGATGATGGTGATGATACTTTCTTCTCCTCTTCCGCCCAAAATTGTTCCTCACGTGAACGCCCCTCAGTCGGCATCGATTTCTAATGCGACCCGTCAGTCGATTGTAGAACAGTGAAGAGGGGCGTTCCCGAAGACGGCCGAAGACTCGACAGCGAACGCTGCCGTCAAGGCTTCGCGTTCGCTGCCGAAAAACGGTCCTGGTGGCGTTGGCCAGCTGATCATCATCGTTTTTGTCGTCTTTTTTGTGATAATCCTTTTTGTGGTGATCACCACCACCACCACTACTTTTGTATTTATCATGATGATCTTCTTTGTGTTTTTTGTCGTGGTACTTTTGATGATTTTGGTGGTGATGATAAGTGTGGCCAGATTTATAGTCAGATTTGTAGTCAGGTTGTTTGCTGTGGTGGTGATGATCATAACCGTGGTCTCCATAATGGTCACCACCACTTTTGCTGTAGTGATCATAGTGAGCATCACCACCGAATCCATTCCCACCACCACCTCCAAAACCGCCGCCATAAAGCGTTTGCACCGGATACAGAAGGTGATCGATGTTCACTGGTTCATGGTAGTTGTTGTGATAATTAGTTGAAGTTAGGGAGTTTGAGTAGTCGTTTCCTAATGCTGAAGAAGAAGAGGTGAACTGTCCAGTATCATCGCCGGTGATAAAAGTTTCCTCAGCGTTATCATCATCTTCATCACCATTATCATCATCGAATTCTGAATCACCATCACCGCCGATGACAGAAATGTCAATTGAGGGCGCCGATGAAGCCGCGGCAGCACTTTCACTTCCACTCAAGTTTTGGTCCCTTTGTTGATTTTTGGTCTCGGCGGTATTTTTAGTTTTGTTTTCCAGAAGTTTGTTGCTGTTGTCATTGTCTTTGTTGGGTAGGTAATCTGCAAAAACACATTGTTGTAAGTTTTTAAATTTTTTTCATTTTTAGCTGAAACAAACTTACCTGCTTTTCTCCTGCTATCACCAACAACAGCAGGAGCTGCTGAAACTTCGTCAACAAAAAGTAACACAAAACTTAAAAGTAAAAAGTTGACCGAAAGAAACAACAACGGAAAATGACGCATTTTTCATCGTTTTTCAGTCCGAAAAAAGCAATCCCGCTTTTGCACACCTTTTTATACCGCAACGGTAATAAGTGGGGAGATTATCTTCTGACAAAACGGAAAACTGAGAGAACAGGAGTTGACAGATCAGTTTCCCTGATAGTAACACTTCACTAAACCAGTGTTTGCGTTTGGTATTTTTTACAGTGACTGGTACAACAGCAAAAGGTGGCTCACTTTGTGGCTCATTGTTTAGAGTGTTAACAAAAAATTTGCATCAATTAAGCGTGGGCGAAAGTGTGCTTACCGATTTTGTTTAACCCGCAGGCCGAAATGAGTTCAAGTGCACCGGCGCAACAAGATCACTTATCCTCAATGATTGCCCACTATTTACCGAGTTTTTTGCAAATTACCGAGTTTGACTTCCCAGTTTTTGTTTTTTAAAAAAAAGCTTGAAAAAATTAACAACAGCACCAGATGACATTGAACAGATGTCATTTCACCAGTAACTACGAGCACCACAAAAAATTACAATTAAATTACAACAAAAATACCTAAAATAAATAAAATTCAAACAAAAAAAACATTTTTTTGAACAACCCTGAACTTAAAAGGCTAGCTAAAAATAAAAAAATCATTTCCAAAACAACAAGTAAAGAGAGGCATAATTATAAAAGCAAAAGATGAAAAGAGTGTACACATTATCAATCATCAAAACATTCATGAAAAAATCCCCGGTCCTCTCTTTTTTTTAAAATGCTATTCATCTTTCTCCTGTCTACACTTTTACTAGTTATAGCCACCACTATTTCTACTGACACTACTACTGTACCTTCTTCTTCCTCTCCTATTTCAAACTCCACTTTATCTGCTGTTAAAGGAGGCGGCGGCTGCCCAGCTAACCTTCTGGCGCAGCACAACGCCCACCGCGCCAAGCACGGCGCCCCGCCCTTCCCCGCCCTCGACGCGACCATCTCCGCCGTGGCGCAGGCCTGGGCGGAGAAGCAGGCGGCCAATGGGAGTCACAACCACTCGAATAACCCTAAATACGGCGAGAATTTGTGGGCGGAAAAGGGCGGCACCCTGGATCCCGCCGTGGACAGCTGGTACGCCGAGGTGGCCCACTACCACAGCTACGGGGCGGAGCCGGACATGAGCCAGATTGGCCAGTGGGGCCACTTTACGGCGCTGGTCTGGAAGGGCACGGCGAAGTTTGGCTGCGGCTGTGCCGACTATAAAAAAGGGGCAGACATGGACAAGATCATCTTCTGCAACTACGAGCCGCCGGGCAATGTGCGCGGCCACTTTAAGGAGAACGTCTTTCCGCCTAAATAAAAAAAACAAAAATTAGAATTTTTAAATAAAACTATTGTTTGAATTAAATCGAATTTAAAATAAAAGAATTTTGTAGCAGCCAATTTCTACAATTTTTTAATTTTTTTTTATGAAATCAAAACAAACATTTTTAGTCTACGTTTTTTTTGTTCTGAAAAACAACGTCATCATTTTAAATCTAGAAAGCTCATGTCACCTGTCACCTTTCTCGCCTTCTTCAGCATTTACTTTTCAGTGATCCTCTCATTTCCACCAGTCCAAGCAGCCTGCACCTCGGAACAGCAGCAGGCGATCCTGGATCGGCACAACTTCCACCGGGGCGGACACGGCTCTCCGCCCCTTTCCACTTCCTCTTCAATTGTTTCAGTGGCTCAGGCGTACGCTGATAAGCTGGCCGCCTCGGGAAAGTTTGAGCACTCGGGTAATCACAAGTACGGCGAGAACCTTTATGCGGGCGGAAACCTGGTTGCTGGAATTGACTTCTTCTACGACGAGAAGAGCCAGTACCCGGGCCCCTATGGGTCGGAACCGAGCATGGCCAACTTTGGCGCCTGGGGCCACTACTCGCAGCTAGTGTGGAAAGGGACGACCGGGGTGGGCTGTGGATGTGCTGATTATCAGGCGGGGCAGTACCAAAAAGTTCTGGTCTGCAACTACGAACCGCCGGGCAACTTTGGCGGCGCCTATGGGGAGAATGTTCTGGCGCCCATTGAGTAGTTTTGAGGAGGTGTTTTAACGTTTTAATAATTAAATTTTACATTTGCATTTTGGCGTTGTTTTCATGCACAAGCAAAAGATGATAATTTATGGTTGTAGTTGTAGAAAGAAAAAAGATAATAATTGAGACTATCCTTAGAAAGTGCAGCATTATCTAACATATAGATAAAAAAAGTCAACTGATTGCACTGGTGTTTTCTTTATTTTAACACACCTCCTGAGAGTGTGTGCGATAAACCGAGAGCTTCTGTGAGTTGCCACGAGTTTTCAGGACAAAGGAAAAAACTTGATAAGATTATAACACATTTTTGTTTTTACCTAAATTATGACAGTGATAGTTACAGTGGCAGTGAAACAAAAAATGCAATTAGTGAAAGAGTACCACATGATGAAGATCCGGCGCCCACCACCACTTCACATTCTTTGGATAGCACACATTCTTTGGAGCTGGACCAATTGGTACTAGGCATAATTAAGATTGCTAATAATCTAGGACAAAATAAGCAATAGCCGGACTGACCGTCAGCAGCAGCAGCAACACTGACAGCAAAAACAATGGCTATAAAAAACAAAAATTATCATTGCAAAAAAACACAAGATATTGCTTTTAGAAAAATGTATAAAAAGAAACTAAAGTCAAGCCTCAACTCATCAAATCAGCATCTTCACTCACTCCTACTCAAGCCAATTTAGGCCAAAAACAATTTACTTTTAACACTACTTTTTTTAGCAAACCAAGGCGAGAAGATGGCACACCTTCCTCTACTCTTTCCCGTTTTCTGCCTTTTTCTGGTGGTCTTCACCTCTGGCGTGTCGGGCACCTGCAAACCCGACGTGCTGCTGGCGCGACACAACCACTTCCGGGCGAGGCACGGCGTCCCTCCGCTGACCTGGAACGCCACCATCGAGGCGGTGGCCCGCTCCTACGCCCACCACCTGGCGGCCACCGGGCAGCTGGTTCACTCGAAGAACCCCAACTACGGCGAGAACCTGGCGGGCAACGGAGCAGCCCACGACATGTCGCTGATGATCGACGCCATGTACAGCGAGGAGATCAAGCGGTACCACGCGTGGGGCGGCGAGCCGGCCGATCCCATGCTGGCAGGCCACTTTACGCAGATCGTCTGGAAGTCCACTGCCCAACTGGGCTGCGCCTGTGCCTTCTACCATCAAGTGGCTAAGGGGCAGGTGCAGGTGTGCAACTTCAGCCCGCCGGGAAACTACCCGGGACAGTTTGCGAAGAACGTCCTCCGGCCTATTGCTTAACTATATAGTTTAATAATAACTAAATAATCTAAGGTTACAAAAGTAATCATTTTGTTTGTTGTTGTTACACAGTCCCCACCATTGCAGCCACAGATAACTTATTTTGTTTTTGTTTTGAAAATCCAGCCAAGCTAATAAAAATTGATTTTAGTTACACTGATCAAAGTTAAAATTCTGTTTTTTTAAGTTGTTTTAGCGAGACTTTTTTTTTGAAAAAAATCTCGCTTTTAATCTCGCTCTG
>JAALOO010001597.1_pt1 | contig 14809 bp, 8 predicted proteins | sample 7257641 | NCBI WGS metagenome assembly JAALOO01 (sample SAMN14085613, study PRJNA598686) | mite metagenome | biome: ENVO:01001000; feature: ENVO:01001002; material: ENVO:01001226; isolation source: single female mite from University of Michigan culture on fish food culture... ...
TTGAGAAGCGGTTGGTAACGCGGCGCGCGGAGAGATTTACAAGCATGACGTAGTCCAGACTGACTTTTAATGGTAGAGGGAGCAGCTTATAAAGCATTTACAGAGGTTTTGAACTTCGCGTGAGCAAAGCCACGTAACCAGCGGCCTGGTGGCCGCTACTACTAATTACTACTACTAATTATTTAAAACTTTATAATCTTATTTTTTTAACAAAAAACAAATTAAAACAATAATTCTAGTTTTCAAGCATTTTACAAATTTTGTTTTTTTGTAATAACTTTAAATTACATATTTATTTGTTTGACTCAGTAAAAACCATTAAAATATTTGATTTAAAATTCACAAAATAATTTGGTTGTCAATAATCGATATCTTCCATAAAGCATATCTAGTTGTTTTAATTTTTTTTATTTTTAAAACATTTTAGCTTACTCAACTTTTTTCCTGCATCATTAACTTTATCTTATCATCCTTTTCATCTGTTTTACATTTTATTTTTTAACTTTACAACGTATTGTTTTTTAATGGAAAATAGTTTCAGTTGTTCAAGTTGCCGATCAATCAATTTTGCAGTTGTCATTTTGTAATGATGAACCAAAATACTAAAATATGTTTAAAAAAAGTTTTGGTAAAGTAAACAGTCGATTATATTTTCAAACGTAAAAAAATTGATTACAAACAAATGGCATTGAAAAACGGTTCAGCGTAAAAATCATGCATAGTTAAAAAAGTACTTTTTATTTTTTATGGTTTTCTTATAACAACAATTGCAGGTTCTAATAAATTTCCAATTAATAAAAATTCCCCACGCCAAAGCAATCCATTAATCTACCGTCACCCCAGATTCCTCTGAAATTCAAAAACATCCAGTGAGAATATCATATTTTTTACTGTTTTTACTGTTGATAAAACAGTTTTCTATTTGCCGGAAGAAACAGTGAAACAAAAGATATCCCAGTAACAACGTTCCCTACAATCAAAAAGTCATGTTTTGTACATTCTTCATTATACAAAAAACAATAAAATTTTTTTTTGTGTAAAAGATAGCAAATTATAGTTCACAAAAATAAATTTATGTCAAGAGATGATTCTCTAGTGTTGGCAAATTATGATTTTTTACCAAACGATAGAGAAAAATCATATTTAAAATGAATCAGTGCCAAAAGCAAATTATTTATTAACAATGAGTTTGTATTGTGAATAGTTTTGCCACCAATTGCTACTACAAAATCGCATAGTACCACTAGGTCAGTGGTTATAAGGCTGCCTATAAGCTGTTTTTTACATGATTTAATTCAATTACACAAAGATGAAAAAGTAGTTTTCTAGTCAAATTTATATTTATAATAAATGATGTTATATTTTAAAAATTAACTGTTTTTTAAAATGGTGTTGTTAAAAACAACCGGTAAGAAAACACTAAAAAAATATTTTGAATTGTTCAAAATTAAACAAAAATGTTGGGCTCTACATTATAATAAAAATAAAATTTACTACATTTTAAAAATTTTAATTTTTACATTATTGATATTAAGTACACTTTTTAAAATTTGATTTAAAAAATAGTTTTCTACAAACTATATAAATATTCAAGCAAACAAATCATCGACAAGTCGACAAAACATCGTAAAGCTTAGCATTACCAAATTGCCCATCCATTGCCTTTGAACTTTTCTTCCAGCAGACTTGTGTAAATCTGGTGCACTTTGTCGATCACCAGAAATCCAATTTAAAGTGCTAGCTTTGCTCAGTGAGTTTTTCTTTTCATTCACTGGCGGTGGTTCTGCTCGTTCTCCGTCTTCCCTTTCCAGCTCACTCTGTTGTTGTTGCTGCTCACTATTCATATTTACTTGGGGTGACCGTTCAGTTGATGTACTCGACAGAGGTTCACTATCAAAGTTGCTTCTTTTCCCGTCAGAGTTGATGTCCTCACAGTAATCTTTAAAGAAGCCAATCGTGGCATCAGTAGCAGCTACAGCATTATCAATGGCAGTCAATCGTTTCGATGAATGGTATTCATAACCAGACTGTCCAGTGCTTCCTACTTGCTGGGCAATATTGCGTTTGACAGCAGCAGCAACAGAAGCGCCATTAGCTTCAGTTGCAGTAGCGCTGTTTCGACCATCAAAGTTGGTTTCATTCGTCGCCTCGTCAGCTGCCTCTACTGGATCGGTCAAGTTCAGCTCCTCATCGAGTGTGTGTGATGCGCTGTTCCAGTCAAAGTTTGAGCAGAATCCCGTCTGCAGAGGGGCAGCAGCAATTCCGCGACTGTTGGCAAACACGTAGAAACAATTAATTTAGCGTGAACAAAAAAAGTCCTTTACTTAGCTTTTTATACCTTAGCATTCGACATCGCTGTGCGTCTAATCGGTACTGAACGTCATTCAAGTTTTGCGCTATATTCTCGCTCCAGAGTCGTTCAGCTACTGCAGAGGCGCGTGGCCTTTTGTTTGGTTGAAAAAAAGAAACACAAAAGTGGATAAGCATTAATCTTTAGCAATTTTGTGTGCAAGCTAACATATGGTTTGACTTTTAAAAACATGTTTTGTGCTGAAAAAATGTTACAAACTTTTTTCTAATTTGAGCTTTGTTTTAAAACTAATGTTTCAATTACTGTAAAGTAATTTTAAAATTTGCTATAAATTGCCTGTTTTTTCAAATGGTTTATAGTTTAAATTTAAAGTTTTAAAAACAATAATTCCTACACAGAAAAGGATTAAGGCAATCATATTATAGAGATTTGAGTATGAACGCTACAAACTACTGCTAAACGTTTCCATTTTGGTACTCACCATAATCTAGACATAAAGTTACTTCCATCAACATACTCTCCCCAGAGACAGGCTTCACCACCAAGGATAAACTTTTCTTTCTGTTCTTCAGATGCTTTTATGTCGTAGGGATCGCAGTTGTACATATCTCGCCAATCTTGACCATATCGAATAAAGCTGAGAAACCAACACGAGGAAAGAATAACGCTGTAGTTTTTTTTCACAATTGAGGACATGTACTCTCGCCAGTGAACAAATTCACTTAAAAGCTTTGTGTCTTTCCACACTTGCACAATAGTACCTTTCGGGAGCTGTTTTAAAGATTTGTTACAACGCTGTTTCTCACAATGGAACAACAAAGTAAAGCAAGTACCTTAGCACCATTATCCATCGGATCTTGCCATACTATTTGTGACCGTCCCAAGTGGTGAACAATATCAATGAGTCTCTTTGCATAGTACTCTTCAAGCAATGCAGTATTGTGCATCTTATTTGACGACATAAACTCTCGAATTGACGGGGAGCTGTTCCAGCAGTCGTAGTTGACGTCGTCCATTCCTTCAGAACATTAAAATAAATTTTTAAATATATTGATTTGATGAAAGTTCACTTCTCTGTCAGTCATTTTTTAAATTAAAAACGTATTTAAAATCATTTTGTTGATTGGTTAATCTTATTTTATTTTTTGTTAATAAAACACAACGCCCTAATTTTTGTTTTATTTTTAGAGTTTTTAATTATTAAGATTAATAAAGAAACAAGATTTACCTAAATGAATCAATTTTGAGGGGAACAAATTAATGAGTTCTGTCAGCAATAGAGATAGTGTTTGGTAAGTAGATTCTTTTGTAGCATCTAATGTATTGCCAAATTCACTGTCAAGTCGTTTATGTACCCTCAAACCAGAAGGACCACATGAAGTGAGTAAATCTAGAAAAAACGCTAAGATTAGTAAATAAAAATAAAGTTTCAAAAACAGAACTCAACAGATATAATATCTAATTCAGTACATTTCATTAAAATTTGAACCTCTCATTGATTTTATAAAAAACTGCGCATTTTTCTAACTAATGACAAGTCATTTTCATATTTAATTAAATATTTTAAACAAAGAAGCATTCAATCAAAACTTACTTATAGATTCATTTTAATAAAACAAACTATTGAGTTGAATTTGCTTTTATTTAGTGAATTTGAAAGAAGTTATATAAATTTCATTTTTATAATGACAGTAATCAGTGCATACTATTGGTTATATATTACTTTTTATATCAAACCATATAAAAAATTATAGTCTACTCTTTTTAAAATAGCAAAAACAATTGCATAGAATGAAATTTTAATTAAAGTATAATTTTGTGTTTATTAAATTAAAACTCTAGTGATGCAAAATTAAAAAAAGTTACCGGGGAACACTTTTCCTAACGCAAACCCATGTCCTGGGCTATCGATTTCAAGAATGACTTGAATTCCTCTTAGTCGAGCTTCTTCATTGATCAATTTGATGTCTTGATATCGGTATACGTGCAATGGGGTGTAGCTTGCCTGCAAAAAATAAAAAATCAAAGATAAAATATATTTATTAATGTCAATAAAAGTATATCTAAATTGTAGGCAATATAGAAAGCAATCCTTGAAAACAGTACTTATCAATATTGCTTCTAATTAGACAAAAAGAAATTTATGACATTTTGCAATGAAGACTTACAAAATGAGAAAAATTGGCAAACTGTTTAGACCCAAATGGAAATGTCTGGTCATCGTTTATATGCCAGTGAAGTGTGTTAAATTTATTATACCCCATAGCATCCTGCAAAAATAAATATTATAATTAAATACAAAAAACAAATTATTACTGTTATAAGGTTATTTGAAAAAAGTTAATGTTTAAAAAATTTAGCGTTATTAAATTTTTTTATAAAATATATTTTTTTTGTAAATTTTAAAACAATTTTAAAATAATTTTATCAGATTGTAAAATATAATAAAATTTTAAAACTGTTTTTAATAGTTTAGTTAATCAAATAGGGTTATTGGTAAAATACACAAAATGCAAGCTGATATTAGCAAAAGCTATTGATACTAAAAGCCACTAGAGATTTATAAAATCTCAGGTGAAAATTTTTGCTAAAAAAAGTCTCAATAGGCTCTTTTGGGATTTCTTGTATTAGCTATTTTATAAAGCGAACAAACATACTATTTTTTTGCTGTTATTGTTTTTTTCAATATTGAGCATGTTTCTTAAAACTATGTTTTATTTCTACAATCATCGCAAATCTTTGTCTTTAACTTTTTTTCAAAATTAGAAAATATTGCTTCAAAATATTGTTTTAAAAAACAATGAAGTGATTGATCTGCAAAAATTAAAAATATAAATGCAAAAAAATTGCACAATTGCAATTGCTAAACTGATTTAAAAAGAAAACTTTTAAGTATACAACTTTTAAAAAATTTTGTCAAAAAGTCTAACATGTTGAAGAAAAGTTGCGATATGTGATTTGTCCAACCATAAATTTCAGTACAAAAAGTTTATACCTGAACTAAAAAGCCAAAAATCATCTAAATCTTTTGCAAACCGTTTTCAAACATCAAAACAGTCAACACACAATGTAATCACAGATGATATCAAACTCAATTTTTCTCGCACAATAAATTTGTTGCAACTAACTTTTCGTTTGGCTAAAAATCTACCAAATACTACTCCACTATTTCAAACATTTCAGTTTTTCCATATTTTTTGTCAATAGCAAATAAAACTAGTTTTTTCATTATCATCTGTAAAAACATTGTCAAAAATTTTTTGTTAATAAAAATTGTAAATAATTTTGGCAGATACTTGTAAAAATATATTAAAATTTATAATTATGCAAAAACGCAAGCAAAAACTATGGTATTAATTATTTACTCGCATAAAGCTTAAACTTGTCTATTAAATTTGTTGAACAAAACCCAGCAAGTTGTTTACTTACTAAATTTTTTATAATTGTCTTTGTTGGAATGAAGTGTCGTGCAGTGTCTATCATCACGCCGCGATAACGGAATCGAGGTTTATCTTGAATTCGACTCACATTGACAAAAACTGCTTTTAGTTGTTCACACCCACCCGACATTGAATGACTGCTTTTTTGATCAGCTTTATCAACGTACATCATTTGTGTAATTGTCTCCAGTGCACGAACTGCTCCCCAAACGTTACTAGCAAAAAGAATCGCCTTGCCACTGTTTGCTTGCACCTCAATGGAATAGCTCTCATCGTCTGCCCTTGTTGCCTCAAATGAAGGATATAAATGCTTAGAGCAGTTGCCATTTTCCACAAAAAGATAGATTTCTTTTAGAGTCTGCTCAGCTTCAGTTGATGAAAAGGAGGCGGTGGTAGATGAATAGATCAAGTTTCGTATGACAATGCCATACTTGTCAACGTTGTGGCGAAGGATGTCACAGTAACGGAGTTTGCGACTGGTGCGAATGAAGATGCTTCCTGGGACACGATATCGAAGGGGACTACTCACCCACTCGCTAGGTTGCGGCCAGAGAAGAGGAGATGATGTCAGAGAGAATGTTGGTTCCTGAAACGACACAAACAACAGTTGGCCTTTTTATTTGCAAACTGACCAAACTTTTGCATTTAAACACTTGTTAAAAAATTTTTGTTTATTTCCTGATTACTCTCTTTCAATGTATTGTCTAAGTTTATTTGCTCAAAATTGGCTTAATTTTTTCTCTTAAAGCATCAGTTGAGTGGGAATTTATTTGCAATTGTCTCTAACTTTTCTTTTTCTTCTCTTCTGCCTGGTCAGTTTCTACACAAACATTGCATTTGCTTTTGCTTTCAGTTTACTGTTTGTTCCTCGGATTCATTTGATTCTCTCAATCATTTCTAAGCCTCTACTTTTTTCTATTTTAACAGTTTCCTTTTATTTCTCATAGTCATCTTTATTGCCTCCTAATCTGGTTAAGTGCAAATATCATCAAGGCACTAAACGAAAATGCACTTTGTTATTGACTTTGTCAACTAAACACACAAGAATTGAGAGTAACTGGTCAGTGAATTTTTTAACGAATCATTAAATGGTGCATAGTTTGTGCCTTTTTTTATTAAAACATTGCTAACTTTTATTTCAGGTTACAAAAAAAATACAGATTAACTTATTTAAAAAATAAAAATAAATTATACAATTTAAAATTTAACAGTTTTTAAAAAATTTTAATTGTTTGTTGCAATTTACTGATTAGCTTAGTTTTGTAAAACAATTTTTAGCAACTGAGGAAAATTTTATCTAAAAACTTAGTTGTTTTTATTTTTAGACATTAAAAATACTTACTTTTAAAGGAAATTTAGGATTGAGATAAACCAGTTCGCTATGAACTGAAGACAAAACAAAGAAGAGAGTAAACACACAAAAAATGCAAAAAAATGCTTCCATTTATGTTTATTTTATAAAATGTTTTTTCTTAATACAAAAAGTGTTTAAAATAGTTTATTTGCATATTTGTTATAGTACAATTTTATACTTTAAAAATTAATAACGGTTTGTAAGTAAAAAACAACACAATCAAAGTTCAGATGGTTTATTTTGTAATAATGCCACAAGTCAAAAAATTAAGTTTTGTTTATGTTTTCTTTTTTAAAATGCAAAAATATTTTTAAACATTTTGTGTAGCTGAAATCAACAAAAAGGTGAATTCCTCAAGGAAAAGTTAAATTAAAACCATAAAAGTTGAAAGTTTAAATTATAACAAAAAATTTGTTTTTAAATAAAAATGAATTTTTTGCACTGAAAAAAAATAAAAATAAAAGTACAATAAAAGTACAAAAACTAAATATAAATTAAATTTTAGTATAGCTGACAAAAAAATGCAACAACACAAAAAAGATATTTTTTATTAAAAACAATTCAGTAAATGGTGCAAAATAACGTCAGTTATTTAAATAAAGTTGATATCAATTTAAATGTTGTTGTTGGCAAAGAAATCAATTGAAGACTCTCCGATTGCATCGCCTTTTACCCGGATTCGCTTTAATGACACAGTCACTTTTCACTGTTTTTTGCTCATTGATGACTGAACACGACTGAGCTTAAGACAGACTCTATTATTAAGTGGAACACAAGTTTACCAGTAAATGACTGGTCATCTACTCGATAATCTGACTGCTAAAAGAATGCTAAGTAAATATAACAGGTAAATGACTCATTGCAGTAGGTATACACTAAGTGACCAATTGGAAAACGAGTGGGTCGTTTGTGTGTGGTCAGGGAGAAGTTTTAATAATGACTGCTTTTGTAATGAGAAATTAAGTTAAAAAAGTTTGTTTTCTCTTGTTTCAGTTGGTTTGTTTCTACAAGTAACTTGTCTGGTTACTTATCTACTGTAATTTTTTGTTTTAATAACATAACAAATGTTTAAATTTGTTTTTAAAATAAATTTTAAAAAGTTAGTCACGCAAACAAATATATAGTTAATTAGAGTAATTAGTGAAACCAGATGCAACAACTTGTTACTTAATTTTATGAACTAAAAACAAAACATTATATTTGAATTAAGAAATAATCTGAACTACTCTAAAAGTTTAAATTCAATTTATAACTTTTGCAGTATAACTTTTGCATATTAAACGATGTAAAAAAATATTTTTTACCGCAAATTGTCACCACTTTTTGTAATTAATTAAGCAAAATTGAGCAATATAACTTTACTAAAAACTGTGATTTAAATTTTTATATGTTTTTAAACAACTTTATTTTTTACATAAGTTGTATTAGTAAAAAAATATTTAAACATAAAAACTATTTTTATTTTAAAAAATGAAACTAATTTGAAAACAAATTTAAAAAACATTTTATCATGTCAAATAGAGATGACAAGTTTTAAATTGTAACATATTTTTATATTTAATTTTTAAAGTTTCTAAACTCAAAAATTTTAACATCAACTTTAATGTGAACAAAATATGCAAATTAAGTTGTTTTCTCATGATGCGTGTTTTGAACATTAAATGTAGAATTTAATTTTAAACCTTTTTTAAACTTTTTTTGTAACAACTCAAATTTTTATTTTTGGTCAACACAACATATTATTTTATGTTTTAAGCTTTTATTGTTGTTGCACATAAACTTATTTAATTTACTCAAATAAAATTAGTTACTTTTTATTGTTCTTTTAGCATCTTTGGTTTACTGCTTTCAATAAAAATCAGTGACGACGTGTGCGTTTGTTTGCATTTAAATGTTTTTAATTTACTATATTTTTGTTGCAAATAATTTTTGCTCAATCGCTTGTATTTTTTTAAAACAATGAAACTTGCAAAAAAATAGTTTATCATTTGTAACAATTTTCAAAAAATAATATTATTGTTTTTTAAAACTTATTTTTTAAATATTCACTTGTCATTTATTTAACATTTACATTTACATGCAAAATTTAATTTACTTTAATGTTGTTTTGTTGCCAATCGAAATTTTTTGTTTGTCAAGTTTTTCAAATAATTACGTAAACACAAAACACTTGTTTTGTCAAAAGTTTTTTACTGTTTAAAATACAAAAATGTTTAGTTTTTAGTTTAGTGATGCTTGCGTCAAATTAAAAAACATTTTATAAAATAAGAATAAAAATAATGATTCAACTTGGCAACACGAGTACCCGCAAACAAAACTAAAATTTTAGGATTGTTTTTGTCAGAAAACAACTCTTAAAAAATACAAAACCAGTTTTTTGCAATATAAAAGTTAAATACTATTTTTTATTATTTTGTTGCAAACAATTAAATATTTTTTACTTAATAAAATATTTTAAAAAGCTAAATCAATAAAGTTTACGCAACTTCCAATTAAATAAACTCATTTTCCTTAATCGTATCATTTGGTTTTTATCTGTTTGTTTGATCACTAAATCTAAAACGTGTATTATACAAATTGAAAAATTTTTTCATTTTTCAACCAATGTTTAACACCAAAAAACTAAAACAAAATGTTTTGGCTTTATATTTTAAAATCATTTGCTTGCATACCAAAATTAAATAAATTGACAAAATAACTAGTGGACAAAAATATTGTGTAAATCAACATTCAATCTTTCCGATTAGCAAATAACTTCTAATATGCCTATTTATACGTATTGCTTGTTACGTTAAAATCCCTGCAAAAAAACATTAACAAAAACAAGAGTATTCGTTTGTTTCGCGTGTATTTATTTTTTTGTTCTTTCAATGCATCTTTACATAATTCTTCTTCATTTTGCCAACAACCAAATTCCAATTGTGATTTATTTTATTGTATAAAAATAAATCATTGAAGTTATGACAGCATTTTCAAATGATGTGATATTTACATAAAACCCATTTTATAAATATGGATATGTACATTAAAAACAAATTAAATTGTAAGATAAACAAGTTAATAAGTTTGTGAATTTGTTTTTTTGTGACAATAAAATGTATATTTTCAACATTTTTTAAAATTTGACCGCATGGTAGTCCTTTAACACCAGTTGATTTGAATCAAACCCAAACGTAGTAATAAAATAAATCAACTGTTAAGAAAATCATTTAATCAAAAATTATTAGATATTATTAGATTAAGTTTTAATTTAGTATGTTTGCATGCATTTGAAAGAGGCTGTTGAGTTGGCAGAAGTGGGTCGTTTAGAGTTGGAGTGCTGTGGATGGAAGATACACTCTAACTGATGACTGTTGTGGCGATCAAGTGGCAATTCGACAGACACTTGACCACTGATCCCCTCCTCCTCCTCCTCTTCATCATCCTCTTCTCCCTCACTGTCGATTGTTTCACTGTTGAGGCTTTCAATGCCATCATTGAGCGTTGCAGAACCCAAAATTTGAGCTCGCTGATATGCTGAAGCTGAAGCCGAAGCGGGCGTGACTGCACACATGGAAAGTGGAAGAGAATGTGTCTGTTTTGAGCACTGAATTGTTTGAAAAATGAGGCCGCTTGGCACAACAACAGCAGAGGCGGCAGTTACTGCTGCTGTACACGTGCCAGAAGAAGTGCTAGTTATTTGGTAGTGATTTGGTAAAGGCAGCGAATACAATTGAACTCCTCTTGTACTGCACCCAGTGGCGACAGCATTAACGGGACTAACGGAGCTGCTGCGGATGCTTCGATGAACAGTGGCAGCAGAAAAGCCTGCAGGCTGTGAAGGAGCTGTAGAGCCGGTGCCAGCCAGCCGAGAGGTGCTCAATGCTGGCACTGCTGTCACTGGCGCATCAATACTCCTTTCAATCTCCAGCACACCTGGAGAAGCTTTAGTAGTGCCTTTGTTGTCACCATCAGCAGCATCCGAAGCAACAGCACCTTTATTATACGTAGTAGGCATTGAGCTGCTTGTCATGGCCATGGTTACAAGCTCTTCGGCATTTCTTAGCGTAGGCGTTGACTGGTTAGGCTTGCCCCTGTTTCGGCTTAAAACCGCAGCGCCCATAGACCTCCGAGACTGACTAGGCTTTGGTTTGAGGCAGTAATGGCGATAGCATATGCGAAATAGAATGAGCAGCGCCACAAAGAAAAACATTTGTACGACAGGCAGGATAACGACTAGAATGACCGAAAGCGAGCCAGAGTCATCATTGGGATCACTCTTTCGAGGACCCATCAAACGCGTGCCCCCTAAAAGATAAAATGTAAATATTTAGTTTTAAACTAAAAATAATTTCGGTAAAGTTTCTACAAATGCATACTAAAAATATTTAATTATTCAATCATGCAGAAAAATCAAGTTTTGAAAAATACTTTAAAGTTTTATTAAAATTTTTGTTTAAATTTTAGCAATATCAAAAAAAATTTTAATTATGTGAGTTTTAATAAAACAAAAATACTGTAAGTTACAAACAGCGAAGCTCTGGGAATATTACAAAAATGAACTAATACAGTAAAAATTATGAAATGGTTTAATTTGAAATTGAGCTATTTAGGAAAACATTATAGGCATATTAAATAACGTAATAGAGAAAATGCTATTAAATTTATAAAATCATTAAAAATTTGGCAGCCTAATACATCAACTACAAAATAATATAATTTTCTAAATTTAAATTACTAAATCTGTTGACTTACCCTTAGTGGCAATCGCGCCACCCCTTCCTCCAGCCAAGTGGACTCTTTGCAGCGGTGTCATCAGCAGCCATACTGCCGCCAGCAAGGTACTAGTTTGCCAGCAAATCCTCAACTGAGCCATCTTCTTTTTCAAGTTTATAAGGTTAATACGATTTTTGTTGTAAAAAGTTCGTTTGCCTAGTTTAGGCAGATTAATTTTCCTGTGTATTATTCCTCAATTAATTCGTTGTTTAGAAAAAAATTGGTGTTTGAAAAGCTGCTTTTAGTGCAAAAGGTTTAGTCAGGTCGTTTATCTTGATGCTGTCAACAGCATGTAAGAAATAAATAAAAACAATTAATTAGAAGTGTATACTTCAAAGTCAATTTTTTAGAAAATATGGTAAAGTATATAAAAGGTATCAGGCATTTGCAGTGCATCAGGCATTGTTTTAAAAAAAACCAAGCAAAACATGCAGTTCAGTCAACAAATAATACAATAAACAAAACACTTGCAGTAATAATGCTGCCATCATTCCAAGTACAACTCATGCCAATCAGGTAGCCTCGGGAAAATGAGTTAAAAAAGGGCGAGATTTACCTCTACCTGAGAAATTGACTAAAAATCTAACGAGAACTGGGAGTTCGCTTTGTCTTGCGATTTGAAGTGAAATAAGGCGACTTTGAGTTTGCAGAGACAGATCGTGATTCGCTGTACTGTGGATTGTGAACTACACAGGGCGGATTAGGAGGATAAAAGAGCTTTTTAATTTCAGGCAAATCTGCCTCCTCTTCGAGATTGCTGTTCAGGCTGATTTCCTGGCTACGGGAATCTTCAAGCTCATCAGATGAGTTTATCACAACACAGTCACAATAGTTGCCGTTGCTTGTGCGTGATGTACAAGGCAGTGCATCAGAGCGAGCCAAAACTGGCTGATGTTGCTGGCGAGGAAAGGTAGATTGGCTTACAGGATAGTTCATTTCCTTTAACTGATATGCATTGGAAGAAAAAGTTGATAGTACTGGAGACGATAATATGGGTGGTGGTGGTGACGGTGGGGGTAAATGGCACTGCACCACGCAGGTTTCTTCATTGGCACGATATATAACTTGTGGCAAAGTGGGATTGCTCTTATAGTGAAAACCATTACCACTGACAGAAACTGCTTGTTGGTTGCTAGAGCCGGCTTCTGTGCTGTACCTGGCGTAGGACGTGAAATGGTCATTCTTAGCTCCCAGAGAAAGGCATGATCGGCTGACTGTTTCAGTGGGTAGTGCATCACGTGCGTTGAGTTCGACAAGATCACAGTTAATCACAGTGTCAGCTTTAGAACGTAAAGAGTATTTGGTGATCTGTATAGGTCCATTGGAACTGGAGTGTGGCGTGTGAGTGGAAGCAGCAGCAACAGTGGGTGCAGCACCATTCATGAAAAGTGAATTGACACTGCTGTGCCAAACGCTGGCTCCCATTGCGGTCATCGGTACGGCACAAGCATCACCCGAGTCAGCATCACCGGTAACCACTTTTTTGGCAACACTGTCCGTCGTTTTGTGACTTGTTCCAGTGTCATTGGCGTCGGGGTTGCTTTGGCGACGGCAGCAGAAACAACAGCAGATCAGTGGTTTGCAGTATTTCATGTAGAAGTGATGCGCTAAAACACAGATGACTACGACAACGACAATCTGCGCAACGGGGAGGATGACAACGAGCACCACTGACCAGGAGCCATTGCTTTCATTTGGATCATACGGTCGAACGACGTTCTTCCCTTTGCCGCCTGGTAGATGACAAATGGTGCCGACCAAGTGGGTTTGTACACGGAGTGCATGGAGTGGAAAAGTGAAAGAGTGAAAGAAAGGCAATCAGCGAAAACTCATTTCATTCAGGTGTAGTGGATGCGTGTAGTGCACAATTGCGCTGGAGTTTTTTAATTTACAACTTTATATTTTTAATGTTAGATTTTTCGATAAGTTGAAATGTGAAAATGCAATTTGTAAATTACATTTTCTTATTTTTAGCAATTATGTTTAGCACTCAAACTCATTTTACTTTTAATTTAAATTCAAATAAGTGGGCTGCAACCATGAAGCTGGCTTGAAAGAGAATGCCTGCACTGTGCACAGTGCGTATCACTTTAACACGCGTCAATTGCCTTGAAAGTCATTTGAACTTCCTCTTAATCTCTATTGTCAGGCTCATTATTCTTCATCGGTGTTCAGTTCATTCACTGCTAATGCAATTACCAGTAAGCAATTGTCAATTACCCACTACTACATAACACTGGGGTTGTATATTGCAAACACTAGTTTGAGCAGCACTTTAAAGCTCTACAGGAAAGCAAAAGCAGCAGCAGCAGCAGCAGCCCGTCAACTGAGCAAACACTGGTTTGAACTGGTGAGCTAGAATGCAACAGAACACAGCATTGGCATTTAACAGCAAAAACGAGTTGAAGAACCACACACACGCAGACAAAAATCTGGGCTACAGAAAAGCGCTCTAATTGCTCAGTTGTCTTTAAGTATAAACAGATATACTAACCTTTATTAGTAAAAAGAAATTGCCTTAGCCGGCGAAACTAGTTACCCGGTAACGAACTGGAGGGCGCCACGAGCAACCGCCGCTGTCAGCAGCAATGAGGAAAACGGTCAACTTTTCTGCAGTGTTTGTGCTGCATGAGCTGTGAGCTTTCTAAGCACAACCTGTTCAAACTCTTCAGAAAATATTACAATATTTCTTTTTCATCTTAGTGGCCAGCAATTTGCTTAGTACCAATTCATTGCCGTTCACGACTAGATTTGGCAAAGAACTGGAAAATATTGTGCAAGGTTTTAAAAGTAAAAATGAGATCATAAACAAAAGAAACGTTTAAAAACTGATCAACTGTGATAGGAATTATTTGACTTGCCAATGATAGTATCGGCAATCAGTGTTGCATTTTAGGTGATTAGCAAAAAAAGTGTAACAATGAAAGAATCAGAGTAGCAATAAGAAAG
>JAALOO010001598.1_pt1 | contig 14808 bp, 4 predicted proteins | sample 7257641 | NCBI WGS metagenome assembly JAALOO01 (sample SAMN14085613, study PRJNA598686) | mite metagenome | biome: ENVO:01001000; feature: ENVO:01001002; material: ENVO:01001226; isolation source: single female mite from University of Michigan culture on fish food culture... ...
GAGAGAGAGAGAGAGAGAGAGAGAGAGAGAGAGAGAGAGAGAGAGAGAAGTGGCAGAGGCAGCAACAGAAGCAGCGGCAGCGGCAGCGACAGCGACAGATGACTAATGTGGCGGATCGTTCGTAGAAGGCGTTGGCACGTGCCACACAGCTTTGATGGCGCTGGCGCTGCCGTCGTCGCTGGCGCTGCTGCTGCTGCTGCTGCTGCTGCTGCTTCTGTTGCTGCTGCTTCTGCTTCTGTTGCTGCTGCTGCTGCTGCTGCTGCTGTCGTTTTGGCCGCTGCTGAGAGATAGCAACGCACATTTTTCTCAGGAGAGGGAAAGCAGCGGCGGCGGCGGCGACGGCGGCGGCAAAAAGCACTCAGGCGCTCACACAGGCTCTTAGCTTCTGTGGTGTGTTGTTGCGGGCAGCAGCAGCAGCAGCAGAAGAAGCAGCAGCGGCAGCGGCAGCGGCAGCGGTAGACATTTTCATCGCGCTCCTCGCTCTCTCTTTTTTCTTTCTCGCTCTCTCTCTCTCTCTCTTAGTTTGTTCCTCATCACTTTTCTCTGCTGGTGTTTACCTCCTCCGCCATTACTGCTGGTAACCACACACAGGTCTGCCGGTTGAACTCTTCTTCTTCTTCCTGTAAACCCTGTTCTTTTCACCTTCTTCCTATCTCTTCATATCTCTCTCTTTCTCTCTCTCTCTCTCTCTCTCTCTCTCTCTCTCTCTCTCACACGCCGTCTTCTGAGTCACCTTGACTTGGATCGTACTGTCTTGCCCGTTGACTAACCACACCCACCACTACCCCCCCCCCCCACAGACACCTACAACACCCTCAACACCCTAACCTTCACTTAACTGACGGACGGAACTGAACGCCCCAGCTACCGAACTACCGAACTGCTATCACCACCAGCATTGCCGCTATCACAGCCAAACCAAGGTAAGTGTACCAACTAATACCGCCCCTTTTCAATTGAATCAGAGCCTAAAATCGATTTTAACCGTCTCTTTTTTCACTATTAGAAACACTATCCTCGGCACCGTCTGAGCCACCGAGAGAATGAATCTCGGCGGCGCCGGCGCCGGTGGCGCTTTCAGCGGCCGCAGAATGAACCTCGATATGAAAAGCCTTGACGACTTTGACGTCGGCACTGCCACCGCCCATCATCTTTTGGCTTACGATCCCTTTGAGCTTGAGGATGTTTCGCCGCCGCCAGTTCACCTTTGCCAGACATCGGCCAAAAGTCGCGGCTCTTTGCTGGTGTTTGACCTTGATGATGAAGAGGACGAGGAAGTGATGGAAGTGGTAGCACCAGTGCACCACAAGCTCAATCTCTTGGACGATTTCGGCGATAAAAAAGATGAAAAGGATGAAAAGGATGAAAAGGATAAAGTCGAGGACCACATCTTCAACTTTCCCGAAAAGACTGAAAAGACTGATGATCATGAAAAGGCAAGTACTTCTGCCGTTGCCACTACCTCCACCAAGGATGATGATCACAGTCTGAAGCAGTCTCCTCAAAGCAAAGAACTTCGAACTTACTCAAAAGCTCCAACTGATAAGCTCAAACTCGACCTGGAGAAGTCCCTCACTGGAGGAGCACCTGCTGCACACAAAGTTGAACCGGTTAAAACGGACAAGGATAGTTCAACCATCGCCAACAACAGCTGTAAAAAAGAGGACTCGACTAGTGCTACTCTTCCTCCAGTCCAAAAGAAGGAAGAAGAAGAAAAGATCAATGTTGGATGTGAGAATAAGGGCAGCTCAATCAAAAACATCAGCGGCAAAACTTGCGATGAGAAGGAGCTTGATAAGCCTTCCTCTTCTTCCTCTTCTTTTTTCTCCTCCTTCTCAGTTCCAAAAACTTCAGAAACCACTGGTGAGGCCAAAGATGAGGGGAAGAAGGTGCAGAACACAGCCATTGAGGCGTACACATTCGAGCACTGCCTTCAAAAGATGAGCAGCAGTCTGGTAGCTTCTGCCTCCAACTTGATCAACTCTTTAGCAGAGCCTGAAGAAGAGGAGGAGGAGGAAGAGGATTTGCAGTTTTCAGGCAGTTCAACATCTGAAAAGAGGACAAAGAACCTTGAAAAGCTGCTTAAAGGTTTGAAGGTGGAAGCTAAACGACGTGCTTCTCAGCGAAAAGAGCGGCTCAAAAGCTATCGACAGCGCCAACAGCAGCAGCAGCAGCCGAAAAAGTCTTTCGATAAGTTGGACGTTATCAGCACTCCCACGACTATGATCAACAACAACCACCACCACCACCACCAATTCCCCTTTGGGCGGAAGTTTATGGACGTTGACCTTGATGATGAGGAAGAACCTGGGCCTTTTATCAACGTTGTTGACCCTCCGCCAAGAGGTCTTCTTCAGTCGCAGGACACCTTTGAGCCCAGTCTTCAAGGACACGAGACTGTGAAGTACGACGCCTGGAAGATCAGGAAGCCGAGCAGGGTTCGCCCCTGGTCGATGCTGGACTACCTCTTCCAGGAGCTCTTCACCGAGCAGCCGATGCTTCTCGGCCTGGAGAAGATGAGGGAGCAGCTGAGCGCCAAACTGCCCTTTGAAATGAAGGAGAAAAAGAAGAGGATGAGAATGAGGATGCAGATGAAGATGAAGAAGAAGAGAATCGAGGGTGAAAAGTCTCTTTGGAACAAGTTCCAGAACAGTCCTCAACAGGCAGAAGAGCAGTCACCAGAAATACAACAGTCGGAACAAAATCAGCAGCAGCAGCAGCCGCCGCCGCAGCCAGCCGTTCAGGAGATTCTCGTCTGCCTCTCCGGAACTGGAGACCTGGAGATTCTCACTCAGGAGACGTCTCAGGTGACGCCTTTAGAGCCGAAGACTACGGCGGCGGTGGTAACAGCTTCAGCTGTTGCCACTTCAGTTGAGCCGACTCTGACTGAAGAAGAAGAAGAAGGCGGGGGTGATCATCAGGAGGGAATTGACATCGATGAGGGCACCGATAAGGGCAAAGATAAGGAACAACAGCAGAACGAGCAGAACGACCTCAAACTTCTTGAGGGAGAGAGCTGCAACTACGACGATGACGACGATCTTCAAAACGACGACGACGAGGACGACGATCATCAAAACGACAAGGACAATGACGACGATCTTCAAAACGACGAGGACGACGAGGATGAAGATGAAGCTGTCATGGTCAGTGTTGAGGATACTTCTGCTGCTGTGGAGTCATCCTCATCCTCACCATCAAAGACGACGACGACGACGACGACCACTGGTAATGAGTCAATGCTGTTGCCAGTGAGCTCCGAGTCAACGTCCTCCTCCTCCTCCTCCTCTTCCTCCTCGGCGGAGAACTTCTCATCATCATCCCCGTTACCCCAACTCCCGTCACCTCCACCGCCATCACCATCACCACCACCATCACCACTATTGCCCGCCTCGCTGCCTCTGTCACCACCTCTGTCACCACCTCTTGGTAACAATTCTCCGGATGTTGATGATGAGGCAGCCAACTTGGCCACTTCCTCTTTCTCCTCATCTTTGCCCGACAAACAGGGCAGTTTGAATGGCAAAGAAGGTGGGGAAAATAAGGAAGAAAATAGTGAGGAAACAGGTGCTAAGGCATCAAGTGATCCTGATCCTAATCCCCTTCAAATTGAGCCCAATCTATCAACGACCATCACTACTGAAGGACTGAGCTATCATCAGCGGACTGACGAGCCTACCGTTTCCCACCATGTGGCTGCTGCTGATGATGTACCTTCTGAAGGCTTCCTGGTCGATGTCCTCTCGACAGCAGCAGCAGCAGTGCATTCAACTAACGAGCTTCTACTTTCTACTTCAATCACGACTTCTACTTCAACTTCAATCACGACTTTTATTTCAACTACTATTTCAGACACAACTTCTACTTCAACTACGATTTCAGACACAGCTTCTACTTCAACTACGATTTCAGCCACAACTTCTACTTCAACTTCTACTCCAACTTCAATTCCAGCTCTCAACTCAACAAACAATTCTCTCCCCATTGGAACCATAGTCATCAAAGAGGAGATCGAGGAGGGAACCATCACCGAGATTCCTTCACTTCCTCCCCCTGGTGAAACTGCCCAAACTCCCAAGAAGGACAAGGAGAAAGGGCAGAAGACCAAAAACGGGCATCACAAAAGGTCTAAAGAAGATCAGTCCACTAGCACTTCTTCTCCTTCTTCCTGCTCTCCAGCAGTGGTAACAGTGAAATCAGAGGGGGAAGAGGAGGAATCGGGATCGACTACAACGCCCATTTCGGTTCCTCTTGTTCCTACCGCTGCCATAACAGTTCCAGAAACCTCGGTCACAACAACAACAGCAGCAAATCCACAGTTCACAACCGCTAACCAAATTACCTCCTTTTCCTCTTCTCCTATCAACACTGGAACGCCCAAATCGACGCCCAACACCACGAGCAGACCGCTCATCCTCAGCCTGCCACTCCCAGCGGAGCCAAATCCTCAGGACACAGACGACGACGACGACGACGACGACGAAGGTCAAAATCCCCTATCACCACCACCACCACCACCACCACCACCACCACCACCACCACCACCGGTGGAGAATGGTTCGAGAATGAGCATAGTCTGCCGACCGGGGCCCGACGGCCAACAGCAGCACTACATTCTGATGCCGATGAGCTTGATCAGAGGCGGCGGCGGCAGTGGCGCTGCTGGCGGTGCTGCTAGCAACGCCCTCCTGCTCAGTCCGCCACCAACAGCAAAAGCCCCTGCTCCGGCCACAGTTTCCTCCCCTTCCTCTTCCTTTTCCTTCTCAACCACTACCACAACCACCAATCTGCGGCTGCTTTCCACTACCACCACCACGGGTAGCTCACCCACTACACCTAGCAGTATTTCAACAAGCAGCAACAGCAACATCAGCGGCGGCAAACAACTGATTAAACCGAACAAGTTGTACCTGGTGGCCGACCTGAAGCAGGACGGCAGCATCTGCCTGGTGCCCTCCAATCAGGGTCCGCCGCTTCATCTGCGGCTTGGAGCGCCTCAAAAGCTGCTGCAACAGCGGCCTCAAATTCAGGTCTCATCAGTCTCCTCCTCCTCTTCCTCCTCCTCCAACCCTTTGGCAAATGGTGGAAAGCAGCAGCAGCAGCAGCAGCAGCAGCAGCAGCAGCAGCAGTTGATGACCGGAAGTGGGGGCGGCCCGCCCCTGGGCGACGGCACCAGCGGCTACAACTTCAGCCGCAGCATGTCCATCATCACCATCTCGCTGTCCTGCAAGGTGGACAGCTGTCGGCAGCAGTTTCCCCTCAAGAAGCAACTGGAGGTGCACATGAGGAACGTGCACAAGCAGGAGCCGTTTCGGTGCTGGGCAGGCTGTCGGGACACCTACTTCTCCAATCGGTGAGTGTTCATTTTGGTTTTGAAATGCTCTAACAACAACATCATCATCATCCTTCTTCCTCAATTCCTCTAGAGCCGCCATCGGCGAGCACAACCTCCTCCACCACTCCAACGTTGGCCGCTACCACTGCTACTACTGCACGAAGGGGACCTTCAAGACCTACAACACGCTCTACTCGCACATTAGGTAACAACGGGGCTAAAAAGCAGCTGATTAGTTTTTACAATTTGACACCCCAAATTTTGACATTTTTTTTTTTAAAACTCAACACTTTTTTCCGTCATTTTTTGTTTTGCAGACGCGAACACGAGGCGGGCGTCTTCAAGTGCAGCTGGGCGTCGCACTCGGAGACCTTCAAGTACCGCTGCGAGGTGGTGCAGCACATCGAACAGAAGCACGTGCCGGAGGCCGCCGGCTGTGGAGGGGTGGTCATCCGGCGAAACCGAATAGTGTCCTCCTCTGCCTCGGCCGGCCCCCAGGCCCTGGCGGCAACGATGATAACCGACCGGAAGGACGGCGGCGATCCGGCCCACCTGCTGGAAGACCACCACCACCACCAGGACGAAGACGACCTCTTCAAGGACTTTGTGGCTGATGATGCTGATGCTGATGACGATTACGAGGATGAGTTCGATGATGATGATGATGAGTTTGATGATGGTGATGACCTTGCAGATGGTGATGGTGATGGTGATGATGATGATGAGATCGAGTTGGTGGGTGAAATCATCAAAAAGCCCTCAGCGGGCGGTGAAAAGGAGGCAGAAGCGGCAGTTTTAGCCTCTTCCTCCTCCTCCTCCTCCTCCTCTTTCACTTCAACTTCAACTCCTGCTTCCACTCCTGCTTCCACTCGAAGCTCCAAAACTCCAACAAACACTCCACAGGGCCGCTACACCGCCCCACCACGGGAGTTTCACACCTTCAGCAACACGCCCTCCACGCCGCAGCTGAACAATCCGCGGCCGATTCTGACGCAACTGGCCCCTCGCCAGCCGATCATCATCCGCGGAAGCGGCGGCTCACTTCCGCCTCAGCTTCAGCCAACGGCAGGTCGTCAAGCTCAGTCGCAGCAGCCTCAGCAGCAGCAGTCGGCCAGTGTCGTTCACCTTCGGCCGAACATCATCACCATCACGCCGCACCGGCCACCACTGCCCAGCCGGTCGCCCTGGCGACCACAGCAAACTACTCTGGCTCAAACTGGTCCGGCCACAACCACACCGATCATCTTCTCCACCACTTTGAATCCCTCGAAACCGGCAAACTTGATCACCGTCACTAGCACGCCCTGGGTAGTGGTAAGCTCCGGAGCAGCGGCAAATGCTGCCACGCCCTCCTCTACCACCACCACCAAAACCACGAAACCGGAGGTGGTCGCTGCCGCCCCCGCTGGCCCTGCCCCCGCCGCCGCTGACCCCGCCCCCGCCGCCGCCGCCGGCCCCGGCCCCGCCCATGCCCCCGCCCCCGCCCCCAAAAAGGCGAACACCGAAGCGGAGGAGCGCACGCTGGCGCTTGGAATTCTGCACTTCCGCCGGCTGAGCCAGTCCAGTCACCAGGAGCGCGTCCGGCGGCTGCGCCGCCTCGACCACCAGAGCGCGGTCAGCCAGCTCCGCCAGGCGGAGCTGACCGCCCAGATTCAGCTGCTGCAGCTGCAGAACCCCAGCTCGGAGCAGCTGCAGTCGGCCCGCCTGGAGCTGCAGGCGGCGCTGCAGGTGCAGACGCAGCGGAACGTGGTCCGTGCCCGCCTGGCGGCGGTGCAGCGCCAGCAGGCGGGGCAGTACCGCCGCCAGGAGCAGATGCTGCTCTGGCGGTTGGCGGCGCTGAACGGCGGCAAGCCGCTCAGCCACTACGCCGACTTTCTGGCGGCCGCCGCCAAGCTGCCCATCTCCTTCAAGGCGCTGGCCGCCTCGATGAAGGCGCAGGCAGCGGCGGCGGCGGCGGCGGCAGCTGCGGCAGCTGCTGGCGGTGCTGCTCCTCCGGTCACTTCCGCTAGTGCCACTACCACTACCACTACCAGTGCCACTACCCCTGCCACCACCCCTGCCACTACCCCTACCACTTCCGCTGCCGCTGCCTCAGCCTCAGCCTCAGCCTCAGCGACATACCGATCTCCAGGCTTCACCACGCTGATTTCGGCCTTCTCAAAGCGGAACTCGGTTTCGGGCCCGCCCTCCGTTCCCTCCTCTTCCTTCTCATCCTCGCCAGCCAAACTTCGAAAGTTGGTAGTTCAGAAACAGCCACAGCCACAGCCACAACAACAGCCACAGCAGCTACTGAATCAATCATTGGCATTTACCGGCAAACATCAGCCGCATCTGCGATACATTCTCCCTAAGCCGGTTCAGCCATCAGAGGGCAAGAGAAAGCTCTCTGAACTGGAGGACCAGAACGAGGACGATGATAATGAAAAAGAAGAGAAGGAGGAGGAGGAGGAGGAGGAGGACGAGGTGCAGTTTCTCGACAGTGTCCCTAGTTTCAGCAACGGCAGAAGTGGCAGCATTCCTGGTGCTGGTGCTGGAAAGCTGCTGCTGCGAAACTACAGCAGAAAGCGACCGGCCACTGAGGCGGCGGCGGCGGCAAATCAGACAACAGCAGCAACAACAAGTCAACAACAGCAAACTCAGCCTCAGCCTCAGACTCTGCTTCTGCAGCCAAGTCAGCCTCAGCAAAAAAAGGCGTCCGATCAAACGACCCAAAAGGTGAGCGTTCAGCAGGGGCAGCGGGCGAATCAGCCACAACTGACGGTTCAGCCAATGATTTTGCTGCCAATTCTGCTACAACAGCAGCCGCAGCTGCCACAGAATCAGCAGAATCAGTCACCGGCTGCTGCTGCTGCAGCACGACCAAACTATCGACCGATTCTGCCTAAGCCTGTTCAGCCGCCACCACCACCACCAAATGAGCCACAAAAGCAACAGCAGCAGCAGCAGCAGAAGAAAAAACAACCATCTTTAAAGTTGACACCGCAACAACGCCAACAGCTACTCCAGCTGAAGGAACAACAACTGCAGCACATTCAGCAGCTGCAGAAGGAGAAGGAGAAGGAAGGTCTGCGAAGCTCTCCTCGATTTCTGGCCAAACTGCAGCAGCAGAAGCAAACTGCACCCAAAGAAGAGCAAACAAAGCAAACCGAACAGTCTCAGCCCAAAGCTCAAACTCAAACTCAAACTCAAACTCAATCTCAATCTCAAAATCAAAGTCAAAGACAAACGAACCGTCCATCGTCACTGAGCTTGACCAGTACGCCTAAGCCTAGGCCCGCGCAGCAGCAACCTCAACAACAGCAAAAACAGCAGAAAAAACCACAACCTGAACAAAAGCAACCGGAACAAACGCAACAACCCGAGCCACCACCGTTCACCAGCGAACAGACCCGCAAAGTTAAGGACTCACCGGAAACGGTGCTGGAAGCGGTGCCGATCGTTTCCCCTTTGTCTCAGCAACAGCAGCAGCCACAACAACCGAAACCACAGCAACCACAGCCACTACCACCACCACCACCACCAAACACACAACCCCTCCGAACCCGACGATCTCTGCGAATTTCTCGATTTCCTCAGCAGCCACCGGAGCCGGAAACGAAACCAAAAACACAACCGAAATCAGAACCGAAACCAGAACCGAAACCACAGCAGAAGCCACAGCTGAAAACGGTAAAAGTGGAGCCCAAGAAAGAGGAGGAGGACACCGAGGATTCCGACTGGCAATCATCATCGGCCTCGGTTCAGCCTTCTTCTTCTTCTTCAACCTCAACCTCAACCTCAACCTCAACCTCAACCTCAACCTTCAACTCCAAACGGGCCCGCAAGCGACCTTTCCTTCACCTGCCCGAATCGCCGGTTGGGCGGCCCGGGCTGCTTCGTGAGCAGCTGCGCCTTCAGCGACCAGGATTCCTAGGCCCTAACTCCTCCTCCTCCTCCTCCTCCTCCTCCTCCTCGCAGCCGCCCATTTCCGTCCTCTACCGGTGCACCTTCCCGGGCTGTGGCAATACCAGCCGCTACGTGTGGAACGTCCAGCTGCACATCCGCCACGCCCACCTGAATCTGCCGAAGACGGTGAAGCAGGCGAAGACGATCGCCGGGCTGGAGCAGCAACGGCAGGTGGACCAGTACGTGGAGCGGATTGAGGCGGCATTGCTGCTGGCCAGCGATGATGGTGGCAAACAGTAGAAAGAAAGAAAGAAAATGGACACATGGACACAGAAAAGGTGACAACGATGGGCATTAAAAACAAAGCAAAGGACTAACTGAATTGTGATAAAGTACAAAACAGGCTAAACAGGCCTCACAACACACAGTGCTTGAAAATGAAACCCGCAAAGCAAAACACACCTCTTTCAGCTTACTTTTCTCCTAATTACCTAGCAATTTTAATGCTTTTCTTCTCCAATTGCTTATCAACTTTAATATTTTTTTCAATTATGGCTATTTTCAGTACTTTACCTTTTTTCTTTCTCACTTTGTGTTTGTATTTTACCCTTATATTGTAGTACTACTTACTACCCGCTGTGAATCTCTCGAAACACAAGTTAATCTGAGATGAAATGATATTATGATTATGATATGATGTTTTGCCCATTGCCTTACTCTCCAAATGCTTTTTCTAATTTTCCCCTATGATGTTTGTAACTTTGTAGCAGTTTTTTCTTATTAAATAAATAAAACCTTCTTTTTCTAAACAAAAAACCATTGTTGCAAGGTGAATTAGGTAAACTAGTGTAAGGTTGTATTTATTGGAACAAAGCAAAACTGAAAAAAGAGAAAGGGAAGTTGAAGTAAAGAAAACAGGACTGATTGTGAGAACTTTGAACACAAAAAATGAACTGATTGAATGGTAGGACAAACAGTGTTAGCTGTTTGCAGTAATGTGAAGCAAACTATTTACTTGGTTTTTAAGAAAATGCATTTTTGAAGATTGTTGAATTTGGAATCTTTCTTTCTCTCTTTTATTGTTTGCTTTGCGCTGCCTTATGATTGCACGCAAAATCGCTGCTATATTAACCTAGTTTGATACTGCTCTCCGTTATTTTTCTGGCGCCATTGGCACTAAAAGAGCACATGTTTCGGTGTACAGCACACACTACTTCACTGCTCAAATTTCACTCGCACACTCACTCTTTCCCTCTCTCTCTCTCCAGACTCGCAGTAAGTACTGTTTCTGTTATACATTTCATCATTTTTTCTGTTTACAAACACGCTTTCTACTTTGTTCTAAAGCATTTGCAGTCCAGATTTTCAAATCAACAAAATGAACTCCCAGGACAACAACTCCAGAGACAAGCAGTCCAGTGGTAGCAGCAACAGCAACAGCAACAGCCAGGGCACCTACTACACCGGAAAGCCTTTGAACTTGGACGCTTTGTTGATGATGAAGGCTTTTTGTTTGGATAAACCTTCCAAAAAGAATAAAAACAAGAACGAGAAGAAGAAGGAGATGGAATGAAAAAAAAATGAAAGCAAGTAGTAGTGACTGATTAATTTTTTAAAAAGCTTTTATCCATCATTGTGAACTCCAACATCTAGGACAGGGAAGTGTCCCTCGAGGGATCAAGTCAACTCCGGTTTATCTTTGATCAAACTCATTTGATAATTTTTAATTTGTTTGTGTTTAATTTTGCTATTAAATCAACATCAACGTCAAAGTTTTGGCCGCAGTCAAACACGGCTTTTGGAAAACTTTTAATTTTTATGTAAATTTTATTGACTGAAACTAAAAGCAACATACAAGAATTTAGAAGTGGCGAAAATGGACAACTGCTCATAAAGGGTTGATATTGGACGGATAGACAATAGAATAGACTGGGGTGACAAGATACAAAACAGATTAAAGGAAGACAGTAATTTGGAAATAAGGGGAAAATCAGCAGCAGAAACTAACATAAAGGTTTGTTTAGATGAAAGATAAAATTATAAACTAAAGTTAAAGTGTAACGTAGATAGTGGTTAATAACATAGAAAAGTAGTGCCTTGTGTGCAAGAATGCGACCAACAACAGCCTGCGATTGACTCAGTTCGTTTGGAACAGTGATAACTAAAAAAGCAAAAGGAGAACAGATTAAAGATTAGAAATCTGCTGAAGCTCCTAAACCACTCCTTACCAACAATTAGTGCGATTCAGTAGCTTCAGTACTCAGCAGTCCTCAACTTTTTTTTGTTCCACCACTACTACTCCTCAGTTGATCGACGTATCGGTAGAGGCATCCACTCGGATCACTGAATTTGCTGCTGTTGGTGGGCGTGGTCGCATCAACATCGAGTGCACCTCAATGGCCGTCCGCGGGGAGTCAAAAGTCGGTCCGAAGCGCTCCACCGTCAGCTCCACGCCCTGCAGGCGGTCACGGAGGCCGCCCTGCTCGAGGACCGGCTCCAGCGCCAGGCGGAAGCAGCGGCGATCGCGGTAGTCAACGGCCGCCGAACTGCCCTCCAACTCCCAACAGGCACAGGCGGCACAGTGGAGCGGAAGCAGCTCCAGGGCGACGTTCAGGTACTTCAGATTGACAAAGGTGAAGCCGATGCCGAGGTGGGCGAGCAGCGTTCGGTGGTCGCGGACCGGCCGGCGGAAGGGCTCTCCGACCACGGTGACGGCCAACGAGCGAACCTTGGGCAGGCGAATCTCTGCAAGACTTCGTGGAGTTCGGCGGAGGCTCCGCCGCGGAAGGGCGGCCGCCTCTACTAGGTACTCGTCGAAGTGCTCCGCCAGCTCGGCGCCGTCCTCATTTTGTTGTTGGCCGAGGAAAGCCTGGCAAGGGTTCTGCAGGTGGGAGAGGTCGTTCCGGAGGACCAGGACCAGCTCTCGAAGGCCGGTCAGGTGGCGCAACAGGCCGAGGGTGGGCTCGTTGAGGTACTGGCGCATGGTCAGTGTCAACGAGAGATGGGCCAGGGAGTGCGTGTAGGGCGACAGCGGAATGGGCACCTTGCTGGGAATGAGCGCCCTCAGCGCCTCCTGGTGGTGGCCGAGGTTTTGACCGGAAGTGGCCAGCGCCAGCCGATGGGCCTCCGTTTCCGGCTCCTCGAGGTAGGCGATCACCGTGCGGGAGAGGGGGCCAAAGAGGCGGTACTTGTTGGCAAGTACCAGCTCGGAGGTGGCGACCCCTTGCGGGTAGCTGAAGGGCACCACCAGGCTGAGGACGCGGATGTGGCCGTTGGCCGCAATAGAGTTCAGCGCCTTCTGCACCGCCTTCACCGGAAGTCGGAGGTAGGCGGAGGGCACGCGGTGGATGAGGTGCAGGTTGAGGCTGCCGGCGACGCGGAATCGCCGGGCGACCAGCTCCGTTCCAAAGTGGACCACCAGCGTCTTGAGGGCGGGGAAGGCGCCGCCGCTGTAGTTCAGCAGGTCGATCATCTCGAAGAAGGGCTCGTAGTCGGAGTGGTCCTCGAACTCCACTTCAGCGTTCTGGTCCTCGTTACCGTCTTCTTCATCATTAGAGATATCAGCAATATCGTTATTATCATCACCATTATTATTATTATTATCAGTACCACCATTACCACCCCTCTTACCCTGGTCCTGGTCCTCGTCCTTCTTCTTCTTAGCTTCTTCCTCCGCCGCTTCTTCTTCCTCTTTCTCCTTCGCCAGCCTCTCCTCCTCAAGCTCATTCACCAGGACGAAGGCCTTCGGCGAGCCGCCGGAGCTGCAGTTGCTCGCAGAGCTGTCGGAGAGCGGCGAAACGGTGGGCGGCGGATCCGGCTGTGAGTGGGCGGAGTCAGCGTCGGCGTCCCCAGAAGAGGAGGCGGAGACGGAGGCGGCAGCAGCCTCTGCGCGGAGCTCCGCCTCCACGTCCATGTTGCCCAGAAGGTCGCCGGCGGCGGTGGCGCGGGCGCGCGCCAGGGCGCCGGCCCGGGCCGAGCCGCAGTCGCCCGGCGCCTCGCCGGTCCAGTTCACCCGGTCGTGGTCCGGGCCGATGAACAGCTGCAGACAGACGAGGGCGGGGTGGCGGCGCAGAGCACTGACCACGTCCACCGCCAGGCGGAGGCCCCGGTAGGTGGGCGTCACCAGGACGACCTTCACCGTGGTGACGTTCGGGTAGCGGCGCGCCAGCGTGTACGGCGACAGCACCAGCTGGCGGACCTGCTCGGCAGTGAGCAGCACCCGGGGCTCCTCCTCCAGCGGCAGGTTGTGATTGGGCGTCACCTCGTAGCGGCTGTGCGCCTTGCGCCGGAGGAGGGGCCACCGGGGCTTCGCCTTCAGCTTGTAGCCAAACTGAATGTTCTCGTCGTACTGGCCGCCGTCGTCCAGCAGCATGTACAGCGCCCTCTGGCGGAGGTGGCTGTCCGAGGGGGCGGCGGCCGTCTCCGCCGCCAGTCGGCGCCGATTGGGACGGCGTGGAAAGGTGGCTTCAGCCTCAGCAACAGCTGTAACGTAAGGTCCGTAGGCGGGCAGACCTTGACCGGAAGTAGTAGAAGTTGAAGTAGTGGCCGCTGCTGGAGCGTTTCCTGAAGCGTCAGCAAAAGCAGTCGGCGTTGGAGCGTAGAGCAGCTGAGCCGCTGGAGACGCTCCCACTGGAAGAATCTCCGAAACACTGGCTCGCAGGTAGTACTTCAGAGCGGATGGTGATTCTCTTGAAGCAGATGCTTCGTGCTCTGAAGAAACAGCCGAAGAAGAAGAAGAAGCAGCAGCAGCAGCAGAAGTAGTCAAAATTCCGGAAACATTCTCCGGAACGCCGGCCAGCCGGGCGTACTCCGGAATAGTTGGAACCCGTTCCGGAACTGCGGTCGAACTTGTAACTCCTTCCGGAACTGAACCGGTCGAAGTCGTTGAAGCAGCTGTGGCAGAAGTGGCAGTGGCAGTGGCAGTGGCAGTGCTGCGAACCACCGTCACCACAGGCGAGCCCTCCTCACTTCCGGTGGGCAGGCCGGCCACCACCACCCGCCGGGGCACGTACACCGTCAGCGGCTCGGGAAAGCTGAAGCTCGGCTTCCGGTTGAGAAAGGCCGGCTCGTAGGCGGTGACGGTGGTGTTGTGCGGACTGACCGGGTCATCGGCCACGATGGAAGAGGAAGAGGAAGGGAAAGGGGAAAAGGAGGAGGAGGAGCCGCGGTGATCATTAAAAACAAATCGATTTCGGCTTAAGTCAAGCGCCGTCTCCGAGGTAGTGTCTACCAACGGCAGCTGCAGCTGAGTGGGTCGATTTAGAGGCGGGCGAGGATCGGCAGATTCCTCGTCCATTGTCACAAAGCTGGGTGATTGCAATTTTTAATTTTGCGATGCCTGCAAAAATAGAAAACAAGTTTTTGAGTAAGTGCTGGTTGTGAACAAATGATAGAAACTGTACGACCTGTTAAAGTTTTAAGTATTTTCGGTGATTGAGGTTGAGGCTGAGACTGAAGCTGAGGCTGAATGATTTTTATCGCTCAACGAAACTGATTTATATATGTTAACCAGCGGATACTAAAGTTCTGATTAACGTGAGAGAGAGAGAGAGAGAGAGAGAGAGAGAGAGAGAGAGAGAGAGAGAGAG
>JAALOO010001599.1_pt1 | contig 14806 bp, 12 predicted proteins | sample 7257641 | NCBI WGS metagenome assembly JAALOO01 (sample SAMN14085613, study PRJNA598686) | mite metagenome | biome: ENVO:01001000; feature: ENVO:01001002; material: ENVO:01001226; isolation source: single female mite from University of Michigan culture on fish food culture... ...
GGCAGGGCTTATGAGTTTCGCGAAGATGTCATTTCGCGGAGATGTCTGGCTACCCAGAAAAAGTAGAAGATGCTGCCGGGAAAACGCCGCAGGTATTCTCTTTTCAGATCAGATCATTTAAGTTTTTTGGCTTGACTGTGAACTAAAACAACTTTTTGTAAACAATTTATTTTACTTGCAAAGACTGATAATAACGGTGATAGATTTTATAAAGTAAAAGTTAAATTTTTTTTGTCAACAAAAAAATTTGCTAGTAATTTTAAAATTGATCGTTTTGAAAAATCGAAAGTATTTGAAAATTAGGTAACTAGGGCGCACTCTATCGGCGTTGAATCAAAACACATTTGACCGTTGTGTTGAAAAATGAAAATGTTTTTTTGCGCTGTTGTCAAAACAAAACCTGTTGTATCCAGGGAAGCAAGCATCATTTGGAGCACCTCTGGCACGCAATGACATTGCCTCCTCCTCTCAACATGGCCGACAAAAGGCTTGCAATGGCTCAACATGGAACTAACAATACTCGATTGATTCAGGTTTTACTTTGTTTTTGAAAAAATAAATTTTGTTAAATACTCACTATTTTCCCTTTTCAGAAAGCAAAACAGTTGGGCAATCAGTACAGTGACAATTACTGCAAACAGTCCACATCACTTCAACTTCATCGCCAACGAATGGATTTGATTAAATTAGTTGATGCTGAAATTCATGAGACACAACAGCAGTTGGTGACTTTGCGTGCTCAGTTGAAACGATCGACGCAACATGAGCCAAAGAAAAGCTCAATAAATGTTCAAGCTGTACCTTTTAAAGAACAAGCAACGAAGCAACCAGTGTTAGCAAATAGGAGTGTTGCAAATGCAAAACCTTTAAATCATTGTGCTAAAAGGCATCATTCAGCAACAGCAGACCATTCAATTGACAGTGCCATCAGTTCAGCTGCATCAAGTGAAATGCATCAATTGAATTCACCAGATACGTCGCCTCAAACAATTCCGAAAACTGTGTGGAGCTCCTCGCCTGATGACACTATGTCAATGAGTTCTCGGACGTCTTCAAATGCCGAAGAAAGGTACTTGGCAAAGTTAAAAAAGATGTATCAGAACAGAGATAAAGAAAAACAAATTTATTCCCAGCCAAGTCATGAGTCTAATAACAACAAACTTACTGAATTTGTTGTGGATGGTATTGTTGAGAAAATATGGGAAAAACTTCAAAACATAAAGCCACCTCAAGAGAAGGAAGAAAAAGAGCTTTGTAGTGTTGCCGTTGAAACTACTTTTGCCAATCAAAGCCTGCCAAGTGATGATTCAGACTGCGATGAGGAACCACATATTAGCGATGATATTCAGTCAATTTACCTTGAAGAGGAGTTAGAGGACGAGAATACTGTTTACATGCCTTTGCCGACTAAGAAGGAAAAGGAAAAATCAATGAATCAGCATCGCCAAGAGCTGCACAAAATTCAGGAATCTCTGCAATCTCTCAGTTTCTTCAATCAAAATGAAATGACACAGTATAAAGATCTAGAAATGAAGAAAAGAGAAAAGCCGCCAGTCGTATTGATTGACTTTGACGAAGACCACGACCATGTTGACCACCAAGGGCTCAATTTCAGCAACACGTCTCACAATACTTCAATGTTTAGAACACTGCCTGAAATATCTTCTACCTGCTCAACACCCAAACGAAGGCAATCTATCTCGTTCACACAGAATTCTGTTTCAACAATTGAGCAGATTCGAAACTCCACTGTCTCAAATGTCTCAAACCAAGCGATCTCATTTTCTACCGCACGCGAGTCTACCAGCTTTTACCCCAAACAGCAGCTGCCGCAATTCAGTGCCATATCATTTTCCGTTGACAGCATGTCAAGGGAACAAATCATGAGCGCAATTTCCTCCTCAGACGTTCTCGACAATGACCAATTCTGGGAGGATGTCCTCGACGGATCGGCAAATCTCGGACATGAAGTTCAGTTTTGATAATCAAATATCACACATTTTTTATTTTACATTTTGTACAATATTAAATTCTTTTAAAGATGACAGTTCGGTTAGACAGCCTGTAGTTCATCTCCACGACGCTAGTGCTGCTGCCGCCTTCAGCCGCCTGCTGTTTGGTGTGGCACTTGGCGATGCCGTTGATGGTCTGCGAGTAGCCCGACTTTGGACGATCACAGTCGAGCCAGGTGTCGCATTCGTAGAGCAGGCTGGTCACCAGAACGGTGGCCGCCTCGTCCTCCTCGAGGAAGTAGGTGCCGATGAAGAGGCTGCACTGCTTCCGCTTCAGCGACTGTCGCAGGCGACGTACGAAGCTATAAATGAGTGCCGGCTCGGCAATGTAGGAGAGGAGAACGCTGAGATCGTCGATGAGGAGGACGGAGTTGGATGGCAGCTTGGTCACCTGGGCGTTGATTGCCTTCACCAGCTTTCCCCACTGGAGAGTGTCAATCTGACCCACTTCGCATTGATCGCTGAAGAAGCCCGAGTGATCGTCACCTGCAGTCTCGTCAAAGAGGTCCACCACGGTGATGGTTCCCTCCTCACGGCGACTCTTCAGACTGCTGATTCCGCACTTGGTGGCCACTGCGCTGTAGTGGCTCCAGCCCTGGCCGAGCAGCACCAGTGCCAGACTGGTGCCCTCCGCTCCTTTCACCAGCGACTGCAGCATTAACTCAAAAGCAAACGGTTGCGTGAGAAGGCTGCGAACGGTGTTCACCGTAAAGGTGCCCGACTTCGGGTGCAACCAACTGGTAGTTGAATCGGTCATTGCTGCCGAGGATTGCTCTCTGATTGTTGACGTTGATGAAGTGGTGCGGAAACGTGGGTGACGTAAATGCCGAGCATGCAGTTGCTGCTGTTGATGATGATGATGTTGATGATGATGATTTGGTAATGTTGACGAGTCTGATGATGAGAATGAAAAAGTGGGCAATAAAGACCGGTGCAGTCGGGTAATAAAGATGGGGCCAACGGCGGTGGTGGTGATAATAATAAGACGCAAGTGTAAGCACTCGCACAAGTGCACTACCGATGAAAGGTGATCCTCTTTGTTGGAAAGCGGAGAAATCCTCGTAAACAGCACGTGAAAGTGGTGTTGTTGTGCACTGCACTGCAGCTGCTGCATCTCTTCCCCGATCTCGTGCTCACGCTGCCTGGTGGCCGCCACTGGAAATCCTCCCCAAAGTGCTTCCCGAAGACTGCGAGTCTCTCTCTCTCTTTCTGGTGCCCCAAGCTGCACTGGAAGTAATGAACGAATTAAAGACAGAAAGCGAGGGAGAATTAACATCATCATCATCCATCGGATTAGCAAAGTGTAGCGGCTAATTGTTATAATTAGCCAAATGACACACGAAGCGAGCGCGGGGAAAAGACCGACACCACATCGCAAGGATGCGCGAGCTCAGTGAGTGGTTGCACCTGCTGGAGAAAGCAGCAACATCAAAAGAAGATTTCAAGTTATTAGCAGAATAAATATCGTTTTATTTATTGTACAAAGCAATAGAGACAAACAGAGAAAAATAGCACAGTTGTGATCGTCATCAAGCAAGAGAAAAATAGACTTGGGCTGCAGTAATATTTACAAAGAGAAGCAGGTGGCGGTGGTGGTGGTGGTGATCGATGATGAAGTTGATGGCGAAGATGATTGACGTGCACCAGTGTTGTGTCAACAAAAGAGCAGCTGTGTGTGGTGCTGGTGCTGATTATCATTCGATGTCTCGTACTGAAATGATCAAGTTTTCAAAAGTAGCTGGTGAGCACTCTGGATGATGAGGGATGATGAGTAGGGTGAAAGATGAAGTGAAGTGTAATCAGTAGTTGGTGGGGGGGGCCTAGTTGACCGGCATTGGGGGCCTTCGCTTTTCGGCAATCTCGTTCTCATTCTCGGGCATGACGGGCACTGTGAGCGAGGCCGAACTGGCCGACCTCATCAGGAGACTGTCATCGGAGGAAGACTTGTCATCTTTGATGCTCGCGTCATCGTCGTCATCAATCAGCTGGTCATCGTCGGCAATGTCCTCGCAGACGATGGTCGGCTGGCGTTTCGGCGGTCCCATCGAGGTGGAGGAAGTGGAAGAAGGAGCGGAGGAGGCGGCGGAAGTTGCGGTGGTGGAGTTTGAGGACTGGCAGGCAGCCGTCTTCAGCTGCATCTGGGCGAATCTCTTTGTGAGCTCCATTGAAGTGTTGCTGGCGGTGACTCCATTAGCGGTGATCTCACTGCCGCAGTTCATTTGCTCCGAAAAGTGGTGGTGGTGGTGGTGCATCGATCCACTGCCGCCGGTACTGTTGCTCGCCATTGTCGTTGCCATTTCTGTTGTGTTTGAGGATTGTGAAAAGAAAACTCTGCAAAGTTTGAAAAGGAGAGAAAGAAGCTGAAGGTTAGATCAAGTAGTGTGTGTGGCTGGTACTTTGGCAATCAATCGATAACTGATCGTTTACTGTCTCTAACTGACCAGCGGCAAATGATGACTGATTTTCCTGGAAACAAAGTGTCTGCTGTGTTTTGCTGTGTTTCAGGCTCAGCCTAAGTCGCAGACTAATGTGCGTGAGTGCGTGGTGTATGTGTGTGTTGTTTCTTGGAGACAGGCAGCACTGCTGACTGTGGGAGTGTGAGAGAGTGTGTGTGTGTGTGCATTTCCGATATCGAACTGGAAATGGTAGCTGTCCAGCATGAGCTACCCTGGCTATATAGCCGATCCGATCCATTCGAATGCAGTCTAGTCGACCCACGCGGGTATCACTGCCACTCGGCGACTAGCTCTGCTGCTGCTGCTGACGCCAAGGGCTCATCGACTGAATTGGAATCGAAACGGTTCAACGGGTGCCCTGCTGTACTACCACCACCGCCACTACTGACAGTGAGACTAATCGGCGCCTGTCAGTGGGTGAACAGGCTAATAGCGAAGAGCCTTGCAGGCGCCGTCGACGGCCGTGAAAGAGCCTTTCAATGTCAGCTAGGCAGTTGTGAGACAGCCAGCCAGCCAGCCAACAAGCCAGTCAGCTAGCCATCTATCCAGCCTGGCAGTCGATCAATTATACTCTGCACACCGTACAGGGCAAAACGAATTGTTCCAGAACGATCCGTCTCGCTGGCTGTCGTCGTCAAAGATTATGACTCTCTCACGAGCTTGCTCTTCAACTTCGTCATTCGTCATTCGACTAAATTGGCTGGCTATTTATTATTAATTAGCTGAAGAATGCCGCTGCTGGTGTCAGCTAGACTGGTTGTTTCCGGTGTTTCGGCTGTCAGTTATGACTGCCATTCAGACTTACCTTTCTTTTCCTGTGTGTTGTAGGGCTGGGGCTGGTAGCAGCTGGTAATTAGCTGGGAAAGTAGGCGGAGGTGGTGATTCAAGTGTGTTTTGCGATTTAGAGTTGCAATGAGCAGACTGAAGTGTGGCACTGGCTGAGGACAGAGTGAGAACAGTGGGAAGTGCCAACCAATCGACAGTTTGGCAGAAACTGAGCAGATCAAGTGGCGAGTGGCTCTTCTTTAAAGTGAAGTGGTGAAGACAAGTGCCAAAGTGTTGGTATGGAGTTTAGTTTAGATCACGGGCTCTACGCCGTTATCTGTGTCTGTTTTGTTTGTGCGAGAGTGTATTTTCCAAGCCAAGTCAGTGAACAAACAGCTGTGTGACGCGTGCTTCGTCTGCAGAGAGTGCACAAACGTTTGCGGTGATGATGGTGGTGCTGGTGGTGGTGGTGGTAAGACGATGCGATCCGAGAAGTGATGAGAGAAAGAGTGGAGAGAGTAACTTCTTAGCAAGAAATTATCATGTTATATTTTTAAATGCCTGACGCCAATCGAGTCGGGTCTAGTAGGCAGACTGCACTGGTGCGACCGTGTAATCAGCAGTTAGGGGGCAGATTTTTTGTTGTTGGCTGTTTTATACTGCAGTTGCGGCAGTGCGTTTGTCGTACAGCACGGAATTTGTAAACGGGGAGAGGGCGAGCCAATTGGCAGTCAAGAAGATTAGGCGGCGAGAGCAGGAAAACAATGCCTGTCACTTGATGGTGGCAAATCAGAAATGAAAGACGTCGTCAGAGTCGTCTGGTCGTGTAGTCTTCAGGAGGTTGAGGAATCGAGTGAGTTAGAAAACGGTTTATTTATATGACGGCCGCTGATGATGATGATGATGACATTCGCCGACAGATTCGATGACGATAGTGATGCTACTGTCTGCCTGCCTCACTGCTGCCACTACTGCAGTTAGTGGTCGTGGTCTCTCTCGTAGGCCGTCGTCTCTTGCACTCTGCTGACAATGAGAGAAAGATGGAGAGAAAGAGACCAAAAGGCGCCGACTGTCACTGTCACAGATGCTGCTGGTGAGTAGTGGAGGGCCACGCTAGCGGTGCGCGCGGCATGACTTTACTTGTCGAACATGAAAGAGGTAATAGGCAGACAGGTAGACGTTTGCAGACGACGAAATGCAGGCGAAAATGTGAGGAAAAGTACACACTGAAGTTGGCACAGAAGCACAGGCAAGGAGGCAGCAATCGTCGATGAGTGTGACTGTTTCGCTCTTTATTCGCCTCCTTCCTCGAATCGCAGGATGACTCACAAACCAGTAGTAGTGCTGGTGCTAGTAGTGATCACTCACCTCACACTGGTGCAACAACCATCTACCTCATCATCTTACATCATCTGAAGTGAAGTGAAGTAGTGTGTCGCATTAACGATTCGGCTGCTGCAATGCTGGCACGAAAATTGCTCTCTTTCTAAATTGCCTGCCTAATAATTGCCTTCTTTCGGTTTCAACTACCCCTCATGCTAATATTAGATACCCTAACGGTAATAACAAGAATAATTGCCAACAACGCTGCAGAAGTGCTGCTGTTGCTGCTTCTGATCGTTTCTCTTTTCCGCTAGAGCACAGCATTTTTTTCAGCAGCAGCACCAACCGCGACTGCCGTAGCTGATGACAGTTTTCTGAGAAGCAAAAACAGCAAAACGATTCTCAGCTTTGCATTCTGTGAATTCCTCGCAGCAGCAACAGACGCATTTATTCATCTGAATAAATGAATTGCTTCTGCTGCTGCTGCTGCCGATTACAATGCCAAGCACTGGAAATGATGGTGATATACAGTGCACAGTGCACAGAGCACCAAAAAAGAGCAGTGGCTACTGCCCAAGAAGGAGAGCGCACTGATAAATCGACATCAGTCAGAGCAAGAGAAAGACTACTGAGTGGCTACATTACATTACCACGATCAGCACTAGACTGGCAAAGTGAATGGCAGCAAGAGTCGGCTGAGGCAGCGACAGAAGCAGTGGTGACGTCAATAATCGGCACTGGTGACGCAAATCGCTGCCGCCGCCGCCGTCGCTGCTGCTGCACCGCGCTTCGGCGGCACTCGCTCACTCACTCCACAACGACGACGGCCACAATCGGCGGTGGTGGTGGTGGTGGTGGTGTTTGAGGCTGCCACCGAACAGAGACAAAGAAAGACCGAGAACAGACTGATCATTTAGTGGTAGCACCAGCAGCAGCAGCACATGGACACACTGCTCCAATTGGAAGACAATCACCCTGCTGCTGTCGCTGCAAAGTGTTGTTGTCGTGAAAGAGGAGACCGCCGACAGTACTTCTACCACTTTTTGCCGACTCGTCGAAATCAGCATTCACCATCACTTCCCTTTTCCAATGTCGCTCACTCTGCTGCTGCTGCTGTCCACTAAGCCATTGAGCACTTCTTGCAGCAGTAGCAGCAGCAGTCTAATTGACGCTATTTTGGGTTCACCGTTGCCACTGGTGACCAGTGTACTAATACACATAGCTATTCTTGGTCGCCCACTTCACCCAACTTAGTGCCCACTCGGTTGACAAAGGCAGTTTGGCAGTTGCAGTAGTAGTAGTAGACATCAGTGGTTGACAGCAGTGGCAGTACAACTTGTGGGCACATGTCTGTCGGAGTGTCTGATCAGTGCAGTGACTTGAAGCAAAGAAAAGTGAGATAAATCAAATCATATCAGCGACAGTGGGGCACCCGTGCATCAATGAGACAAGGGCTGTGTGTGGCTCAATGGCAGTGAGGGAGAACTCCATCTCGCTTCTTTTTATGATACACTAGTGTGTGTGTGCAGGTGTATGGCGTGCATGGTGCCATTGCCCATACCCCGGAAAGGAGACTGGTCTGGCCTCCTCTCTCATCAGAGCAGTGATCTGCAGTGGAATAAGACTACCAACCAACCAGCAATGCACTGACTGCCTGGTAGTTAGCAGGCAGTCACTTGGCCCGGATCATCGATTGCCCATTAACGTCATTTGCAAGGCTCATTTGCTTAGCCGACCTGTGTGTACGTACTTCAATTGACTGTTGAAAATGAAATGTTCTTTGAGGATCAATGTGTACGCAGTAGCAAGCACTGTGCGCTGCCTGCCCAGACTGCTCTTCCTTGGATCCCTCCTGTTTACCTACTAAATCTGAATGACGACTGAACGCCGGTCGCAAGAAGGAGAAGGAGAAGGCAAAGATCGACGTTGCCGTGCCAAATGGACTTGCAGGGGGGGGCCTGTATTTGCTGTACAACAAACTGAGCAGTGTCATTTGAGAGCTTGCTGGGCGGGAGGGCGGACGACTAGAGCAAACAAGACAAAGGGAGAGAGAGAGAGAGGCCATATAATTTGCTGGTGTTTTATTGCCATCTGCGTGTGTGTTCCAAACACCGAGGAGTAGTAATCTACGTAGCAAAAGAAAGTGGAGAAATATAAGTAGAGTATAAAAAATAAAGTTATTAATGATGGCGTGTTGGTAGTGGTGGTGGTTGCTGCTAAACAAAAAGAGGAGAAAATGCAGAATAAGAAACAAGTGAGACGTAGAAGATTGCTTATGTGTAGAGGAAGCAACGAGGGGAGAACGAGGGAGAGAGAGACTTGAAATAAATCGGGCAACGTAGAAGTGATGTGATGAGGATGCAATGAGAGAACGTATATGGCTAGAATGAATAGTGTTTCGTGTTTTGGAAGAACCGGCGACAGCAGCAGCAGCAGAGGCGGTAGAAGAGTGTCAGGCAATTTTCCGGCATTGCACACACACACTCACTGACAGTCTGCTGGTGAGCAAATCCCCTTAACTCCTTCGATTCACTACTGCTCCTTCTTGGCAGGCAGCTTAGAGAGTTGCTCTTCCGGCCCCTTCAGTCGATCGAGTACAATGCCCGTGTACCAGGTGAAGCGGACCGTCAGTGGCTCTGAGCCTCCATTTCGGTGTAGACTGCGCGAGTGGGCGCAGAAGAGAATGTGGAGGTAGGCGCCGTAGCCGGCCATAAAGTGCCACCAAGCGTGCAGTTGGGTCAGCGGACTTAGCACCGCCGGAAGCGTGTCTGTACGCAAGCCACGTAACCACTCGCAGGCAAAGTTGTCGATGCACCACAGTCCAAAGCCGCAGTAGTAGAAGAAAACGGCCGAGTAGAAGATGCGCACGCTGCACTGCTTCGTCCGCACCACTGCAATGTCGTAGTAGAGCATCAGCGTCACCAGGACGCCGTAGGCCACCTGAAAGAGGATGGGCGTCTTGAAACTGAGGTAAATGACGGTGCAGATGACGCCGTAGGCAATCAGCGACAGCTTCAGCAGGGCGTTCCGCAACGCTGAGCGCTCCATCGATTCGTAGAGATGTGAAACCAAGGCGTAGACGAGCATCAGCGAGCCCCAGAGCATTGGAAGTTCGTCAAAGAGCTGCATCTCGTAGAGCAGCGTCATGTGAAAGTTCCAAGAGCCACAGCCCACAAGGGCGAGCGAGATGAAGCAGAGCATGAAGCGACGTTCAAGATTATTGCGAAAGGCGTAGTAGAGACCGGCGAAGGAGGGCACGATCATCGCAAGATTGGAGAGTGTGTTCCAAAACTCGGCAATGTACTGCGTGACGATGTAGTTCTCCTCGCACCAGTCCAGCGTGGACGTGGGCTCGCCCCAATAACCAGCTATTGGAGCCATTTTCTGAATTTTTGAATTGTTGCTGAGTACTGAAATAGGATCGTTTGAGCGATTGAATGATTGGGACCTGAATGAAGAAGAAGGTAAACAGATTAAAATCAAAGTATGGAAATCATTCTAATCGGCGGATGCCCACACTTACTGATAAGAGGAGGCACTGGAGGCTGTTGAGCAAGAAAGAGGATAAAGAGGACGACAAGAGAATTGACCAGAGAGAGGAGATCGCTACCGCACAAATGAAACTAATACAAAGTGAAGAGAACAACGGCAAATCGACAGTGCAACAACGGCAGCAGCAGCAGCAGTTCACGCATTGAAGCGTGCTACCTTAGCCGCCAGTGTCGGCAGTCTCGGCGTGTATGTGTGATGATGATGAAGCTGATGTCCTCGATTCAGACGAGTTTGCAAACTAGACTACCGCCACTACTTCGGCACTCTGTTGGACACTGTGTTGTTGGTCTGGAGGATGATCAAGTCATCGTTCTTCTGTCACCGGCAAACACAGGCAAGTAAGCAGGCAGGCAGGCAGGCAGGAAGACAGGCAAGCTGGCTGTCTGGCTGAGGCACAGGCCGGCAGTGATTGTCAATGTGTCTTTTCAGCACGTCTATTGCAAATGCTAGAAAAATGTTGATGACGATCAACTTTCCATGTTGTTGCTCAAATGTCAGCAGCAAAAGTCATAGTGCCAAATGGAGGGAAGAATGACAATTATGACGACGGTGCTGGGCAGGCACTGGTTGTTCTGGTAATACTTCTCAAACAAGTTTTCGACGGCTCTACCTTTTCACCAGCAGTACGTGATGACTTTGGATTTTTGAATCATCGCTGGAGTTGATGGTGGCGGTGGTAGTGGCGGTATCACCATGAGACGGCACTCTCACGCTCAATTTACTAGAAGGAATCTTCCCCGATGTGTTTGACTGTAAACTCTGTTCTGGTCGACGGTGATGGCGAAGCACAAACAAACAAAGCGCCGAATGTTTACATGAAACAAGTCGAAAATGTTGAAGATAGAGAGGTGAGCCGAGAGTGAGGATGATGATGGCAGAAAATCACTGGTTGAGTACATGAAGACTTGAAATGAGTGGACAGTGGTGGTGGTGCTGGCAATTTACCGCGAATAGTTGCCGCTTTGCTATGGTGATTAGGACATTGGTGATAATGTTGACGGATCTCTTGATGGCCATTGACATCACAGACGGAAAGAAATCTGTCTGTTTTTGTTTTGATTTTTCCACTTTACTGCTCTAGCCCCAGTGTTTTGTTTCGCCACTACCAGAGGGCACATCTGAGAGCTTTTTAAAAATATTTTTTTAGAAAAATTCTGTTGGGTCATTTAATTTTGAGTTGACAGGTAAAGCAAATTTTTATTTGAGATCGATAGAAATCAGTGGTAAGTCAGTAAGAGAATGAACAGTAAAACACAAAAAGGATGCATGCTTTTAGTTTGTAATAGAGTCTAACATCGAAAATGGCGGATATGCTTCTTCTATCCATCAGATCAAGCTGGCGCTGAGCCCCAGTCAAAGTCATCGGGGACTGGCTCAAAAACTGGTTCAGATTCAGCAACAGCCGAAACCGATGCTTGATGACCACCACATTTGGTGACAGTTGGTGGAACAGTCTCTTTTGATTTTTGAGCAGACGAGGAACGGCTTTCACTAGGAACCGAAACAGTGCTTGCTGGACCATCGCTTTGTGATGAGCCTGAAAATTGAAGTTCTTTTAGAGCAGCAAGAGCAGGAAGCTGCTGAAATATCGGTTTACCCCATTTAAAAGCACTCGTGACTAGTTTGACGTCCGAGTCGGATTCGGGAACAGTTGAATCTGGTCCTCCGTGACCAACATAGTAGCGCTTGCTGTTAGGGGAGCAATCTCCTTTGGTATCGCAGGCGACGAACCAAAGACAGTTTTTCGAAAAGCATTCACTGGAAACAGGAACAGCCACTGGTGGGCGAGTTTTGGTTGTTGATGCTGAGGCAACCTCTATCGGAGCTGCTGAACTTTCTTTCTTTGATGAGCCGGGAAGTTTTTTGGGAACAACAGGAGCAGAGTCATAATCCTCAGAGACTGGTTTAAATGTTGGCTTGAGCTCCTGATTGACAGTCGTTGAACTGGTACTATTGCTTGGTGGTGCAACTTTAGCTTGCTTTTCAAGCACTGTATTTGCTGGAATACATTCTTTAGAGGAAATCGAAATGGTTCTCGTAGTTTCAGGCTCAGAGCCCCACTGCAAATTGTTTAAGACTTGATAACAGGGGTTAGGCTTGACTTCAGGAACAGCCCAGGGATACAGTGAAGTTCTGTCAAATGAGTACTTTGGTCGGGGCAGTTCGTACGCTAAAATTTCTTGTTCACTTGGAGGCAGCAAGGGAATCTGCTGAGTGGCAAAAATCGTCCACCATCGAGCCAGCTTTTTCCGCCAAAGTTCCGCAGTCGACTCGTTCTCAAATGGAATTTCAAAGATGAGCTTTTCAACTTGGTTTATTTTCTCTTTGACAATCGGTGACAGTGGGGCGTTGCTCTTTAACAGAGCCTCGATGATCACTTCCAGAGTGACCAAATGTTGGCGAATGATTGCAAATGAGAGCCTTTCTGCTGGCATCCTCCTGAGATGATGATCCATAGCTTTTGATGATCTGATGGTGAATTTGCAGAAAGAAGGGTCGATTGTATTTTGTAAACTAAAATCACATAAAATGAGAGCTTGCAAGGATGACCGCATCGCACTTATAAACACCGACTGTGGGCAATCACAGTCAGCGGTTACTTTGTCATCTTGATAAAATATGAACAAGTCTTGAACTCTGACTAATTTTAAACACGCCAAAACATTTTGAGCGCAAGATTGAGCAAAAATAGTAAGTTCTAGAATGTACACTTTATTATGAAATGAAAAATGGTAGGAAAAAGAGGCAAAAGATTGCATGATAAACACTATGTACAGCGAGAGACAGTTGTAGTGTTGGGTGTGACGATGATTACAAATTCAATGATGAGAATTAGCAGGGGAGAGAACAAGATGAGACAGGGTCATCATCAGAGTAGAAGGAAAGCAGAGTATTAACAGAAAGAATTAAAGAGATGAGGGAAAGAGATAATGAGAATCTTACAGTAGACTGTCTAAATTGAGAAAAAGAGCGAGCGCTAACAGTAGAAGTCGAGTACTAAAAGGGGACGAGTATCGGTGGAGATAAAGAGGAGTTGCAAAAGCCAACGATCAACCTGATCGGCAAGCTTTCAGCTTTGTACAGTTTGCTTTTGTCTCAAGAGTATTATTAGTTGTTGCGTGGATGTGGCGAACGGAGCTGACAGATCAAGTCAGCCACTGTAGTCTAGCGATGATGGTCTAGGGTGAGATCAAAATCTAGAGTGTGTAAAGATGGATGGTGGTAAGGAGGTTGAGAACTGGTGACCATCGGGTGCATTTGACCACATTCAGCTCCTCATAAGACCTGAAACTTAGTCCAGTTAGCAGCTGCCGCTGCCGCCGCCTTGTCCGCCCCATTGTAGCCGTCCAGTGCACCGCCATCACTGGCCAGCGAGCCGTTGAGGGGCGATGTGCGCGTCTGACCGGCGTGCGGATTGCCCGTCAGTCCGTGCAGGCCCGAGGAGCCGCCACCACCGCCCGAGTGCAGTCCGCCCATGTGATTGGCCATTGACATGCCGCCCCCTCCGCCGACCATCTGCGCATTGAGCGCCGCCGAGCTCATGGAGGCGCCCAGCGCGCCGCCGTGGTGGTGGGCCGCGTGGGCGTGCGCCGACATGGCCGAGGGCATGGCCGCGGCGGACATGGCGTGCTGGTAGGCCGAGGCAGTGTCCATGTTCGAGTACGGGTGGTGGTGGTGGTGCGGGTGGTGGTGGGCGTACGCCGCCGATGACGGGTGGTAGGCGCTCTGCGCAGAGGGGTAGCAGGCAGCCCCGGTGGGCGGGGCATTGCTGGCCATTTGGTGGTGATGGTGGTGGGCGTATGCTGCCCGCTGCATGCAACTATTGCTGCTCATCAGATCGGACACCGGGGCGATGGCCGCCGGACTCCAAATGGAACTGTAGGACATGTTGGCACTGCAAAAACAAGGAAAAGGAGGAAGGTTAGAGCTTGGGCTCAAGTCAGTTAAAGCCGATCACTTACCTTGAGTTGTTTGAGGTAACAGAAGAGCAGAGTGAGTTGCCGTTACCATTACCACCTCCATTGCCTCCACCGGAGCTGAGATTGGAGAGTGAAGGCGGTTTGTAGGGTGAATCTCGGTGGCCACCGACACTTCCACCGCCCAGTGACGCCGGGGGAGAGCTAGTGCTCGAGTTGCCCGTAGGTGGAGGACTCTTCGCCTTCTTTGGCCGAGGCTTCGTCGAGCCACTGTTTTGATTGTTGGCTGCATTTTGAGCTTGCTGTGCCTGTTGCCGGCACTTGGCGCGCCTGTTCTTGAACCAGACCTGAAAAATCAGTCATTGTTAAAACGGTGAACTTTTTGTCAAAATCTTTGCTCAATCTCACCTGAACCCTCGACTCTGGAAGGTTGATCTTCAGAGCGACCTCCTCACGCATGAAAATGTCCGGGTAGCGTGTCTTTCCAAAGAGCGTCTCCAGTATGTCCAGCTGGGCTCGTGTGAAGGTGGTCCGCTCTCGCCGCTGCTTTCTCGGCGGCTGGTTTGGCCCGTTCGGGGAGATGGCGCCTGGGAAGAGGCCAACAGTGACAAAAAGGGAAAAAAAGAAATCGAACATTAACATTTATTGCCAGCAAAAGTGGTTAAATGTGGAAAAAGTTTTAAAGAATTGGTAGTGGTGGTTGTCCCAAGTGAGCTTTCTTTCGACTCCAGCTCTCTCTCTCTCTCTCTCTCTCTCTCTCTCTCTCTCTCTCTCTCTCTCT
>JAALOO010001601.1_pt1 | contig 14796 bp, 11 predicted proteins | sample 7257641 | NCBI WGS metagenome assembly JAALOO01 (sample SAMN14085613, study PRJNA598686) | mite metagenome | biome: ENVO:01001000; feature: ENVO:01001002; material: ENVO:01001226; isolation source: single female mite from University of Michigan culture on fish food culture... ...
TGCATGCAAAAAAATCTCGCTGAAGTTCTGGCTTGCCAGCACTTTTCCACCTGTTGATACATAAAAACAAATGTGCGAGTTGACTCTGGCGCTCTACTTCTCGTCAATGAGCGCAGTGTTTCAGTGAACTGATTCACTTTCAGGCAACAGAACAGACCTCATCAGAGTGGTCTCTGCAGCTCTTCAGCCTCAACAACCCCGCCGTCAAGATGACCACCACGTCGGCCGTCTACGGCTTCTTCAAGTTCACCTCGACGCTTGACGGCCGCTCGGTCCGCTGTGAGGTGAAGAAGCTGCCCTTTACCTTCGGCAGCAGCGCCGCCGACGACATTCGCATTCACGCGCCCAAGGTGCAGAAGGAGCACCTGCAGGTGCTTCGTCTCGGCTGGAATGAGGAGGAGGGCGACAAGCACAACAATCTCATCATACGGCCGTCTTTGAGTGAGTTTTCCTTTTTCTATAAGTGATGATTTGCCTTGCTGATTTTTCATGCTTTTCTTTTGTTTCTTTTGCAGACGCCACCGTACTCGTCAATGAGAGGGTGCTCGAGGAGAACGCCGGGTACGCCCTCAGCCACAATGACCAGGTCAGCATTGAAGGTCGGTGCTTCACCTTTGAGGCGGCTACCAACGGCTGCCTGACTGACTCCTGTATCGAGGCGGCCACTGCTGCGGATGTAACAACGGCAGAAGCGACTTTACCGGTTGTCGCGGAGGAGGAGAAGAAGAAGAAGAATGAGAAGAAGAAGGAGGTCAAAGAGGAGGTCAAAGAGGAGGTCAAAGAGGAGGTCAAAGAAGAGGTCAAAGAAGAGGTCAAAGAAGAGGTCAAAGAAGATGTCAGAGAGGAGGTCAAAGAGGAGGAAGAAGTGGAGAAGAAGCCCAAGCCCCGGCGAGGTGGTCGCCGGAAGGTGGTTGGTCGCGATGAACTCGAAGGCATGGCCGGCTTCGGTGAAACCCGTAAGTGAACGAATTGCTTTGACTTTTGTTAACCTTTTCTGCTTTCCCTTTCAGCCACCAAAGGCCGTCGCCAGGAGGTCTCGAAGATGCTCGAACTGGACGAGCAGGCGGACCAGCAGGCGACCAAGCCGTCTGGTCGTCGCCGAGCGTCGGCCACTGCCGTTGCGGTGGCCAGCACTTCTCAGGCTGATGGCCCACGACGAGCAGCTGGTCGGCGCGGCCAGGCAAGGGCAGCAGCAGCCCTCCTCGAGGACCGCCTGCAGCTGATGGACGTCTTCGTCGAGGAGGAGAGCGGCGAGGCCTTCCTCGAGACCATTGAGGAGGAGGAGGTGAACGTGGCCGCTGCTGCCAAGCACCAGCCGGTGAAGAGGGCGGCGAAGAAGCCCTCACAGCAAAAGCAGTCCAAGCAAGCTAAGGGGGCGGCTGCAGCGACCAAAACTACGAAAACTCGACGAGCGGCTGCTGTTGCTGCTGCCACAGCTCCCGCTGCGGTCGTTGAAGAGGTAGAGGAGAAGGAGAAGAAGAAAGCTGCCAGCAAAAAGCCTACTTCACGACGAGGAGTTCGACGAAGAGCGAAGGATCAAGGCGAAGAAGACATTAAGGCGAATGTTGCTCATTCCGAAGAGGAGGAGGAGGAAGAGGAGGAAGTGGCTCCAGTGGCTAAGAAGGCGACAAAGACGAGGACGAAGAAGTCTAAGAAAGAGGATTTGGAGGTAGAGGAGGAGGAGGAGGTGGAGGTGGCGCCCGCTGCTGCTGCTGTTCCTGCCAAGCCAGCCCCTCGTGCCCCTCGTGCCGCCCGCAAGGCGAAGACTATTCGTCCCGCCTCTGAGGCCTCCACCGGGGTCGTCAATCAGAGCGACCTGGAGCAGAAGGCCACCGGGACCCCGGCGGCCAGGCCGGCCAGCCAGCGCGTCACTCGATCTCGTCGCGGACAGTAGTAGTCAAAGCTCATTGCAATCAAACACTATTTCTTTATCACCACCACTTCACTTCACTACCTCTTTTACCCCTAGTGCTTTTATCTTGCTCAATTTCTTATAGTATCCTGTAGCATTCCTTCCCAGTGACCCCCAGTATTCTTTTTTAATTCTACTATACTTCCACCCCAAAGTATTCTTCAACCAGTACCGCGCGTTTCTGCAAACACCCACCCACCCTCTGTTCACCCTCGTTTTCACTATTATCGTTTCCCTTATTCCACCCCCTTGCTTTTATCATACCTTGCACACCTAATCATAACACCTAATCACACTTGATCCTGTGACTTGTAAGATATTATACCGAAAAGTAAAATAAAAGAGTATGTTGTTTGTGTAGCACTTTCTGCTGCTGCTGCAGCCGCAGCAGATTTTTCTTTTACCAAAAAGTGCCTCTGTTGACTCGGGCGCTCTACTTGGGAGATTGTGTCTGTGTTTGTGTTTGATATTGTCAGGGTCGCCAGTGTGAGCGTATGTTGAGAGAGTTGAGAATTGTTGAAGTGTTGAGAGTCAATGTCAATTTGTGAGTTCTCTACGACAATGCCAGTGTCTTTTTCTACGATGAAATTGAGAGTTTGTGTTTGTGTTTGTGTTATGATAACGATACCTTGAAATCGAAAGACAACTACGAGAGAGAATATCTCTCTTTGATGCTCTCTTCACTGCGCCATAGAGGGAACACCGGCACTGACAACGGGTCCTCCTCTTCCTCCTCCTCCTGCTGATTTGGCAGCTCCACAAAACATGGTAGATCTGGTACTGCCAAAGGTGAAGTAGTTCAGGACGTCGCCGACGCCGTGGTAGAAGCCGTGAAAGAGGCGCGGTCGCTGCTGCGCCCACTCCGCGACCAGCCGCAGGGAGAAGAGGGCGAGGAGGACGGCCGTGGCGTAGGTGACCGTGTCGATGGAGTGCATGAAGAGGCTCAGCAGCAGCGGGATCATGTCTTGGCGAGATGGCTTCGAAGAAGGCTTGGGAGCCGCCGCCTCCTCCACCGCCGAGCCTTCATCTTCTTCGGCATTGTCTTCGGGCTCCTCCTCCTCCTCCTCCTCCTTCTCCATCATCGGCACATCCTCCTCCTCCTCTTCCTCCAAACCTTCAACACCTTTTCCCTCTCCTCCCTCCAGCACCGTCGGCCCAGTGAAGTAGCCCACGTAGAAGGTGTACGGGTTGGCGTGCGTGTTGAGCGCCCTCTGAAAGGCGCCCCGAGCGGCGCATTCATTGCCCGCCAGCTGCGGCATCAGGCGGTACACCTCGTCCAGCAGACTGGCCAGGCGGAACTTGGCCCACTTGGGCAGCACCACTATGGCGCCATCGTCCTCGTACTGGTCGCCCATTAGCTGGCCTAAAAGGGGGAGGGGGTAAAAACATTGTGGATCAGAACGGGTTCGAAATAGAACTCAAAGAGTAAGGCAGTGAGTTATCACCATCACTTACCAATGGTCTTCAGCAGTCCCGTCTCGGCCATGGCGCCCACCAGGGGCACCCAGTGGACGGGACGCTTCGCCACCGCCTGCAGGTCCTCCACCAGGTCCACGGCCAGGTCGTTCAGGCCGCCAAGGCCGCTGAACTTCACCGTCTTGATGAACTGCTTGCGGTAGGTGGTGCAGTGCTCCAGGTAGGCCGCTTTCAGCGCCTTCGGCGAGGGCTCGTTCCCAGGGCGCGAGTGAAGGCGACGCCACTGGGGAAAGTAGTGCCGTAGGAAGAACTCGCTCAGCGGGTAGAAGGTACCGAACTTGCGGGCCAGCTGTTTCAACAGCGGGGTTCTAAAAGTTGGTGGAAGGAAGGAAAACAGATGTGTTTTAACGAGGATATTTGTTGTGTTTTTTTATGAAACTTGGGCACTTACCTCTCCGCCTTCTTGCGGTAGTCGTCTAGTATCTTGAGGGTGACCGTGGCCACGAAGAAGGTGACCACCAGAATGATCAGGTGGAGCAGCACGGGGGCCCAGACCGCCAGTTGGCTGTTGGGCAGGAGGACTGGCTCAAAGGCGAAAATTGTCTCCTCCATTTTTATTTTCTCTCCGTTGATTTCTTTCTTGGCGAGCTGAGCTCTGCCACTGCCTGGGCACGTCTGAATCCGAGCCGTAAGGTCGTTTTAAAGTCAGCGACTGTCAGTCGAGTGTCGAGTCAAGTGTTCCCTTTCAGTAAGTGAGAGAGAGTCTCCAAAGTGAGCTCGATTGGCTGCTCTGGCTGCAGCATCCAAAACGCCATAAAAAGCAACAGCGCTCATGCTCAAATGGAAATCTCTGACAAGGGAGAGAGAAAGAGAGAGAGAGAGAGAGAGAGAGAGAGGGAAGCAAATCTCTGGTAAACTTTCAACAGCGCAGGATTCTCTCCTCCTCCTCCTTTTCAAAAGGTAGCACTACCATTAGTAGACTGTGCCCTCTGCTGAATTCCCTCGCAGTTCCAGGTTGAAAATCTGGCGGCGGCGCGAATTAGGAGAGTAGAGTTTGTGTGTTGACAAATGGGAATTTAATATAGAAAGAGTTATAAAGTGTGGTGGTGGTGATGGTTGTTGTTGTGGTTATAAAGCAAAGTGAATCAATTTGAATTCTTGGCAATATTAGCTTTTGCCAATGGGTTGTTTCGAATTCTTTTCTAACCAGTACACTTCGCCGCCTTCTAGCGTCCCTTGGAGAAGAACTGAATAGCCTTCAGACCGGCCTCTTTGGAGTCGCCGGCGTCGATGAGTCTCGAGTCGGGGTCTGCAACTGACGGCATCTCTTTAGCAGAAGCAGCAGCAAATGCAGAGGACGACGACGACGACTGGGCCAGAGTGGGTCGTTTCAAGTCGGGCTCTTCACCATCTGAAGACTCGGCCGTGGAGCCGTCTTCGACGGCCATCATGCTTGAGTTGGCAGTAGTAGTTGTCACCGGTAAGTTCTTTGCTTGGTTCCTTTCATTGGCAAAAGAGCGAAAACGTCGGATAGCCCCGCCACCACCAAAGGAGGCCAGGTGATCAGTTTCAGAATCGGCGACACTCGGCTTTGGGAAGAAGACTGGGGCGAGGTCGTGGGACTGCTGCTGCTGCTGCTGCTGCTGCTGGTCTTTATCCTTCTCACCTTCCAGGCCTGGAAAGAGCGCCGCAGTCTGCTGCTTCGAGTACTCCACCCACCAAGTGGCCATCTTTGCCCGCCAAATGGCCGCCTCCACCGGCTCGAGCTCTTCAGGAAAGGCAACAATGATGGCCTCCATCGTCTCCAGCTTCTCCCTTACAATGGCCAGAGCGGGGTTCTTCATCTCCAGCAGCGCCTTAACGGTCGGCTCCAGAGTGGCCAGCTGGCGACGGGCGCTGTCCAGGGGATTAACAGCCCCGAGCGTCAATGGCGGCGGCGGTGGTACAAAGCTGCTGCTGCTGTTGTTGTTGTTGTTGTTTGACATCGCCAGAGGAATGCGCTTCAACAAGCGGTCCATCATTTTCGTCGTTGTTGTTGGGTTTCAATTTCAAGCTTCTGAAGAGATCTTGAAGAGTTGGTGGTGGTGATCGCGAATAAGGCCGCAGCCAGTTTCTATTTTAGAAAGAGAAAAGAGCTTCGCTGACGGACGAATGACGCAATAAAAATGAGAAGACACGAGCAAAAAACACATCTCGTGCGCCGCAGCTCAAAAGCTGGACAGCTGTTGGCAACAGCAAAGGGGGCGCAGCTGTCGTCGCCGCCCTCCGCCGCCGCAGTGCTCCAAAGCCGACCAGAAGATTATGTGCCAAAAAAAGGTTTCAAAAACTCTACTTTTTATTATTTTACCGGCTCGTTTCTGATCCGCCAATAACACACACACCAGATGATGATTTTCTTTGTCAACCGTTTCAGCTGTCAATGAGCGTCGTCGTCCTTTTCAGCGGCCACCCTTTTGTCTCGAGCTGAAGCTGCTGTTCTCAGTTTTGTTACCTCTTTTGTTAAAGGTGCTCACAAACTTGGCCCAATTTCGGCTCAGCTCTAGCTCCGAACCAGAGGGGGTAGAGTCGGTGGTGCGCTGATACCTACTTCCTCTTCCTCCTCTTCCCCCTCTTCTACTTCTCCCCCAGATCTTGATCACGAGGAAGAGAGCTGCAAAGGCAACTGCCCCCAAGAGCGCTCCGAGACCGGCCACCATCACCCGCTCCTTGTTGAGGATGGAACTGGGCGTGGGAGTGGACGAGGGAGGAGAGTAGGTGCACTGAAAGTACAGCTCAGCAGGCACCGCATTTAAAGAGACCAAGTTCTGTTCTCTCTGGAGCAGTTTCCTCTGAGGATTATCCAGCAGCAGCACCAGTGGATGCTCGATCTCGGTATTGTCGTCTCTCTTCTCGACCATGGTTATCCACTGGTGAACAATGCCCGTAAAGGCGAAACCAAAGTGGAAACGGTTCTCGCGACTGACAACGAATATTTCGGGAAGGAACAAGACTTCCAGCGAGAGGAGATTGTTGTCTGTGAGGGTGTAATTACACAAATTAGAAGAGAACAAAACAAGTTCAAACTTACACTTTGCCAATCTCATCTCTATCACTTTTTTGCCATTCTTCTCCACAAAGATGAGCATCGGTACTGTCGCCGTCTCCTCAAAGTCCGCTGAGCCCATTGAGCCAACCACCATGTCGTCCTTGGGCAGGCCACAGTCGACGGGAATCCTTCTCCTTCTCAACCACTGACGAAGAACAGTAGTGTCGCCCATCCTGCAGACGGACCAGGGCGCCCACAAATGGCTTGCTGACATTGAGCATGGCGAACCGAATTTGCCCCATCAGCTGTTGTTTGTTTTCTTTTTCCAGCTTCGCCATCCACCGAAGCCAGGGAACAGTCTCCACTGTGACGTTTGCTTCAAAGTCTCCTGGCTCTCTGATCTTCAGACGTCCTTCGATGTTGTCCACTGTGGTATTATCTAGAGGAAGGCGATGGTAGTCGGTGGTATTGGTGGTCGGATTGCGAATGAGGACGTGCAGTGTTCCATTGAAGGCGGTGGCCGCCTGCAAACGGTCAAAGTTGGCCAGTTGATTGCAAAGCTGGTTAAGGAGAATGAGAAGCTCTTTCCAATCTTATCAAAAGGTAACCTTCTTCACCACTTACCGAAGGTGACTCCTCCTGGGCTAAAGTGAGGATACAGACAAGCAGCAGCAGCAAGGCTATTACACTTTGTAGCATCAGTTTGAAGATTGAAGCGAAGAGCTGACGAATCACTGTGTGTAGTTGTTCATGTTTAGTAGACCAAAGATTTAGAACTTTTAGTTGTTTGGTGCTGATTTATCGCGGCAAAAATAATGTGCAAAAAATGGTGGCAGAAATTCTATCTTCAATTTTACAGGCACGTTTTTGGCTTCATCATAAATAATCGATCGCGTTCATTTTGGCTTGGGCGAACCAAAATCGAGCAATCGATGCACGGTTTTCGGTCATGTGCCTCATGAAAACAAAAAAGTGGGTGTTTCCTGTTACAGAGTACTTTAGTATGCTTCCCCGCAGTACAGTGAATGTAAAAAGTTAGTCTCAACTTCAATCGTCAATATCTCGGGAACTACAAGAGCAATCGGCTTCTAGTTTTCGTCCAAATGACTCCTGTGTGTTTTAAGAAGCAGCCAAAGCAAAAAAACATCGGAATTTAACATAAAAAAGCCACTGGGGTGACTCGAACACCCAACATTCAGATTAAGAGTCTGACGCTCTAACCGATTGAGCTACAGCGGCTTGCTTCCTGAGAGTACTTCAGCGACAGAGGCTTATAAAGCAAAACCTTTTAAAAGTTGGTTTCTCTGCATTTCACGTTTAACTGTTTTTATAATTTCGTACTGGCAAATCGGTTTGCAGTTTTAGTAACTTCTAAACTTTATTTTATTAAATTGTGTTGATTACTATACACACTTTAAATAACTTTCAATTAAACTAGCATTTTAAAAATTTGCTTGAAAAAAATTAACTGCACTAGTTTACACTTTACAACATTTACTTGGTTAATTAAGCAAAACTGATTCGACCATTTTAATTTGCACACTCAGCACTTGGTGACTGCTCATTTTTCCAATGATACAAAGAGGCTGCGCCAATTCTGTGGCCACACTCTGGTAACTAGATTCACATTCAATCTCACCACTGATTTAAACAAATGTCTAATTACCGTTAAAAATAAATTTAAAATAATTTTATTGCAGTTACAAAAAATAAAAATTTTAATTGTTTGTTGGTTTAACTGAAGTTGATTTTAACAAAAACCATGTATCTAAAATTTGTTGACCCTTAGATGTAGTTATTTTTTTTATTGGTTTTTTTGCTGGTTTTTTGGCTGGTTTATTGTTAGATGGTTTATTGTTAGGGTTTTTAAAAATTTCATAAACATCTTGATAAATTGGTTTTTCAGAAGTTGTGTCGGTGATTTCAATAGTCGTTTCTGTAGTTTGTTTATCTGGGTTTTCAGTTGGTTTTTCTGTAGGATTGGTATTTTCATTTTCTATTTGTTGACAATCTTTTGGAATGGGAATTGATTTTTCATGTGCTTCACTTGTGTGAATTAGTTTATATTTTCTTACATTAATGACAAAATTTTGAAAACTCTTTCTATTGGAAATCCAACTTATTTCAGCTTTTTCAAAATTCATGTTTGGTGTGAGTGTTCGATCATGTATGTTTTCAATTTGGTTTAAAACTTCATTATCCATGTCGTTTTGTATCCATTCAATGTATTCTAATTTTAATTCAGAAGAATATTGATCGTTTTTTAAAAAATCGCGAAGAAGCTCATTTTTATTTATTCTCGCGATATGTTCAAAACTACCAAACTTATTCGGATAACATTTTTTGTCGTTTTTGTATTCTCCGTTGCTGTTGGGAATGCGCCAAAACCAGTTTTTAGTATTTTCGTCCGATATAAGAATCAAAACTTTTAAAAAAGATGTATCATCACGATTCTTTTTTACTTGTGTATATACTCGTGCTCTTTTGTACTTATTCATTAGAATAATTGCTTTGGTAGCAATTTCTATTGTCAATAATTTTTTGTCATTGGGTATAATACCAATCAAAGCATTTTCGTAATCCTTTTCATGAAAAGGACCAAGCAAATGTGATTTTGTATCACCTGTGCTTGGATAGGTTTTTCCACATAAACCACAAGAATATTTTCCCTTACTGAACTGTTCATTTTTGCCACAGATTTTAAAATGTTGACCTAAATCGCTTTCCCACTCATATTTATCATTATCTTTAATTTCAGCAGGTTTGTCCAAATGATCTTCGTGCACTCCTCTGATGTGAAATTTTGCATATTCTTCAGAATTTGTTTTAAATTTGCAGTATTTGCAGGTAAACACACCCAAATTTTTGCAGCTTTTCCCCCCCAAACGATCGACTGGCTCGTGAAGTTCTTTTTCTCCATGAGTTTTAATATGTTCCGCGCAGTTTTCTTTTGTAACAAAATAGTGCGGGTCTTCATCATTATGAAGAGGGCATTTGAACTGCCCAATTAAATTGTCGTCTGTCATCTCAGGATGATGCGGAACATACTGGGCAAGCGACAATAATCGGTGATTAATTGAGTTTTCATGACGTCGAATGTATCTGTTTGCTGTATATTTTGTCCTGCAAACAGAACAAAAATAAATTTCCGCGCCTTCTACCGCTTCACGATGTTTGTCAAAACTTTGTTTTGTGTCAGAAATTTTGCCGCAGTATTTACATTCAACTAAAATTAAAAACATTGTTAAAAATTTACATTTAAAAATTAAACTGTTAAAACTCACATTTGTTTTCCCCAGTAGGTTTTTTCTTTGGCTTAAAATAAAATTAAATGTTAAAACTTTGTTTTTAAAAAAACATAATCTTACTCGTATAGATTCTTTTTTATAATTCATATTGACAAACTTCTCTGGTATTTCCAGTTCAAGTTTAGATCCCAATGATTCCAACGTTTCATCACCAGTGTGAACGACATTTGGGTTGTCTAAAATTAATTTGTTGAAAAGTAAATACTCAAACGAAGAATGGAACCTAGCTATTAACTGTGTTTCATATAAAATACACTGAAGTGAACTTATTCTATTTTGTGCAGCAGTTAATTGAGCGTGTACTTGTATTAATAAATTTGACAATTTAAACACATTATGATTGTTGATTTTTTCAGTTATTTCACTACACACAAGTTTTTTAGCTTTAAGGTAAGATAAAGTTTTTTCAAGCTCTAAAATAAAAAATTTGTTATTTTTAAACAAAAATGTTAGTGTTTATTGGTACTTGCCTTGAAATGATGCTTGTAGAAGAGGAGGATAAGAAGATAAGGTTGATTTCTGCATAAAATTAATAAAAATAAGAATTTTTAGTTTGTAAAGTTATGGAGGAGCGCCAGGTGTGAGACGCTATGTAAGGGGAAAGTCTAATCACACAACAAACTGCCAGTTACAAGTAGTTTACTACAAGCTGATTTTGGGCAAAGTGCTTCCAGTCACCGATTTGTTTAGACACTTTATCAGCACGACTGCTTTTATGAGACTGGAAGTTTTGTGAGTGTTTGAGAAGATGACCAACGAGTGAAAACTGACAAGTGAAGCTGATCACTGACCAAGTGAACGACAACTGGATAATTGTGATTACACCGAAACAACAAAGAGAGGCTTCTAATGCCTAACTGTGAGTAATTGATGATTGTCATTTAAACTGACAAAAATTTCAGAAGTGGTAATGAAGATACCGGCCTGATACCAAGGAATGACCTGCAGAACTGTTGTGCTGTGCTGAGAGGTTAGCCTGACTAACACCGTGAAATGCCCGTTACGCCAAGGAGGTGCCAATTTAACTGGCAAGGAGTGCCGTCACTGCTGAGATCGACCTGAGGAGCTTTGGTGCAGTTTTTGGACTACCGCCTGATGACGAGCTGAGGATGCAACGGCCAAGGAACAGATTGAAGAGATCGACTGCTGTAACCACGCAGAGAGTGGCCAAGAGCTCCTTAAAGTAGGGTAGAGGCTGATGCCATTGCAGGCGGAGATCCGAGGAGTGACTGCCGCCGTTTGCAACGAAGAGCGAAAGATGGCGGACTGACCGATGGTGCGACGGGTCAAGATGGCTGATGATGCTCTCTAATGACGACGATGTCCGCCTGTAAAAAAGGCATTGTGGTGGCCGTTTGTCAACCCTGAGGAGGTTCCTGGAGCAACTGGTGCAGTTGACTAGGAAAAGTGGCCAATTGTGACGGAGAGGGAGTTTCCTGGACGTGATTACCGGACTGTGGTTGTCTGAGACGAAGCTTTGGCGATGGCCCGCTACAAAGAGATGGCACCCGAGTGGGCCTTGTGAAGGCTCCGAGTGGTCATGATGCAAATAGCTACTGTGTGGCTCGGTGATGACTCCGTGTGGCTTGGAGTTGACCCCGAGTGACCCGTGAAAGGAGCTGCCCTAGATGAAGTGATGGCCCAACATGGACAGAGGAGATGCTACCCTTGCTGACGAGGGTTGTGTGACAAAAACTTGCCAAACGTGATTGTGGACCAGTGGAGAACCTGACCAAAACTGTCGGTTCAAAAGGTTTGAATCAGTAGTCCGGCTCACCTCTGCAAAGTTTTAGAGGAGCTCCAGGTAAGAAACGCTATGTAAGAGGAAAAATTTAAACACAACAAGCTGCCAAGTTGTCTACAATTTAGAGTAAATTAAAATAAAGCAACTCAAAAGTTTTTTAAATGTTGATAAAGTTTCAAAAACTTGGGTAGGAGTCCAAATTTTGTGGCTAAAATCTTTTTTCAAAACTTATCAAAAGCAAAAATTTTAAATTTTGCTAACTTAACTTAATTTAAGCAATAACAGTGTAGAGATTTTTACCGTTGTTTCAAAAACTTTGCTGTTACAAGTTAAATTTATAAAACTGCTTACCAAATTATTTTCAATTTCATTTGCTAGTCGAATTCTTTCTATCCAATCATCTTCTTTAAAAATAAAGTCAACTCTTTTAATTGGAAACATTATTGTATAATAAGTTTGAAACCAAGTATCGTCATTGCTTATTGATTCAAAAACAACATTTGTTTCTTCATAAAAAGGCGTTCCAAATTTGTAAAACAATGTTGAATCTTTTGTAATGCTAAACGCTGAAGTACTGTATGGTTGAGATTTAAACTTAATCTGATTTTTCCAATTATTATCGTCATTTGGATTTGTGATTGGTAAAACAAAACCAAATTGGCCGATTTGCCGTATCCCGGCTTCGACGTTATAATCTGCAACGAATTGCATGGATTGTTTTGAAAACATGTTTTTGAGGTATCTTTCTGGGTCGCTTCTCTCAACGCACAGTTTGTGCCTTAATTTTTTGAGTTCAACAAAATTCAATGTGTTAATTAAATGAGCCCGGAGAACCCAGGCGGTTACTTGTTCGTTATACAAGCAGGCTGGATAGTAATTGGAGCCAAAAAAAGGAACGATTAAAATTTTATCGAAAATTTTCTGAAGAACACCTCTTGCTAAATACGCGTGAAGTTTTTGGGTACCAAAATTTGATAAATACTGTCCACTTAAGATGTAATTTGTAAATGTTATGTGCTCGAATGGTCGAGATGGCCGACCAGAACCAACGTATATTAAATTAGATTTAAGCATTTGGTATTCTAACTCAGAAATTTGAAATTTTTCGTTCCATTTTGTATTTTTTAATTTTTCAACAATTTTTTCAACACCGGATGGAAGTGTAAATATAAAATAACTTATATATGATTTCAGGTTTGCATATTTTTTATAACGTTGCTCGTATTTGTCATTGGATGGATCATAATGTGCCAATGGAGCATTGATTGTTTTAAACAAAACCCTTCTTTTTGATTTTTCTTTAAAAAATTCATGATTACTTGATTTTTCCATTGATTTTCGTGCCTCTTTATCGTTGCTAAAACTTGTTATTGGACACGTTTGGGCATCAAACATAAGTTCAGCTTTTTCTTTGTGATGCCCGTACACAAGTTCAACTGAAAAATCAACTTTTGCTAAATTTTTGAGCAAAATAATATTGTTTGCATTTTCACATGATTTTAAGCCAAACGGATTCTGTAGAACGACAGGGTGAGAATGTTTGCGGCGTTTAGTTGCAACATCATTATAAAAATTTTTAGAACGTTTGCAAGTTGCAGGTTGTGCGTCAATTAAAGATAGAGCAATAACAAAAACAAATAAAATTATCCAAAAAAACTGAGTTTTAAATGATGCCATTTTTAACTAAAAATTCAACACAGTATTTTATCGTTTTGTCGTAATGTTTTAAAATGAAAGCAAACAAGCAATATCAAGTCAATGTAAAAAACTTCACAATTATCACTTATTTAAATGCAATTGAGTGTTGTTTGTGTTGCTTAAAATTACTTGTTGTCAAATATAAAGATAAAAATTGATTGAATTTTAAACTGCCTATTTAAACGGTAAATTGAATTAATATGACATGAGTTGCAAATCTAAGTTAGCAAAACGCCAAAATCGTCATTTGCGTCAAAAATTCAAATTGTATTTACGTGACAAAAAATGTAAACAATTGTTCCACAACCATCATTAAAAAGTTTTTTATTTTATAAACATTTTTTAATTTAATTTAAAGTTTAAAATGATTTAAAATGATAAACAAAATTTTAATTTTTCTGTATTGCTGTGTCCCAAATCGGGTGCAGTAATTGAGTTAGACGGGCACCACTGACAACTCCGCGGTGCTGAATGGGGAGGGGGGTGAAATGAAACAAGCAACCTCAAGTTGCGGGCAACAATGATTCAAATTTAGCAGTGTCAAAGTCTGTAAAATTGTGACTGAAATGTAGTTTTATGCCCACCAGAATGGCAAAGTTAAGTTGGCCAAAACTGCAAGTCCACGTTCAATTTGGAGTGCAGCAGTAATAACAATGTTTTGTTGTACAGTTTAAATGAGCAACAACAACAATTTACAAAAACTCAATAATTTAAAATTTTTAAAAATTTTATACAAAATTCAAGTTATGTTTCTCATTACACTTTGACTTGACAGTAAACAAAAAAGTAAAACATTTTAAAATTTGTTAATTTTTTTCAAAATTATTTTTTAAAAAAAATTAAACTTTAAAAAATATTAGATTAGAAAAACGGCGCTTCAAGCCATTTTGTAGCGGCTATTTTTCTGATTACTCTAGTCAAAACCCTATGTTTCTAGATTCAGTAACTTTTTTTATACAGCTAAAAATGTTTTTGACTAAAAACAGATAATCCGCCATATTAAATACTCCCGATTATCTGATCAACTTGAAATTAGTATCATTAGAAAGATGCCTTTCAGCTTGATCTACTGGTGAAAACCGTATTTGAATAGCATCAATAGCTTTTTTTCTAGAATAAAAAAGTGAGTGAGGGATTTACAGATTTATTTCAAATGTATTTCAGCGGTTAAAAATTGTATTTAGCATTACATAAATTAGTACAGTTTGATTGAAAACAGACTTGTACATTTTAGCGATTATGATACAAAAAAGAGTATTGTTATTGTTGTTTGGCACTTGGACATTTCCTGGACAATATTTATGAACCCGCCCTTAACCAAATATTTTAATCAGCCCTTTTACTCCACTACTGTAACTTGTGAAATGTGACAAAATCATCGTTGATTACGGCACTTTGCTTTTCTAGAGACGGCTCCTTCTCCCCGATCACCAACTGCCCCAACTGCTTTGATCGGCTGTAGTCTCTGCTGATGAAGGGCCCTCGAATGCCCATCTCGTGGCGAACCACAATGTCGGCACAATTCCGGTACGTTTCCTGTGGTCCACAGCCAATGCCTGCGTTGCCATTCTCGCACACGCCCCAGTTGTTTGCTAGAAACAAAAAAAGGGACATTTCAATTTTGATTTTTGACACGTCTGTTGTGGAGGGGCAAACGCCGCTTTTGTTTTGAAATTCTGTTTTCAGTTTTTTT
>JAALOO010001602.1_pt1 | contig 14794 bp, 12 predicted proteins | sample 7257641 | NCBI WGS metagenome assembly JAALOO01 (sample SAMN14085613, study PRJNA598686) | mite metagenome | biome: ENVO:01001000; feature: ENVO:01001002; material: ENVO:01001226; isolation source: single female mite from University of Michigan culture on fish food culture... ...
TCTCTCTCTTTCTCTCTCTCTCTCTCTCTCTCTCTCTCTCTCTCTCTCTCTCTTCTACCACTGTTCATCGATAACTGCCAACAGTCAACAGTGTGCGAAAATCTTTAAGCAAAGGAAACGTTGTTCCTTATCCTGAAAACAAAAATGATGAAATAAGCAGAATCTTGCTTAGCGGTGCTTCTGCCAAATTTGAAGTAAACAAACTGCAAAGAAACAGCAACACTTCCACTATTTCTAAATCCATGCAATGAATCGATCAAAAAAAGTGTCATCTGCACCAAGACAAAGCTAGGCGTCTCAATGGGTACTTTGCTAGTAGAACTTATGCTGTTACTGCTGATACTAGACCTATGAAAAGCTTGGTAAACACAAAAACAGAAAAAAATGATAAAAAAATATATTTAAATGAATGATTTTTGTCAATAGCACAGTCTAAAATTCAAAATGCTGCTAAAAAACTATCAACATTAAATTGATAAAACAATAACTTTTAAAAACTAAAAACATAGAAACAGATAAAACTTATAAAATCAGTTTTACAAAACTCACCAAACGTTCAAAGTAAAAACTAGAAAAATGTGTGTTGTCAAAAATAAAAATAAACTTAAATGCAAATCATAAAGTGTAATTAAAATTATCGTTTTAAAACTATTAAAAACATTTATTTAATTTGTAAACAGGCAGCACTTTTTTTGTAGTGCTATTTTGATGTCAGACACTTAGTCTGCTTTGGTTGTTTTTACCTAAAAGTCGGTGTATTGTTTTTTATTTTTTTCACTAATCACAATTTATGAATGTCTAAAACAAGCTAATTCTCTATTTATTAGTTTACCAGTAACAGTAAGTTATTTTACAACAGTAAGCAAGAACTTTTTATGATTCGCAAAAGCGTTTCAACGTTATCAAGTAATTTCTAAAACAAAAAGTTAGTCGCTATGCAGTTAATTTGATCAAGTCTGGCAATATATAAATTGGCTTTAGGTGAAATGATACAAGCATGTTGAATGAGTAATGCCAAACACGAAATAACTTCAGTAGCAATGAACATTGTGCCGACGTGTGATTGGCAATGCAAATGCTTGGCAACTACATCTAAGACACTCAGTGAACATTGCACAAGCACAAGTCCTAGCGACAAATGTAATTAACGGCACGTTAATTAATGCTGGATATGTGTGTGTGTTTTTGGGCTGTGCTAATCAGGCGACGATATTGTTAACAGTTGGCGTTTCCCTCAATGAGCACAAAATAAAACGGAGAACAAAAATAAACGGCAAAGGAACTGCATTCAATTGTTGTCATTTACATAAAACAAAATTCTTTTTAAAATAAAAAATAAAAATTTTAAGTTGGGTCAACCAAATGTTGTTAACACTTTTAAAGACACTGGTACTTTGTAGTAGTTTGAGTTTATAAGTGAAAACAGCTACAAAGCAATTTTATACAAAAAATAAAAAACTTTTAAAATGTACACAATAGAAACAAAGTTTAAAAACCTTTCTCTAGATTGCTTCTAAAATACCATTTTGCTCAAAATTCCGAAAAACGATACACACTCAGTCATTTATTTTGTAAAAGTATGAAAGTTTGTCATGTTTTTGAAAAGTTAGCTAACAAAAAGCAGTCAAAAGCATTGAACGAGGAAAAATGTTATTGCAAAGTAAAAAACTAAAAAAGTTTTTTTTAAAACAAAAAACAGTGTCGAATTACGGCCGTTTCAAACAAATTGATAAGTCTCATGTTTGAGCTCTCCAATGGTTTTCTGTTTTTTGTTTTTTACTCACTATCTACTTTCTTTTGACTCTTGAGAGATCGCCCAGTGAGCGTTGAGGTGCACTCGTTTACTTCTTCTTTTTCAAGTAAACACAACTGCAACTTTTTTCTTTGCAAAAAGTTTTTCTACTTTCTAAGAATAAATAAATTAAAAAAGTGTGCACAGTAGTGCAACAAAGTGTCGAAACTGAGGCAATTAATTGAGAAGCAGCAAGCAAAAGGGCGAAAGGGTCTGTCTTTGATGAATGGCTCTGCTGCCGTTTGTTATGTGTGTTTCTTCTTCTTTGCTTCTCTAGTGTGCACTTGAGTAAAAGTCAGTTCCAGTGTCGCAAAAGAACGTTCTCTAGAGCAACAACAAGTCAAGACGAGGCTTTAAAAAAACGACACTATTTACATTGATTTGCCTGGACGACGTCAATGCAGACAAGCAAACACATTGCACCTAAAAGTTGGCTAAAACAATGACAAATCTAATTCTGTTGTGAGCCAAGTGTTTGAAAAAAAATCAAACAACACTTATCAGTTTAATCTTTTTTACGTCACTTTTTTGCAAAAACAGTTGATTACACTACAAAATTTTAAAAACATACCGCGTGTCATTTGTTTTATGTAGAATTGAAATAACTTTGACAAAAAAGCAACTTCCATTTATTTTTATCAACAGTATGTTGTAGAAAAGTTGTAATTTATTATGCTCAGATACTTTCTTTTTTATTTAAAACACTTAATCAGTACCTTAGTTTGAAAATATTTGTTCAAAACTAAAATAGACAACAGCATTACTAAAACACCCTGATTTTGGTAGGTGTTTGTATAACAAATTGTAATTCATTATAATTTTAATTAGATTCTTGCGTTTTTGTATTTTTTGGCGGCTTTTTTGTAAGTTTTCACTTTTAATTAATGATGCCTTAATTAGAATCTTGCCCGGTTGTTGGCGTGCACGCAATCGAATTCTGAATTAAATTTTTTAATCAAAAACTTTTTAACTATAAAACAGTAAAAAACTAAAAACTGAACACGCAAGTTCAAGTACTAGCAAGTATGTAAACTAGTTTTTCATCTTAAACAGCAAAATTAAAAAATGAACAATTGCAACTGAGTTGTTTGGAGTTAAACTTGCTTTAAACATTTGCAAAAACAAAGATGTCTTTTTTAACTTTTTTTGCTCAATGATATTTAATTTTAAGTTTAAAAAACAACAGTTTGTTTTATTGAAAAGTAAATATTGTGATTAGTGCAAATGCAGCGACGTAAAACTTGACAAACTTTTTTTTATTTTAGTGAACACTAACACAGTGCAAAGTACCTTAACGGTTCGTCGTCACTTTAAAATGAGTAGTGTTTGCCAAAACAAGAAATGGACTAGACGAGAAAAGATTTTAAAAACAAAGCAATGCAAAGCAAAGTTAATTTATCAAGATTAATTTTTAATTAACTGGGTTTTCCTGATGCAAAAGATGCAGCGGCTTGTGAACTGACTCACCAAGGTTTGAGTCAGCACCAAAAAAATGAAACATAAACTACAGTGCTGATGCACTGTACGTTGCCTCACAAAGGGAAAAAGAAGCAGTAGGACGCGCACAATTTATGACAATCGCCTAGAGTGCAACTAATTTGTTCAGACAAAAACGAAACAGGCCAAAGTTCAGTTTGAAAAGGGTTCAACTCGGTAATGAGACAAGCAGAACGGTGGTGAGATTACAGTTCAGTTCAAGCCTTGTCGAGGTTATTGCTCTGGGCTGTGCTTTCTGATGCTGCCTGCCTGCACCCATGCAAAGTCAAAGACTATGAAACGCTAATGAAGAATTATTCAATTAATACTTAGTACTTCAAATATTTTAATCCTATTTAATTTCTGATGCCTGCAATGTTAATTAGAAACGCAGAAATTCTGTTGCAGCAGAACTAAAACATTTTTTAAATTTTTAAAAAAAGTTTATTGAAAGTTTGATAAACTGAGTGCAAATAAATGCAGCCATTATACTGAAAAATAATAGTGCAACGCGTACAATTATGTAGCAGTAGCAGTAGTTTGTTTGCACGTCTTTTGTTGGTATAGGTATTGCGTATGCCTCAACATTTTTTTATGTAAGCTGAACGCTCAAAAAAACAAAAAAACTCAAGTGGTCGATAAAATTGCTGAATGTGCCAAAAGTAGAATACATTCTCAATCTGTGAGTAGTTAGAATCGAAGTGTTTGCAATCTAGTTATTGTAGCACTTCAACTACCTTCTACTTCACTGCTGATCACAACAGTTTATTTGACGAGTCGCCCGGTGAGACTAATCAAAGTTGACAGTGAACTGAAGTCGTTCAGCCACAACTGTCGACAGGAGTAGGACTACTGAACAGGCAGTCTCCACTCTGACCAATTGGCCCACTTATTGTGGAAGCAAATGCAGCACTAAGGCACTGGAGCAATGACTCAATTGGCTTTCAATGAATGCTAGTGCCACTTTTCTTCTACTACACAATATAAGCTCAAGCGCCTTTCATGCGAAAAGCGTTGGTAGTGCAGTGCAACTGAAATTCAATTAGAGTCTGAATAATGAAACAATATCGACGTTTGTCGATAAGTGAAAGTGCCTAAGCAAACAAGCAAACAAATTAGCATCAATTGAAGACTTGAAAGCAAACAATTCGAGTGATAGCTTTTTTAGCCAAACTAGTCGAGAAACACACTACTCACTCTGAACTGTAGTGTGCAAAGCTGTTGTCTTTGCATTATAAGGCTGTTGGTTCACAATTATCAGTTTTTTTCAAATGATGTGTAAACATTAATGCAAATGGCTTTATTAGAAAGTGTTTGCACAGGACAAGTTGGTCAGCGGCAAAAACATTAAACGCCTGGTAAAGTGAAACTATGTATTAGGGCTTTCAAACTCTAGCGCCAACTTTTCCCTTCTAATTTTAGTCTGCTCGTCCCATTGTAGCACTCTTAACAGAGCCTGCTAATGGTGACGAAGGAGCCGTGATGTTGTCATTGATTAGGCTAATACAATTTGCTACTTCGATCCACTGTCAGCGAGTGTGCCGCGTTTTTGTTCTTGCTACTGCTCTGATGCCGTTGCGCCCTTCCTTCACTCTGTCGAGAGAGGGGGAGAAAACAAAGAGAAAGGGAAAATGGGCGATCTTAGCCAGCTCGACATGCCTTAATTTGACACTTCTGACAGGTTTTATTATGTGTTCATACTGCTGATGGCTGCAAAGCGTCAGAATGAGCACCGTACGGCACCTACTGATGCTGCCAACTGTCCGCATTGTGGCCAACATGGCCGCCATGACTGTTTTCTTCCACTACTGTTTCCATTCTTTTTCAAAAAACAAGTCTTGTTCTCGTTAGTTTAGACAAACAGTTCACCGAATTGCAGTGAGTGAATGACTCAATGCACGAGTGACCTAAAGGCTTTAGCTAAATGCATCGCCATTGGGCAATGAAACGAATGAAAACACTTTTTGCTAGGAACATTAGCAAAAAATGAATAATCGCAGTGAAATGGGTCTAATGGCTTTACGCTAAAATAAAGAAAAATAGTTTGTCACGTTTGTGAACAAACCCCTCTGAAGAAATGTATAATTCACTGCCTTGTTAAAACAAAACAACTTTTAAATGTAAATTTATAAAAAGACAAAATTTGTCACTGTTGATAAGTTTAATTTAATTTATTTTAAAATTTGTTTTAATTTAGTAAAAAAATTAAAATTTATTTAAATAAAAATATTTTTTGTTTTTGAATAAAATTTTTATTATAAATTATTTAAAAAATTACAATTTAATAAATAAAACTTATATTTGTTTTACTATTTAAAATTGTTTAATCAAGTTAAAAAATAATTGAGTTAAACGTTTCAAAAAATAAATAACACTATTCTTGAAATCTTTTCAACTTATTGGCACTTTTATTTGATCATTTTTGCCTTTTTAACTTGGTTAACCGCAAATAAAAAACGTTTCTAGTTAGTTGAAAATGAACTTTGACAATGTCATCAAATGATAAAAAATAAACAAAATGCATTACAATGAAATGTTCCTTATATTAAAAAAAATTGACATGTTTGTAGTTAAAAAATAAAAAGAAATGTCATGACAATTGCAAACAATTGATTTTTAATATAAAAAATTTAAATATGTAGTGGCTGGGACGCACACTTGTGTACTACAAATATATGATTGCATCCATAGTTTGAAATATAAAAAATATTAAAAATTTTTTCATTTAAAACAATTAACAAAAAAATTTAAATAAAAAATGTTATTGAACAAAAAAGTGTGCGCAGGTAAAAACATTAATATTTCCAAGTAACCCTTTAAGTAAAAGTTTAACTAAGTATGCCAAAAAAACTAAAAACAACTTAGTGTTTATAACTGTTGACTTAAAAAATCTATGGCTAACAGATAATGTTTTGTCTGCTGAGGCTCATCTTCGGAGCAACTTTCGCTTGGATGACTGTCAATATTTGCCCAAACCATAAAAGTGCGTTCAGTCGGCATTGATACAGAACATCAATAGGCACTGGTTTTTTGTCTGTAACAGCAATGCCAAATAGAGCGGCAGTAATAGAGAGAGCGAACGAGTGAACAGTGGTGGCACTCGTCATCAATCAAGACAAATCAAACCGAACTCCTTACATAATCCTCTCGGTGGTGATCAAGCACACAATCTGAATCAAAAGAAACAAAAAACAGTTGAAGAAGAAGTAGTGAAAAGAGCGGCGCACCGAGCGTGACACCGTCTGAAGCGTCTGGACTGCAGTCAGTGCCGAGAGCGCGGATCGATCATTTACGCGATATGACATCGAATACAAAATAGCTACCAATTCATCGTCATCAATTATCGATTGCAAAGCCATACATTAGTGGTATGCAACGGCGAATTGCGGTAACTAACCAGTAAGTAAACAGACACTGACAATACTGACAATATTTCCCATTCAACTACTGCCCAGAAGAAGAGAACAGCGCAGTGATGTCAAACAACTTGATCGTCAGTAGAGAAGAGTAATGCAAATCGAAAAAATGTCCCCAGTAAACTTGCAGATCAGCAGTGAATCAGCAGAGTTTTGTTTTGCTTTTCTTTGCTCAAAGACGATGCTAGTTTTAGGATGCTAGTCAATAAAAGCAAATGAAAACAAATTAGTCTACTCGCAAGGCTGAACTAAAATGTTGCTGCTGCTGCTGTTTGACAGAACGTGGCTACTACTGTCAACGCTTGTTTTTCACCATAAAAACAGTAAATTTTCATTTACATTAAATATTGTCCAATTTAGAGTAAAGCCTAGTTAATTATAAACTTTCTATTGAAAAATAACATTTTTTGATGACTCACAGTTTAGCGGTGTTGTAGTCGGTTGCTAACCACAACTTACTAGTTTTGTCTAAAAACTGATGTCTTTAATATACTACGCTTTAAGGCCAGACATGGAGGCAGGCGGCGCTGTATTCGCTTTAATGTATTCTCTATGAGAATGTTTACAAAATTTCGGCGCAAGAATTTGCGGTCATTTTTTAAGCTAAAATTGTGATCGTGGTCTTAAATTGAAGGTAACGATTAACCGGAGGGATGCTCCAATCAAAATTGTGAGCAATGTCTTCAATCTTTTTCAATTGCAATGTGCGTGTAGAAAAAAGGTGATTTTGAGCATTTTTTTCACGCACATTGCAATTGAAAAAGATTGAAGACATTGCTCACAATTTTGATTGGAGCATCCCTCCGGTTAATCGTTACCTTCAATTTAAGACCACGATCACAATTTTAGCTTAAAAAATGACCGCAAATTCTTGCGCCGAAATTTTGTAAACATTCTCATAGAGAATACATTAAAGCGAATACAGCGCCGCCTGCCTCCATGTCTGGCCTTAATCTAACCAATGTTAGATTTTATAAAAGTGTATAGTAACTGCTGTTGTTTATAAATTAGATTAGTTATTTTTAATTTAACTTTAACATTACCAGAAAGTTGCTAAAAATAAAATAAAAAAATGTGCGCAGAGTCCCCTCTTAAAAACTTGCACAAACTGTGGCACCATCAATAGGCCAGATCAACATTAGATTACAATTAAAAAGGCAATTGCTATTTGCGCTGCAACCGTTACAGTTAAGTCATTCATTTCTCCGATTTTGTCTGTTTCCTCTTGTTCAAAGTAACAAAAAAAATTTAACAGCAGAACAGTGTACAGTTTAAAAGGCATTCATGCATCTATTCATTTAAAAAACCTTGTATCCCTTACTCACACTCGCGTTTTGTAGAATATTTAAATTTACATTTAATTTACATTTTTGATTTTATTTAAATGTTACTACTCTTCGTTTTTAAAACCATAAAAGGAGCAAAACACAAGCAAAAGAATGAAGTGCTGAACAGCAAAACGGATGCAAGCACAAGCAATTTCAAGTAAAAGGCAAAAAGCAAACTCAAAAGATTTTAGCAGAACATTGAATTGAAATGAGCGGAAAGCTTTGCAAATGCATTTTGTAAAGGTTTTCGCATCAGTCATTATAAATTCATTAGAATGTATAATTCAAAATCTGTGATATAATTTAATTTTCAATTTAGTTGTACGTTTTTGCTTTGCTAAGTTTAAAAACGGTACTGTCATCCAATGATTTAATGTAATTAAATTGATTATTTTTTAGTGCATTTTAAAGTTGACAACTGAGCACAACTGGGTTTGCTGTCAAATGTCTAAAAATAACTAAAAAACTTACCAAAATCTAAATATTACTGAATAGCCATTTTATTTATAAGCAAGATTAAAACTTAAACTGTTTGCAAAGTTAAAATCAATCATTAAACTTGGTAGTCATTACTGCAAGGTTAACTTCAGTGTCAAACTGATAAAGCTCTTTTGTTGTTTGCTTTATTTTTGTTGATGAGGTAGCTGCTGTTTGATGTTAAGGACGTGGTAAATTAGCTCAATTAAATCAGCTGATGACAAATATAAGAATGAAAATGAACAGTTAAATAGCTAAGCCAAAACAATGAAAAAGACAAAGACAAAAACAAAAAACAGTAAATTGACTTTGGCACAGTAATTAAAAGTAAAATGACAAACTCATGCGTTGCAACCATTGTGTGACACAAATCGCCTTTAACTGTCCAGTAGCAGTCAAAACTTGTGAATAAATAAAATTGTGTTGGCACGAGCTATCAAAAGGGTTACAATCGACGGGCAAATTAAACCAATTAACTGCTTTGGTTGAGCCTTAGCTTTACTGCAATGCTTCACTCGTGCCGCATTTTTACGACTTGAGACAAGTGCCCTATTCACAGTGATACATGCTTTCTAGTGTAGCAATGTGTTCGTATGTAAATATTTGACAAAGTCAATTTGATTGCAAACAAAGCCCTCGGTGCCATACAAACAATTGAAAGTCAACGGGCGATCCAAGCGGAAAGATGAAACCGTGGAGCTTCTGAACACCACAACTAGTGCTGTGTCAGAGAAGAAAACAAAGTAAGCAAGTTGAAAAAAGAAAAAACGAGCAAACATTGCCAGATGCGGTAATGCAGCGTCTTTGAAGCTGGTGGTGCCATGTGCCAGCACCATCAGTTTGGCACAGACGCCAATTGACTGTTTTCTGTAGAAGTAGTAGTAATAAGAGCACTAGAGGCATACGCACATGCACTAACTGCTGCCTGTTAATTGAGAATACGTGCTCTGTTGAGTTTGCTTGTGCACTGTCGTCTCACTGCCTAATTGCTGAACTGCTCAATGCACACACCATTCATTGGCAACTGTCACTGTGCTTCTGCCAGCTTTTTTCTCCTCACTGAGTAGCCACAGAGTTGCGCTCGAATTAAACTCACATAAGGAGACAATTTAAATTGCAAAGCAGCCCCTTGCTGTGCATCACTATGTCATTGTAATCGATTTAACTCTGTTTGCTTTGCCTGTGCACAACCCAGTAATGGTAAGCTCAATTGAGTTCAAAAGGAATTGTGCAATGTAAAGAAATAGGCAGCACATGGTACAGTGAAAAAATACACCTTTGACACAACCGATGCCTTTTTAAGCAGTTCAGTGTAATCACCAGTTCAGTAGCAGCAATCAAACAGATACAAAAAGCAGTGTTTTTTACAGATAACTGTAAACATTTTAAATTGTGTATAAAATGTGCTGAGCATGATGCGTAGTCAAACCATAACATGCCACCCAATAGAAAACTACTCTTTTTTCTCGTTTTTATCATTTTAGACCGCTAACCTGACGAGATTGCATGCACAAAATGCTAGCTGCTTTGAGTTTTTTCTTTCTCTTTAGTTAGTCTTACTCAGCCCTTTTTCTCCTCCGGTCGTCAGTCTATTTATTAGGCGTCCACACAATTGAGGCGCACATCGACTGGCAGTGATAATTCATATTTTCGCGCTACATTAATTACGTGCTTTATCTCGCATCATCACAAGCACACGGCAACAATGCAGCCCATTCACAGGCAGACTGCTGTAGTGAAATGAGCAGAGCAGCAAGGAAGCATCGGCCGTACAAACACACATCCAGACACATTGACTTGTGTCGGTGTCGATGTATGTATGCACTTGGCAGCTAAGGAAATGAAGAGCAAACAGCAGTGTCGGCGGCCACTCTCAGCTGAAATGGTTGCCTAGTGGCCAAAGCTTCGATCTTTCTGGGGACAAACAAAGGTAAGACTGCGCCGGTGCGGCAAAAACTTAATCGGCAAACAAAACATTGGCCAATAAGTTTTAATTGTATGCAAATTACCGTTCAGCAAGTACAGCTCTGGCTAGAAGAAGCAGTGGTAGTCAGTAAAGACAGTCTCATCAAGGCACCAACAAATCGGCCTAGAAGCCATCAGCGTCTGGCAAACTACACACACACGGCCGCAAGCACACACGCAAACATACTCGTACACACACAAATTAAGCCTTTAATGTATGCGAGAAAGGGAAAGCTCGATTAAGTCGACAAGGTGCAGTGGCGAGCTGATGAGATGCGGCTGTTGATGGTGCTAGTTGTTGCAGCAGCCTTGCCTGTGATAGCGCTCTTGCTGATGGTTGTGCTTGTAAACAGGAAACACAAGCGTTCCGTCAGCGTTGTCGATTAATCAAACCCTGGCTAGACGCATTAACGGTGCCGTCGATTGGCAGATGCATGTTTGCCTACTTGCTTACCATTAATTGATAAGCAAATGCACCAAAGCGTCAATGGAAACGTTCATCAGCTCTGAACAGTTCTGAGTTTTAGTAGCAGACGACCATTGCACGAGGAAAGTTGCAAGAAAAACTAAATCGAACCGTTCGGTATACAATGATGCGACAAGAAAAAGACATTTTGTAGTCAAACTGCTCAGTGTCAGTCGACGAGTGAAAATGCTGGGGGTGGTGGTGCAGTGTTAGCAGAAAAATGGGAGCAAATGTCATTGGAGATGCAAAGTAGGACAACAACTGAAGAAGCAAATGAGAGAAAGAGAGTAAAAGACATTTGCAATTTACCATTCATTGTGCGACATTGCGACAGTTGAAGTTGAGTCGCGACGGGCAAAAGCACTGAAGCACATAATTCAGAGACAACTAGTGATATGTCGAAAGGATACAGAAAAGTAAAGCTGTGGCCTTAACACACACACACACACACATCTCAAAGAAAGAAAGACATGAATACATTGCCGTAGAAAGCGTATAAATAAAACATGCCTTCTAAACGGCAAAGCAAGTGAAAAAGAAAAAGAGAGGTAACTCACAGCGCACAAATGCAACCCAAAAAGTTGCAATGAAAAGAAATCGAAAAGCAAAGTTGGGTAAAATAGTGAAAGAGAATGCGGCAGCGTCTGAAGGGCCACAAATGCGGTCTAGAAATGCCGGTGCAAAGGAAGGGGAAGTCAAGTGCGTGTCCAGTGGCAGTGGACATCAAAACGTCTTTGCCATCAGAAGGCACTTTTAATGCAATTTGCTGCGCCAAGTGTCGAGTATGTGACACAGGAGTGGTAGTCGCAACGGCAGCAGTGTACGAGTGTGTGCCTCTTGAATTAGTATGCTTCACCGGCAATTGAATTACACCGAAATTAATTCCTCTTGCTTCGCTGCTTAGTGCCTGTGTGCCCAAGTGTGTTGCAGACAAGGCAGGCAGTCTTGCTCACTGCATCGATCGTTTTCTATTCTCCTCATTCGAGTTCAGTTTGCTCAAACGTTAAGAATCGTTTTTTTGTTTCTTTCTCTTTTAACTGTAATCACAGTTAATGGTTGAGGCCAACAGTTAGTTAAACGGTGAACTCATTTGGCACGCAAACAAAATATACGCTAACACACTACAGCTCTTTACTTGCAAACAAACTTTATCAATGGATTAATGTTTGCTTTAAAAATTATTTTATGTGTGGTAATTTGCAGCATTTTGTACGCAAAATTAGAGTACAAAATATTTGCTGCCAAAAATTTGTTGGCATTAAAAAAACAAACGAAAATTTGCTGAAAATTTAAAAAACTCAAATTGTGAAAAAACAGGGCTCAGTTTAATGTCTTTTTAATGTATCTAGCTAATGTCAAACGCAAGCTTTTTTGCAAAGTAAAACGAGTGTTGTAATTAAAATTTAACAAGTTATGTCTGCGGTTAGGTCAAAGAAACAGCAGGCGCGCGCAGTTGGGACTGAAAATAGTGCACTGAAAAGTTGCACACATTTTAAATGGCGTTGCTTGTTGGGTAATTGGCCACAAACAAGCAAAGTAAAGTTGAATAATCAACAACGCAAAAGTTCACTGAAAGCAGAAAACAAATAAATAATAATAAACGATGGACTCACCCAGTGGACAGTCTGTTTGTGTATGTGTCAAAGAGGAAGTGGATGAGAAGAAAGGGATGCGACGGAAGGAGAAGGAGAGCAAAGGGGAGAAACGGTAGTGCCACTGCCTATGAGCTGTTCAATTGACGGGCAGTAGTTGAGCTGGCAATCGATGCTGCCGCCTCGCAGTCACAGACCTCGTAGATGTGCCCTCTTCTCTCCTGCAGTGCAGCTGCTCTGACTACTGCTGACTAGGGCAAATTTCAATCTGTTCCAAGCTGCTCGTCGAATGGCATTGGGTAGCTTAGCTTACTTCAGAGGATGCTTCTCCGCACTGGGCACAAGAAGAAAAAAAGAAGAGCACTGACACGGCACTGCTGCTGATGGTTGATTGTTGTCGCCTGCTGTTGCTGCACCGTTGGACACACACGCACTGCCACCGTTACTGCTGCTGCTGCTGGTCCCGGAGCTAAACAGTAGACGCTGCAACCACTGCCGACTGGCCACAAGACACACACCGCCGGCTTGTAAGGGTTTCATAAATATTGATGAACAGCAGCAAGCAGTGAAGGAGAGAAGAGTGGTGCTGGCTGAAGAAGGCAATGGCAAGAAGGCGCCATCGTCTTCCGAGATTGACCAATGCAAATGCTAGTGCTGGTGCTGAACAGAACGACCAGTATTACTGTTCAGTTCTGCTTCGCTGGGCTTGAACAGTTGCCAGCAACAGTGGTCGTTGTTGTGTTAGTGGTAGTAACAGAAAAAAGATGAAAAAGAAAAAGAAGCAATGGGTGAAATCAATCAAGCTTTATTGTTGACTCTTCTTTCTTCTATCTTGGAGCATTTGTTGAGTGTAGAGAAAACTGTGCAATAAAAATAAGAAAATGTTTATTAGTTTATTTTGTGGCTTTGCTTTGCTCATTCTGCTGCGCTGGCATCCTTAGACAAAAGCACTCTCTGTCTTTTTCACTTGGAATGTCATTTACTTGACAGAGCAACAATTGCAATTGTCTGTTAGTGAAAACTTGTGAGTCAAAACTCGCAAGTCAATTTCAAATTTTTTATTTCTTGAAGCTAATTAATAAAATATAAAGTGTATACATCGGCAGTGATTAACTCAAAACTAAAAATATGCCAACTATTTGATGACTAAAAATAGTTTGCATATTTCAGGGCTTTTATGGTGCAGAAAGGGGAAGAGGGAAAAAGAAAAAGAAAAAAGGGGGTTGTTTTTTGAAACAAAGTTCTATTAAGAAAGAGCGTGTTTGTTTTTGTTATCCTCAATACAGGTCCCACATACACACACAAACGCTATGCGGTTCATTTTGTTCAATCAGTTTGGCGGCTCGTCAACAGTGGCAAGCATTGTACCACTGGCAGTGGTAGAAGCATCCTCGGAAACAGCAGCAGCGTTTCTGCAATGTAATAAAATATAATAATAATATTTGCTTTTTGCCCACAGCTCTCAGTGTATGCTGTGGTCGAGTGTCCCTTGGCATCTGTGTGAGTCTTAAATAAATAATGTCAAAGCCACCAGCATCGCAAATCGCAGGCACTGGTGACAGGATGAAGGCAAAATAGTAAAACACTGGAAGAGAGAGAGAGAGAGAGAGAGAGAGAGAGAGAGAGAGAGAGAGAGAGAGAAAGAAGACCAGTGAGAGAAATTGATTTTGCTGCACGCTGCAGCATTTCTCTTGGTCTAGGAAAACGAGAAAGCAGCTGAGAGCTTAAGCCCAGGACAGACAGGCGAAAGTCAAGTCATGGGAGAAAACATCATCATAAATCGGCGTGATGGTGAATCTCCCTAGTTGTCTCTAGCTGCTTTGGTGTCGTTGAAGGCACTGGTTGTAGCGAAGGGAAAAGAAGATCTGCCTGTCTGTGGCAATTTGCGATCAACTCCTGTCAAATAGAACGACAAAAAATAGCCGAGCGTAGTTTTTTAAAGCAAAAAAGCGATCCTCTTTGCCGCGGATTCTCAAAATCAATAAATCAAAACTTATTTATCTCTACATTTACTGTTCTGGAATAGTGTTTGTGGGTATATGTGTGTTTGCCCATAAAGTTAATTATAAGAAAATATATCACAATAGTGTTTTTATGTGTAGATATCAATTAGTTGGGAAACTCCGACCATCAAAAAGACAATTTTAAAATAAAACAAACTGTAAATTTTTTAAATCTTGATTTTTTAATCAAGTGAAACACTATTTAATAAAAAAACAATAAGCATGGTTAAGGGGAGCCATTTTTGAGGGAAAGTGGGCTTCCCTGCGCAATGCATTTGT
>JAALOO010000211.1_pt1 | contig 14793 bp, 13 predicted proteins | sample 7257641 | NCBI WGS metagenome assembly JAALOO01 (sample SAMN14085613, study PRJNA598686) | mite metagenome | biome: ENVO:01001000; feature: ENVO:01001002; material: ENVO:01001226; isolation source: single female mite from University of Michigan culture on fish food culture... ...
TTGGTACGATACTGGCCTATTCAGCACGCCAAGGGGCAAGGGCGGCCTACGAGAGAGTGAAGGGAAAAAAAGCGACGTAAATATGTTGACTGCATGTTGCCCGAGTGGTGAGAGTCGGAAAGAGAGCACTGGAAATGTACTGGTACGGTGGTGCACAGGCTGCTGTTACTGTTGCTGCTCGGGCGTCATCGAAGGCGACGGCGACGAGGACAAGAACACGATGTCGGTGCACATCGATAATCGCCTAAATAGGGCTCTATGTAAATAGGCAAGTGCGAATGGGAGCAAATGCTGATGTTGCTGCCGCGGACAACCGATCGACACAGATAGTAGGCCAGGCAGGGTTTGTGTTGTGTGTGTTTGTGCCACAATTTAGATTACACACACATATTGCAGATGTTGCTGAATGTGAGGGAAAAACACGGTTCTGGACACGACCTAGTGAAACCAGTGTGGACGAGTACATGAATGTATTCATGTACTCACATTGTCCTCTCCTTTACGTGGGCCCTTTGTCTTCCGCCGAATGGCCTTATTGACTAGGCAAATAGCGGCCGAAAAAAATAGCTGTCTTTAGCAGGAATCGTTTCTGTGACGCCGCCAGTCTTTGGCCGGTGAATCACCGGCGAACAAATGTCGTTGGTGATTGAAATCAGCGCTGAATCGATCGATTGGCAGTGTCAGCACCTAGCAGCACAAAGGTACTCGGTTGTTACCTGAAAGGTAAATAAAGGCTGTTGTTGCTGTTGCGCACCTTGTCGTCGTCGTCAAGGTAGCCAAACACAGCAGTACTGGCTTTAGTATAATTGAATGCCAAACAGGACAGGATGTGATGACCAAGTAAACCAAACAGACTGCGGCAGTGTGCTGAAGGCAAAGCAAATAAAGCAGTTCAGGAAAGGAGGAAACCCAGTGTGGCAACGCTGCTGGGGGGGGGGGGAATTGTTCAGTTCGACAACAGACCGATCGAACAACACACTGAACAACTGGCTGGACAGCATTGAGAGATAGAGCACTTCCACTCAGCTCAGTAAAAGGGTAAAGTGTGGCAGTGTGCGTGTGGACACATCGAAAGACTGAGACTTTGGGCAAACACAAACGGTAAAATCCTCTTTTACCATGCGAACAATTCGTACAATCGAGTGTGTGTGTGTGGCCGCAACAATGTGGTCAAACACAGAGAGTGAACAATTGCAAGGAGGACAAACAAAGGGCGAAATCGATTTGTAACAGGACGATTAGTCAGTGCTGGTCAACTAGTGGTGAACTACTCAAATAGAGCTGCTGTATGCATTGCTGTTGAGAAGACAGGCCAATCAAGAGTGGCACCTCAGTCGTTGCTGCTCAGTGTGAAACATGGCCGCCAACTGCAAACAGGGACAGAGACAAATGTCGGTTAATTGGCAACAGCAGACGGTGATTACACAGAAAAACTGAGTTTGAGTAAGTGTGATCGACAATCAGTGACGATCAAAGTGTCCTCAGTAGATGCGACGTTAACGATGCACATGCACACACACACAAACTCTGTCCACAACTCACAACTAGCCGTTGAAAGTGGTGGAAAGTTAAGTTGGTGAGTTGCAGTCGGTTAGTAAAGAGTGTGAGTGTGTTTGACAGGACCGAGCGTCAGAAACTTAAATCAAAGCAACTGCACTGCAAACATTAGTGTCGGACAGCAGCACAAACATCTGGCAAGCTTTTGTGCGCTCAAGTTAGCCAGGTAAAGTAGAGCCCACAGTGAAAAAGCCTGCTGTTTCACTGTGGGCTAATTTATGAACCCAGTCAGAACAACTAGGAACGCAACGTCGTTTGACACCAAAGTGCGGCACAGTGTACAGCAGTTTTTTCCTGTGAATTTAGCTCATTTCCATAAGCAATTTACGTGGCAAGGCCGGTGAGGTGTGCGCTGCTCGCTAGCAAGCTTTGGGCTTCAGAAAAGCAGTACTACTCATTAGTAGTAGATCACTACCGGAAAACGCCGGAATTTTCCGTAAAATGAGTTGTCAAATCTAAAAAACATTTTAATATAAACAATAAAGTTGTTTTTTAGTAAAGTTTATTAAATTTCTAAAAAATTTTTAAAACTTGAGTTTTTTTAAGAAATGAAATCCGGAAAAATAGCATCACTCAGTATTAGATTAGGAAATGCTTGTGTTTCAGTGAGATGTGGCTCATAATTCAGGTGACTGCACCGTCACAGACGTCATAATAATATATGGATGCGCATATCCGGCCAGGTCGAGAGAGGGAGAGGATTCAAGCACACTCAGTGGGCAGAGGAAAGGTGCATTCAAATTTGGGGTTAGGCTCACTGCGCTGGCGACATTTCTTTTCTCTAGTACAGTGACACTGACAACAACGGCCGCAACAACACCATCACCAGCATCACCTTTACCCGCTTGCAATAAATCAAAACAAAGTGTCAGTGTATATAAACTCGGTTGTGAACGGTCTGCCAGCAAAAAAAGATGAAAAAGAAGGCGCCTCAAATGGACGCAGTGAAGTGGCGAGGAAACACACTGAGCACCGTACACTGCACTCTCCACACTTGCCGATGGCGCACTAGTGATCATCGAAAATCGATCGATCGGAAAAGTGGCCCGAGCGTGTACTGAGAGTAGCTGAGAGAGGCGCTCCACAAGAGCACAAGAGGGAAAATAAATTAAAGAAATCTATCTTCTCGGGTTGGAGAAGGTTGAAGAAGAGCAGGGCAGAAAGGCAGAACGGTGTGCCAGTGTCAGTGAAGGGACTGCAGTTCTCTAGCAGCAAGGCAGGGATGACAGTGCCATTGTGGAGGCAGCAGCAGCAGTGTTCAGGCGCCAGTGATCACACCGGTCGCCTTAGCGAGCACTGAAGCGAGCGATATTCCCACACTGATTGGCGGTAATATTCAGTGCTGTCGCAACCGCAACACTGCGCAAGGGTGGAATGGAAAAGAAGAAGAATTGAATGAAGAAAAAGAGGAAAAGGAAAGATTTTGGTGCATTGGCAATGCAAACTTGGGCAATAACTCCGGGTGGAAGTGTAAACACACTGCACTCAAGCAGAAAGTGTGACCGCAAACTCTAAAAGAGAAAGAGACAAAGGTCAGCTCGACATTGAAGTCTGGTGCCCAGGTGCAGTGTGGCAGTGTAGTTCACAGACAACCATTGTAAACTTCTTTGTAAGTACAAGGAGCACTTCAAACACTGTAAACGTGTTTTTCTGTGTGACCTTCTGAAAGAACGCTTTGATTTTCTATCCATTTGGCCTGTCGGCAAAAACAACAAAGAATCGAGTGGTCCAAAATCGACAGAGTGGACTCTAATTGGCGACTCACCCACGCAGGACATTGCCGACAAAAGCAAAGTTTGAGCATAAACTCAACTTTTTTTCGCTTTTATCAAAAGCGCCGATAATGTAGTGACAAAACCGCTTGCACTTTGTCATCAGCGCCTTTCAATCGATGACTATGCCCGGTAATTTCATTACCGATTAGGCCGCCAATCGGACCGGTGACAATTTAACCGTTGTTGTCGTCATCAAAGAGACAAAGTACGCCGCAAAAATAAACGGAGCTAGGCTCACGAGCATCGATCAATGATGAATTGAATGGGCACCAGTGCAGCACAGTGTCCCCTGGGTAAATCACATGTTCGACGTTTAATTCGACCAAATCAGAGGGCAAAATCACTTTGAACGTTGGTGTTGCTTTGCTTTGGAGTGCACGCTCTAACTAATTGATTTAATCGATTTGGTGGGCAAAGTAGAAAAAAGAAGTTTGACAGATGACAGACTTTTGTTTTGGAAAAAAGATTGAAAAAAAAGAGAGGAACTGACCAGTATGCCGCAGCTTTGGTGCATCCATCGAGCGTGCAGCATTGGACAGCAGCAGCAGTAGCTATTTTGGCACAGTCTGAGAAATATGCCAGTGACACATGAGAAAATGTCGCCATGTGCCAATCATCGATGGAGCACAGCACACTGTACTTCAGTCTCCTGCACGCTATCCTCAATGTTCTTCTCCATCAAACACTATCGGGCCCATTTTAGCTGAACATACAAACACTCTGTTGTTTGTTTGGTCTTTAGTTGATGTGTTCTCTCTCTCTCTTTCCAAAACATTTGCATGTGAACAGAAGTGCTGCTGGCAATGATGATGGCGTCTGAAGAAGTACACACACAGTAAGGCACCACCGATCGGCGACAACGAATTGAATCGATATCAATAATGGCAGTGGCGGGTGTCTGAAAACACACAAAAACAGTGACGCCGAGTTCACCCAGTTCTCATGGCGCACAAATTGAACCAATCAGCAAACTAGCTCAATGCGAACAAACCAATATACCTCACTCGTGACGATGGAAACGCTTTGAGTCAACCCAGCTAAAAGTGTGGCTTTCAGACGTCCAACTTTACTTGAATTTCATCTTACTGATCGAAACGAGGAAAAGAGAGTAGAGAAAACGAAGTGAGAAAGTGACCATACTCGGTTTATGCAAAACACTTGTGACATGTAGAACACTGACAGGGCAAGTGCCACTGACCTAAGCCATGCTACCGGAACGCCTGAGCAGAGTAAATGTCAACTGTAGGTGATTGAAAGTCAATCAAGTCGAGATGTAGACACGAGGTGTGTAAACAGCAGCAGCAACAAAACATACAACTGTACTTTTTTGACTCGAGTTGTCGCACTTGGCTTCCACTCAGATCAAATCACCAGCAGCAGTAAACAGTAACGGAAAAAACTTTCTGCAGCAAGTCAATTAGGGCAAATCGAGAATTTTTGGGAACACGGGAAACGAGATTCTTTTTTTCTCGGCATGTGTGTGTGTTTGCTGTCTGTTTGTTCCAATTTGTGCTCTATTTTGTGCTTGCTCCTAAAAACGGTAATCCTCTCAGTGGCAGTGCACCAGAACAAACAGCTTCAATCGAAATGAAACAGCAATTAGTTTGTAGAGACTGCAGTGGAAGATGCTGCTGGCATTGGTGTTTGTGATTGTGTGTGTGATGTTTTCAAATAAAAAAGGAAGAATTGAAAAAGAAAAAAGATAGAAAGCAAACTGTAAAGCACAACAAAACACAGTCTATCGCCTGCTCGGTCGGGTGGCGTACTACGTGAAAAACTATTGAGAACGGGAAATTATTCAAAAATCCTATTAAGTGCAAATTGAAATAAAGTATATATAAACTAATTTGAAAGCGCAGCAGTGATGTGAAGTGAAAAAAGTAAAGTAAAAAGGCAGTAAAAAGCATGGGTAAATGGGGAGAAAAAGAGAATTTAAATTTAACAACATCGTCTCAACGCCAACATCGGAAAGCTACGCAACAGCAGCATCATTATCAACAGCAGCAGCAACAATAGCGGAATAAATCCCTATTAGAGAAAAGACAGACTGCCACTTGGTCGGAATGACAGCAAAAAATTAATTGAAAAGCAGCACACACCATCGATGGCGTTAATAAGGTGAACAGTGTAAAACTGAAGAAAAGCCGTTATGTTGCTTGTTAGCACCACTGTTTTTAACAATATCAAGAAATCTCCAGTTCCAATTGGATTGGAAGTTAAAAACAGGAGCTATTGTTGTTGCAGTAGTAGTAGTAGATTGACTGCTAATTAGACGAGCAAAAAGAGATTTGAAGATGAAAGTAAAGTAAAGAGCTCTTGCAGGTGAGTGTTCGGGCCGACGAAACAATGCAGTGAGGACACTGCACCTCAGCATCTCAGCAGTAGCAGCAACGACGGCGGCGGCAATTAATAGGAAAATGCGACCATTAGCAACTGCACTGATTGCACCACCATCACCCGGCTACGAAGCAAGTGAATGCTGCCACGCACCAAGAGAATGACAGAATGGCTCAACAGCATGCTCGGTGCTATTGTCCTATGTGTGTGTCGCAGGGTCAGGTTGACAGGTCACACGGGCGCTCGTGCTGACAAAATCACAATTGCAGGCAATCTCAACTCTGCACTGCGCCCCTATCGAAAGCTAATTAACAGGGCAACTTGTCATTTGCAGATATGAACACACACACAAAACAGACCGGCCAATATGAAGAGAATACCGTTGGAACTCAGCAGTAGAGTGCTCCTACAAACAATGACTATGACTATGGTGTGTGTGTGTGCACAATGTTCAGACACTTCAACTTCAGTCTAGTACCGTCGCACCTTGCACAGTGTCGCACAATGCCCTTTCCTGCAGCCTACGACAACTACTACTAACCCTATCAACTGTTTCTCTTCTATTTCAATCATTGGAACAGTCAATGTGTGTGTGTATTTGCCAGTGTCAAAGAAGTACGCTGGTCGCAAACAATGGCTCACTGTCTACTTTCTTTTCAATGGACCGAAATATGAATTGCCACAAGACGCACACAGTCAAACAGTGAAGTGCAATGACGGAACAAGTAAGCATACATTCTAGGGGAAACTTTAATCAAATCCACGACTGCTGTGGTGATAATGACTCAGTGTGGTGTGTTTGAAGTACAACCTCCCCCAAAAAGGACTGACTGGCGATTCAGTGGAGCGAAAGCAGCTTTTCGGAATACTGACTGACGCAATGGCCGCCGTCAAATTGAAGGACTGAATGTGTTGCCGAGTGTAAGTATATGAAGAAAGAAAGAAAGAAAGAACGAAGAAGAAGACACGTCAATAGTGCGGCAATAATTTGCCAAATGATAGCAGTGATGTGCCATTTATTGCACTGCAGTCAGCAAAGGAGGAGAATGAAAAAGTAAAAAAAGAGGTTAAAGAAGACCAAAAGGAGAAAGAGACGACAATTGCTGGTGATGCTGCAAGTGGAGCGAGCATTGTGTCGAACTGCAAGTGTTAATGTGTATGTGTGTGGTGCCAGGACGACGCATCATCTAGGCTAATGGTATTTAGTGAAAATTAAATTAAATTCAATGCAAACACGGTGGTGATGGTAGTGCCAGTGCCGGTGCTGACAGAGCCTCAGTACGTCAATGACGGCAATCATCAGTGGCGCCAGTGGAGGATCGAAATAATAATAAAAGGCCACCAAATAAAGGGATAAATAGATTTGCCTGCATGCTCTCTCACACTTTGTTCTGCCTTGGGATCCCTTCGGCGTCTCTGTCTGACTGTTTTTGAAACGAAGGCACCAATTTAGCTGGAGCTCCTTTTCTAAGAAGTTGCCGATGAAGTGAGGCCGCACAATGAGGCGCCGCACCGGCAAACACACTCAGACAGACATAGAGACGAGCTGTAAACGATTCATTGGCACTTTCATGCAAATGGCGGACAGTGGCGGCAGACAGAAATGGCATGCAAACGACAACGACACATCGATGCTGCTGTTGCTGCTGCTGGCGACTACCGATGGAGCACATTACTTTCGATGTTGGCCACAAAAAGCGTGCAATTCATTGTGCAAATAGAAAGACAGAAGAAAACGATCAGACGACTGCAGCAGACAGTGCGCAAATGGAGACAATGCAAATATAATTTGGGGAATCAATATACAGGGAAGGAAACACTGGTAGACAGACAAATAGCGCCAGTGGACAGTTAGTGATGCACTGATGCACATTGCCGTGAATACGGTAAGTGCTCCTGAAAACAGTCAAAGGTAATACTGACCGGCTCTAAAAAGCATGGCCACACCGGCAAACACTAGCAACTTTAAAGAACTGAATGAAATGGATGAAATGACTAAAAAGAGATAGATTGATAATTGGACAAACGCAGAAGTGAGATCTCCGGAGGTTGATAGTGGAGTGTTTTTTTATTGGGCACTTTGGCAGCCAATAAAAAAAGTAGTATAAAGAGTAGAAAAAAGGTTTTAGCTAAGCAAACATTTTCTACTCTGAAACTGTCTGATCAACAGATGCCGACAGAGCAAAATAAGTGCTACAGGCAGCCTGGTGGACGACATTGCCTTACGATTACAACAACCGCCCGGTCGCTGTGGTAGTGACGGCAACTGCGGCGACATTGGTAAGCGACCACAGAGTGATGCGGCAAATGGACAAGGAAAAACAGAATAGAGCAGGGTTAAGAAAACCCCAAAGTCAAACTTTGCAAAAGTAGTTGCATTGCTGCTCGTGAAAAGTGCAATAAGTCAATGTGACAGTTTAGAAAAAGGGGCGCCAGTGTCTAGGCTGACAAGCATTACCACCACAACTGAAAAAAGTCAGTTCATTCTGGGCAATTTAAAGACAACGACCGAACAAATGACGCTCAGCAGAAAGTTCCTCTTGAATTTGCATTGGCCGCATTGGTCGATGATGATGCTCGCTTGTTGGAGAGTGCGTAACTGCTGAAGATGCAATAATGCTCTGTGATCGAGCTAGGAAAAAACTTTGCCGCTAAGTTATGGCGCTGTCCTCACTTGCTCACAGTGCTTGACACTGCCCAGCTTTCACAACAAAACTGGTGCGTTGGCCAGGAAAAAAATAGTGCTCTTCTGTTCACTGCCTGGTATGCAAATAGAAATCGTCCTTTCTGCTGTACTTTTAGCTGGTACGAGTGAAGAAATTGGCTGCTCTATATTGCCGTGTGGATAATTTATTTGCATTAACCAGCAGTATCGCCAGCACCATCATCACTGTTGAATCGTTGTTGCTTCAGCTCTTGGTGGGCGACACTTTTTTTCAAAGTTGACGCAACATGGCAAAGAAGGAAAAGAGGCAACTGTGAGTGGAGTGCACCATTCAGTACATAAGCCAAATTTCTAAAATTGCGCGACACATCCGAGTCATCGTAGTCATCGTCGTAGTTGTCGTCACGCACAGGCGGCAATGAGAATCATTAAAGATAAATTATTAAATTAATAAAGTGCGGAAATATATTTGCTACTCACTGCACCGAAAGATACAGTGATGCAGCATGGCAAAAATGCTCTGTGACAATCTCTGCTGCTTTTTTTCTGCCTGAGTGATAAAGTTGCAGTTTTACCACATATAAAGAAACCATGCATTTCTTTTATGAGTGTATATTAAACTGACAAACAGACATCTGGAAAACACATAGAATAAAGCAAAAAAATGATGATGATAGCTTTAGGTGGTCTGCAGTTTGCATATTGATGATTGTCAAATGACTGTCACCCGGTCTCCTTTCATCCACACCTTTGCATAAGGTGCAATTTGAATTAATTATGATTGACACCAAACTGCAGAGCAAAGCACGGGTAGATAGATAGAGATACCACTTTGGCTAACGATGCCTTTGGTAATGAGCACTGAAAAAGCTAGACACAATTACACTGCCAAGCTAAGGGTTAGAAAAAATGAAATACGATATCGAAAGTCGTGAATACCGGCAATGGTTCTAAATTATATGTCTCGCTTCTTTTCTTATGCAGGACACCAAGTGGCCAGTGTCATTTGGACCTAGGCTAGATGTAGTGCAGATGAAATTGCGAGTGGTCAGCAGAGTGGGCAGTGAAGCAAACTTAAGGATATGCTCAGGTACAAATTGGTTGGCGTTTCCCTGAACTGTGACAAGATTTACAACCACAAAATGCTTTGCAAGAAATCAGAATTGTTAAGAGCACTTGGTAGTCTTTGGCAGTGACATAAAAGTTAGCAAACAGGTAAAAGCAGCAATGTCATTACACCTTAAGTCATTATTTTTCTGTTGTTATCATGCAAATTATCAAAATTCAAAAAAGAGAGAAAAGACACACTCGATGGCCACTTGCCATCAAAAGTGGACAACTCTTTTTTGAAAACACAAAGAGCGCTGATGATCAGTACGACAGTCAGCGAACATCGAACTGAAATTACAGAAGCGCTTTCATTGGTCATCTAACTTGTAATTGCTTTGACTCTGTGTTTCACCTCAGTGTGTCAACGCAGACGCTTTATCGAACACATCTTCCTTTACTAAAGACAGAAAAGATAATGATGGACACGCAGCGATTTACGACGATTTAAAAAACGACAGAGCTCAGCAGAACACGCGTTTTTGTCGTTTGACGCTGTAAACACACAGGAAAACAATAGGAAGACAAACTGTGTACGTGCAATTAAGGCAAATTAAAATGCACTTTTTCTTCTATCGGCGAACGCACACAGTCTTAGCTGTGTTCTACAAGTGTCTAATTGAATACAATGCATTTTCTGTGTAACCTAGCAACTAAGTTGATGTTCTTTGTCAACTCAGAAAAAGGCATTGACAATTCGAGCACTTCATAGTCGGCTGGCTTATGTTTGTCAGAGGCACTCGTAAGAATGCAGCATCTTCTCTGCCAATTAATTATCATTCACGTGAGACAATGCACAGACAAATCAGCAGTTGCTTGGTGGTCACTGTTCCTGTGGCCTACGGATGCAGGTACACAAAGCTACTGCTACTTACAAGCCGGCCAAGTGTTGTCTGTGTTTGTAATTTGATGCAAAGAAGAAAAAGAGAGAGAGACAAGAAAACGTCACATTGTGCTCTCTGTGTCATCTCCGTTGCGTGCACGAGGACTGTGAATGTGCGTTCACAGTGACGGTTTGGAAAAGGTGCAATCAGACAGTTCAACACAATGGCATGCATCCTTTTCACTTTTGTTTGTGAAGAAGTGAAAGACAGAGTCTTGGTCCAAAGAAATGAAAGGGCGACAGCAAGTGTGACGTCGTCTCAAGTGTCACCGATAAGAATAACCGGGAAGTGTGTGTGCATGTGTCTCTGGTAATAACAGGAAAGAATGGTGCAATAAATATGTACTGCAGCACGGTAGCAGCAAAGATGCTGAGGCTTAGGAAAACAAACTACTTCTGAATAGCTGTTCAGCTATGCTGCACGCTTCAGTGGACCGACTCCTCAGACTCCTCTTGTCTTTTGGCTCAACAAACTCTGTGTGCCCGAGTGCATCACCAACACCACCACCACCACTAGTCTGAATGTTTACATTTGGCCAGAGTTCAGAGTCAGGCAGAGTGCGACAGTGTCGTCTAGTGTTTCCAGATGAACATTTTAGCCTGTTGATGAGCAGCCAAGAGAGTAGATGTTGTTGTTGCTGCTGCTGCTGCTACTGTCGGTGGCAATTTTAATTTTAAGTTTTGCTTCAAAAGGACTCAAAATTAGAGCAGTTTTGGGTGTAGAGATGAAAAGAGAAAAAAGCAAGCGCAAGCGTAAAACAAATAAAACTCTGTCTCAAGCAACTCGAGCTGATCGTCGAAATTCGTAAAAAAAGTTGTTGCCAGCAAGTGTGTGTGCGTGTGTCACTGTCTGCCTGCGCATCACTACTTCGCATCGACAAAGAGTGCTGCTGAATGGCTGAGCTTCACAGCTTTGCGATTATCTGCAGCCTTAATCACATATACAGACTAATCTCGCACATCTTAATGCTTTGAAGATGATCAAACAAATGAAAACTGCAGTAGTAGTAGTAATAGCGAGTTGCTGGTAGGGGAATTTCATCAAATCATAAAATGAGCTCGTAAAGCTAGCAAGTGCTAAAAGCAACCGGAGGGTGAGGGCGCATCAAGCCTAGTGTGCAGAATCGCTAAAAGCAAATGGGTCGGGCAGAAGGGGAAACCTTTTAGAGGATTGTAAAACAATTGAAAAGAACAGGGAGAAGGATAAAAAGTGGCAAACTGAGGTGTAGTGGGAAATGTGGCAACTGCAGATATACTGCCAAATGAAATAGACTGTAGCTGCTGTAGAAGAGACGTAAAGATGGATATTCTTTTGCAAAACTGAACGAGTTGAAAACTGCGTGCTGTTGAACCGACGAAAAGTAAAAGCGAACTTACCTAGAAAAAGAAAAAAAGAAACATTAGTAAAGAAAGTTACGATTAAATTGTTAAATTAATCAAAACACACACTTCAAAAAATTGTGCTAATGTCGGCAGAAAAATTAAGTCCAAAGATGGCCATTGTAATCATTTTATAAAGTAAATCATTTTAATAAAAACAAGCAAACAAACATCTGTGTAATTAGCAATAAACAAACACAAAGTTTTGTTTATAAAAAACATCACAAAAATATTACAAACTAAGATGTGTTCAATTTTCAAACGCACGTTGTTCTAATAATTTGCTAATGTATTTACGTTACAAGGACAAAAATGAACATATAAAAAATAATTGCGTAAATTAAAAATGTTTTAAAAATTGTTGTGTAAAACTAGGAGTGGTTGAGAATGAAGCAATTAAATGGCTTCTTCTTAAGAGAATGTCACACTAAAACAGTGCTACATTCAAGAACGTTTTTCAAAAGAAACTCCAAAGATTTACTCTGTTAACAAGTCTTTCAAATTCTTAGAAAGAAGAGGCAAACTTTGAATTGCAAATTGAATCAAATTACAGTAAACATTACCATGCAAATGGAACAAATTCAATTATGTGATACTTCAGGTAGTGTAAAAAATAAAGTAAAGAAAGAAAAATAGCTCAATGAGGTGCAGTGTATTGAGGGTCAGATGAACCATCTGGCAAAAAGTGTCGTACAGTAGAGTGTCTGTTGTTCTGCTACTACACTTTTATTATTATTAAGTAGTAAATCTTTGTTAAAACCATCAAGCTGACTACACCTTGAATTTGTTCCTGAAGTGCTGGTGGTCACAATTGCAATGCAAATAGCATCACCACTTTTATAGCCTCTGTACCACTTTATGCCGCACCGGTAGCTTAGCACATCACAACTTCAAAGTAAAGATCGAATTGCATTTTGCACTTTAACGGCTTTACACTGCTTAATTTTAGAGTGTAGAAAAATTGAACATCAAACAACACAAATGGCTGACTAGTTAAATTATCAAAATCTAAAGTTGAATAGAATGGGCCAGTGAGAGAAACACTTTTTAGTGCATCTTTTTTCTCAATTCAATTGCCAATTCAGTTTCGCAAGTGTGTAGCAATCAAATTCGGTGCACTTAAATATCCGAGTGATTGAGTCCGAATACTCGGAAATACTTTTTCATCTCTTGAGCTGACTTTCGGTTGCATTAGAAAATTTTAATTTAATTTTAAAAAATGATTCTAAAAATTGCTGTTGAAAAATTTTAAATTCATTTAGAAAATGAAAAAAGTTGTTAAAATCTAAGTGATGCCTCACTTGACTGGCAGCAGTTTTGTCACAGTTTTGAAATTGATAAAAATACAAAATCAGTGGTCACCGATGCAAGTTGAATTCGGTAGTAAAAAATCACATTTTAATTAGCGAAATATGAGTACAGGAGTTAACGATGAAAGTGGAGAGACTGCCATTCACAAGAGACCACAGCTGGTTCTATCACTAATGCATCATTTTAAATTGGATCTTTCTAATAAATTAATTTGCATCTCTTTTTGATTTATTAGAGACACCAAACATTGTCCGTGACGCAAGAAAGGCCCAGTCATCACCCTAAGCATCCTAGTTGCGCTCCAGTGATCACCATCATCAGTTGACAAGAGTGCAGTCAAGTGCAGTCATCTAAATTCGTCACTGTCGGGCCCAGGAGGCCAGTCACTGCTATCGGCATCTCAATCTGGCCTACCTTTCCTCCTTCATTTGCACTGTCCCAGTGGCAACTGTGGATCATATTACAGTGCATTCTATACAGTCTATGCAGCAACGACAACAAAAATACGGCGCAAACGCCCTCTCCCACAATGCCGTTTGGGCGCTGTCGATTCGATCTGCCCATCTCCAGTTGCACTTGCCGTTCTGCAATTCTGCCCAGCAAGCAGCACAGAGAGCAGTAAGCAAGACTGTGATCTGTCTGCCACAAAGTCTAAATTTGTCTGTCCGAATGACTGAATAAATAGGGAATGCATGGCGCAATGCGTTAAATAAACAGAACCACTTGCCAAAAAGGCATCTCTTCACTCTCCCATAGCGCAATGGAAGCAGAAAGAGCAGAAAATCTACTCTACTACTTGTGTGTCGGCCCAAATGACTGCCACTGGAACAGTTATTTTTTGTCTGGTTACGGCAATAAACAAGATGAAAGAGGAATAAGTCAACTGCAGTGGGGGGTAGTGCAGAAGCAACAGTCATCATCAGTCGGCTTCCTTTCTTGCAGGCCGACATTGATGAACTTGGTAATTGTTGCCGGTTCGTTGCTTGGGCGCTAATGCTAAGTAAATACACATACACACACAAACATAGACATATATATCGTCGAGAAAAAATACATACAACTCGACACAGTGACAAAAACACTGCCATATAAACTCATAAAACTCATCATATCCGGCAAATATGACGATTATGAGCCAGCCAGCTAAGGAGCCTCTCGGTATGTTTGTGTGGAGTTCTTGGTGGCTATAAATATGCTGCGGCTGATGCGCCCACGACCAGAAGAATCTGCCCAAAATCGAAATTCGTGTGTGGCTTGAAGCCTTCGAGTCAGACTGGTAGAAAGTAAGTCTGGTTAGTCTTTCTGAAGTGAACCTCATCATCGCCGTCGTGGGCATGCAGACACCGACTGCTCGTCACTTCATTAGCATCCTCATCTTCATCTACATCTCCATCTTTGCTGAGGCACAATTTGTCACAAGAAGAAGCAGGAGGATGCTACCCAAAAGTGATCATCGCAGAGGATGAGGGCGAGGGTGGCTAGGAAGCCTACACTGCTGTGTCAACAGATAGCAGTGCCCTTTACCACTATTGAGTCGTCAATGTCACCGGTGGTGTGCCAGCAGTGTCATTAGTGCCGCTAATGTGGCGCTCAAAAATCTTCCTTGGAAGGAACGTGTCGTCAGGCTGCAAATCTCCTATCTCTGCCTGTCTCTCTGTCTTTCTTTCTTTATCCCCTGTCCTGACCATCTCTTCACTTCAACCGCAGACAGCCATGAGAATGGCCACTTGGCACACACCAGCTAGCCACACTTTTGGTCACTGGTCGCAGCAGAATCT
>JAALOO010000483.1_pt1 | contig 14791 bp, 14 predicted proteins | sample 7257641 | NCBI WGS metagenome assembly JAALOO01 (sample SAMN14085613, study PRJNA598686) | mite metagenome | biome: ENVO:01001000; feature: ENVO:01001002; material: ENVO:01001226; isolation source: single female mite from University of Michigan culture on fish food culture... ...
TGTTTTCACCTTTTTTCCTGTACAAAGGCCAATTTACCAGCATTGAATCAGCAGCAGTTTTTTAGTATACTGAAAAAAGATGAACAAAAAAAGAAGGAAGGCAGCGAACAAAGAATTTCTTCTGTTTCAGTCTGCTTTTATCGGATTCTCAATCGTCAAACTGGAGACTATCATTCTACCTGACTTCATTTTATATATTTTAAGCTAATTTTCTTTTTATCGTAATTTTCTTCAATTTTGCTTGCATTCTAAGCAAAATAAACGGTAGAATGCTTTTTAAGAAAAGAAACGTCTTCAGAATTGGGGTAACTTTTCTTTTCCCTCTACTTATACATTGCAATAAAAACAAATCTCCTTTTTGGATATTTTCTCATTTTAAAACGAAAGAAGCAGGTTTCTCTATAATGAGATTTTTAAACAAAGTTAACCGGTAAAATTTTATTTGTCTGGTTGATAGAAAAACTGAAAAAAAGAAATAGATCAAAAAGAGAAAAAAGTTTGATTAGAAAATACCTGTTTTGTGAATTCTAAGTAGTAGCCTGAAAAAGAAGTGTCAATTGAATCACCACTAAACTGTTCAATGAAAACAGAAATTTACTTTTGAAAGTGTTCGTTAGATGACCTAGAACAAAGAAAAAACTTGGTTCCCAGCTTAAATTTGGCTCTAAAACAGAAGATATTCTCTGGTTATTACCACTCTTTTTCGACTCATAACCAAAAGCTTATTTTCATGTGTTTGGTAACGTTTGCAAACACACTGCCTTTGTGTGTGTTCTAATCCGATTTGGCCACTAGTCACTAGTGCTCCTATTGCCCAGTCCTATTGTCCAGCGGGAATTAAGAGGAAAGAGAGAAAGATTAGTCGTCAAAAGCGAAAAGGTAACAGTTTTACCGTTCGAGTTGCAAAAAAATCCCAGTGCAGTCTGAATTAAAACACAAAGCAATGCCAGGTTTAGTGTGAAAACTTGAAGAATTGCACAGTGTTCAGTTCCAGGAATCACTGTTGCCAGATGAAGGCGCACAAGTACAAATGTGAGCCTATTGAAAATAATAATAAAATGGAGACAAATAAAAGAGACGGAAGAGGGAGGAAGTTTGAGTGTGTAACACAGAGAACGCCGTACATTTATATATTGCCTGCACACACATCTGGACACACTGCCGAACTTTTGACTTTTTCTTTCCCACTTTCTTCTTCTTCTTTTTATACTTCACCGATTTGATTGTGCTTATTGAAAAATTCGTAGCCCAATACACGACAAAACCTAGTAGGACCAGTAAGTGACTTGCTGGCTGGCAACACAAACCGTGACTTTACAATCGATCACTACTGTACGCGCACACTGTCAAATTTGCTTTTCGAAAAGCATCCACAGTAGACTGCACTTTAAGTATTATGCAATCACAGGACAAGAAGGAAAGGGGGAAAGGGAAGGAGAAGAAGAAAACGAGTATAAAGTCAATAATGTGTGCTGCTTTGATTTGCTGTGCATTCCGCAGCTAGCACGACCAGCTCCAGAGAAAATGCGGCTCAAGGAGATTGAAGAGGAGGAGGAGGAGGAAGAAAAAGTTTACTTTCCCCCTGCTGTTGCTGATGCTCGCTTCTTTCCCTTTTTTCTTGGTTGTATTTTAAATTATTAAACATTTGTATATGTGTAAAGAGAAAGTGGAAGTGGTGGTGGTGGTGGTGGTGGTGGTGGTGGTGGTAGTGTGGCAAATTGAGGCGCATTTGTGTGTTTTATTTTACTACCAGTAGGATACTAGTCTTTCTCTGTCTGCCAGTGTGTGTATAAATGGTATTATACTTTTCCTGTTATCATTTGAGCCTCCCAGTGGGATAGCCAGGGAAAACCAGCAAAAAAGTATTCTCTTCCTCCTCCTTCTCTTCTTCTTTCCCAATTGACTTTCAATGGGCAGTTTACTGGTTACTAGCCCACAACTAAGGGGTTTTTTGAAACTTTTACTTTCCCACTGGCATAGGTTCGATAAAATCAACAAAAACTTTTTCTTAAAAACTGCTTCGGCTTTTAATTTTTAAATTATTAAAATAAAAAACTGAACTCTATTCCCACAATTTTACTGTGAGAATTTTTGCTGCTGTGTTTGTTCCTTGCAGTGCTCATTCACTCTCACTGGATCAAAGGGTAATCCACGAAAATGGAAAACTTTGTCAACTGTGACTGTGATGTTTGGGAAATGGCAAAGTTTGGCGGCCATTGGTGGAATCAGTGGCGGAGGAATGAGGAAGAGAATGTGCGTCAAACATGAGCACATTAGAAATGGAAAGGATGCTGTTGCTGAAGTGCACACTTTAATCCTCCAACCGCTGCCCGGGCTCAGAGCAGAGCAGTGTAATCACCACATTTTTGAAATTGAGGTGAAAACTTGCCCATTTGGCAGCTAGCACTCTTTCTCCCACACTGATTTGCCGCAGTGTGTCTTGTGTGTATTGCGTGTTACCCCGCAGTAAGTAGTACCCTGCAGGAAACAGAAGACTGCAAGAAGCCAATAAATCTGCTAGATTCGAGGGCAAAAAGGGCTGCAAAGTGGGAGGCTAATTTGATAAAGGAGAGAGAGGGAGGGAGGGAAAAGGGCAGACAAAAACTGATCAGTCAGCGAAAACTCGGCAGCAGAAGCTGATGACATTCTCCAGATGACCATGGTGAAAGAAGGGCAAATTGATTTGTGAGCTAGTTCCATTTTCTTAATCAATAAAATACTCTCCATTCTCTAGACATATCAGTTGACGTTTGAATTGAATTGAGAGTCACACGAGGCAGCAAACAGATAAACACAGAGGACATTTCTCAAAGTGGTCCCTTCCCTTCTTGTGTCAGTTGAGTGAGAGATAAACCAAAAGAGTAATGAGCAGTCCGCCATTGCTGCCGCTGCTGCTGTCTGCACCGGACAATGTGCGCAATCATTTGAAAAGTGATGAACATTTCTACTCTTCTATTCTATTATCCGTCTGCATTCGAACAACTGGACGGGGCCGAATATCTGTGAGCCAGCCGTTTCACTTTGCCGTTCAGTGGTGCATCAACGAAGCCCAGCGTAAGTAGATTATCGTCCGCTTCTCTCCCACTTTATCTTCTCCAGCACCAGCAGCAGCAGCAGCATCTGCTTGACTCGGCTCGGCTTTTCATCCACTGCCCGCTGCTGTCTACGATTAATTATGCAATTACATTACGGTGTACTTGTGTGTCTTTGTGTCTGTGTGTATGCTCCACTTAATTGCACCAACAATAAAGAGATGGAGGAATAGAGGAATAGAGGCCACATTTGAAAACGATGCTCCAAACACAGACTCACATATCCAATTTGCGCTTCAATTATTACACATTTTAAAACACACAAATGGAAAGGAAGAAAACTATCAGCTTGCCTTACTAGTTTTAAAGTGGAAGAGGGTAGAATAAGTCGAGGAAAACGGAGGGAGAGTTGAAGTGCTTGTCATTAGGGCAGTGAAAGAGAGCGAGATGGTCGTTAGAGAGAGAGGGAAGTGTCTAATTAAAGCAGAAATGGCAGTGCCAGAAGTGGGACCCTTGTCGTAATCCTCCTCAGGGAGAAATAAGCGGAAAATTGTGCAAATGGAATACTCGACTTTAGTAGGCCGTAATTTGCCATATTGTTTATGAGTTTGTATGCGGGCCCCTGCTATGTTATCGTTGGAGAATTAATACTTGGCAACATTTAAAAATCCGTTTGCAGATTGGAAAAAGTTGATGAGAAGCGAGTGCGGGGCGTATGGATCACATTTTTAATGTTAACGAAGAATTAATTCACTCTACAGAAGCAATAGTGTGTAGAAGTGTAAGCGATGATGTTTCAAATCTGCTGCTGATAATGGATAGGGAGGGAGGGAAGGTTAGAGACTGCTTGATCTTTTGGCGCCTGACGCAAGTGAGAAGTGGGGAGGGTGGGTGGTGCAGCTCAATAGCCAACGCCAGCAACTGTTGAGGCCTTTTATGAGTGTAATGCCAAGCGGAAAATGTCATGCTCAAGGAAGAATGAGCCGTCGGCAGTTTTGAGAACAAATGTCTGGTTAAAAGTGTGCGGCGGATCATCGTCTGTCTTCAGCTGGCCGAGCACCGAGATGATGACGCCGCCGTCAAAGGTCGGTTGAGCGTCCACTGTGGTGATCACGTGCAGAATCTTCTGAAAGGTCAGTCCTTGAAACTTCTCCAGAATCTTTGCACGGCCGAGCAGCTGGACGCCCTCAAAGGTCATCAAAGACTGAGTCTCCTGTATGGTGTAAAGAAAAATGCATCAGTATGGGCTGACCGGTATTTTAAGAAGCGACTGGCAATTACCGAGTAAAAGTTGGCCACCTGCAGGCGGGTGTCATTGTTGTCCAGCATTGCGTAGTACTGCTGGACAAAAGACTTTCCGATAGCTTCATAGTTAGGATTGAGAGTCATCTTGTCGGTCAGAACTAGGATAGATGGTGGAGAAGATAACACAAAATGTAATTATTAACTCAAAACTGTCATCCAAAACACCCGACGCCATGCAGCTGAACTCACACAATTGACAAGCGTTGCTGATGTCGGTACTTTGGTACTTTGACTTTTGTTTATTTGAATCTTCAGCGTCCACTGACACTCTAATGTTGATGATCGTCTGCAGCGACGAAGATGATGGTGATGTCTCTTTGTGTTATTGTGCTGTCTCGCACTCTCTAACGGCGTGCAGAAAAAATGATTCCAGAAAAAAATGATGCACTGACAGCCCTTTCACAGAAGACGTACTGTTCAAAAATTCAAAAGTCATCTTTTCAGCTTTTTTATCAATCAAATCTAAAAGGAGATAACAGATTTCATTTGGAGTAAAGCGTGATTTAAGTACTCTGAAAACTCTTTTGCAACATTCTCCTCTGTGTTCTTCTGGCAACTGATCGTCCAGTCGATGCACTCACTTCCCAGGAACTGATAGCAACAGCCAAAGCCGCCCGGGACGAGTGGCCCACTTGCTTCGACTACTCCCAAAGACTGATCTAGCACCTCAGGAATAGATCTGCTAATAGAAACCAGTGGATGATTGAGTTTTCGAATAATGTTGTTGCGTAGGAGTGATTTGGAAAAGAGATCCACCGTCTTTTGTGATAGATTCTTGCCCTCCCCCTCTCTGATCAGCATCTTGTAAATGTGGAGAATATTCTCAATATTGTATCCACGCTCTGCCAGCTGCAGGTGAAAGAGCCAGGATTCTAAAGCAAGTCGAAGCTTCTCCTCGTCAGAGGAATCCTCATAGAAGTCAATCATCTCCGAGGTGATGCCCTTGTACACAGCTGCAGAAGACTCTGACGCTGCTGATGATTTGCTCAGTTGACGGTAGTTCCGATAGGCGAGTCCCACAGCAGTGTGAGCCCAGGCATCAGTTTGGCAGTTGACGCTCTTGATGAACGCAGTACCGTATTGCCGAAAGGTGAATCGGCTCAGGTGGAAAGAGTTGGCCAGCTGGGCGTACTTCTTCAAAGCAAAATCATTGGCTGCAGAGGTGATCAAGTCTCGCTTTCTTGACGTGATGAGATCAAGCTTTTGCAGCTTAATCAGCAGCTGATTTTGATCTGTTGACTGTACTTCAGGCTGAATTTCGATCGGCTAATCAAAGGTGAGCAATTGTTAGATAAACTGGTGAAAATAGAAAGATGACAGTATTTACTTTGAACTTAGTGAGGTACTCCACTCCGTGCTGCATCAAATCAGCGACTGAATCAGGGCTGGCCAAAGACTTTTCATAGCAGATGCCACTGCCTAGAATGCTGGAACTGTCACCACTGAGCACTAAAATCAGCTGAAGTGCTTTGTCGAACCATCGATTACCGACGTTCTCACAATCTCCAATGAGGATGTGCTTTACCAACCGCTCAGCATCACAACTGTTCGCCTGTCCGTCAAGGTGGTCGAGGTTGATGAGAAACTGCGCCTCTTGAAGGCGCTTCAGGGCTGTCTCGTTGAGAAACTGGTAACCAAAAGTGGCGTCAGCTCGAGGCAAAGTGGACAGCGAGCCGAATGACACTGTTCCGGAATTCTTGTAGCTGAGTATAAACTCAACGACCTTTTTGAGAACAAAGAACATCTCGCCGTCAGGCATCTTTTCATTTAGTTCAAGGTGGAAGAAGTTCGATTGACGGCTGATGATGAGTGACAGATCTGAGGTAATGCTGTTTTCAGTAAAACTTTGAGTGTCTTCAGGTGCTCCCGGCTTTCTGCATGAGCCAAACATCTGACGGGCTACTTCGGGAGACTCTTTGAATAGCTTCTGTCGGTAACTCAAAACAGAAAGTATCGCCGCTGAGATGTACTCAAAGATGAAATTGGGAGGAAGCTTCATTACGGTTGAGTTTGGGTAAATGAAGGCTCCGTTTGAGAAAACTGGTAGTGGATTTCGATGCTGCAGCGCAATTTCTTTTATCCTCAAACTATTTTGTTGGGATAAAAACTCTGGGTGAAGCTCCATTTTCGCCTTCAAGGCAGCGTCTACATGCGAAGAAATACGATCATCAGCGGCCAGCTGCTCTAAAGTTGACGTAAAGTCCGCCTTTTCAGTGGGTGATGTGGTTTCAAAAAGAGTGGATAGCTGGTGCAAATGTTGGAGAACATTTTTAAACTGTGGCACTGGTTCTTCGGGCTCTTCTTGTGAAGCCTCAGTTGAAAAGACCCTTGAAGATCTCCCTTTTTTCTGCAATTGACTAGAATTACTATTGAGCACAGACAAAGGCCTTGACAAGGGCCCTCTTTTTCCCCTGCACAAGTCTTTTCCAAAACTGCTGCAAAATGGAGACAGTTTCCGGGTAATCCGCTGCATACTTGGTCAGCTGAAACTGAAACTCAAATTCAAAACATTGGCAGCGTGTGATCGTGCAAAATGGCAACTCGCATCGTGTAAACTGGTCGTTTTCTCCCCCTTTGACGAGCAAAATCGGCATCATTTGTGTTTTCTCGCCGGACTCGCCCGTTTTCATCAACACAGCAGGTGATAGGGCGTCTCATTTACCATCTCCCAGGCTTCTATTCCAGCCCAAAGTTTCCGCCGAGCAGTACTTTAACTTCAGTACCTTGTAAAGACGATTGATCACTTCATTGACGAGCAACACACCTGTCCGTCTGTCCACCCGTTGGCCAGCAAACATTCAGTGTACGCACCGCCCTTCCCCACTCAACGTGCTTCCGTCTTGTTCTCTGGAGGAGAGTGCAGACCTTCCGCCGCCTTCAGATGGCACCGAACCGCAGTAGCGCGCACAGCTCGCTCAATCCAGCGGAGGTGCCCACTGCCAATGGATCGGCTGCTGCTGCTGCCTCTGAGGAGCGAGACATTTGGTCTTCGATTCTGCAACAAGTGCAAAAGACCGCCACCAACAAGCTTCCCTCGAACAAGTCCATTCTGGTGCTGGGAGACAATGACTCGGGGAAGACGTCGCTCATCGCGAAGATGCAGGGCATGGACACCACCTGCAAGGGCAGCGGCCTGGAGTACCACTACCTGATGGTGCGGGATGAGTACCTCGACGAGCGGACGCAGTGCGGCGTGTGGATTCTCGACGGGAACTACCAGTGGAAGCGGGACCTGCTCAAGTTTGCCCTCAATGCGGAGAACTTCGCCGACACGACCATCCTCCTGCTGGTGTCGATGACCAAGCCGTGGGACATCATGAACTCACTGCAGCACTGGGTGGAAGTGCTTGAGGCGCACATCAAGTCGCTCAATCTCGACCCGAAGGTCCTGGAGAACTTTAGAGAGCAGAGTAAGTTTTTTTGCATTGTTTTCTCACCGAAATATGAACACTTTATTCCTACCATGATGAGACATTCTCTTGCTACAGACCTCGTCTTACAAAAGCTCTCGGGCTTTTGGATGATTTTATCCTTTTACTGAATTTTGTTAGAAGTGATAGATCTTACAGCCTTTTATTACAGCTCAAAATTTTCTAACCCGACTCTACTTTTGCCTTCCTTTAGACCGACGACGCTTTCAAGACTACATCTCTCCTGGTGATGAGATTGAAGGGCTCACCTCGTCGATCCACCGAAACCGATCTCACTCCTACTCGGGCGACTCACCCACTGAACCGGAACGAGATCCACTGCCGGAGAATGTGCTGTGCAATAACCTGGGACTGGACATTGTCGTGGCAGTGGCCAAGACGGACTACATGTCTACGCTGGAGAAGGAGTACGACTACAAAGAGGAGCACTTTGACTTTATCCAGCAGGCAATTCGCAAGTTTTGTCTCAATTGTAAGTACCCGATACTCAATGAAAAGTGCTTTTAGGAATCACGCCTGCTTTAGTGATGAATTAAATACACAGACCTGTCATGAGAGATCCTATGAATTGAGCTGTATTTCTGAGCCTACTAGATTCACTTTTATTGTAGCTTTTTGTTTTCCAAACTGATTTTCTAACCAATTTCTTTGCTTTGTTTTTCAGACGGTGCAGCACTTGTGTACGTGTCTGTGAAGATTAGCAAAAACTGTGAAGTGCTCTTCAAGTACCTGGTGCACCGGATCTACGGTCTGCAGTTCAAGACGCCGGCGCTGGTCGTCGAGAAGGACGCCGTCTTTATACCCTCTGGCTGGGACAATGAGAAGAAGATTGCCATTCTCTACGAGAACATACAGTCCTTCAGTCCGGATGACGACTTTAACGACATCATCACCGTTCCTGTGAATGCTAATGTAGGTGTTTTTAATAAACAGCAAAATTAAATTGTTATTAACCTTTTCTTTTTCACAGCCGGCTCAAAAGGAAATTGAGATTGTCGCCGATGAAGACCAAATTTTCCTGATGAAGCTGAAGGGTCAGTTGGCCCAAAATGAACCTTCCAATACCAATACGGTAAGTGGCAAGCATTTTCTCTATTTGACTTTGAGAGCTAGCAAAATTTAACTGATGAAACTATACAGACCTGTGATTACCGGAGTCAAAAAGGCTGCCGGGATGATTACACAAATCTTTCTGACGCTTTCAAAGCTTTCGCTGTAGACATTTTGTGTCGTATTTTGATCTTAATGACTAATGAATGTATTGTTTCCTTTTTGTCATTACTTATTATACAGCCTTCCCGACCACTCGCCTCAACGCCGCAGTCTTCCAGCAAAGACCGCCGCTCGACGACCTCGGCAAACAGTCCAGCGACGCCGCTGATGGACGGCGGCAAGGCTGGAACGCAAGGTGGCGAGGGTGTCCTGCAGAACTTCTTTAACCAGCTGCTGAATCGCAAGTCAGTCTCGGGAAGCGGTGGAGCAGGTGGTGGTGGTGGTGCAGGCGGCGGTGGACCGGGCGGACCAAGTGGAACGCCCGGTGCGTCACCTCGAACGCCGGCCACGGGCGGCTCGGCGACGGCAGCGGCGGCCGCTGCGGCGACCACCTCTGCGCAGCAGCTTGGCACTGAATATGTGCAGGCGGAGCTGGATCGAATCCTCGAGGGAAACAAGTCGTCGTCCAGTGGTGCTGGTGGCCAGCAGGAATAGACACTAACTTTATACGATTCAGTAAAGACAGCCCTTTATTTATTTTCCCTACCAATCAATCGCTGCCTACATGTGCGAGTGCATGTCCTCAATGTAGCTGTCCAGTTTGCCCAGTCGCCAGAGAATGTACATCTTGATGTCGTTGTGCTTCACCAGCAGTATCATCGCACTGGTCACCTGTCCCACCGAGGCAAAGACCTGCGTCAGGCCGACGATCTGCGTGTCGTAGTAGCGGAAGCTGTTGATGATGCTGTCCGCGGTGCTCAACTGACCTCCAGTGCTGCTATTGCTTCCGTTGTGGGCCTGATGAGGCTGAGGGTGATGAGTGTCCCTGACCACCACCTCATCGTCGTACATGTGCAGCTGTCCGGCGTAGGTCAGTCCGCAGGAGGCGGTGCTGAAGCCGACGACGGCGAGGGAAAAGTTGAGCGCCGCGAGGAGGAGGTACAGGCCGATGGCGCCGTTCAGCAGGTTTATCTTCCAGTGCCAGTCGACGCTGTACTTGGCGTAGATCAGCCCCCCAGTGGTCACCACGGCGACGATGATGTTGAGGACGGACAGCGCGAAGGAAGTGTCTAGCAGACTGCCGTTGAGGGCGTGGCAGGGGGAGGGCAGCAGCAGGGAGAGCAGGTACAGACCGGTGATCGACCAGAGAATGGGCACGAAGATGCTGACAGAGGAGGTGGTGGTGAGAAGTGTTCGAAATGGTGTGGGCTCAAGCCAGCCTGATGACTCACCTGATGAGGAACTCAATGTCCAGCGACCAGTACTCGTGGCGGACGTACTCGTCCACCTGGGCAAAGAGGTACTGCCGCGAGCAGACGGCGGGGTAGGCAGAGGCGCCGCCCAGAATGCCACCTCCTCCTCCTTCGCCCACTTTACCGCCATTCACCGATCCTTGTTCGGCTATTCGCAGAGCACTCTTCTCGTTCTTCAGAAAGAGGCCCAAGTTGAAGTCGGTGGACACGCGAAAGGGCATCATACTGCCGCCTTTGTTCACGGGAGCGCCGCCGAATGGGGAGGACATTGAGATGCTGACAATTTAACGAGGTTTAGTCAACACAAAGAGGATTCACTGGCTATTGGCAAACGCTGCCTAAGGCTGATGAGCCACGAGCAGGCTGAAAACGTCGAACTTTTATTCAACTTTCAAATAAGCGACAACAAACAGTGAAATAGTAGAACTTTATTTGAACTGTAGCAGTGTTTCTGGAATATGGTGGCAACACCGGGAATCACACAACATCTACACTCTATCGACGCGAGTTGTTGGTCAAGTTGAGGAGCAGGTTCCAGACGAATTCTAGTGGAATGGATTTAACAACAACAAGTTAACTTTACTGGCTGACTAACTAGCGAAAACAGAGACTACTTACGAACAGAGTTGCCAGCTGACGGCAGCTTGGTCGGCGGCTTGGGGGTGGACTTGACTGGGGGACGGGGCTTGGGCGAGGTGCTGCCCTTGCCGCCGGGACCTTTGGGGCTGCTCGGCCGACGACTGGTAGACAACGGCTTCCTGGAAGTGGCTCTCTTCGAAGTGGGTGGACGCCGTGTGGTCGAGGGACCGTTGCGTCTGGTAGTGCTCGGCTTTCGAGAAGTGGCCTTTTTGGTGGTCTTTGCTGCTCGAACTTCACGATGCAACTGTTGGGTTTCGCCATCATCGGCGGTTTTAAAGTGCTCCACAGAGATCACTCCACCAGCTTCCGCTTCCTCCTCCTCCACTTCATCGACTGCTGTACATTGGACGATGACAGTGCCGAGAAGGGCAAAGAGGAGAAAAACTAGAGAGGGTGAAAACGAAGTGGTTAACAAGTGTGCTCCATATTTTGGTAAATCACCAGCTTACCACTAAGCTTGACCATGATCGGGCTTTTTGTGGAACTTTGTTCAAAAAAATCTTTGTTTGCTCCAATAAAGACTTTGTTTGGTGTGAACCTTCACCCAGTCTTATATACCTCCTTTCAAACCACTTACAATTCTAGCATTCCCATCTCCTGTGAGGACCTCTCTGAGGAATGCACACTCACTCACTTGATTGCACCTGCATTCTTTAATTTAATTGAAGTGTCGAAGAAGTTGTTGTTTATTGATGTCTACCAGAACGAGAGTTTATTAGCCGCACATACCACAAAAGCTAGAGGTGCCAGTGTCTTTGTTTCACCACCGTTACTCGAGCAGTCAATCAGTGAGCCAGTGCAAGTGCTGCGACCAACAACGATCAATAAATCAACGCTCTTTCTCTTACACAACCAGAGACAGATGCCTGCCTTGTCAGATACTCAAAGCAACCCCAACTCGTAGTCCAACTGTAGTTCAAAATGTTTGCAGTGTTGTAATTGAAGGAATAGGTGATGGAGCGCGAGCGGTGATTGCTGTGCAACAATTATTGTGCCAATATACATGTGCTTTGTCATACGGGGGGCTCAGTGTATGTTGGTATAGAGCAATTGGAGAGAGTATAGACAAAGGATAGTATTGGAAAGGCAAGAGGAGGTAGAAGGAGGTAAGAGATTGAGGAGGGACACTGGCAAAACAGGCGAAAAATTAAACGAAAGGCAGTGAAATGAAGAGCGAATCGTGGATCGCCGTCGGCCATCGGCTAGGAAAGATCAATGATGCTCAGCCAGTGCTGAGGATCAGTGTCCACTTTAGAAGTGAAAGCACCTCGGCTTGATCGGGTGCGCACCGACGGCGGCAGGTGAGTGTCGGTGATGTGCTGAAGGACGACTTCTTCGGTTTCACTTTGGACGGCACAACCGGGCCATGCGCAGCCAAAACGAACAGATTTAGTGGAATGAACGATTCCGATGTGCTCGTTGAGGCTGCTTTCACTTTCATAGGAGTCGGCGCAGCCTTCAAAGGGGCACTCAAAGGTGGTGATGGTAGTGCTGCTGCTGTTCATACTGTTCATACTGCTGCTGGTATCCTCAGGGTAAGTTGCGGTAGACGGGGGATTTTTGCTGTGCTTTGCTTTCTTTGGATTGCCTCCGGGTTCATCATTTCTATTTCCAGCGGCTGTCGCCACCATTTCATACTGCCGCTTGTGGCGGTTTTTAATGTGTTCCAGAACATCTTCGTATTCGCTGCTGTTGTGCTTGCAGGTGCCCACAGTGCAGCAATAGACGCGGTGATAGTGCTCCAAAGTGTGGTGGCGATTGAGCTGCAGGTGGCTGGGAAGAATCTTATTGCACTCCCCGCACTGCCATTCAGTGACTCCCTTGTGGGCATTCAGCTGGTGGCTCAGAAGGTTGGTTCTAAAAAGGAGAAAGGGATTAGCGCCTCTAAACATCGTATGCACAAGTGGAAACTCACTTTTCAAGAAAGTAGAGATTACAGCCTCTAAGCGCACAGCAAAAGGGTCTTAGATTGTGGTTGTGAATGAGATGTTCGTCGAGTTCGGGTTTGTTGTTGCAAATAACAAAGCACAAGTCAATGGGGCAGATGATGCACTCCTTGATCATGCCTCCCACTGTTCGGTTGATGGCTACTAGGGACTGCTCTGAAGCCGATTTTTGGCTGCTCTGCGGTTCAGCCTCTAGCCGTCTTTTTCGAGTGTTGCCATCCTTCAGCGGTTGACTCTGCAGTTCACCCGCGTTGCCATTGTCGCCATCCTCGTCAAGTTGACCAACTTCACCTTCATCGGTTACCGGTGAATCCTCACTTCTGTCGACAGATTCCGCAGCCTCCCCACTTGTTGGATTCTGTTTGACAGAACTTGAGGAAGGGTTCGGAACCGTTCGGTTGGCTGCTGGTTTTGGGTTAGCATTGTCAGTCTTGGTCAGGTGGATTTCATCAAGAGAGCGAGAAATAATTAAGCCCAGGCTTGCATCAAAGGTGCGCTCCAGGTCGCGATAGAGAACGCCCACCAGCGGGGGCACATTCCGGTCAAAGCGAGCCTTAAACTTGGTGCAAAAGTTAAACTGCTGTCGCTTGAGTTGTCTCTTTATATTATCCCCCAAGTTCTGCCGAAGAGCGTCAATAATGCTGTTAAGTTCCATTGAGCTCACTTGGGTCACGTAAAGACTGCTTTCAGGAAAGAAGATGGCAGAAAAAGATGAAGAGATAGGCGACTCCTTTGACAGCGTTCTTGAAGAGGGCGGAAGAAGGTGACTCACTCGTTCCCTTCGTTTGCACCAGTGTTTACACCTTGAGCATACACCTTGTGTGGACAGGTGCTGAAGAGAGGACAAACACGTGGACACTTGGGGCGCAGCCGGTGGCCGCCAGGAGAACTCCTAGCTTCGAGATTCGTGGTACATGCTGTCAGTTGGGAGCAGGGAGAAGAAGAAGGTTAATGGAGAAGAAGGTGGTGGTGGCGGACTGGCCAAGCAGATCGGCAGGCGCCAGCAGCAACCAAAACATGCTGTCACAAGAGGTGGAGAGACGCACACAATAACAGTGATTCGACCGAGACGATGGGGCGCTCGCAAAGAACGGTTAGGAATTTTAAAATGTACTCCGCTTTTTTTGCCAACCAAGAATTTGTGTGTGTTTTATTGTTCAATCAGCTTGCCATTTTTAGTACAGTAAAGAATAGTAGTGAGGGTAAGAAAAAGAGTAATAAATAAATAAAAATAACAAAAAAGGTAAAATAGAATGCAGTAGCCCTATGCAGTAAGTAAGTTTGTCCACGCGGTGTCTGGTTAATTTGTTTTTGAATTTGGGAAAAAAAATTATTGATCACACCTTCTCATCTAGCCACGCCATTGTTCAGTGCTTCAAGCCGAAGAACCAGCCAAACGCGATCAGACTGAGGAACAGATGACTCCAGGCGAGTTCTAGATTCGGTTGGGTAGAACGAAAAATAGTTTTTTAAAGTTCCCCTAACTTTCCACTTTGACTTACGAATGGATTGTGAGCCACCGGTGGGCTTCTTGGTAGTGGCCGCTACGGCGGGCTTCTTTGTGGTCGCCTTGGCGGTGGTCGCTGCAGCGGCTGGTTTCTTCGTGGTCGCCGCGGCCGCCGCTTTCTTTGTGGTTGCCTTCGCCGTGGTCGCCGCACCTCCCTTCTTCGTAGTGGCCTTCTTTGTGGTGGCTGCCGCCTTCAACTTGGGTGGAGGCTCCTCACCTTCGGCGACGGCCACCTCTGCGTGCTGCTCCTCGGGAAAGACGGCCTCTTCTTCGTGGTGGTCTACCACTGCTGCTGCAGCCTCATCATCACCAACTGGCACCGCAACAGTACAGTGCTGCTGCAGAAAGACGGCGCCGAAGATGGCGATGAGAAGAAGGGCTGGGGAGAATTGAGGAGGAAGAGGTGGAAGGTGATGTTCGCTTTTATGCTTACAGATTAGGCTTACCTTTGAGATTGGCCATTTTA
>JAALOO010001603.1_pt1 | contig 14788 bp, 13 predicted proteins | sample 7257641 | NCBI WGS metagenome assembly JAALOO01 (sample SAMN14085613, study PRJNA598686) | mite metagenome | biome: ENVO:01001000; feature: ENVO:01001002; material: ENVO:01001226; isolation source: single female mite from University of Michigan culture on fish food culture... ...
TCTCTCTCTCTCTCTCTCTCTCTCTCTCTCTCTCTCTCTCTCTCTCTTTCTTTCTACCACTTTAGGCGCGTTCAGAAAAATGAACCAGTAGACGGTGTGGACGGGCACTTTTTTCTCCTCTCAGAAGCAGGCAGACCAAAGCACACAGTTCAAGTGTCACGTAGTGCTCTCTGTCGGCCTGTCTGTAGTGGTGGTGTGTGAGTGCCTGACCATGAACTGTGTGTGTGTGTTTTTGTATCATAGTGTGCTTCACCAAAAAGGAAAAAATGAGAAGGGCAAACGTTTTGAATTGCAGCGCCAGCTCTGCTGACAAACTGTAGCTGAAGTGACCACCGCCAAAATGGAAATAATGTAAACACGCGCCGGCTAACTTAGCAAAAAGCACACAAAACAATAGTTATTTTAATTGTTTACATACCTGGTTAGTTGGGAAAAAGTGAGCTAGTGAAATACGTTAAAGGTGGAGGTGGTGGTGGTGATGATGATGGTGAAGGTGGTGGCGGTAGTGGTGGTGGTAGTGCTACTGTCGATTAGAAACTCAATTCAGTCAGCCAGGGCACTTTATATACCGAGAGCCGTTTTTTTGTGTACAAACGAAATTGGTTGTCCTGCAATGTGCTCTAGTAAAGTGCGGTAGCAGTGCTATGAACACACACACAAATGATGTCTGAATAGGCAACTGGGGTGATAAAAAAGTACTACTGTTGAAGGAATACTGCCACCAGCATGGTGAAAGTTGAAAAGATAGCGGCCAACAGTTGCACCCTGCGCTCACAGTTGCCTGTAAAATACCACCGAAAAGATAAAGCAAACCGGTGTTTTTTGTCTTACTCTGCCACTCTGCTAGTTTGCCCTCTCATGAGACGAACAACAAAGTTCATCTTCTGAGCAGAGCAGGGGGTGATGAGGTGGTATCAGCTGAAGTGCTGCTGGCTGAAGAAGCAAACAGGCTAAAGAAGGGTGAGCCTGCTGATAAATTTCTTTGATCATCAACTGATTTTGATAAAAAAAGAAAACCGGCAATTTAGCTACTATGCATTGTAACAAAAACTAACTTTTGTCAATCATTTGGTGCATTTAAAGTTTTAATTTTTTCATAACTTTTTAAAATAAACTTTTTATTTGCATTACAGCTGCAAATTATTTTAGTAGGAATGAAAAAAGTTTTTATTGTATGCTGATAACACGTTTTCTTTTTGATTAAAAAAGTGCAAGTTTTTAGTGTATCATCAGACGGTTAGGAGACGACTGGTGATAGAGATGATGATGAAAAGATAAACAAAAAAGAGATATACCCAAGTGGCAGTTGCTTTCTTGCAAACCCTCTTTCGTTTGTCAAGGACACTTGGGAATCGTCATGAAAGAGGGAAAAAGCAACACAAAACCGTTACTGCATTTCTGGATTAAAACACTGTCATCAACTGCACAAATGGCTAAAAATTATCAATGTTTAAGGTGACAATTGCAATCATTGTTGAACACTGTCGTCAATTGAAATGGCAAAGTTTTAGTTTTTCTAGTAGACTAATGGCCTCATAGTAAATAGATGTTCATTAGTTTTTTTGGTTCAATTATTAAAAACTTTTATTGCTCTTTTTGAAACAGTTTTTAAAAACAAGTGTTTATTTTTAAAAATTTTTTTGTTACAAAATTTAAAATCAGATTGTTCAAATTTTGAGCCAGTTATGTTATATCAAAAATAAAAGTTAAACAAAACTTTTAAATTGAGTTAATCTAGTTTTAATTTTTAATGTTCTTATCACAAAAATCATAAAAAAACATTTTATTTAATGCTGATTCCTAAGTTTGTAATTCTGCTAGCGTTTACTTTACCATTAAAAATGCATTACTAACCAGAAAAAACTGTGGAACTCATTAATAATACCAATGTCAAACACAAGAAATTGCCAATATTGATTGGATGCGCAGTCCAATTGATGATCACTTTAACCAATTTGAAGAAGCTGATCTTTATTGTTTAAACACACACAAACTGACTTTTAAATGATTGCTTAATTCGATTAACATGACTCAATTTAGGTCACATAAAACCACACAAAAGAGGCGGCTGTAAATAATAAAAGGAGCATCAACAGTTAGTAATCTGACAATAAACACATTTCTTTGTTTGTAAAATCAGTGCCGTTGATGCTGCCGCCGCTAACTATTTGCTGTGAGTGTTAAAACCGTATCTCTATTTGATTGGTTTGAAAAGAAGCAGTGGAAGCCCCTGTGGCACTGCTGAATCTGTACTGTGGCACAATATTTGCCTGTCACTAGACTAACATTAGCTGATTGAATGAAATGATAAGGACCGGCCGTACAGTGCATCAACTGATTGACACTATCCACTGGTGTGCACTGGGCCAGAAGCAACAGCAAACTGTTTGTTCGCCATTGGGATGGCCTCATCCACCGATGGCAATAGCCACAGACACACACTCCAGTGGGTTTTCTGGTTTATCTGATCTGCTGTGCTGATGCATTTTTGGCTAGCGGTGAAATCACCGTGAAAGCACATTTGCTGACACACACACACACACACACACACACACACAAACACCAGCTAAATGTCTGACTGTCTGTTGATCGGCTCTGATTGTCGGAGTCGTCTGACTGCCGTCTGACATTGCCGTCTGTGCAGTTGGCAATGGTAACGGCAATGGCACCGGCAATGGCACTGCCAACATTATTGCCTGACACTAAACAAGCATGTCATTGCAGCAGACACACCAACTACGGTTGATTTGCGAGCAAACATGAAAGCAGTTTCGGTTCACACTGTACACATTTAGCGATTCAACCGGCAGTCATATAACCTCATTAGTTCAAACATTCAACTCTTATTTCTAGTGTTAGACGTAGTAATAATAACTCAATTCAAGTTGTTGCCAATTAACTGCTAACTGCCGTTTATTGCCAGTAATTATTCCCCTAGCGAACAACTACTGATTGCAGTCGCTGTCTTCTTGATGTACTTTGCTAGTAAGATAATTGTGTTTTAATTTTTTGCACTCAAAAGTTTATTGGTTTTTTATTTAAAAAAGTGAATTTAGATAAACATGTATTTATCATTGTAAAATTATATTTATCAACACTGTAATAATGTTAATTGCTTTATCTGAAAAAGTGCATCTCAGATTCTTATAACATTTTAAATAAAAACCAAATAAACTGTCAAACTCAAAAATATTACCGGCATTAAAACTTAATAATTAATGAATTAAATTACTTCTAAGTATTGGTCCAATCATCAAATACAAAATTCTAATAAAAGTAATGCATTATATGCAATAAAACAGCCATTGTACAAGCACACACACGCGCACAACACATTAGAAATGATAGCTTACATTGATCTACCATTGTTGCAGTAGTTGCCGATGACTATACATAGTGAGTTTGCCATCCGGCGACGATAAGTGGCCACCGTGATGTTTGCCTGCATTGGCAAAGCGTTGTCTGGCGTACCACACGCCGAGTGTACGACAAGGCGGATTAAATAATGGAAAAAACAGTTGAAGGAGAAAAACGGATAGAAAAATGAAGAACAAATCAACTGGAGCAACAATAATGGAACACAAGTAGAGAAAAGTATTACAAAATATCAATTTAACAGACACTTTTTAAAATTTTCTTTTTTCCGTTTCAGTCTCATCCTGCATTACGTCATCAATGCAATATGTGCCTGAGAATATTGCTGCAAACCTAAATACCTAAATATTTGAAACATGGGAAAACATCAGTGGCCACAACGTAACCGGAGCACTACAGCTAAAGAACGGCAGCGGCAAACAATGGTCGATAAATTCCTGCTTCTGTTGACACCACCTGATAGAAGAGCCTGTTGATCTGATCGGGCAGCTATCTCGGAGAGGCATACCATCAGACGGTGATAATGCATCAAGGGGAAGCGCAGTTGAGAGGAGTTCTGATAAGATCAGAAAGGGAGAAAAAGAAAAAGCAGGTGTCATTTGCAGTGAAGTGCGATCGATTGTCTGCCGTCACCTCAGCAAGGCAACACCAGTCACACAATCAGCCCAGACAACACAAATGCTGACCACTCGTTTGCTCAGTGCATTACCCGTGACACACCGCCAGTTTTTCCGCCATCAGCCAAACTGCTGTCAACTGCTGTCACTCATCAAATGCACGTTTAGTTAACCAAATGTGTACTATCACGCTAATTGACCTGTTCTTTAAGCATCTTCATAGCGGCTATTTTTTAGTATCACATCACTGATGATAATAATGAAGCTGAAACTAGCAAGTTTCAGAAACACATATTCACTTATCAAGATGTAATTTAACTTAAAATATCTATTTCAATTTACCAACAACTGCTATTCATCCACATGTGATTTTTACTTAAATAGTATTTTTTATTTGTATTTACATAAATTTGTTATATCACATTTTTTGACTCAAAATGAGTTTACAATTTTACGAGCCTTCTTGGCTTTCATATCAAAATATTAATAACTCGGATATTTATCCAGACAACATGAATTATACTCAGCCAATATGGGATAAACTTTCAAACCTAGAAATTGCACTAAAAAGTCTTCTTGTGATCATTGTCTGCATTATTGGGCTTATTGGAAACTTTTTGGTCATTTTCTTTGTGCTAAGACAGCCAAAAATTCGAAAACAACCAGTGAATATTTATATTGTTAATTTAGCAATTGCCGATTTTATGACTATAATGTATGTAACCAAATTTTAAAAAATTATTTTAACAAAAAATTAACTTTTGTTTGCAAATATTCACAAGATTTACACCAGGAATTGCCCTTGTCAACAATGCTTATCAAAACTATCAACTTGGTCCGGTGATGTGCAAACTTGAAATACTCATTAAAATGATGTGCATTCTCGTGTCAATTTTTTCTGTAGTGGCCATTTCGTTTCAAAGGTTTCTCAACATAAACAGTCCAATGAGTGGACAAATTAACAAATCCTCAAACCCTCGAACATTACTAATCATCATTTTTATTTGGATTGCTTCGATTTTGTTGGCCCTGCCACTTGCCATTTGGAGAGTTTACCGTGAGAGGTTATGGATGGATTGGGATGAGGTAAACACCTTAGTAAACAGTTTAACTGTGCAATTTTGTTATAACTTTATTTGTGTTTTATAGAGATGGTGCACTGACGATCCTGCAGATCTGTCTATTAAATATTGGATTTTTCTTATATCTCCTTTAATTTACATACCTCTAATAGCAATGATTGTCATTTACTGGCTAATGATTGTCAAAATCAATCGTTTTATCAAAAAGTTGCAAAAAAGTGTTGGCCTTAACTCAAAAGAAGCTTCTTACAACTCAAACTCCAATGACTCTAGTCTGCAAGACGTCTACGAGTTGCGTCTGATGCAGGAGGCAAACAGGAAAAAAGTGCAAGAGGCAAGGAAGAAGCAACATCGCTCCATAACCGAACCAACTGACTCCATCAGTCGTCAGTCACAGCTGTCCAGCTACTTCAGCGACGGCGACAGTGACCTTCATTCACTGGGCGACCGTCGAAGTCGCTCCTCATCTATATCTGTCACCTTCGCCTCATCCTCACCTGTTTCGCGTGCAGTCAGAGATGGCGGCTCTACTTATCATTCCAAAAATCATTCCAAACATTGCTCAAAGCATCATTCAAAACGTTCTTATCAGCCTGCAAAGCAGCAGTCAAAAAATCTCCAGCTAGCAATCAGTCCACTTACTCTGCAAGTGCCAGTTCCACTGCCACTCATCACAAAGAAAAATGTCAACAAAGCTAGAAATGGCAGCAACTCAGTGTCGATTTCAATTAGTTCTGAAAAGGAAAACAAACGCCACAATGGCGACGACAATGTGAACCACCAAGATGCAGTCAAAAATTTTCAACAATTGGCGACTAGCCGCCAAGTGATAAGTGCTAATCTCTACAAACGTTCAGTCATGTTTACCATTATTGTTTTTTGCCTGATTACCTTCATCTTTTGGTTGCCTTTGCAGGGTAATTTTTTTGATTTTGGTTTTTTATAAAAACTATTTACTTTATTTGTCATTGTTTTAGTTCTTGTTTATTATCGAGCTTTTAAACCTAAAATTGATGTAAGTATTAAGTTAATTTTGCAAATAATTTATTTTAAAACTCATTAATTTTTTTAGCCAATGGCGTGCTGGTTTGAAAACATAAAATTTGTTGCTCAGGTAATTTTTAACAATTTTAAAATTTAGCTCAACTTAATTATTTTTTTACAAATAGATTTTGTGTGCTGTCAACTCGGCTATTAACCCATTTGTCACATTTAGAAGAACATTTCTACAAATTTATCATCAATATTGCGCAAAACAAAAACAACTTCAGCTTCGAAAACGATTAAAGAAAAATCATTTGAAAATGAATGTACTTAATCAGTCAAAAAACAAAAAACCAAATCCGTCACTAGAAACAGTTAATTTAACTCCGGTGATTCATGTGATTGAAGTTTATCAGCATCAAAGCGGAAAAGCGGGAAAATCACAAAAACAAATTGAATCTTTCACCGAAAAAAGCAGTCCAAGAAAACGAAAAATCAGTCATTTACTAGAAGTGGAAATGATCAATTCTTTAGAAAACTCTGCAATGGCAGTCGTTTCGTTAAACTGCTCTTCAAACGGACATTTACCAAATCAGCCTGCGTCACCTATTTCCAATTCCTCTTCAACAACTAGTGACCCACTGGCAGCATACATGGCTGAGCAGCATTCTGAAACGGAAACTCCTTCACCTGAAGTCATTCCACTGCCAATAACCATCTTCACAAGTAAACTCACAACTGACTCTAAAGTGACTGACATATCAGATACTGATGATAAGCAAAAAGTATCAGCTTTAAAGGAGCCCAATAATATGAAGTCAACAACGTCAACTTACACTCACAATTTAACTAAAAAAATGCTAATGAAATACACGCCAGAAAGATTTGACAATAAATAAAAAAATTATGACAAAATTGTTTTACAATAGATTTATTTGATGAGCAACAATACAGTTTGTTTGTTACAAAATACAAAAACGTATTGACAAAAATATAAATATAAAAATGATGCTTAATAAAATTGTGAACAAATTGGCTGAAAAATATCATGAGATTAAATCATAAATAAAGTACTAAAAAGTTTGTCAATATAACTAACGAACACAGTTTAGAAGAGTATAAAAAAGTTTTGGAATTCTAAAATGCATTGATATGCGCAAAACCATATTACATGAAAAAATATAGTTTTGAAAAATTTGAAATGGTTAAAATGTGATCAAATTTTCTTAAGCTCAAAAAAGTAATTTGAAAAAATGATATTTATAAAGTACTTATAAATTAAAAATAATAAAAAAAGCGATGTTAAGTTGATATAATTGAAATATAAACTAATATTAGAATCTACTCTATTTTGTATCTATGTATCAGGTGCTGTGCAAAAAAAAGATTGTGTGGTTCACTAGTTAAACCTTGGTTTGACCGTGCACTGAAGAAGAGGAAAGGGAAGAAGAAGAAGAGGATGAGGACGAGGTAACTTTGTTGTCCTTAGCCGAGCTGCTCTCACTCAGTGGACTGTAGTAGTGGGCGGCAGAGGAGGACTGAGTGTTAGGTGGCTTGCTGAGAAACTCCTGCAGTGCCTGGGCGTGCTTGGCAATGAACTGCGACTCCTCGTCACTAGAACTGACAGCTGCTTGAGAGTAACTGCTCGGGGATGAAGCAGAGGATGATGATGAAGATGATGATGACGAGGAAGGCTCCATTTTCGACTCGCTGTTTGCCGGTTGTTCCGTTTTCTGACTGGCGAGCAGGTTCTGGTTGAGGGCACTCTTGAAAATGGTCTCGTCCTGTGAGTGACGGCTGCAAAAAGGGTACAATGAAGATGATGATGCTAAAGTGACTTTGAACAAACCGGTGAGTTTTGGCAGCTTACCGAATGCTCTGTCCGTACGAGGTTGGCTTGTCGCCTGACGAGCTAAAGTAGAAAGGATAGGAGATGAGCTTCTTCACGGAGAGGGCCGGCTTCAGGTCGGCGCCGTCGGCGTAGTGCTGGTCACCCTTCACCGCTTCGTGGTCGCCCTGCGGAGAGAGGCCTGCTGAGCGAATGAACTGGTCGAGCACCTGGTGCACGTCCAGGGTGCCCGGGTTGGAGCCACCGCCACCTCCGCCGTACGCCTTTTGTCCTTCCGGGTAGGGGGCGTACTGGGGCCGGTTGTAGGAGGCGGCAAATCCGGGAAACTGCTGCTGCACGGCGGCGTTGGAGTTGGCGTTCAGGTAGGCGGCCACTGCCTGACTCTGCGCCGCCGTCATCAGCGGCGTCTGCTGGGAAAAGGACAAGGCGGAGGAGGAAGGACCGTTGTTGTTGCTGTTGCTGTTGCTGGCAATGCCGTCCTGGTCGGCCGTCACCGCCGAATGCTGTCCCACCATTGAGAAGGAGGAGGAGGAAGAGGGCGCCTCGGCGTAGGACAGTGCCGCCTGGTTCGTCGACTCCTCAGACTGAAACTGACCCGGCCCGTGCTGGTACTGCTGCTGCTGTCCGGTTTGCTGAAAGTGCTGCTGTTGCTGGTGGTGGTATCCGCCCGGGTGGTGAAAGGAGTTTGGCTGCTGCTGCTGCTGCATGTGATACTGCTGAGGGTGGTGGTGGAGGTGATGGTGTGGCTGGTGCTGCTCGCCGCCCTGTTGCTGGTACTGCTGCTGTTCGCCCTGGTTAGCATACGCCGAGTTGTCCTGACCTGCCTGGTTGTAGTAGAATTGTGGTTGCTGCTGAAATAGTCAAACAAAAATTTGGGGTTTGTTAAGTTAAATAAAGTCGATTTTGGCAGAATAGAGCATTTGAGTCATCATCATCATCATCATCATCATCATCATCATCATCGTCAGCAGCATTACCTGTGCGTTGTTGCCATTTGGAGAGCCGTAGTTGCCAAACGCAAAACCGCCCGATTGCGATGCAGAGATGCCTGGAAAGACGTACTCTGAGGCCTGTTGCTGTTGCAGTCCACCGTTACCGGACTGGTACATCGGGTACTGGTTTGACGCCTGCCCGTAGAGAAAGTCCTGACCACCGCCGGCGGCAGTGTTGCCACCGCCATACAAACTGCTGCTGCCGACTGATTGACCAAAAGGACTGCTGCTGCTGCTGCCTGACTGGTGCTGGTGAGGCTGTGTGCCACCAATGGTAGGTAGCAATGTAACAAAGGAGATTTAGAGTCATTTTGTAAGCAATACCAATTTTACTACACAGAAAAAGAAAGGAAAAGACGGTGTGACAAACTTACATAAGCGGGGTTCTTTCTGCGGCCACCCACCAGACGACGGATAAAGTCGGTAATGCCTCGCTTGCTACGGTTCAGCGGCGACAGTGGCGACGGCGAGCTTGAGCACTCTTTGTTGGCGACAATAGCCCCAAAGACAATTAACGTGAGAAGTAAGCTCAGTTTCTGATAAATGAACCAACAACGAACAAGTGGAAAACGGGCAAAAAAAGTGCAAACATGAGAAACAGAGAAACAAAGATTAATAACAGGGTAATTGATAGTACTATAGAAGTGGGACTATTTTAAGTGTGTGAAACTTAGCAAACAACTTTGATTTTGAGTAAAGTAGTTTTTTTGCTATGGTTCCACTTAATTGCTACTTCACTTTGCAAACATGGCAATTACTGACAATACTTAGCTAAATAGTTATAGTTTATATATCACAATAAAAACTGTTGCATTTACCATTTTCATGATGAGTATTGGCGGGTTGGTTTATGTTGAGGTGGGTGTTGTTCTTTGAAGAGTAGTTACTAGTTGTTGCCTAGGCACAACAGACACAAACATTCACTGGCACAAAATCTATGTAATGAAGAAAAAAGAAAAACACAAGTATGTTTAGTGAAATTATTGAAAAAGTAAAGCAAAAGTTGTTTTGTAAAAGCAAGTTTAGTGTTTCAAACACATGTGATGTAGTGTCAAAGAAAGCATCGCACCAAACTCAAAACTCACTAGCTAACTGGAGACTGACTGACTACCTGATACTGCTCGATTGGCTTTACAAAACTGTAACGTATGGCCAATTTATACTAAGGCGAAATTGAAAAGTTAGCAGCATGAAAAGCAAGAAAGAAAAAAAGAGGGAGAGAAAGTTGATGGTAGGCGTTGATTAGTCAAGTTAGTGTACCAATGTACCAGGCTGCACTGGTCGAAAGGGGTGAAGAAGAGAAAACAATACAGTCCAAGAGCTACAGATGGCAAGTGAGACAAGTGTTTAATCACTGGGAGAATGCTCAAAAGAGAGTGCTCAAGTGAAGAAGAAGAAGACGAAGAGGAGGAGGAAAAGGGAAAAAAGCAAAGAGAGTAATTGATTGGCCAATAGTAGGCCAGCAGGTAATGGTGGTCGTGGTGGTGGTTGTGGTCGTGGTGGTGGTGATGATGGTCAGTGGAATGGACAAATCGATGAAAAAGGATTGAGCAGTGAAGTGAGCAGTGGAATGTGCAGTGCTCGTCTAGGCTGCTCTAGAACTTGATGAGACACAACTGCTCAGTACGGCAGTGGCAGCTGTAGTGGCAGTACCCAGTTCACCGAGTCACCAGTCACAAGTGGTGGTCGTGCTGCTGCTGGCATCCTTTTTGCTCACCCCAACACTGAAGAGCAACAAGTCACTTAGGATGAACGGGAATGAAAGAAAGGAGAGAGAGAGAGAGAGAGAGAGAGAGAGAGAGAGAGAGAGAGAGAGAGAGAAAAGAAGAGAAAAATGAAAAAAGAGAGAACGGGTAGACTGCCGTTTGACGGTGACGGTGACGGTGTGTGTGTGAGTATATTTGGATCAGAGCAAAGTTGCTGAACATAATTATGCCTGAGTGTGTGTGGAGACGGGAAAATGTTGAGAGAGAGAGAGAGAGTGTGTGTGTGTTTGTGTGTTTGTCTGTCAAAAACGGCAATGAGAAGACCAAGTAAGAGATTAGGAGTAGGAGAGGAGACCTCCTTAGCCGGTGCAGGTGACCGGAGAAGCCCTCTCTTTAGCCCTTCTCTAGCTCGTTCACTGTCTCTGCACTGTCTAAGCAGACTTGCATATCCTTTCATAGTCCGGTTATTATTCAGAACGGAATCTACATGTCCTTCTACTACTCCTCCTCGTCGCTGTCGCCCTCGGTTGAGGGGAAATTGTGGGTGCAACAGTGCAATGTTGCTGCAATATTGCTAATGGGTAGTTGCAAGGTAACAGGTGGTTTGGATGGGGTAAAATTTGTAAGGCAAGGCACCTTTTATCAACTGTTTACAAGATTTTTAACTATAAAATTGAGTTTTTTACCAAAAAATGCTTGTTTAACTTTGTATGCGCAAACACAATTTAAAATAGTAGTTGTAATTACATTTTTACTAGAACTCAGTGCACTAATAAAGAAAAACTCAATGATGCAAAGCAAACTATGTCTACTTTTATAACTAAATTATAGGTAACTTTAACTGTGTTAAAAATAAGAATTTGTGCCAATGATATTGTTTTTAAAATTACAAAAAAACAAATTTAAATTTGATTTTCAATGCATCAAATAATTTAGTAAAAAAAGTTCGTTCTATTCATTTTGTTTGACGGTCCTGATAAAATCTTTAAGATACTGTGTTTGTTAGTGCATAAGTGCACTGCATTAAACTCAATTTTAGTTCAGTGGTCTGCGACTAGTTAAACTAGTAGGTCCGTTTGTGCTATTAAACTATTTAAATATTGATCAAAATTTTTTATCTACTTTCTCAGTTAGGTCTGCGCTGCCCAACAAACTTGTTAATGGACACTACGTTTGTGTTTGATTTTTTGCTCGTTGCCCTAATACAACAGGATACCTCTGAGGATGCAAAAGTGTTTTTTCAAAAGTCAACAAGTAATTGCAAAAAAGTGGCAAATAAAGTCACTCGTTTTGCTAGCATAGTGTAAATCATCAAGCAAAACAAACTTGTAAAGAACAGGCGACAGTACTAGCTTACAGGGGAGTAAACACCAGCTCACTGTGCAAACAAACATATTTACCTTCTTTCGAACGGATTTGACGGAAACGGGAAACGGCGCAATTTTTTACCTGCAGCAAAAAAGATGTGTGTGTGTGTGTGTGTGTGCAATGTGGGGATGATGGTGGTGGTGATGATGCAGTCGCCGGTCAATGAGCGTTTGTCTGCGCCCGGCCAAGCGTTTCAAGGTGGTAGGTGCTCAGTGGTGTGCGCTAAAACACAGGCAACGGGTTAGTAAGTAAGTAAAGAGGGAAGCAGGCAAGCAATGGTAGTACTGCAGAAGAAAAGTGGTGCTAACATTTAAGTTGTGCAGTAGGGCAGCAGTGGGCACAGCAGCCAGCAAATGCTTTGCTGATGCTCAATTTACCTGGCGGATGTCTTTCTATTTTTTTGCCCTCTCTCCCTCGCTGCCTCTTTCTGTCTGTCTGTTTGCGTGCCACTGTTTGGTGTGTTTGTCTACTTACCACTCAACAGTTTGTGAGTGCACACTGGCCCACACCGAATGGAGAAATTATGACTGGACTGCACTTGGTGCTGTACTCTAAGTGTGCATGTATGTGTATGTGTGTTTGCTACTGTGCACGGTCGTAAAAGTTCAAAGTCGGTAAAGCTGGCAGCGGTGAAAAAGAAAATGAAATGAAATGCAATGAAACGAACGAGGGCAAAGTGGGCAAGACGAGGGATAAAGTGAGTGCATAGGCAAATAAGCAGATGATCAGTGCTCGAGGTGGCAGTGGTGGTGGTAGTGCTGGGGTGGTAAGCTTGGTAGTTTGTTCCGCCGTCGCTGTTGCTGGTGCTGCTGATAATGTCGGTTTCGGTCGTTTTTTGGTTCAGTCGGTAGGCAAAACGAGTCAATTGGTGGTGGTAATGGTTCTCCTGGTTAATACTGTTAGACAAATGCGTTGACCACTGTTCGGTGTCGTCTGTTGCTGCTTCTGCTGTTGCTGCTTCTGCTGTTGATCGTCCACCGCCTTCGCCGAGTTTGGTTTGGGGCAATAATTTGAGTGTCGGTCAGCGGTGGTCAGGTAGAGTGGTCAGTGAGTGTCCTCTCCAGCCCAGTCCCCTCTTAACAGTGCTACGTCCTGTTCCTTACTTGTTGCCATTTCCCTCCCTTCTTCTTCTTCTTCTTCTTCTTCTTCGGTGGATGACCAGCTCACCGACTCCGCTGATGTCTCATCATCGGCAGTTGCTGTAGTTGCTCCCTTTTGCCGGTCGGTCGGTCAGTCGCTCTCTGTAGGTCAAATTCTTCCTCTCCGTCCGTCCGTTCTTCTCCTTCTTCTTTCTAAGCTGCGTGGCCAGTTTCCACACATTACACTAGTGTCTGCTGCTGCTAAAGTGCTTTCAGCTAGTTGAACCGTTCTGTTTGTATTACAGTTAGGAGACGGGCAGCAGCAGAAGCAGCAGCAGCAATGCCGGCCAAAGAAGCTGTTAAACAAAAATGTATGCTAAGAAGAAAAAAAGAAGAAGAAGAAGCAGGAGCATAGTAGTGGAAATCTGCATTTTGTTCAGCAAAAGGTAGCCGGTCATCCGGTCGCTGTAGTCGTCGTCATCGCTGCCGCCGTCGTCGTCGTCGTCGTCTATCTTCAGAGGACAGGTTCTTTTTGTCTGCCTCTGCCCTGTCGTCTGACGTCGGGCTAACGGTTTGCCCCATTCGTTGTGCCGGTGGTGAACGTCAGCAGCGCCAGCATCATCATCATCAGCCACCCTTATTCGCTGTTGCTGCTGACCAGTGTCCTTTATCTCTTTGCTCCTCTATTTCAAGCTCACTGTCCTTCAGTGTCGATGAGTAAGGGCAATCTGCTTGCCATCTTTTTCCTAGCAGCAGGTAGTTTGGCTGTTGAGTTTTTAAGCGCATATCGATGGTCGGCAGTAATGGGAGACCGGAGTAACGGCCTCTGTTTAGCTTAACAAAAGTGTGTGTGTGTGTGTTGTCCATTGACAGCCAATGGCTGCCGTTAAAAAGAAGAAGAAGAAAAAGAACATTTTCTCAACATTGAGCTTCTCTCTGTGTGCACTTCTTTTTGCTTTGCCGGGTAGCCTGTACTTCAGCTTTTTGCTAGTTAGCTGATTTTTTGTGCCCGTTAGCCGTCTGTTTTTTCTACAGCAAAGGTATATTGCCTGATTTGAATTGCAGATTAGCTGTTTAGATTTAAAACTGCACTGCTTGCTACTAAGACGATCAACCAGAAATGGAAAAAAGACTAAAGATAGGGAAGAGAAAAAACACTGTTTGGTAGGTTTTTGTTAACTAAACTAAAGTGCCAGACATTTTGGCGACCAAAGTAAAAAGAAAAAACAAAAAAACAAGTGTGTTTTGATTGTAAAAGTTCCACTTAAAAGTAGTGTTGGTTAGGCCAAACATTGCTGTACACAGAAAGTGCTTTTGTGTATTTATCAGTGTCAGATTTCTAAATTTTTTAGTTTTGTTAAAGTTTGAACAAAATATAAGTTGCTTTTTAAAAACATTAACTATTTGTTTTTGTCATTAAACAATAATTTATATTAAATACAAAATAATATTTCAGAATTTTTGTGTTAGTAACAACTAGTTGTATAGTTTGTTTACCTAAAAAATAGAAAAAATATAACAAATGCAATTGCACAGTCATACGTAGTCATTTACTAACCAAAATGAAAAAAAGATATAACAAGTTGAGTGGACTTTTGACTTTGATGAAACGGTGTACAAATCTTATTTAAGCAAAAATAAAATGCTCAAAATTGTTATTGATAGGTAAATTAAAGATGATACAAGGGCTCAGTTGCACTCGCTTCGCTCACGCCACACTTAACTGTGCACCGCTA
>JAALOO010001604.1_pt1 | contig 14780 bp, 15 predicted proteins | sample 7257641 | NCBI WGS metagenome assembly JAALOO01 (sample SAMN14085613, study PRJNA598686) | mite metagenome | biome: ENVO:01001000; feature: ENVO:01001002; material: ENVO:01001226; isolation source: single female mite from University of Michigan culture on fish food culture... ...
AGAGAGAGAGAGAGAGAGAGAGAGAGAGAGAGAGAGAGAGAGAGAGAGAGTATTTTCCCACTTTTCCCACTGAAAGTTAAGAAAGCAATGGCAGCAGAAAGCAGCAGAAAACAGCAGCAGCAGCAGTGAAAGTGGCAACTCACGATTTGAAGGCCACTCCACAGCTAAGCAGAGAAATGAGAAGAGAAGTGTGTATGGTAAAAGAAAGAGTCCTCTGTGAGGTGTTAGCAGTGCAGCATCAGCATCAGCATCAGCAACAACAGCAGACGGCATTCTCCTGTTGCATGTGATACTACACGACAGGCAGAAAGCTGTCGTACAGTACAAGAAGAAGAAGTAGAAGAAGTGGTAGTAGTGGTGGTGGTAGAAGAAGCTGGCTGGCAAGCGAGCACTTGGCGTCGGCGGTGGTTTGGGTGCTATGTATACTAGCTCTTCCATCCTCTAAACACACAGTCAGTCTGTCTGTCTGAACTTATCAGAGAGTGAGAGGGAACCGCAAGCGCAAAAGCGAGACTCAAATGCCGACCAGCTGCGCTACCAGAGGGAAAGGAAAGAAACACTCAAAGTGCTCAATGTGTGTGTGTGCGAGAGTAAGTGTCATGTGACACTACACGGCACTTTGAATGTGGTGCCTTTCTTTCTTTCCCTACAACTGTACGACAGTCATGACAGGGGAATGCTGCCTGAGGAGGAGGAGGAGGAGGAGGAGGAGGAGAGGTAGTAAAGAAGGAAGAAGGTGGTGAAAAAAGAAGAAAGAAAAAGAAAGAAAAAGAAGACGATGGTGGTGGCCGTGGAGGAGATATTGCTGCTGATGCTTCTACCACTACATCTACTGACTTCACCACCACCACCACCACCACCAATAACTGTGAATGACAGCCAGGAGGAGGAGAAGAATTCACTCAGTCAAAGTGGGGGAAGAGTTAATTTAGAGGGAAAAAGAGAGAGAGAGAGAGAATTCACTAGAAGTGGAATCCACCAAGCAGAAGCAGAAGAGTAGCGTTCAATGAGTCACAGACAGTGCTGTAGACGGATGCTGCTGCTGCTGCACAGCAGAGTTGTTGAAAGAGAGGAGCTGATAAACAAACTGCTGGTTGGTTGAACAGAATCAGCAGCAGCATCAACCGAAGCACATCGGAAGTAGCCCTTTAGTCCTTCTCCTTCTCCTCCTCCAGAACTACCAGCACTAATTACTACCACCCCCTTTTACTCTTTTTTTTCTAGGCTACAATCGCCGGCCTAAATCTATTAACGAGCACACTAAAATTGAACGGTTCTGTGGGGAAGAGCTCTGTGGTTGGTTGTGCTGGTGGTACTGGTACTGGTGGTGGTGGTGGTGGTGGTGGTGGTGGTGATGGTAGTTGCTGTGTTAATGAGATAAGCACCATGATCACACAACAACCACCACCACCACCACCACAACCGTACACAGACAGACGGGTGTTAGTGAGAAATGGGTGCGAGAAATGCTAGGCATAGGCAATCATGCACTCACTGTGTGCTGCTGCTGCTGCTGCTGCTGATGGTGATGGAGTGCAGACACTGATCAGTCAAGGTGGTGGAAGAAGAAGAAGAAGAAGAAGAAGAAAGGAGTAGACTTCCAGTGCAGACTGCAGAAGTCAGATGCACTGAAGATGAGAAAAGCAATCTTGTAAGCAGATAGTGAAATGGAAACAACTAAACAGCAACAGCCGCACTGAAATTGTGTGAAATCTTTAACAAAGCTGTACAAGCTGTGAAAAAAAAGAAAAAAAATTGAATTGGGCATGATGTGCGAGTTGGTGATGTTGAGTGGCAGCCAACAAGAGTGAGGTGCCTTCTTCTTGCTTTCTGCTGTACAGCAGAAGCTCTCACACATTGTCTGCCGTACAGAAAGCTGCAAAAAACTGTGAAAAGTGAAAATTGTGTAGACGGCTGACAGGCTACTACTGACTACCGACTACTACTGGAAAAGACGAGATTAGGATCAAGAGCAAATTCAGCAGCAGCAGCAGGAAAGAAAAGAAAAAAGATGGCGTCATCAGCGAAACCTCACACAATATCTTCTCCGCAGCATATCAACCGAGGAAAACACAAGCTGCACAAGGAAGGATTGCTCAAAGGTTAGAGCAGATGTTGTGTAGATGCTGCTGCTGCTGCTGCTGCTGTAGAAAGAAGAAGAAAAAAACTGTCGACCGGGAATAGATTTAGACTGCGACAGCAGCGACGGGTTAAATTTAGAATCGAGTGATGACGAAAACGACGATGAGAAGAGAGATAGAAAAAGATGTGCTCTACAGCCACCACTACTAACAAAAGAAATGAAAGTCGACATCGCTGTAGCACTGGTGCACTGGGCCACAACCACCACCAGAATTTACCTGTTTTCTGAAGTGGGGGTGATGATGACGACAAAGACGACGGTGGTGGTGGTGCACTGAAGCGAAGTGAAGAGTACAACAACAAAAAATGCAACCAACTTCGAAATGCAAAAGAAGGTCGACAGAGGTGTGTGTGTGTGTGTGTATTTGTGTGTAAATCAAGCAGTCCACAGTCACAAACTGTCACCAGCCGTCTGGAGCATGATGATGATCACCAAAGTGTGTGTGTGTGTGTGCCAGTCTCGACGTCTGCCGATGTCGTCTTGAGTTGGCGGTCCGCCGCCAACAAATCCATTATCAGCAGTGCGGTTGCCGGTGAGCCAAAAGCACTTACGCTCACTTACTTCTAGGCGGCTAGATTAGCAGCCACTGGTGATGATGGTGGTGGTGATAGTCGGATCATATCGTGCTATTTCTCTACCTCAACACCTGTACAAAATGTTTGTACGTGTAAAGTGGTAAGTGGTAAGTGGAGGGACCAAAGTCCAAACTGGAGCATCAGGTGTGGCAGCAGTGCTGGTGATGATCACCACCACGATTTTGTCAACGCGTCAGCCGAGCAAAGATGATGATGATGATAGGAGATGGAAACCTTGTAAACAGGTAAGATTCACCAAGAGTGTACAGAACCTCAAATAAAAATAACCTAAAACATCGGAATCATCAAATAGAATTATTTCAAAGAATGAATGAAGGTTTCTCAATCAATTTGTCTGTCTCATGTAGAACACACAACAGCACATAATGCTTAACCGCAATGTGCCCACAAAGCGCACAGCCAGTTAATGTGTTGTGCCTGATAGCGAGCTTTGCCTCCTTCAGTGCACACCACACATTAGCAGTGTCTCAATTAGTAATGTACTGTTTCAAGTTATGACCGGTTTATAACGGATATCACCACCACCACCTTTCCACACCCACACACATGTGTGCACTACTACACCTGCTCGTTTCCATTAGTTTCGACAGCAGCAGCTTTAGCAGCCAGTGATAAGCCCAGCAAGTCATCTTTCAGTGCAAAGAAGAGAAGAGAAGAAGAGGGCAGTGATAATCGCAAGCACCAGCGCCATGGAAACAATGGCAATCAGAAATGACAACAAAAGACAGATTCAGTTCAAAGAAGGAGACAAACCGACGGGAAAGGGGAACTGAAAACGACCAAAGGGTGAAAATGGAGTGATAGAAGTTTAGTGTTTACTTCAAAAAAAGACCAAGGCTGTGACCATCACCGTCATCATCATCATCATCATCAGTTGAACTGATCGTGATCAACTGCTGACAGACATGTGGACAGATAGTAGTAGTTGTAGGGAACGACCGATAGCATTACACTTGGAAAGTGATGCACCGAAGATCTTTGAATACTCGTCGGCGGTACTGAATACCCAAATTGGCAAGTGCCCAAGCAAGTGATGGAGGAGGAGGAGCAGCAGCAGCAGAAGTCCTGATCGAACTTTGCCAGTGTGCCAGACTGCCGCCTGAGGACAGTCGGCACACTCAATTAACAACAAAAAACTCGGTTAGAGGGAGAGCTAGAAGAAGAGAGCTCCTCTACACACACACACACACACACACACACACACACCCGTTGATGGCGGGGACTGGTGTACCGTAGTTTGGATGTACTTTTAGTTATCACCTTTTCCTTTGCGCTCTCCCGCACTACACTACACTACACCTTCGCTGGCTGTCACGGAGACGACGACGACGACGACGGTGGTGTAGAACTGCACACCTGTATAATAGTTTTATGCGACACGTAAATGTACGGGACACAAACTTACTGACTGAGAATATCTGCCTAATGTGGTCTTGGTAAACTTGGTGGTCTGAGAGTGAGAGAGAGAGAGAGAGAGAGAGAGAGAGATGTGGAGAAAGGACACGTCTCGTAATGTCTTAGTACTGCTTTTGAAGAATGCAAAATGTGCTCATGTGGGCAGTGTTATGTAAATTGAGGATAATGGCGGTGGTGGCAATGACCACCTGTCGCCTCCACGAACAGCTGCTGCTGCTGCTCGGTCAACTCTGAACACCGAAGGGACATTACCTAATAATAGTAATAGCTGATGCTATCTTCAGGCAGCGAAAAGAGTCTCTGCAGTTCCGATCGATGGAGCAGCAGCAAAACCGGTGCCCCTGGTTTTTAAGGTGAAGAGCAGCAGCAGCAGCAGCAGCAGCTGAAGATTGCACCGAATCAGACCCCGAGCAAAGGGACTCAACACACTGTGTGTGTGTGTGAGAGAGTGAGCAAAAGTCAGTGCTTTCCCTTTTTTTGTTCGTTTGGGGCTCGCGTAGTAGCTACACTTTTTTCTCTCGTTCGTGGCGACACATTTTTCGTCGCTGTGATTAGTGGTCGTAGTGAGTGTTTGCTCGACTGCAAACGATCACCAGCAGCATTTCCAGTAAGAGACAGCACTCAACCTAACCACCGATGGTGATCACGTGTACAGTTCGTGATCACCATTACCATTACCATCACCACCAGCAGCAGCAGCAGCCATGCAGTCAAACAAAACGATGACGGTGGCGTCGATGACTCTTTTTACAGGAGGGAAACCAAAAAAAGCAGAAGCTGAGTCCCTGTGGCAAGGGAGAAAAATTAGCGCCGAATGGCAGCTTAATGATAATAATAATAATGTGTGTGTGTGTGTGTTTGTACCGCCAGGCAAAAAAGACAAATTATTGCGACATTGTCAACATACTGGGAAAAAAAGTACAAAAGCCTGGCAAATTGAGAGTTTTTTAATCAGGAGGGGAAAAAAGTTCGGTGACGAAATGTTGAAGAGAGAGAGAGAGAGAGAGAGAGAGAGAGAGAGAGAGAGAGAGAGAGAGAGAGAAGAAACTTTATTAGGCGGTTACTCTACCAGAGACAACACTTTTCTTATCTACTGTAGCAGTAATACTCACTGATAAGAGCGAAAAGAAGAGATCATCAAAGATGATGAACTTTGCACTTCTGGTCAGAGGGAAAAAGAGAAAAAAAGAAGTTGATGCAGGAGGGAAAACAGAAGAAGCTCACGAGTACACTAGGACACTCCTCGTAGAGATAATCAAAAAGCATATACAAAACATGCACTTGCTTGCACCTATACTTCACTCATCAGATTGCTAATCGCATTTCACACATTTTTTTTCTGCTTTTTTTCTCCGGCAACCCTATCTCCTTTTCTCTCGCCCCCATTACACCGGAAAGAGACCACAGTAGCAGAGCAGATCAAATCAGCACCTCTGTGGCTGCTTTGGCGCCTCTACTTCACAGTGTACAAAACAAAGTGATAAAGTGAAAGTAAAAACGCCGGTTCAAAGTTGCTAAAGTACATCCAAAACAAAAAGAGAGGGGTGTTCAGTAGTTTTTTTGAATAAACACAAAGTTCAATACAAGAGAAGAAGAAAAAGAAAAGGCCGAGACTAATGGATTACTTTGCTGAAAAGCGCTGAAAAGAGCACATTGTCCTCTCTTCAAGGGAGTTCAAAACAGCAATGCAAAATGTAAAAAAGTACAAGGAAAAGTAGCGGTTGAAAGGGGAAGGGAAGCTCAGAGCAAAAGAAAGGTAAAAGTAAAGGTAAACAGCAGCAGTACAAATTACTGCCTGAAAAATCAGGCAAGTCACTGTGCTGTACAGCAATTTTGTTGCTGTACGGAAACAGCCAAACAGAAAAAGAAATTGAAAACATTCCAAAAGTGTTGACAGTGCAAAGCTACTACCGCCACCACCAACACACCGATCGATAGCTGTCAACACACACAAATTCTCTCTCGTCTCTTTCAGCTTCACTCTCATCAATATTCGAAAATTGACCGGTCTTAAACAGTGATCTTTTGAGCTAGAGAGAGAGAGAGAGAGAGAGAGAAAGTCATCTGTTGAGCTCTGAGTAACAGCAATCGATTAGGACGGGAAAAGTGAAGAAGAAGATGATGGTGAAAAGTGTGCTACTACAACTGAGGACAAATTGGGCGTTCGGCGTTTTTTTCCCCCCAGCAGAACGTTCAAAGTTTGACAGACAAACAGACAACTGTTGACAGCAAAAAGGTTTTAGCGTTTTAGCTTTTGAAGTTTGTTTTTAAAAAAAAAGAACTAAAACAAGAAAAAGAAGTCAAACGTTTCTAAACAGCTCAGTGCCTGGTCGTGATGACAAGGGGAAGCTTTGGCTGAAGGCTTCAAAGTTTTTTAGCTGAAGCTAAACTGCCACTGCTAACATGTCGCAAAGTGAAGCTAATGTGTGTGCGTGTGCGTCTCTGCTACCAAGGGGAAATCCATTGAAGAGAGAGAGAGAGAGAGAGAGAAAAGTTCAGTAGAAAAATGATGCAAATGAACGATGGTCGCCTTCTCAGGTTCAGGCTGCTACCGGATTGTACACACAAAAAAGTACAATCTACGTGCAATGGATCAGCCTTTGTACAGCATAACCAAAAACTTCTTCTTGACACACTTCATTCTGCACTTTGGAACATGCACCCCCTTTTTAGCTGAACTAGGCTGACAGGCTGTCAGGCAGTGTCCAGTCGAAAGTCCTGCAGTCCATCATCATCATCATCATCATCATCATCATCAGTGTACGACAGTCTTTAGCATCAGGCTGATAGTACATAAAAGAGACAGTTTAGCGTCAAAACTTCTGCTGCAGTTTGCTGTCATCCTATCAGAAATAACTGAGCACTCTTTGCCTTTCTTTCATCGCCTTTCTTCCTAGCTTGCACTTCAGCCTCGATGATCAGAGATTGCAAAGAGCAAGTAAGTAAGTAAGTGAGGCTGGCGACTGAAGTCCGCTGCTGCTCGGGAGCAAAGTGCACCCATAACAACGGCAGCAGCAGCAGCAGCAGCAGCAGCCTTCACACGCGTGATACCAAACTGTGCTCTGGCGATCATGGTGCTGATAAGCTGCTGCTGCTGCTGCTGATAAGGTGACACCAACGATCTCAGGGATAGCACTAACCAGGCAGCCACAACAGCAGCAGCAGCAGCCGATGGTGACTGCTGGTGCTCAGTGTGGTGACCAGAGATCGTGAAGGAAGAAGAAGAAAAACTAAGTAACAGTTTTTCTTTTTGGCAGCTATCAGAGATGCTGATGATTAGCGGAAGAAAGAGATGATGCGGCGGCTGCTGCTGCTGCTGATAAAACAAGATAAGAAGATAAGTAGCTTTTTGAGTCAATTTCTTTCTTTTTTTCCTTCTCTGGTGTTTATGTGTGACTGTGGGTGTTTATTGGAGTTGCCGTCAGCTGGAAGACAAATGTGTGGCGCTCAGATGTGAAAGAAATAGAGTGAGAAGTTTTGCCCTGGGCGAATGTGCTTTTTGAAAAAGCGGCGGAAAGTAAGCGGAAAACCACAAAGTCTTTTCTCTCTTTCTCTCTTTCTCTCTTTGTCGACTTCTTTTTTGCCCTCACTAACAGCTTGCTCAAGCTCATTCTCTGCTTAATTATAGCCCTCTTGCACTTGCACTAACGGTAAAAATCTCTGCAAAAAAAACGGCGCAAAAAGTACAGCACAATTTCTGTAGCCGATACAAAAAACTGTTTTAAGTCCTCTCTTCTTTTCCAGTGTATTGCACGTGATTCTAAGCTTTCAAAGTGCCCAAACTAAATGAATGGAGCAGTGTGCACTCACTCCCTAGTTGAGGTTACTAAGAAGAGTGCATTCCAGGCACAAAAAACCGAGGAGGGCTTCTCCAAGGATGGAAAAGTACATCCTCTCCTCGGCACCATGTTCTGCGAATAGTCCTCCCGTTAGTCATCACCACCATCATCTCCCGTTCACTCCATTGACAGGCAGTAGGTGCAATACACCATACCAAACAAGTGCAGCACTGAGCGTTCAATCACCAGGACACCAGGCTGCATTGCCAGTGCTTTGTGGTGGTGGTGCTGGTGCTGGTGGTAATGATGATGGCATCCCCAACAAAGACTTGTGCGTGCCTGCATTAGTGTGAGTATGTGTGTGTGTGTGTGTGTGTGTGTGTGTGTGTGTGTTTGGGCACTACACGGCAACTCACCAGCAACAAAGATGACCTAGCAGGATTGCCTGAAGGGCGACAGGTGGTTGCTGCTGCTGCTGCTGGTGATAATGGAGGAAAAGCACGTCGAGAGAGAAGACAACAGCTCTACCAGCATTACTGCTGAGTGTCCAACAGTTGCCAGGAAAACTGGTTCAAAAGCAGTGAGAGTGGGTGAAAATGCTGCTGCTGCTGCTGCTTGGATTGCATCACCCAAAAGGGACGACAACAGCAGAGGATGAACCAAGCACAGTGTGTGTGTGTGTGTTTGCCATCAGAAGACTGGCAAACACAGCAGTGCACCAGAGTTTCCTCCACCAGGCGAACACAATTGTGACTGTTAGTGCTTGTGATGATGATGACAATCGCCTTGATGATCATAATTTCAGACAGAAACAGCAGCAGCAGCAGCAGCAGCAGCAGTTTAACCGATGCACTGGTCAGGGTTGAGTAGTGGAAAGACCCAGTCTTCCAGTCTGAAGCCACTGCAAACCAAAGCAGAGCACTTGGCAACAGCAGCAGCAGAAGAAGAGACAGAAAGAGAAAGAAAAAATGGCCGCCGATGACATCTTCACTTCATCCGTAGCAGTAGAGGTGGCAGCAGCCTAATCGAAGCCAACTCTCGCTCGTTTTTCTTTCCCAGCACAGCACACTACTAAAGTCTCTAATCGATCAAACACTGTTGCCGCTGCTGCTGCTGCTGCTGCTGCTGCCACATCCTCGAGCACTGAGCCTTGTCCTCGTCCTCGTCATCACCATCATCATCATCGTCGGATGTGAGCTAGTGTGAGCTTGAACAGAAGAGAACAACAAACTAGCAAGCAAATGCTGCTCGACAAATGCTGCTCAGAACCAGCACCATGCTCGCCATCCATTGCCCATCCAAGGCTGACCACTATCGCCGAACACCACCACCACCACCAACAAAGTCGAGGTAGTGTTGGCAGCAGCAGCAGCAGCAGCAGCATCAATAGCACTCTGAGCACATTTTTGTGTTGTTTATTTTTGCTGCTGCATTTAACGCCTCTCTCACTCGCTCTCTGACGGAGACAAAAGAACAGTCACATGGCTGTGCTGTGTCTGGGCAGTAGTAGTGTTCACAGCCACTTAGAAGACTTGTACATTGGACTTGTCACCACCACCACTATCATCATCATCATCATCAGCATCACCATCTCAATTATCGCCATCAGCACGTGCCCACCTCTAAAAATATACAGCGCCCATTTGAAGTTTGCACTCTTCTTTTATATATTCAGAAGCTGCACTTCAGTAGGCCTGATTAGCATGTTCGAAAAAGTGCTGCTGCCAACATTGGTCTGCTAAACCATGTGCTGAAGTGCTGCTGATAGAGTGCCAAATAACTTCATCAACTTGATCATCATCATCAACATGAACAAGCACACTCTGTTTTGAGATGGCCGTCGAGGTGGTGATAACGGCAAAAAAGGGTGCAGAGTTCGGTGGCCAGGGGCAAGGTCACCGAAGTTGTAGTAGCATTGCTGATTGCTCTATTTCAGCAGCAGCAGCAGCAGCTCTAAATAGAGGCACAAATCAAGAACGGAACTGAAAGACTGCAGCAGACTCCATTGCTCAACTGTTTCAGTGTATGTATGTCTAGCTACTTTAGTCTACAAAAGTCTGTATTATCTAACAGACAGACAAACAGACAGACAGACAGGCAAACAGACACTTTGACCACCAAGGCGGCAAAATGTAGATGAAGGCTGGCTGATGTTGTAAAAAAGAAGAAAAGAGAACAATTTGTTGCTGCAAACGACAAAGCAGTCAACGCACAGGGAAATAAAAAAGTGGCAATTTGCGAGATGGCACACATTGACGCAATCGAGACAGCAACAGCAACAGCAACAGCAACAGCAACACGAGGCATATATCGCATTAAATAATACCGAGAAAAGGTGTGTATTTTAAATAGATAGTATGTAATCACAGGCTGTCTGTCTCTGTGTATACCACTGTTTAACCTTTGCCGACTGCGCTGTAGGGCCCCTACTTCAACTTTTAAGTTCTTCTTAATTAATTTAGATAACAGATCTAGTAACAGTTTCCGATTAGGCACTACACTGGAACAGAGTGTTTGTACAGCGTTCTCTTACACAGAGAAAAGTAAAAGGCAAACAACAGAACAAATAGGTAATAGGTAAGGGTGGGCGACTCCGAACAACCACCACCACCACCACCACTTCTTACAACAACTGGTGTTCTCCCGTTACCAGAGCAAATTGCTCGCCTGACTTTTGTTTTTTTACCTATCCGTGCTCCTGTAAAAAAGGGCAGGCAGGCAGAAACAAAGTTTGAGCTTGCCAGCAAAAAACGTACACTGTTTCTAGAGGGTAGCAAAAAAACGACAAAAAAATGTCACAACCTGCTGAATGTGTGTTTGACTTGAAACAGCATTGGCAGCAGCAGCAGCAGCTGAAACGAATCATCTCCGCCATCTAGATAGTCGATGCGGGTGCGAAATGTGAGCAGAGTGAGTGTGTGTGCATTTGTGACAGTGCAGTGTAGATTAGTGCCTGGGCTGATGCACTCAGCACAAGCTGTGTCGTGGCCCAAACAACAAGTCTGATACCATCAGGCGAAATTTTAGCTGCAAAAGCAGAAGGAGGAGGGGAGATAATCGGAAAGATCAGAGAGACGAGTTTGAGGACGACTGATCGACGACGACGAAGAGGACAAAAAGTAAGGTGAAAATGAGGAGACTTTTTCTGCTGATGAGAAGACTTGCTCAGACTGTGCTCCATTACTAAAGTTACTCTTGAGACACTGCAGGCAGACACTCACGAGACAGGCGCATGTGATGTGCTGTGATGGTAGTGAACAGCGTCTGAACAGAGTCTGCAAAGAAGCACAAACACAGCAGTGTCTGTAAATACCAAATATTGATCAAGAAGAAGAGGAGGAAAAGGAAAAAGTACATTCATCTTTAATCACGCTTAATTGAGAGAGGAGGAGGAGAAGACACAAGGTTACAACAGGTATGCAGTATAAAAAAAGAAGTAAACTGATGCTTAAAATATCGCCCTCAAAAGCAACAACAACATCAACAAGCAGCTCACCTAATAAATTTTTGGTGAATTCCAATTGGTGACTGTGCTGATTGTGGCAGCTGATTAGAGACAGTTAGTGGACACAATTTAAATCAATCAAGAAAAAAAGTAAATAATTCGTCGCACGTAATTTTAGCTTCTACAAATCAACTGCTCAACAGTTCAGTTCAGTGGTAAAGGCAGCTATGTAAATTGTTGAGAGGATGAGCAGAAAAAGGTGGACTTTGTGGTTAATTGTGGTCAGTGTACAAAGGCGAGAAAGACAATAAAACAGTGGTCGTAATAATAATAACTGTTCACAGTGCGTGTGCGAGAGCTGCTTCTTCTGCAACAGCTGTACAAGGTCGGGAAAAGCAGCAGCAGCAGCTGTGAAAGAGCAGTAGTAATCACGTGGTGGCACCTAAAACGACAAACCAACACACAAAACAACAAGTGTTGAGCTGGAGATCAGCCCAACAAAATTGAGAGCTCACAGTGAAGAGATTAAGGAACTGTGAAGACGGTGATCAGATGAAGTGCACAGTGTTCACACTGTCAATTACAATCAAAGTAGGAAGTGGTCGGAAAATGGATATGGAACTATCAAAAATCAGCTGAAAATCACATCTGTTGATTCCTTTCAAATACAATTCTTTTCATCAGCACAGCACACACAAAAGAAAAGAGAATCACTGATTCATTCGCAAACAACTAACCAAACAACCACTTGGCTTGCCGCCTATTGCACAATTCAGCGGCAACTGCACAGCAAAAAAAAGCGCAACACTGTCGCAAATTGAAAAAGGGAGAAAGAAGAAAAGAAAAGTGGTGATGGTGGTAATGCGATCATCAGAAGAGTCGGGGAGTTCTGTGTTCCCCTTAGTTCTGGCGTCCAAAAGAGACGCCGAACACACAGTCGCTGATGATGCTGATGGTGATGGCAATGGTGATGGTGATGCACTCACTCTCTTGGCGCGCGTCGAACTGCAGAAAAAGTTGAACTGAACAGACACCACCACCACCACCACACTGAGAACAACATGAGCAAGCGTTCGAGAGAGAAGTGGCTTTCCAGTCAGCTACGAGAGATGCTGAACAGTAGAGAGAGTAGTACAAGGAACACTGTGCCAGCACATGCACACAAAACTGACTCTGAAAGTGAGAGAGAGAGAGAGAGAGAGAGAGAGAGAGAGAGAGAGAGAGAGAGAGAGGAGAGAGAGAGAGAGAGAGAGAGAGAGAGAGAGAGAGAGAGAGAGAGAGAGCGAGTATTCCTCTGGTAAGCAGTGAAAATACTGCTGGATGGCTGTGTATGTGCTCGCGGAGGGCACACCACCACCACCACCACCACCACCACCACTCTGTTGATACTGGTGAAAGTTGTGGCGCCTGGAGCGACGCATATCGGCGCCATAAAACAGCAACAGCAGTGAAGGATAGTGGTGGTGCTGGAGGAGGAGGAGGAGGAGGAGGAGGTGGCAGCAACATCAGCAGCAGCAGCAGAGCTGGAGCTTTCCCCTCGTCGCGCCAGCTCTGTGAAGCTGTGTGTGGAAACTTCGCAGCGACGACCTTCTGAACACAGCAGTACTGACAGTGGAAGGCAGGCAAGTACTCCAGCAATGGCTGCTGCAGTGATCCATTGCAGCAGCAGCAGCAGCAGCCTCAGTGTACTTTTCTCCTTCCACAGCAGCAGTGTAGTAGTTTCCTTCTACTTCGTCTTCGACTGTAGCCAGTGTCTGATGCACCCCAACTTTAACTTACTCACTTCTTCTTCTTCTTCTTCTGTCTATCGGCACGTCTAATTGAGCACTGCGTTTTCCTCCACACAGCCAACGACCACCACCATCACCACCACCACCAACGATGATGATGATGGTGCCTTCGTCATCGCGCCCAGTCATGTGCACAGTTCAGGCAGGGAGCACTCTCCGAGAGAGTGCCCCCAGAGGAGAAAAAGAAGCGAAATGTACGGTGAAAACATTTTCACTGCTCCTGCTGGTGGTGGTGGTGATCTTCAGGACTGCCATTACACGCCTCTGCGCTAAACTGGCCGTGTCCTGTGTGTGTTTGGTGTGGCACAACCAGAAAAGAAGGAACAACCTACAGACTGTGTTTGCCAACATGTCCGACATTTGCCAGACATTTGCTGTGTCTGTCTGTCTGTCTGTTGTGACACCTCTCACTCGTTGCTGGGCTCTGACTGTGTACGACAGTGGTACGACAGCAGCAGCAGCAGCAGCAGCAGTGTGCTCAGCAACTGGTGGATGACTAGTGCTCGTTGAGGATGGGGATGATGATTCAATTGACTGACTGACTGGTAGATCAATCACTGACTAGTAATGACTCAATTAATTTGGGAGGGGAAGGGAAAGCCTTGAGCAGGAGGGGAAATGGGAAAAGGCTGGTGCTCTTTGTGCTACCAGAGGGTGACAAGTGCAGCTGCGGCTGAATTGATGCGGCAGAAGCGACGATTGTTACTGCTCCAAATGACCGTGAAAAAGGCAAACAAATAGGAAAAACACTGTGTTGTACAGCTCCTCTGGTAGTGACATGATAACGACACTGGAAGGTAGCCGCCAATAGACCTCGAAAAAACTCTGGTAAAAAACTGTCACCACACTCACTTAAACCTACTTAACTTTTCCTGTGTGTGTGCCTTTTGTTGCTGCTGCCGCTGCTAAACTCCCCAAATTAGTCAAAAGAAGAAAAGTGCCTTTTTCTCCGAAGGCTAATCTTACCTCCATTTCTTTTCTGACTTTCACTAAACACACGGTGTTGCTATCTTTAAAGTACACACACTCACTCACGCTAAAATACCCACTTTCTCTCCAGGTAATAGCCCACATCTTTACAAGAACCAGTCAAAAGGTTACTACAGTGAAGAAGTCACTGTAGCAGTAGTCAGCTAGTCAGTCAATGAAGCAGCACATCGACACCGGCTCCTGGTTCAATTAGCGCACACTATTCACTCTCTCTCTCCCTTGTTTTTCACTCCCGGAGAAGAGCAATTAATTATCGCCGCGCGCGGGGCTCCGGCAATTTGGCAATTCTCTCTCTTCAGCTTCTAGCCTAACAATGTCAATAACTGGCTGCCATTAATTGAGAGAGAGAGAGAGAATTGCACAATGCACCAGCAAAATGCCCCAGCACAGGCACTCCTGCAACAGAAGTAGCAGCAGCAGCAGCAGCCTAACAAGCTCCAACAGTGGCGGCCAGTGCACGCAAACCGAGAATGGGGGAATGGGAGATGCCAACAGGCAAAACGTGAGAGCGATTACCAAATGGCATTCAAACGAGTGATGTCTGTGTGTGGTGTGGTGTCCGGTAGCACCCTCTCTCTCTCTCTCTCTCTCTCTCTCTCTCTCTCTCTCTCTCTCTCTCTC